>Ga0160431_100635_pt1 | contig 12831 bp, 8 predicted proteins | sample HID1971K_E0MG_FD_108212 | JGI IMG/M metagenome (GOLD analysis project Ga0160431, IMG submission 108212) | Enriched millipede-associated microbial communities from UW Madison campus, WI, USA - HID1971K_E0 MG | ecosystem: Host-associated > Arthropoda: Insects > Digestive system > Unclassified ...
CCGCTTCGAGAAGGGTGAACGTGCCGACGACGTTGGTGTCGAGGAACGGCCTCGGGTCGTCGAGCGAATTGTCGTTGTGCGACTCGGCCGCATAGTGCACCACGGCATCCACGGATCCGAAGAGCTCGTCCACGATCGCCGCGTCGGCGATGTCCCCATGGACGAACGTGAAGCGATTCGCGGGAAGTCCCTCGATCGACCGCCGATTGCCTGCGTACGTGAGTTTGTCGAGAACCGTCACGTGATCGTCGGTGTTCTCGATGACGTGGTGCACGAAGTTGGAGCCGATGAACCCGGCGCCTCCGGTGACGAGGAGTCTGCGCATCCGATAATGCTACCGGGGGGCTATGGTCCTCCTCGTTTGTCGAGCCGGGCCCGATGCCCGAGACTAGAGGGCATGCGTGGCATCATCCTGGCGGGAGGCACGGGTTCCCGGCTGCACCCGATTACGCTCGGAATCTCGAAGCAGCTGGTCCCGGTGTACGACAAGCCGATGATCTATTACCCGCTGTCGACCCTCATCCTCGCCGGGATCCGTGACATCCTCATCATCACGACGCCTCAGGATGCCGACCAGTTCCAGCGGTTACTGGGAGATGGAACGCGATTCGGTGTGTCCCTCACATACACGTCGCAGCCATCGCCCGACGGTCTCGCCCAGGCGTTCATCCTTGGCGAGGATCACATCGGCTCGGACTCCGCAGCTCTGGTGCTCGGCGACAACATCTTCTACGGACAGGGGATGGGGACGCGACTCAGGCAGTACACCGATCTGAAGGGCGGCGTCGTCTTCGGCTACTGGGTCGACGATCCCACGGCCTATGGCGTCGTGGAGTTCGACCCGCGCGGTCGAGTCGTCTCGCTCGAGGAGAAGCCGACGGCCCCGAAGAGCAACTACGCGGTGCCCGGGCTGTACTTCTACGACAACGATGTCATCGAGATCGCCAAGCACCTCGCACCGTCGCCTCGTGGGGAGCTCGAGATCACGGATGTGAACAAGGCATACCTGGAACGGGGCGACCTCCAAGTCGAGCTGCTGCCCCGAGGAACGGCGTGGCTCGATACCGGCACGTTCGACTCCCTGAGCGAGGCGACAGACTTCATCCGCACGGTTGAGAAACGGCAAGGCCTCTCGATCGGGTGCCCGGAGGAAGTCGCCTGGCGAATGGGCTTCCTCAGCGATGAAGAACTCCGCGCGCGCGCGGAACCGCTCGTCAAGAGCGGCTACGGTGCGTACCTCCTCAAGGCTCTCAGTCAGGGACGGGTCCACGCTGCGGGGTAGGCTCGGTCGGTTGGTCCGCGGAGTTCTGCCGTGGCGTAAGGGCTGATGGGCGAGGCGAGGGAGTGATATGCCGGCACCGATTTCGCAGCCGATGGCATTTCCGCGAGACGGTCGCAGACTCGTCATCTACGTCGTCTGGGATCGTCGCGGCGAAGTGGATGACTTCATCCCTGTCGCGCTCGAGGGGCTCCGCCCTCATGCCGACAGGATCCTCGTCGTCGTCAACGGCTCTCTGAGCGATGCCGGAAGGGAGAAGCTGACGCCGGTCTCCGACGAGATCCTCGTGCGCGAGAACACCGGATTCGACATCTGGGCGCATAAGGACGCGCTCGCCCACGTCGGGCCGTCCATCGATCATTTCGATGAGGTCGTGCTCACCAACGACACATGGTTCGGGCCGATCCGTCCTTACGACGTGGTGTTCGAGCGGATGGATGCAGAGGACGTCCACTTCTGGGGGATGACCGATCACGCGCGCGAGGAACCGAACCCCTTCACGGGCGAAGGCGTGCTCGAGTACCACCTGCAGTCGTTCTGGATCTGTGTCCGCCGAGAGATGTTCCAATCGCAGGCATGGGCGGACTACTGGCGTGATCTCCCCGAGATGCCCGGCTACTTCGACGCGGTCCTGCAGCACGAGGCCGTGTTCACGCATCACTTCGTGACACGCGGATTCACGGTTCAGGCGGCATTCCCCTCCGTCAACTACCCGACCGATCACCCCGCCCTGTTCAATCCCGAACTTCTGCTCCGAGACGGGTGTCCGTTGCTGAAGCGTCGACCGCTGTTCCACTACCCCCCCTTCCTGGACCGGCACGCGGTCTTCGGGCGCGCGATACTGTCCGAGGTCGCCGACTACGGATTCCCCGTCGAGGTGATCACGCAGAACCTGGCACGCCATGTCGCACCTCGGACACTCAATGCAGATCTCGGGATGCTCGAGGTCCTTGGTGACGGTCCGACGCGGGAGCCCACTGAGCACCCCTTCCGCGTGGTCGTGATCGCTCACGCAGAGAATCCAGAAGGCGTCGACGACCTGCTGCTCCGCGCGTCATTCCTGAGCGGAGCCTTCGACGTCGTCATCACGACTCCCGCCGGCGGTCACGAGACGGCCGTGAGGGAGGCGGCGGCAGAAGCATCCGTCGCTCTGCCCGGCTCACTCGATGTCCGCGTCGTGCCGCACCGCGAGGGTGCGGACATGTCGGCGTTCTTCGTAGGATGCCGGGATGTCCTGACGGCCGGGCGATACGACATCGTCGTCAAGCTGCACACGGGCTACCGCGGATCACCGTCGGCCAACGCACGCCGCTATTTCCGCAGATTCCAGTGGGAGAACCTCCTCAGCTCGCCGGCGTACGCATCCGGCGTCCTCGCGCTGTTCGAACGGGAGCGGGGCCTCGGTGCGGTATTCCCGCCGACGATCCACATCGGCTTCGCCACCCTCGGCGGTGCGTGGTGGGGAGCGCGGGACCGCGCGGAACGAACCGCGAAGGACCTCGGCATCCATGTCCCTCTTGACGGCGCCTCGCCGCTGGCGCCGATCGGCGGGATGTGGGTCGCGCGGGTGGACGCACTGCGACTCCTCATCGATCGTCCATGGTCGTGGAGTGACTACTCAGACGGCGGGTACGAAGGACTGGGCGCCCTCGGGGCGGTCCAGGAGCGGATCGTCGCGCACGCCGCCGGTGAGCTGGGGTTCCACGTCCGCACGATCCTCAACGCGGAGCACGCGAGCCTCAGTCATCTCGCGCTCGAGTACAAGCTCGATCAGCTGGCGTCCACGACCCCGGGGTATCCCATCGAGCAGATCCAGTTCCTTCATCGACTGGGTTTCGTGCGTGGTGGAACGGCTCTCGACTTCCTCCGCATGCATGTGCGGATGAATCATCCGACCGCGCTGCACCGTGTGGCGCCCCTTTATCGGTTCGTGGGGCGAATGCGGAGAGGCACGGCTGCCGTCGCGCGTCGCGTCACACGCAGGAGCGCGGCATGAACGCCCGCCCGCCCGCGATGTCGCTCACCGGCAAGGTGCGGCGACTCCTCGTCTACGTGGTGTTCGACAGGGTCGGACACATCGACGACTTCATCCCCTACTCACTCGGCGGACTCCGCGAGCACGCCGACACCATCCTCGTCGTCGTCAACGGCGACCTCACCGAAGCGGGTCGCGCCCGTCTCGAGCAGGTCTGCGACGAGATCATCGTCCGGGAGAACGTCGGGTTCGACATCGGTGCTCACCGTGACGCACTGGGCTACCTCGGCGAACGCATTGCCGACTACGACGAGATCGTGCTGACGAACGACACCTGGTTCGGTCCCGTTCGTCCCTGGGCACCCGTTTTCGACCGTATGGACGCCAGGCCGATCCACTTCTGGGGGCTCACCGACCACGAGGCGCAGCGGCCGAATCCCTTCACCGGCACCGGCGTCATGCCGTACCACCTCCAGTCGTACTGGATCGCGATACGACGGGAACTGTTCCTCTCCGACGATTGGAAGGGTTATTGGGAGAACCTTCCGCCCCTCCGGTCCTATCGTGACGCCGTGCTCCGACACGAGATCGCGTTCACCGAGCACTTCACGAACCGGGGATGGGTCGCGGAGGCGGTCTTTCCGTGGTCCGCGTACGACACGGAGAATCCGTCGCTGTTCGAGGCGGACGTGCTCATCGACGACGGGAGCCCGGCACTGAAGCGTCGTCCGTTGTTCCATTGGCCGCCGTTCCTCGACGCGCACGCGGTGATCGGGAAGTGGACCCTCGAGCGGGCCGCTGCGCACGGTTACCCGGTCGATATGGCGATGGCGAATCTGGCGCGCACCGTTCCGCCGAAGGTGCTCAATGCGGACGCCGGTCTGCTCTCGGTGGTACCGGACACCGCCGAACCAGTCGACGAAGTGCCGGCTCTGCGGGTCGTCGTCGTGGCGCACATCTTCTATGACGAGATGACCGATGAGATCCTCGATCGGGCCGACAACCTCCCGACGGGTTACGACCTCATCGTCACCACGCCGGACCCAGACCGTGCAGCACGGATCCGTGCAACCCTCGCGCGCCGACGACCGGACGACCGTCGCAGCGAGGTGCGGGTTCTCACCTCCAACGACGGGCGCGACCAGAGCGCGTTCCTCATCGGGTGCCGCGACGTGATCATGAGCGGGGAGTACGACATCGTCGTGAAACTCCACTCGAAGAAGACACCCCAAGACGGCTACAACGTCGGGCGGCACTTCAAGGACCAGCAGTTCGGCAACCTGCTGGCGTCTCGAGGATACGCGGCGAACGTCCTGGCCTTGTTCCAGGGTGAGCCCGGGCTTGGACTCGTCTACCCCCCGATGATCCACCTCGGCTATCCGACACTGGGACGGGCATGGTGGTCCAACAAGGCCGGATTCGCGCTGCTCGCCTCCGAACTGGGAATCAGCGTTCCGCTCGATGACGTCTCGCCGCTGGCGCCGTATGGATCGATGTTCATCGCGCGCCCCGAAGCCCTCAGGCTCCTCGTCGATCACCCGTGGCGCTACGAGCAGTTCGGGGGAGCGGAGGCGTATCGGGACGGCGGATTGGCCCACATCCTCGAGCGCATGCCGTCTTATGCGGCGGGGGAGCTCGGCTACCACACCCGCACCATCTGCACGTTCGACTACATGTCGCTGAGCCACACCGCGCTGGAGTTCAAACTCGACGAGATGTCGTTCACTATCCCCGGTCAGCCGTTCGAGAAAATCGACTTCGTGCGCGGGGCCGGTTGGGTAGGCACCGGCAGCGGGCGGGACATCCTGCGGATGTACATGCGAAAGAATCACATGCGCGCCGTCCATCGCGCACGCCGGATCATGGATCCGGCTCGATGGCCGGGCCGCTGGATTGCGCGCGTCCGGCGGCGAGGGAATCAATGAATCCGACGCCGACGACCTTCTGCCGAAAGACATGACCGCCGTGGACACATCCGAACGATTCGCGAGGCTCGCTGCCGAGCCCTTCTCCACCATCGACGCCCGCGGACTTCGCACATTCCGATTCGCGGGAAAACTGCGCGAGCTGGCCGCGCGGCGAGAGCTGCTCGGACTCCTCGTCCGCCGCGACCTTCAAGCGCGCTACCGTGACAGCTTCCTCGGGTTCCTCTGGACGGTGATCAAGCCGCTGATCCAGTTCCTGATGTATTTCATCGTGCTCGGGCAGTTCCTCCGGGCGGCTGAGGGCATCCCCTCCTTCGCCATCTACCTGTTCTCCGGGTTGACGCTGTTCACGTTCTTCAACGACATGGTCGCCGGGTCGACGGCTTCGATCGTCCAGAATGCGGGTCTCGTCAAGAAGATCTACCTTCCCCGCGAGGTCTTCCCACTGGCGAGCGTCGGCAGCGCCGCTTTCATGTTCGCTGTTCAGCTGGCGGTTCTGCTCGTGGCGGCGATCCTCTTCCAGGCGTTGCCGGCGCCGTCCCAGATGCTGTGGTTCTTCCCGTCCCTCGCGCTGATCCTGATCTACGGCGTGGCGGTCGGCCTTCTCCTCTCGGCGCTGAACGTGTACTTGCGCGACATCCAGTACCTGACCGAGGTCGTCCTCATGCTGGCGATGTGGGGATCGCCGATCGTGTACTCATGGGCGATGGTGGAATCGGTCATCGAACGGTTCAGCCTTCCGAGCTGGGTCCTGGAGGTCTACCTCGCCAACCCGGTCACACTCGCCGTGTTCGGCTTCCACAAGGCCTTCTGGGGCGCGGGAACTCCCGCGGACTACCCGGACGGACTCGCCCTGCGGATGCTGATCGCGGGAATCATCGGACTCATCGTCCTCTGGCTCGCCCATCGCGCCTTCACACGCATGCAGGGCAACTTCGCGCAGGAGCTCTGAAATGCCCGCCACATCGCAGCACGGTCCGGAAATCGTCCGACTGGACGCCGTGTCCAAACAGTTCACGGTTCGCAAGGACAACAACCTCAAAGATCGCATCGTCTACTTCGGAAGGCTTGGCGCGCAGCATCGGCAGACCTTCACCGCGACGGACGAGGTCTCACTGTCGATCCACGCAGGTACCACCGTCGGTCTGCTCGGCGCAAACGGCTCGGGGAAGAGCACGCTGCTCAAGCTCATCGGAGGTATCGTCTCGCCCAGCACCGGCACGGTCCAGACTCGCGGGCGCATGGCCGCGTTGCTGGAACTCGGTGCCGGATTCCACCCCGATCTCAGCGGGCGGGAGAACGTCTACCTGAACGCCTCGATCCTGGGCCTGACCAAGACGCAGATCGACACGCGATTCGACGCGATCCTCGACTTCAGCGGCATCGGCGACTTCATCGACACCGCCGTCAAGTTCTATTCGTCGGGCATGTACGTCCGTCTCGCCTTCGCGGTCGCCGTCCACACCGACCCCGACATTCTGCTGGTCGACGAGGTGCTCGCCGTGGGCGACGAAGCATTCCAGCGCAAGTGCATGGAGCGCATCCAGCAGTTCCGTGCGGAAGGCAGGACGATCATCCTGGTCAGTCACTCGGCGCAGCAGGTCGTGGAGCTCTGCGATCGGGGAATCGTGCTCAAGGACGGTCTCGTGGTCTTCGACGGTGCACCCAATGACGCGGTCGGCGCGTTGCGCGATGTGCTCGAAGGTCGCCGGGTCGGCGAGGCGCGTCCCGAGGAAACAGTGCATCCGATCCAGGTCAAGAACGTCGAACTGCTGGATCGAGCAGGTGCTGCCGTCACGACGATCCGCACCGGAGAGCAGCTCACCATCCGGGTCTCCGTCGACTCGCTCAAGCCGATGGACCGATGGGAGATCGGGTTCAGCATCGATACGCCTCTCGGTCACATGGTGCTGGCATCCAACACTGATGTTCTGCGCACGCGCCTGGCGCCGATCGACGGCCCCGCCTCTGTGGACCTCACCATCGCGAGCCTCAACCTCGGCGCAGGTCAGTACTACGTCAATGCGAACGCCGCGGGGGTCAGCGAGCCCAGTTCGCATGGGATCCCGCAGGCGGCGATGTTCACGGTCACGGACGACAGCGGCGCGATCGGGACGGTGTCGGCGCGCATCACCGCGTCTGAGCTCACCAGCTGAGCCTGGTCACAGCGCCAGCGCGGCCTCGAGGAGGGTGAGCGCGCGAGCATCGAACGAGTGCTCGGCGCGTATCCGCATCGAGATCTCCGCGAGGCGGGCGTCCTCAGGGAACAGCTCGTTCGGGTCGGACCGCAGCATCGTGATCAGTTCGTCGACGGTCTCGTAGGTGCGCACCGCGCCCGCGAAGATCTCATCGATGCCGTCGACCTCGTCGCTGATCGCCCGCCCGCCAGCCGCAACGACGTCGAACAGCCGATTCGACACGAATCCCGACTCCTGCATGGCCGGCCAGTGGTCATTGAGCACGAGCGCGGAGGACTCGTACATCAGCGGAAGCTCGGCGTTCGGCAGCCCAGTGCCGGAGATCGAGTCGGCGGGGATCCAGCCTCGCCAATCGGGTCCGTACACTGACACCGGGATTCCCGCATTGATCGGCTCGATGACTGAAGGACGGGGGATGCCTCGGGCCGTGCCGACGAACAGGATCCGATCCGTACGGCGGGCGCCGGTCGGCCGGAATCGGTGGGAGTCCGTGCATTGCAGCAAGGTCCGGACCGGGCGCCCGAGCCTGGAGTCGGCCGTGGAAGCCCATTTGTGCGACGCCGCGAACACGAGGTCGAATCCACCCACTTCATCCGCGGTGATCTGGTCCGGGTGGCTGATGATCCACATCAGCGAGCGCGCACCCGGCTGAGCGCGGAAGGGCTCAGGGCCGCGCAGAGCGAGAACGACGTCGTCCAGATGTCCGGTTCGTCGGTGGCGCGCGTCGTAGGCGTCGATGACGACGTCCTGGCCGAGGCGACGCAGCGAATCCGCGAGGCCGCGCGCGAAGTGCGTGTCTCCCCACGCCTCACCGGGGGGACCGGGGGGCGCGACGATCTTGATCGCCCACCGCAGGCGCGGGACACTGCGACCGTCGGGCAGGACGGTGACAGACGCGGCTCGCACGAGGTGCGGCCCACCCTGCGTCCACCGCGCGACCTGCATCCCGATCGGCTCGAGGACGTCGTCGAGTATCGCCGCGGAATCCTCCGACAGTGCCGTAGGGGACTCAGCCGGTGCCGGGGCGCGAGAGGTCAGCTGGAGCGCCGTGCGTCCCGGTGCCATGGCGTCGCCTGCGCGGCGCGCGAACGTCACGTCGGTGATCGCGTCGACGGGGAGGAACTCCCCGAGCCGCCGCGCATCCTCCGCCGGGTGATCGGCGAGGAGATGGAAGGCACGGGCACTGTGGGCGAGGATGCCGGCGGACGCGACCGTCCCATCGAACCCGAGCCACAGCGGGGCGATCGGGCCGAAAGCCGCCGCCTCGGCGAGAGCGATGAGATCGTCGGGCGAGATCTCCGAATGCGGCCCGCGCACCAAGAGGATCGTGTCGTCCGGGGAGCGCCGGCTGATGTCGTCGACAACGGAGGGACTGTCGGGGATCACGTAGACGTCAGGCAGGACACGGGCGATCAGGAGCGAATTGGTCCAGTCGGAGGCCGTCCCGCCGGCGATGCTGATCACGAGTGGTGCGCGAAGTCGCGCCGCGACCTGGCCCGCACTGGTGAGAGGGACGGCAGCATCGCCCTCATTTTGGGCGAGTCGGCAGAGCACCACCGTTTCGCCTGGCAGACGATCCGGGAGAGGGAACCCTCCGTCGCCTGCCCGAATGGCCCGCTGTGCCTCGGCGAGCTCCCGCCATACGGCTTCCCACGGGACGGAGATCGAGCGGCCGCCGAGGTCGAGGCGGAGTGTGTCATGTGCGCGAGCGGCCCGCCACGCGTGCCCGACCGGTCCGCCCGGCTCCTGCAGGGAGCCGGGATGTCGTTGCGCATGACCGACCGCGTCCCACGCGACGCTCGTCCTCACCGTTCGAACATCGTTCACCAGGTAGGCGTAGAGCGCGGGCACCCGGCCGGCATCCGGAAGCTGTCCCGACACGAGTCTCTCCGTGAAGAGGGGATTGAGACTCAGGCCCCGTTCGAACCCTCCCCGCACGTAAACCCGGACGACGCGCCTCGTCGAGCCGCGCACGCCTTGGGCGTGCACATAAGTGAGATCCACGATGTCGCCCCGCCGTATACATCGAGCCCACCACGCTCGATCCACGGTCCGCAGGAGCGGCTCCAGAAAGCGGACGCCTCGCGCCCCGCGCCACACACCGCGGAGCCGTCGCAACACGCTCCGAGTATAGACGCCGCGAGCTCGGCGCCCGCGGGCGTGATGGTATCGTCGGGCGTCAGCCCGCCTGCGGAGGAACAGCATTGTCCGAGAGTGTCTCGCGGATCGGAATCGTCCTGCGGACGAAGAACCGTCCGAACTTCCTCCGGCGCGCACTCGCCGACATCCTGGCGCAGAAGTTCGATCTCTGGCGGGTCGCCATCGTGAACGACGGCGGCGATCCCGATGCCGTCGAGCATGCGATCTCATCCCTGTCAGAGCGTACGAGGGCCAAGATCGTGGTCCGCCACAACGATGCGCCGACAGGCCGATCGGCGGCCGCCAACCAGGGCGTCGCGCTGCTCGACACCGAGTTCATCGTTCTTCATGACGACGATGATCTCTGGGATCCGCACTTTCTCGGCGAGACAGTCGATTGGCTCGACGGGCACCCCGAGCACGTCGGTGTCGTCGCCCGCACCGAGATCGTCTACGAAGAGGAGGCCGACGGCACCGGCGAGTTCGTGGAGGTCGGTCGTGCCCCGTTCTGGGCGGACATGGAGCAGGTCACCTACACAGACCTGCTCAAGGTCAACCGCGTCGTACCGATCGGCTACCTGTATCGGCGCTCCATCCATGATGTCGTGGGTGGCTATCGCGAGGATCTTCACGCTGCCGAGGACTGGGAGTTCAATCTCCGCGTCGCTCTCCACCATCAGATCGGTTTCATGGCCGAACCCGCTCTGGCGTTCTGGATGCAGCGAGTCGGAGTCGAAGGCGAGGCGGGGAACAGCATGTTCGCACTCGCCCATGAGCATGAGCGTTACGACCATTTGATTCGTGACGAGGCGCTCGTCCGGCACGACAGAGAGTATGGGCCGGGCCTATCCCTTTACTTGACGCGATTCATCCAGGACACGGTGAGGGAGACGATCAGGGAGGAGATCCGGCAGGAGCTGGATCGCCGACCATCCGACCTGGATCGGATCCGAGGCAGGCTCAGAGGATTGATGAGGAAGAGACGCAGCTGAGGGCGCGCAGCGCAGGCTATCGCGTGCAGGCGTCGCCCAGGCCGCGCCTGAGATGATAGCTGGGCCTTCCCGAGCCGCTGAGGCACCGGGGCGCCCGATCGGGAGGTCGGACCCCCGCGACCCCACCCGGCATAGCTGCCGGTGTACTCGACATGAGAAGGCGATGATTCGAACGAGCACTGAAGATGGCGTCCCCGTGAGCGGCCGAGGCAGAAGTGCGTGGTCGCGCGCGCGGGAGAACGTGGCGATATGGGTCCAGCCGACTTCGGACGGATTGCCCAATCGTGCGGTGCTCCTGATTCCGCTCGGTCTGCTGGCCATCGTGTTCGTCATACTCGTCGGCGTCGGCGCCACGGGCACGTCGACGGGAGTGGTGCATCCTCTGATCAGCGCGGACAGTGACGCCGACCTCCTCATCGGGGAGCCGCAGCCGATCCGAAGCGACGAATGGTTCGTGCAGACCAGCTGGACCATCTCCCAGGTCGAGCAGGACCTGCCTGTTCGCAACGAAGTGTTTCCCGGCGGGATGGACGCGACAGTCCAGCACGATCTGCCCGCCGCGGACTGGTCGATAGCCTTCCGACCGCATCTGCTGGGGTTCCTCGTCCTCCCGCTCGACCAGGCGATGGCGGTCAAGTGGTGGCTTCCGGCGTTCGCGATGATCGGCGCGGTCTTCCTGTTCGCGGTCACCCTGATGCCGCGCAGACCGGTCACGGCCGCGGCGCTGGCCGTCGGCTTCTTCTTCTCACCGTTCTTCCAATGGTGGTACCTGTCGGTGACCTTCTACCCGGCGGCGTGGGCTTTCCTCGTCATGGCGGCAGTCGTCTGGTGCCTGAGATCGTCAGGGCGGGCCGCGCCGTGGGTGCTCTCGGCTCTGGTGGCGTACGTGACCGTCGCCCTGGGAACGGGGATCTACGTGCCGTTCATCGTTCCGGTCGTCCTCGTCGCCCTGGCCTTCAGCGTCGGTGCGGTTCTGACCGGTTCGACCCGCACGGCGTTCGGCCCACGGATTCGCCGCCTCGTGCCCGTCTTCGTCGCCGGTGCGGCCGGCGCCGTCGCGCTCGGGATCTGGGCGATCACCCGCTGGCAGACGATCGTCGGATTCACCAGCACCGTGTATCCGGGTGAACGACTACAGCCGGTCGGGCTCGCGAGCGGCGACGAGATCGGTGCGCTCCTCGGTGGCTTCCTGTCCTTCGGCCTCGAGAGTATGCAGGGTCAGCCATTCTCGCTGAACAGCTCGGAAGCATCGTCGTTCCTGCTCCCGGGGCTCTTCCTCGCCGTGGCCCTCGTCTGGCTCGCTGTCGATCGGCGTCGAGCCACGGGCACGAATGACTGGCTGTCGATTGCGCTGTTGGTCGTCCTCGCGATCATGGTCGCATATCTCCTGGTGCCCGGATGGGATGCCATCGCGCATGCCCTCTTCCTGGATCGCACGACGTACGGGAGGCTCCGGATCGGCTTCGGCGTTCTCAACATCGTGATGATCGTCGTCGTGGCCGTCAGGATGGCGGAACGCAAGGCCTACGCCACGAAGTCGGTCGGCGTCTGGGTGCCGTTGGCGTGCGCGGCGATGGCGGCAGGCGCGCTCGCTGTGGTCATCGCCCTGCTGGGGCAGCGGGTCGATATCGTCGACTATCTCGCGCGGATGCCGTTCTCGATCGCCGTCGTCCTCGCGATCGCCGTGCTGAGCATCGTGATGGTTTGGTTCTTCGCCCGCGGCGAAGTCGCGGTGGGGGCCGCGATCCTCCTGGCGTTGTCCATCTTCTCCAGCGCTGGCGTGAACCCCGTCTACCGGGGCGTGCTGGATCTCCGGGAGACGGCGACCGCGCAGGCGATAGAGCGGCTCAGCGCGCAGGATGGCGGCGCGTGGGTCGGAATCAATCAGACCTTCCTGCCGACGATGCTGCTGGTCGAGACAGGGGTGCCGTCGTACAACGGCTTCCAGAGCGCTCCATCTGACGAGATGTGGACGGACATCGACCCCTCCGGCGATGACGAGGCGGTTTGGAACAGGCTCGCCAACGTGTCGTGGGTCGCGGGAGAGGGGGATCCTGCCCCGCGAAATCCCGCCCCGGACCAGATCCAGATGACCTTCGACTCGTGCGCGTCGTTCGCCGCGGAGAACGTGACGTGGGTGCTGACGGAGTCTCCGCTCGAGCAGCCCTGTGTAGAGCCTGCCGAGACGATCGAAGAGGGCCCGTCCACGATGCGCATCTATCGGGTGATCCCCCAAGGATGACAGCCGCGATCGGCTGCCGGCGAGGGCGACCCCGACCGCGGCCGATCGCGTCCATCGCTACACCGGAGCGACCCCAGCCCG
>Ga0160431_100637_pt1 | contig 12789 bp, 11 predicted proteins | sample HID1971K_E0MG_FD_108212 | JGI IMG/M metagenome (GOLD analysis project Ga0160431, IMG submission 108212) | Enriched millipede-associated microbial communities from UW Madison campus, WI, USA - HID1971K_E0 MG | ecosystem: Host-associated > Arthropoda: Insects > Digestive system > Unclassified ...
GGCTGAAGGTTGGTATCAACGGTTGAAAATCCCCCATCCTATCGCTGTGTCCCCACCGATGGAGGTGGCACGAAGCGCAGCTGTCGCGCCGGTACTCGGCGTGATTGCCCAGCGCTTGCCGGTGCCTGCCGAGTCCCTGCAGGTCTCCTTGGTGGGTGATCGCAGTATTGCGACATCACCTGTAGAGGGTAACTGGCAAAAATATCAGGTGCCCGTGCGCTCCCGTCACCCGGCAACTGGCATTTTTGTCAGTTGTCGGCGCTCTGTCTCCATTGCTAGCGTTTCACCCGGATAGCGCTGATGCTGAACCTGACAGGGAGTCTTGAATGAGTGGTCTGATACCGGAGCTGTTGCGTTCGCTGGACCTGCAACTCATGGTTGGAAATGTCAACGAAGGCGCTGCGCCGGATTTTGCCCAGTACAGCCTCTTGCGCGAATCGGCCGACGCCAAGCTCCATCACCTGCTGGGCAAGGTGCAAGGCATAGAGGACCTGCACAAACTCCAGGAAGCGTGCAAACGCGTCTCCCATCTCTTGCAAACCAGCTGCCTGGCCTTGCGGCGGCTACAGCTCGATTGCCACGACCAGCAGCTGGCCCGCGAGGCCCTGGAGGGCCAACTGGCCTGCATGCAGGCCTGCCTGCAGCGCTCGCTGGCCTGTTTCGACAGCATTGGCTGACCTGATCACCCTTGGCGATGACCTTTACGGACGTTGCCGAGTGGCGGCAGGATGCCGACAATGGGCCATCCTTCCTCGGTCCGGACCCGGCGCCATGTCGCAGCAGATCTTCTTCGCCCATGCCAACGGCTTTCCCTCGGCCACCTACGGCAAGCTGTTCGCTGCCCTGGCACCGGACTACCAGGTCAGCCACCTGGCTCAGCACGCCCATGACCCGCGCTTCCCGGTGAACGATAACTGGCAGAACCTGGTGGATGAACTGCTGCACCACCTGGCCCGTCGGGACACGCCGGTATGGGGTGTGGGCCACTCCCTGGGTGGCGTGCTGCACCTGCATGCGGCCTTGCGCTGCCCGCAGTACTACCGCGGCGTGGTGATGCTGGACTCGCCGGTGCTGACCCGTGCCGACCAGTGGCTGCTGCGCACCGCCAAGCGTTTCGGCTTCATCGATCGCATCACCGCAGCGGGTCGTACCCTGGGGCGGCGTGAGGCATTCACTGACCGCGACAGCGCGCGGGACTACTTCGCCAGTAAGAGCCTGTTCCGGCATTTTGACCCCGACTGCCTGGACGCTTACGTGCAGCATGGCCTGGAAGAGGCCGAGCAGGGGCTGCGCCTGCGTTTCGACCCGGCCACCGAAATCAGCATCTACCGCAGCATCCCCCACGCCAGCCCGGCCCCCGCGCGGCAGTTGCAGGTGCCGTTGGCGATGGTGTGCGGCGACCGTAGCAACGTGATTCGCCGCCATCACCGGCTGGCCGTGCGTGGCATGCCCACCGGTGAATACCACAGCGTGCCCGGCGGCCACATGTTCCCGCTGGAGCGGCCGACCGACACCGCCAGCCTGATCAAAGGCCTGTTCGACCGCTGGAGCCAGGCATGAGTGCACAAGTCGAGGAAATCCGCCTGAGCCTTGGCCATATCGAGCTCGCCGCGCATCTGTTCGGCCCCGCTGACGGCCTGCCGGTGATCGCCCTGCATGGCTGGCTGGACAACGCCAACAGCTTCGCCCGCCTGGCGCCACAACTGAAGGGGCTGCGCATCGTCGCCCTGGACCTGGCCGGGCATGGTTACTCCGAACACCGGCCGCCAGGCGCCGGCTATGCGCTGGCCGACTATGCCCACGACGTGCTGCGGGTTGCCGAGCAGCTGGGTTGGCAGCGTTTTGCCCTGCTCGGGCATTCGCTGGGCGCGATCATCTCGGTGCAACTGGCCGGGGCGCTGCCTGATCGGGTCAGCCATCTGGCGTTGATCGACGGGGTCATCCCGCCCACCGGTGCCGAACAGGACGCCGGCGAGCGCCTGGGCATGGCGCTGCAGGCCCAGTTGCGTCTGGACGGCAAGCGCAAGACGGTCTACCCGACCCTGGAAGAGGGCGTGCAGGCGCGCATGAAGGGCATGGTCGCGGTCAGTCGCGAGGCCGCCGAACTGCTGGCCCAGCGCGGCTTGATGCCGGTGCCCGGCGGTTACAGCTGGCGCAGCGACAGTCGCCTGACCTTGCCGTCCCCGGTTCGGCTGAGCCAGGTCCAGGCGATGGCTCATGTACGCCGGGTGAGCTGCCCTTGCAGCCTGGTGGTGGCCGCCGATGGCATGCTCGCTCGCCACACCGAACTGCTGGAGCAGCTACCCTTTGCGCAGACGGTGTTGCCCGGCGGGCATCACCTGCACCTGAACGATGAACAGGGCGCGACCCTTGTCGCAGACTGTTTCAATCGCTTCTTTGGCTTTGCTTGACTTGCACCGGACAAGTGTCGAGGCTTGGCGGGTTGAACAGGGAGACAACCATGTACATGCCAGACATCCATCAATCTTTCACCGGCGCCGCGTGCGGCATGGGTGGCCGATGAGCATTCGAGTTCTCGTCGCTGGCTGCCTTGCCCTCGCCAGCCCGCTGTTGTGGGCCGGCAGCCTGCCAGTCCCCGTGGATGCCAAGGTCGTCGACCAGCGCCCGGCGGTGGAGCAGGAGCGCATCTACCCGATGGGCCCGCTGCGCAAGATCAGCGGCCGCCTGCGCGTCGACGACAAGGTCGAGAGCCGCGGCCAGGTCAGTTCGGTGACCTACGAGCTGCCGGTCGAGCGCACCGCCCGCGAAGCCTTCACCAGTGCCCGTGAAGCATTGCAGCACGACGGTGGCTACCCCTTGTTCTGGTGCCAGGGCCGCGACTGCGGCGAAGCCAGCCTGTGGGCCAACGATGTGTTCGGCAATGCCCGCCTCAATGGGGGGGACGAGCAGCAAGCCTTCATCCTGCTGCGCCGTTCCGCCGAAGAGGCCGACACCCTGGTCGCGCTGTACAGCGTCACCCGCGGCAACCGCCGCGCCTACCTGCACGTGGAAGAGTTCGTCGCCGACAGCCCGCTCGGTGAGTTGCTGCCCACGGCGGCCACGGTGCTGCGCGAAATGCGCGATACCGGCAAGCTCGACTACCCTGACCTGAGCGCCCCGCAGCCCGCCTGGGTGGCGTTGCTCAGCCGCAGCCTGAACCTGGACAGCACCCTGCGCGCCAGCCTCAGCGGTGCCGAGGCCGAGGCCTGGCGCGAACAACTGGTCAAGGCCGGGGTGCGCAGCAACCGGCTCGAAGTCGGCAGTGCGCCTACCGATGGGCTGCACCTGGAACTGATCCGTTGAACGAGTGCCACCATGGCCAACAATGACCGCCTGTTGATCCAGATAGTCCTGCTGGCATTGCTCGGCGCTGCCCTGTGGGTGATGGCGCCCTTCATTTCCGCCTTGTTGTGGGGCGCCATCCTGGCCTTTGCCAGCTGGCCGCTGATGCGCCTGCTGACGCGCCTGCTGGGCGGGCGCGAAACCCTTGCCGCGAGCCTGCTGACCACGGCCTGGATCCTGATCGTGGCGTTGCCTCTGGTATGGCTGGGGTTCAACCTGGCGGATCATATCCGCGACGCGACTGCCTTCGTGCGTGACGTGCAGGTCGATGGCTTGCCTGAAGCACCGGACTGGCTGGGTGGCATTCCCCTGGTTGGCGAACGGCTGGTGCGCTGGTGGCAATCGATGGACCAGCAGGGCGCTGCGCTGATTGCCTCGATCAGGCCTCACCTCGGCCAGGTCGGCAATTGGCTGTTGGCGCGCAGTGCACAGCTCGGCAGCGGCATGCTGGAGCTGTCCTTGAGCCTGGTCTTCGTGTTCTTCTTCTACCGCGACGGCCCACGGCTGGCGGCGTTCGTGCTGCGCCTGCTGCAACGGCTGGCGGGCGAGCGCGCCGAATACTACCTGGAACTGGTGGCCGGTACCGTGCAGCGGGTGGTCAACGGCGTGATCGGTACCGCCGCGGCCCAGGCGCTGCTGGCGCTGATCGGCTTCCTGATCGCCGGTGTTCCGGGGGCCATCGTGCTGGGCCTGGTCACCTTCATGCTCAGCCTGATCCCCATGGGGCCGCCGCTGGCCTGGATACCCGCCACCGCCTGGCTGGTGTGGCAGGGCGAATACGGCATGGCCGTGTTCCTGGGCATCTGGGGCACCTTCGTCATCAGCGGCGTGGACAACGTGCTCAAGCCTTACCTGATCAGCCGGGGCGGCAACTTGCCGCTGGTGATCGTGTTGCTCGGTGTGTTCGGTGGCTTGATCGCCTTTGGCTTCATCGGGCTGTTCATCGGGCCGACCTTGCTGGCGGTGGGGTACAGCCTGCTGCTGGACTGGAGCCGCAACGCGGGGCAGCAGACGCCGCAGCGCTAGCCTTTGCTGGCCCTATCGCCGGCAAGCCGGCTCCCACAGGGGGAGGTACACCACAGCCCCATGTGGGAGCCAGCTTGCTGGCGATAGGGCCTGTCCAGCCACCCAGAAACCCGATCTTTACGCATTCTTTATACCCATCCCCCACCCTCGATCTCGCCCCTTTACGCCCCTCCCTTCGACAATTTCCCTAAAGCGGCCCAAGCCGCACCACGGGGAGTTCCACTCATGTACATGTTCGACGGGCTGTCACTGCTGCTGGCAGTGGCATTGGCGATTTACCTGCTGGTGGCGCTGCTGCGCGCCGATCGCAGCTAGGGAGCGGCCATGCACAGTCACGACTTCGCTTTGCTGTTGGCATTCTTCGCCATCGTGCTGCTGCCGGCACCTTGGCTGGGGCGGTTCTACTACAAGGTCATGGAAGGCCAGCGCACCTGGCTGACGCCACTGCTCGGCCCCGTCGAACGAGGCTGCTACCGGCTCGCAGGGGTCAAGGCTGAGCAGGAGCAGAACTGGAAGCAATACGCCCTGGCGCTGCTGGCCTTCAACCTGGCCGGCTTCCTGTTGCTGTTCGCCATCCTGTTGTTGCAAGGCTACCTGCCACTGAACCCGCAGCGCCTGCCGGGCCAGGCGTGGTCGCTGGCCTTCAACACGGCGGTGAGCTTCGTCACCAACACCAACTGGCAGGCCTACAGCGGCGAGGCCTCGGTCAGCTACCTGAGCCAGATGCTGGGCATGACCGTGCAGAACTTCGTCAGCGCCGCCACCGGCCTGGCCGTGCTGGTCGCCCTGTGCCGCGGCATCGCCCGTCGCTCGACCACCAGCCTGGGCAACTTCTGGGTCGACATGACCCGCGCCACCCTCTACGGCCTGTTGCCGCTGTGCCTGGTGCTGGCACTGCTGCTGGTATGGCAGGGCGTGCCGCAGACCTTCGCCGACTACGTCCATGCCGTGACCTTGCAGGGTGCCGACCAGAGCATCCCGCTCGGCCCGGCTGCCAGCCAGATCGCCATCAAGCAGCTGGGCACCAACGGCGGCGGCTTCTTCGGCGTCAACTCGGCGCACCCGTTCGAAAACCCCACGGCCTGGAGCAACCTGTTCGAAGTGGCCTCGATCATCCTGATCCCGGTGGCGCTGGTGTTCACCTTCGGGCATTACGTCAAGGACCTGCGCCAGAGCCGGGCGATCCTGGCCTGCATGCTCAGCCTGTTCCTCATCGGCGGCGCCACCGCGCTGTGGTCGGAGTACCAGCCGAACCCGGCGCTGGAAAGCGCCCAGGTGCAGCAGGGCGCGCCCATGGAGGGCAAGGAAAGCCGCTTCGGCACGACCGGCTCGGTGCTGTGGACGGTGACCACCACCGCCGCCTCCAATGGTTCGGTCAACGCCATGCACGACAGCCTCAACCCGCTGACCGGCATGGTGGCGATGGTCAACATGATGGTCGGCGAGGTGATCTTCGGCGGCGTCGGTGCCGGGCTCTACGGCATGCTGCTGTTCGTGCTGATCGCGGTGTTCCTGGCCGGCTTGATGATCGGCCGCACCCCGGAATACCTGGGCAAGAAGTTGCAGGCGCGGGAAGTGCAGCTGCTGGTGGCCACCTTGCTGGTGATGCCGGTCGGCGTACTGGTGCTCGGCGCCATCGCCGCCAGCCTGCCGGGCCCGGCAGGCGCGGTCAGCAACCCGGGCGCCCACGGCTTCAGCCAGCTGCTGTACGCCTACACCTCTGGCACCGCCAACAACGGTTCGGCATTCGCCGGCTTTGGCGCCAACACGGTGTTCCACAACCTGATGATCGGCCTGGCCATGCTGATTGGCCGCTTCGGTTACATCCTGCCGATCCTGGCCTTGGCTGGCAGCCTGGCTGCGAAGAAAAGCGCGCCCCAGGGGCTGAACAGCTTCCCCACCCACGGCCCGCTGTTCACCGGCCTGCTGCTGATGACCATCCTGCTGGTCGGTGGCCTGACCTTCCTGCCGACCCTTGCCCTGGGGCCGATCGCCGAACACCTGAGCCTGGGTTTCTGAGGAACCGACCATGAACATGCCCATTCCTGAAGTGAACGCCCCGCACAGCGCCAAGGACCAGACGCGTTTCGCCGCGCTCTGGCGCCCGGCGCTGGTGCAGGCCTTCGTCAAGCTCGACCCGCGCCAGCTCAAGCGCTCGCCGGTGATGCTGGTGGTGGCCCTCACCGCCGTGCTGACCACCGCGCTGTGCTTCGCCCCCGATAACGGCGTGAGCACGGCGGTGGCCGTGCAGATCGCGTTGTGGCTGTGGTTCACCGTGCTGTTCGCCAACTTTGCCGAAGCCCTGGCAGAAGGCCGTGGCAAGGCCCGCGCCGACAGCCTCAAGGCCGGTAGCCAGGGCCTCACCGCGCAACGCCGCCGGGGTGATGGTTCGTTCGAAACCGTCGCCGCCAGCCAACTGCGCAAGGACGATGTGGTGCGAGTCGTGTCAGGCGAGATGATCCCCGCTGACGGCGAAGTGCTCGAAGGTATCGCCGCGGTCAACGAGTCTGCCATCACCGGTGAGTCGGCGCCGGTGATCCGTGAATCGGGCGGTGATCGCTCGGCGGTGACCGGCAATACCCGGCTGGTCTCCGACTGGCTGCTGATCCGCGTCACCAGCAACCCCGGCGAGTCGACCCTGGACCGCATGATCGCGCTGGTCGAAGGCGCCAAACGGCAGAAGACCCCCAACGAGATCGCCCTCGACATCCTGCTGATCGGCCTGACCCTGATCTTCCTGATCGTGGTCGTCACGCTGCAGCCATTCGCCCACTTCGCGGGCGGCAGCCTGCCGTTGATCTTCCTCGCCGCGCTGCTGGTGACGTTGATCCCGACCACCATTGGCGGGCTGCTCTCGGCCATTGGGATCGCCGGCATGGACCGGCTGGTGCGCCTGAACGTGATCGCCCGCTCGGGCCGTGCGGTTGAAGCGGCCGGCGATGTGCACACGCTGATGCTCGACAAGACCGGCACCATCACCTTCGGCAACCGCCGCTGCAGCGCACTGCATGCCGCCACCGGCGTCACCGCCAAGGAACTGGGCGAGGGTGCCTTGCTCGCATCGCTGGCCGATGACACCGCAGAAGGCAAATCGATCGTCGAGTACCTGCGCCAGTTGCACGACTTCATCGAACCCGCCGTCGAACAGTTCGAAGCCATCGCCTTCAGCGCCGAGACCCGCCTTTCGGGCATCGACTTCCAGCAACACCGGTACCGCAAAGGGGCGGTCGATGCGGTGCTGGCTTTCGTTGGCATGCAGCGTCTGGAGATGCCAGTCGCGCTGGCCCGTGAGGTCGAGCGCATCGCTCAGAGCGGCGGCACGCCGCTGCTGGTGTGCGTCGACAAGCGCCTGCTCGGAGCGATCCACCTCAAGGACGTGGTCAAGCCCGGCATCCGCGAACGCTTCGCCGAACTGCGCAAGCTGGGCATCCGCACGGTGATGGTGACCGGCGACAACCCGCTGACCGCCGCCGCCATCGCCGCCGAAGCCGGCGTGGACGATGTGCTGGCCGAGGCCACCCCGGAAAAGAAACTGGCGCGCATTCGCCAGGAGCAGAACGACGGCCGCCTGGTCGCCATGTGCGGCGACGGTGCCAACGACGCGCCGGCGCTGGCCCAGGCCGACGTGGGCATGGCCATGAACGACGGTACCCAGGCCGCCCGCGAAGCCGCCAACATGGTCGACCTGGACAGTGACCCGACCAAGCTGCTGGATGTGGTCCAAGTCGGCAAGGAGCTGCTGGTGACCCGCGGTGCGCTGACCACGTTTTCCATCGCCAACGACGTGGCCAAGTACTTCGCCATCCTGCCTGCGCTGTTCGCGGCCATCTACCCGCAGCTGGGCGTGCTCAACCTCATGCACCTGGCCAGCCCGCAGAGCGCGATCCTTTCGGCGATCGTGTTCAACGCGCTGATCATCATCGTGCTCATCCCCCTGGCCCTGCGCGGTGTGCGCGTGCAGGCCGCGAGTGCGGCGCACCTGCTGCGGCGCAACCTGCTGATCTACGGGCTGGGCGGCATCGTCGTGCCGTTTGCCGGGATCAAGCTGATCGACCTGCTGCTCAACGCCTTGCACCTGGTCTGAGGAGGCCACCATGAACAACTATGTACGCCCGGCACTGAGCCTGATCCTGCTGATGACGGTGGTCACTGGCGCGCTGTATCCGCTGGCGGTGACCGGTATTGCCCAGGTGGCGTTCCCGGAACAGGCCAATGGCAGCCTGGTGCGCGATGCCGCAGGCCAGGTACGCGGCTCGGCGCTGATCGCCCAGGATTTCCAGGGCGATGGCTGGTTCCAGTCGCGGCCTTCGGCGGGGGCGTATGCCACCGTGGCCAGCAGCGCCAGCAACCTGTCACCGAGCAATCCGGCCTTGGCCGAGCGCGTGGCCAGCGATGCGGCGAAGCTGTATCGGGCTGAACTGGGGCCGGTGCCGCAGGCCCTGCTGAGCACGTCCGGCAGTGGCCTGGACCCGCATTTGCCACCAGAGGCGGTGGCCTATCAGATCCCACGGGTGGCGGCGGCGCGACAGGTGCCTATCGAGAGGTTGCAAGCCTTGCTCGAAGAGGCCACCCTCCAGCCATTGATCGGGCCGCCTGTGGTGAATGTGCTGGCGTTGAACCAAGCGCTCGAGAAGACAGGGCAGTGACAATGGGGCCGCGCTGCGGCCCATCGCCGGCAAGCCGGCTCCCACACGGGCAATGCAGATCCTTGTGGGAGCCGGCTTGCCGGCGATGGCCTGCGCAGCAGGCCCAACCAACGAAGGATCAGACATGAGTAATGCAGCCCGCGCCGACGCGCTGTTGGCCAACCTCCCGCGCGAAGGGCGCGGCAGGCTCAAGGTCTTCCTCGGCGCTGCCCCCGGCGTCGGCAAGACTTTCGCCATGCTCCAGGCCGCTCACGCCCAGCAACGCCAGGGCGTGCAGGTGCTTGCTGGCGTCGTCGAAACCCATGGCCGCGCCGAAACCGAGGCCTTGCTCGGCGGCCTGCTCCAGCAGCCGCAACTGCGCAGCGAGTACCGTGGCGTCACCCTCGAGGAAATGGACCTCGACGGCCTGCTCAAGGCCGCGCCCACCCTGGCCCTGGTCGACGAGCTGGCCCACACCAACGCCCCCGGCAGCCGCCATGCCAAGCGCTGGCAGGACGTGCAGGAACTGCTTGCCGCCGGCATCGACGTGTACACCACAGTCAACGTCCAGCACCTGGAAAGCCTCAACGACAAGGTCCGCGACATCACCGGCGTACAGGTCCGCGAAACCCTGCCGGACTGGGTACTGCAGGAAGCCTTCGAGCTGGTGCTGATCGACCTGCCGCCACGCGAACTGCTCGAGCGCCTGCGCGAAGGCAAGGTGTATGTCCCCGAACAGGCGAGGGTGGCGATCGATGCCTACTTCTCGCAAACCAACCTCACCGCACTGCGTGAACTGGCCATGCAGACTGCCGCGGCCCAAGTCGATGCCGATCTGGCCCATGGCTACCGCCAACACGGCCAGGAGGCGCCCACCCTGCGCGGGCGCATGCTGGTCGGCGTCGACGGTGACGACCAGGCCGAGCGCCTGGTGCGCCATGCCAGCCGGGTAGCGCAGCGGCGTCATCTGCCCTGGAGCCTGGTCCACGTCGACAACGGCCGGCTGCGCGACGAAGCCGCCCGCCACCGCTTGCAGGCCGCCCAGCAACTGGCCGAACGGCTTGGCGGAGAAGTGGTGCTGCTGCGCGCCGGCGAGGTGGCGCGCACGCTGATCCAGCATGCCGTCGAGCGTCGTGCCAGCCTGGTGTTGGTGGGGCAGTCCCGCGACCGGCTGCGCCGGCGTTTCTTCGGCGCAGGCGTGGCGGCGCGCCTGCTGCGTGAAAGCCATGGCCTGGAGGTCAACGTACTCGACCGCGACGCACAGCCGGCCCCGGCGAAGGCTGCTGTGCAACGGGTATGGGTGTGGCGCCATTACCTGTTGGCAGTGCTCGCCACCGTGCTGGCGGCGGGTTTGTCATGGGCCGTGTCGAGCGTGCTGGCATTGCCCAATATCTCCCTGGTGTTTCTCGCCGCCGTGCTGCTGGTCGCTGTGCGCAGCAGCCTGGGGCCGGCGCTTGCCTGCGCGGCCTTGTCGTTCCTGACCTACGATTTCCTGTTCATTCCACCGAACTTCTCCTTCAGCATCCAGCGCGAAGAAGACGTGCTGACGCTGGTGTTCTTCCTGCTGATGGCGGCCCTCACCGGCAATCTCGCCGCGCGTCAGCGCAGCCAGTTGCAGGCCTTGCGCGAAACCCAGGCGCAGACCAGCCAACTGCTCGACCTGTCGCGCCGGCTGACCGTGGCCACCGACCGCCAGGCGGTATTCAACGCCGCAGGTCAGCACCTGAACGGCTGGCAGGATGTGCAAGTGTGCTTGCTCGAGCGCAACGCCGAAGGCTTGCTGCAGCTGGCCAGCGGCGAAGCGCATGTGCTGGGCGACAACGAGCGCGCCGCCGCCGAGTGGGCCTGGCAACACGGCCAGGCTGCAGGGCATGGCAGCGATACCTTGCCCAATGGCCGCTGGTGGTGGTGGCCGCTGGCCGTCGACGACCAGCCCTTGGCCTTGCTCGGCGTGCGTCCGCGTTCCGGCGAGCCGCTCAGCGCCCAGCGCCGGCGCTTGCTCCAGGCACTCGGCCAGCCCCTGGCCCAGGCGCTGGCCCGCGCTCGCCTGGCCGAGCAGTTGGAAGCGGCGCGCCTGCATGGCGAAACCGAGCAACTGCGCAGCGCCTTGCTGGCCTCGGTCTCCCACGATTTGCGCACCCCGTTGACGGCCATGCGCGGCAGCATCGACAGCCTGCTGGCGCTGGGCGAAGCGATCCCCGCCGAGGATCGCCGCGAATTGCTGGAAGGTACTCGCGATGAAGCCGAACGCCTCGACCGCTATATCCAGAACCTGCTGGACATGACCCGCCTTGGCCACGGCGGCTTGAAGCTCGCCCGCGACTGGGTCGCCCCGGCCGATATCGTCGGCAGCGCTCTCAACCGCCTGCGCGTGGTGCTGGCGCCGTTGCGCGTGCACACCGACGTCCCCGCCGAGCTGCCGCTGCTGTTCGTGCATGCCGCGCTGATCGAGCAGGCGCTGATCAATGTGCTGGAGAACGCCGCGCGTTTTTCGCCTGCTCAAGGTCGCCTGGAACTGCAGGTATCGGTGCACGAAGAGCAGCTGCGTTTCGCCGTCAGCGACCAGGGCCCGGGCATCCCGGTGCCTGAGCGCGAGAAAATCTTCGACATGTTCTACACCGCCGCCCGCGGCGACCGGGGCGGGCAGGGCACCGGCCTGGGCCTGGCGATCTGTCAGGGCATGATCGGCGCCCACGGCGGGCAGATACGGGTCGGCGAAGGCATCGATGGCCAGGGCACCTGCATCACTCTATGCTTGCCGCTCCCTCAGCAACCCGAAGCCGAAAGCGAAGCCCCATGAGCCAGTCCGCCACCCTCCTGGTCATCGACGACGAACCGCAGATTCGCAAGTTCCTGCGCATCAGCCTGGTCTCCCAGGGCTACAAGGTGATCGAAGCCGCCACCGGCGGCGAAGGTCTGGCCCAGGCAGCATTGGCCAAACCCGACCTGGTGGTGCTCGACCTCGGCCTGCCGGACATGGACGGCCAACAGGTGCTGCGTGAACTGCGTGAATGGAGCGCGGTGCCGGTACTGGTGCTGTCGGTGCGCGCCAGTGAGGTGCAGAAGGTCGACGCGCTGGACGGCGGGGCCAACGACTACGTGACCAAGCCGTTTGGCATCCAGGAGTTTCTCGCCCGAGTACGTGCGCTGTTGCGCCAGGTACCGCAGTCCGGTGGGGGGGAAGTGTCGGCCAGCTTCGGGCCACTGACCGTGGACTTTGCCTTTCGCAAGGTGACCCTGGCGGGTGTGGAGGTGGCGCTGACGCGCAAGGAGTATGCACTGCTGGCGCTGTTGGCCGGGCATCCGGGGCGGGTGATGACCCAGCAGCAACTGCTCAAGGAGATCTGGGGGCCGTCCCATGTGGAGAACACCCACTATCTGCGCATCGTGGTGGGGCATTTGCGGCAGAAGCTTGGGGATGACCCTACTGCCCCGCGCTTCATCATTACCGAGGCAGGGGTTGGTTACAGGCTGGTGAGTCCGGCCAGCTAATCGCTCCAGCTCCTGCGCTCTGGCTCTATCTCCCTGAAATTTTTGCTACCTGGGCTGGCCCTATCGCCGGCAAGCCGGCTCCTACAGGGATCTCCACAGGACCTGTAGGAGCTGGCTTGCCAGCGATGGGGCCGGCCCAGACAACTCATCACTTTTTGACTAGTGCAAGGTCCTGGGCTCGGCCGGCATCTGCACCTGGATCAACATGGATTCGAGCATGACGCGCAGCGCCTCCATCTCATGCATCGACGCCATCATCAGAATCGAAGCAGGTGACTTGGGCTGCAGCAGGAGTGCCTGGTGA
>Ga0160431_100638_pt1 | contig 12754 bp, 12 predicted proteins | sample HID1971K_E0MG_FD_108212 | JGI IMG/M metagenome (GOLD analysis project Ga0160431, IMG submission 108212) | Enriched millipede-associated microbial communities from UW Madison campus, WI, USA - HID1971K_E0 MG | ecosystem: Host-associated > Arthropoda: Insects > Digestive system > Unclassified ...
GCGGTGGCGATCCAGGGGACGGCGGTGCCGGCGGGGCTGAGCGTGAGTGCTCCCGACACGCAGCTCCCGCTCGACGAGGTCCCCGCGGTGGTCGCTCAGCTCTCGCGGACCGCGAAGGCGCTGACGAAGGAACTCGCGCGCCCGTCCTGAGCACGCGCGATCACGCCATCAGGCGCTGCAGCATCGCGAGGGCGTTCGCATCGGATGCCGACCCGCCGCCCTCGTGACCGTTGTACGGCCACACCTCGATCTCCTTGGGGCCGCGCCACTCGTGGAATGCGCCGAAGACGGTCGACGGCGGGCAGGTCGCATCCATGAGGCCCGTGCTGAACGACGCCGCAGCCGTCCCCCGACGAGCGAGGTTGACGCCGTCGAAGTAGCTCAGCGTGCGATGGACGGACTCCACGGCGTCATGGTGCACGGCCAGGTATCGCGTGATCTCGCTGTACGGCGGCTCGTCGTTCAGCCCGAGCGCTCGCGGGAAGTCGCAGAGGAACGGGACCTGTGCGATGACCGCTCGCACGTCATCGGCAAGCGCTCCCGCGGCGAGCGCGAGGCCGCCCCCCTGACTCCGGCCCAGCACCGCGACACGGTCCTGGTCGACCTCCGGCATGCTCCTGAGCGCATCCACGGCGAGAACCGCATCGGTGTAGAGGCGGCGGTAGTAGTACGTGCGGTGGTCGCGGATGCCCCGGGTCATGACGCCGGGGAACTGCGGTCCCGTGCCGTGGCGGTCCTCGGTGTCTCCGGTCTTCCAGGACGATCCCTGTCCGCGGGTGTCCATGGTCAGGTGCGCGAATCCGGCGCTCGCCCAGAGGAGGTCGTCGGTCGCGTGGCCGCGTCCGCCGCCGTAGCCGATGTATTGAACGACGGCGGGGAGCGGTCCCTGCGCACCGCGGGGAAGACGCAGCCAGGCGCGAACCGGGTCGCCGCCGTACCCGGCGAAGGTCACGTCATGCACGTCGAGCGTCGCGAGGCCCGATCGTACAGGCGCGCGCTCGGCGGCCCAGGCTGCGGCCCGGCTCTCGGCGAGGGTCTCGGACCAGAATGCGTCGAAGTCGGCGGGTTCCGTCTGGGCGCTGCGATACGTGCGCAGTGCCGGTTCCGGCAGGTCGATGAACATTCCGTGTCCGTGTCTCGTTCGGGCCGCGCTCAGGCGGCAGCGGTGTCGAGGGGCGTCCAGCGCCCCTCCTTCGCCGAGCGGATCAGCGCCTCGGCCGTGGTGAGGGCGGCGAGTCCATCCGCAAGGGTGACACGCGGGGAGAGGGTGGAGTCGGCTGCGAGGTCGAGGAGGTGGGTGGCCTGGCGGGCGAGGGGTTCTGCTGCGGGCTCGGCGAGATCGTGGATGCGCTCGATCGTCTCCCCGGCGCGGCGGACGGTGATCACTCCGCGGGCGATGTCGGCGAAAAGGGTGCCGCCGGTGCCGATGACGTGGAGGGTGCGCGTGCCGCGCTGGTCGGCGTAGTCGAGGTGCACCGCACCGACCAGCCCCGCGTCGTGGCGGAGGAGCGCGTCGACGAGGTTGGGGGATTCCACATGCGGGACGTGGTCCACCGTGCGGGCCGTCGCGACGGCGTCCTGCACGGGGCCGAAGATCCACCGGAGGTAGTCCCATTCGTGCGAGTAGTCCCGATAGAGCCGATCGGGACTCGGCGTGGCGAAGCGGGACGCCGCTGCCGGGATCGTCCCGTAGGCGCCGAGCATCACCTGGTACGAGACGGGGTGGCCGATCTCCCCGTCCAGCACCAGACGTCGTGCCGTCTCGACCACGCGCCGATGGCGTAGGACGTACCCCACGAGAACGGCTGCCGATCCCGGGCCCAGCGTGGGCAGGGCCTGGATGACCGCGGCCGATGACTCGGCCACCGGCTTCTCCACGAGAGCGGCGATGCCTGCGGCGGAGGCGGCCGTGAGCTGTGCGATGTGCACGTGGTCCGGCCCGGCGATGACCAAGGCGTCGGGGCGGTGCGCGAAGAGCTCATCGAACGTCGGGACGACCTCGTCCACGAGGCCCTGCGAGACGGCGGCGTCGCGCAGCTCCGCGCTGGGGTCGAAGGCGATGAGGCGAGTTCCGTCGATCCGACGGAAGGCCTGGGCGTGCTGGCGGGCGATGGATCCGAGGCCGCTGAGAGCCACACGACGGGACGGGGGCACGATGGTCCTTCCAGGGGTACCGTTCGGTTTCATTCTATGGAATGATTTTCACCACTCTATGAGACATATTGATAGCGCGCCTTCCTTCGGCTGTCAATCGACGCTCCTGAAAGGATGCCGCCTTGCCTGCTCCGACCTCGTCCATCCTCGATCGATTCTCGCTCCGCGGGAAGACCGTCGTCGTCACCGGCGCCAGTGGCCTGTACGGCAGCCTGTTCGCGCGCGCGCTCGCCGAGGCGGGGGCGCATGTGGTGCTGACCTCTCGGGATGCGTCGCGTGCGGAGGAGTCTGCGGACGCGCTGCGGCTCGACGGATTGGAGGCGTCGGGGGTCGCGCTCGACCTCTCCGATGCGGACGACACGACGCGGTTCGCCGCGGAGTTCGCCGAGCACTACGGCACCGCGGACGTGCTCGTGAACAATGCCGTGCATCGTGCAGGGCGAGGTCTCTTCGACACGAGCGTCGAGGAGTGGGAGTCGACCTCTGCGGTGAACTCTCGCGGACTGTTCCATGTCACCCAGGCGCTCGCCCGCGGGATGGTGGCGCGGGGGAGCGGCTCGATCGTCAACATCGGATCGATCTACGGTCTCGTCGCCCCCGACTTCTCCGTGTATGAAGGAACCGGCATGACGATGCCCGCCTTCTACTCGTACGACAAGGCGGGAATGGTCGGCTTCACCCGCTACCTCGCTGCGGCTCTCGGGCCGCACGGCATCAGGGTGAACTGCGTCTGTCCTGGAGGGCTCCGCGCGGAAGGGCAGGACGAGCGCTTCGTCTCCGCCTACGAGGATCGGGTGCCGCTCGGCAGGCTCGCGGATGAGGACGACGTGACGGGGACCCTCGTCTATCTGGCGTCGGATGCCGCGGCCTACGTCTCCGGCGCGGTCATCCCGGTCGATGGCGGATGGTCGGCGATGTGAAGTCTTGACACGAGACGCGGGTGCCGACAGACTCGTGGAAATGAAACAGATTGTTTCATTTGAGGGGAGAGTCCGGTGCAGCTCACCGCCGAATGCGCGCTCGTGGCGAGCGGGTATCTGGGATTCGGGCTCAGCGATCCCTGGGACGCACACGCCTACCTGCTCAGCTCAGAGTGCGAGGCCGTGCTGATCGACACGGGCGGTGGGCGGGCATCGCAGCTTCTCGCCGATCGGGTGCGCTCGGCACTCGGCGAGCGAGCCCTGGTCGGCATCCTGATCACCCACGGTCACATCGATCATTCCGGTGGAGCGGCCGATCTCGCCGTGGAGTTCGACGTGCCGGTGTTCGCCTCCACGCTCACGGCCGAATGGCTCGTCGCCGGCGACGAGGAGGCGATCGGCTTGCCTGCCGCTCGCGCGGGTGGCGTCTACCCCGCCGATCAGGCGCTCCGCGCCGTGCCGACCGTCGAGGTGGCGGACCGGATCACGGTCGGCTCCACCCTGATCCACGCCGTGCCGACGCCGGGGCACAGCGCCGACCACACGGCGTACCTCGCGAAGCTCTCCGGCGGACGGGCGCTCTTCAGCGGCGATCTGGTCTTCGCGCAGGGGCGGACGGCCGTCCTCGACACTCCGGATGCGGATGAGGACGCCTACCTCCGCAGCCTTCGTGCGGCGGATGCGCTCGCCGTCGAGCAGCTCTTCCCCGGACACGGGGCCGTCGCGTTGAGCGCCGGAGACGCCCACATCCGTGCCGCCGTCTCCGCCTACGAGCGCGGTGGTCGGCCGGCGGGGCTGGTCGCATGAGCGCGCTGGACGGGGCCCGGATCCTCGTGACGGGCGGAGGCACCGGGATCGGTGCCGCCATCACCGAGGCGCTGCTCGACGGCGGTGCGCGTGTCGTCGTGGCTCAGCGCACTCCCGACGACCTCGACGCGGCGCTGGACGCCTCCGGGCTCCGTGGCCGGGTGGACGCGATCGCGGCGGATCTCGCGGCCGCCGGAGAGCCCGAGCGCCTGGTCGCTCGCGCAGCCGACCTGCTCGGCGGGCTCGACGGGCTCGTCAACAACGCGGCCATCACCGGCCCGCCGGCTCACCGTGCTCTCCTCGACGTCGACGACGACTACGTGGATCGGATGCTCGCGGTGAACCTCGGAGCCGCGATCCGGTGCAGCGCTGCGGCGGCGAAGCACATGATCGACTCCGGTGGTGGCGTCATCGTCAGCACCGCCTCGGTCCTCGCCCATGCGGCGGCGCCTGCGGCATCGGTGTACGCGGCGACGAAGGCCGGACTCCTCGGATTCACCCGGGGCGCGGCCCTCGAGCTCGCCCCGCACGGCATCCGCGTGCTCACCGTGTCTCCCGGCGACATCGACACCCCCTCCAGCGTGGCCCCGCCCGCGTCGCCCGGTCAGCGCGCGGTCCGCGCCCCCGCCGCAGGCCGCCGCGGACGACCCGAGGAGATCGGTGCGGTCGTGCGCTTCCTGATGAGTCCCGACGCCGGCTATCTCACCGGGACCGACGTCCTCGTCGACGGCGGCTTCCTGCTCTCCTGACCACCCCCCTTCACCCGATACCCGACACCCCGACCTTGGAGTCCCCATGACAACCCGTGACGCGCTGCCCTCAGGAATCGTCACCCCCCTCGTCACCTTCCTCACCGCAGACGGCGATCCGGATGCCGCAGCGATGCGGGTCCTCATCGATGCGCAGCTCTCCGCGGGCATCCACGGTCTCCTCGCCGTGGGCTCGACCGGCGAACTCGGCTCGCTCACCCCGGCACGCCGCGCGAGGAGCGTCGAGGTCGTCGTGGACGCCACGGCCGGCCGTGCTCCGGTGTGGGCCGGTGTCGCCGGACTCGGCACCGACGAGGCCGTGACCGCCGCCCGCGACGCGGTGGCAGCCGGTGCCGACGCGGTCCTCGTGCTGCCGCCGCTGTTCTTCGACTCGAGCGACAGCGAGCTGGAGCGGCACTTCTCGCTGGTGGCCGACGCGGTCGCCGTGCCGGTCGTGGCGTACGACGTGCCGCCGCGCACCCCGCGGAAGCTGCCGGCCGGAGTCATCGCGCGTCTCGCCGAGGCCGGTGCGCTGCGCGGGGTGAAGGATTCCTCTGGTGACCTGACGGCCGGTCGCCTGATGGTCGAGGCCGTCTCCGGCGTGCCGGGGTTCCGCACCTACATCGGCTCGGAGATCACGATCGACGCGGCATTCGCCCTCGGATTCGACGGCATCGTGCCCGGATTCGCGAACGTGCTCCCCGCGCCGGCGGTCGCCCTCTTCGACGCGCACCGCGACGGTCGCGTCGACGCGGATGCCGTGCAGCGCTACCTCCGTCTGTTCGAGGTGCTCCGCATCGTCCTCGACGGGGCAGGCGGACCTGCGGCGGCCATCAACGCGCTCAAGGTCGGCGCCGCCCATGCTCTCGGTCTCCCCGTCTCGCCGGTGGCGGAGCCGTTCACGCCGCCGACCGAGGAGTTCGCGGCGCAGATCCGTCGGATCGTCGACATGATCGACGGTGCCTGAGATGTCCGCGACAGTGAGGATCACCGGCACCGACGTCGTCACCGACTCTCCGGCGATGTTCCCCGCCGCCGTCCGCACGCCGGGCGCCCTCGTCGTGGCCTACTCGACCGTCCCGGACGGATGGCCGGGAGGAGAAGTGCACGTCACCCGCTCCCTCGACGGCGGCGACTCGTGGACACCCGCCGCATCGGTGGCTGCGCCTCGCGGCGACGAGGAGGCGGTGCTCGGCGCGATCGGCATGACATCCCTCGCCGACGGCACGATCCTGCTCCCCGTCAACACCGTGCGCTGGACGCCGGGGATGGGGACGGCCGGACGCAGGATCGCCCTGCGGCTGGTGCGATCCCGCGATGAGGGCGCGACCTGGGATGAGGGCACGGATGTCCGGATCGACTTCCACTGGCCCGCCGTCTACGGGGAGATCCTCGAGTTCGAGGATGGGGAGCTGCTCTGGCCGATCTGGGGCCGCCGACATGCCGAGGAGAAGTGGCGCTCGGCGGTGCTGAGCTCCCGCGATGCCGGAGTCTCGTGGCAGATCGTGGGCACGATCGCCTTCGACCCGCAGGCTTCGCTCACGGGGGCATACGTCGAGACGGGCAACGGCGAACGCGCCGATGATGCCGAGGACACGTCCGACCCCTCCTTCCGCCCGCACGATCCCACCGACGGCTTCTCCGAGACCACCGTGTGCCGTCTGGACGACGGTCGGCTGCTCGCGATCCTCCGCCAGCAGGGCGTGGGCGGAGATGCGACCCTGCGCTTCCACCGCGCCTACTCGACGGATCGCGGACGGACCTGGACGTCCTCCGAGGAGCTGGGCTTCTCGGGGATGTCACCGGCGCTCGCCCGCTTCGACGACGGACGGCTGCTGCTCGTCTCGCGGCGTCGGGCTCCCGAGGGGAGCGGCATCGAGCCCGCCGTGGAGGCCCGCATCGGCGATGCACACGGCGCCATGTGGGGAGAGCCGGTCGCGCTGGAGGACCCTCGCGGTGGGCGGCTCATCGCCGAGTACCAGTGCGGCTATCCCGCGCCGGTCAGCGACGGCGACGGATTCCGTGTGTTCTTCTACTCCTACCAAGAGGGTGCCGGCCGCTACATCGCCTCGAACTCCCTCGTCATCGACAAGCCCTGAGTTTCAGTAGCTGAAACAGCAAGTTTACAAGAATGAGACATACGCCCCTTCCCTTCGCGGGGATATCGCGGGAGTATTGCGAAATGAAACCTTCGGTGCCGACAGGTGAGATGTCGGACTGAGGTCTTCATCGGAGCCACCTCCCGAAAAAGCATTCCGAGAAAGGTACCCGCTGTGAAGAAGAGAACACTGCTCGCGGTCGTCGCGGGCGCTGTCGCGCTCTCCTTGGCCGGCTGCTCATCGCCGAGCACGCCGAACGAGACGGGATCCCGCGATGTCAGCATCCAGCTCTACAACGCCCCCAGCACGTTCAGCCCACTGATCCTGCAGGTCGGCGGGAACCAGCTCATCCAGACGCTCCATTGGGACAGCCTCGTCGGCGTCGACGACAAGGGGCAGTTCGAGCCCCGCCTCGCCGAGAGCTGGGACGTGAGCGCAGACGCCACCGAATGGACTCTGCACCTCAAGGAGGGGGTGAACTGGAGTGACGGCGAACCCTTCACCTCGGAGGACGTCGTCTACACGCTCAACCTCATGGCGAATCCGGCCTCCGGCTCCCAGATCTCGGGCGTCTTCGCCGACATCGCGGGTGCTGCGGAGGTCGCGGACGGCACCGCCGACGCGGTCAGCGGCATCGAGGCCGTCGACGAGAACACCGTCACGCTCACGCTCACGCACCCCAACTCGGCGAAGATCATCGACTTCGCCGAGCCGCAGTACTTCATCCTCCCGGAGCACATCTACGGCGAGCTGCCCGTGGCGGACCTCGCGACCAACCCCGCGTTCCGCGAGCCGAAGGTCGGCATCGGGCCGTACCTGTTCTCGAAGTGGGTGACCGACGAGGAGGTGGAGTTCGTGCCGAACCCGGAGTACCCCGGAAAGCTCGGACTCGATCACGTCTACGCGAAGTTCATGGCCACCGATGCGGCGCAGGCTCAGCTGCAGACCGGGGAGATCGACTTCTCCCAGGTCGCCGCATCCGACGCCGACCGGATCAAGGAGCTGGCGGGCGTCTCGTTCCACCAGATCGGCGGTCCCGGCATCATGGCTCTTCACAACGCGTGGGACTCCGGCAAGCTCGCCGATCCCCGTGTCCGTCAGGCCATCATGTACGGCATCGATCGACAGGCTCTCGTCGACCAGGTCATCTCCGGATACGGTCAGGTCGTCGACACGATCCAGCACGGACCCGACTGGGCCGTTCCGGACGACCTCGTCCACTACACGCGTGACGTGGACAAGGCCAAGAAGCTGCTCGCCGACGCGGGCTGGGATCCGGCCACCGAGGTCCGACTCGAGATCGTCCCAGGCCCGAAGGATCGTGAGCAGGCGCTGACGATCATCGCCGGCCAGCTGCAGGAGATCGGGATGAACGCCAAGGTCACCCAGTACGACAACGCGGCTCTCGGCGAGGCCATCAAGAACCGGGACTTCGATCTCCTCATCTCCGGCTACGGTCTGTTCAACGTCGACCCGGCCGCGCTGAACGTCCGTCTCCTCTGCGACAACGGCGCGCTCTCGGGCTACTGCAACCCGGACCTCGACGCCGCTCTGCTGGCGGGTATCGCGACCACGGATCAGGACGAGCGCGCGGCCGCATATGCGGACGCGCAGCGCATCATGAACACCGAGCTGCCGATCTTCCCGCTGTACGTGCCGGACACCCTCGCGGCGACGAGCGAGCGTCTGAAGGGTTTCAAGGTGAACCCCCTTCCGACCAACGCGTTCTGGAACATCGCCGAGTGGACCGTCGAGTGAGGTAGCTCTCACCGATCGGCGCCGCAGAAGCGTGACCTGCGGCGCCGATCGTCCGACATCCTCCACCCCTCCCTCCCCACGACGAAAGGGCGCACATGGCGGCTTTCCTGCTCCGTCGGCTGCTGGTCTCCGTGGCCGTGCTCTTCGGCATCAGCCTCCTCCTGTTCATCCTCGTGCGCACGATGCCCGGCGATCCGGCGGAGATGATGCTCAACCCCATCGGCTTCGTGGGCGACCGCGAGGCCGCCCTCGAGCGGCTCCGTGTGCAGCTGGGACTCGATCAGCCGCTGCCCGTGCAGTACGTGCGCTGGATCAGCGAACTCCTCCAGGGCAACCTCGGGTACTCCTATGCCGACGGTCGTCCGGTCGCCGAGGTCCTGTCCGAGCGGCTCGGTGCCACCGTCCGTCTCGTGAGCTTCGCGCTCGTCATCGCGCTGCTGGTCGGCGTCTCCCTCGGCATCATCGCCGCCCTGCGCCGCAATACGGGCGTGGACTACGGTCTCAGCTTCGTCAGCCTGATCATGATCTCGGTGCCGCCGTTCTTCGTCGCCCTGGTCGGGATCTTCGTGTTCGGTCTCACGCTGCGCTGGCTGCCCACGGCCGGGATGGGCCCTCCCGGCGGAGGCGGGGGCTTCATGGACGCCCTCTACTATCTGCTCCTCCCCGGCAGCATCCTCGGGCTCATGCTCGCGGGTCCGTACCTCCGCTACAGCCGCTCGAGCATGATCGAGGTCCTCGGTCAGGATTACATGACCACGGCGCGGTCGAAGGGCCTGAGCAGCGGACGGATCGTGCTGCGGCACGGCCTGCACAACGCGCTGATCCCGCTGGTCACGGTCGTGGCGCTGCAGATCCCCGTGCTGTTCGCCGGTGCGGTCATCATCGAGCAGCTGTTCTCCTGGCCCGGCGTCGGTCGGATGGCGCTGGATGCCATCCTCGCGCGCAACTACCCGATCCTGATGGGGTTCGTGATGATGATCGCGGTGCTGGTGCTGCTGTGCAACCTCATCGCCGACGTCCTCTACGCGATCATCGATCCGCGGATCAGACTGTGAGGTCCTCCATGAGTGAAATCGTCGCACCGGTCGCCCTTGCCTCCTCCGTGCCGCGCGAGCTGAGTCCCCGGAAGCTCGCACTGCGGCGCTTCCTCCGCCATCGGCTCGCCGTCGTGGGCGCCGTCGCCCTGCTCCTCGTGGTGCTCGCCGCCGTCGTCGGCCCGCTCATCCTGCGGATCGACCCGAACCTCGTCGATCCGCTCGCCATCCGCCAGCCGCCGAGCGGGGAGCATCTGCTCGGCACGGACTCCGCCGGCCGGGACGTGCTCGCACGCCTGCTCGCCGGTGGGCGGGTGTCGCTGCTCGTCGGCCTCACCGTCGCGCTCACCGCCACCGTGATCGGTCTGGTCCTCGGCGCCGTCGCCGGGTTCTTCGGCGGGTGGGTCGATGCGGTCCTCAGCCGGATCACCGATGTGGTGCTGTCCTTCCCGACGCTGATCGTCGTCATCATCATCGTGGCCTTCACCGGCCCCAGCATCACCACGATGATCCTCGCGGTCGGACTCTTCGAATGGCCGACCGCGTTCCGCATCGTCCGGGGACTCGTGCTGTCGCTGCGCGATCAGGACAGCATCCGGGCTGTGCGCGGGCTCGGCGCGAGCACGACGCACATCCTCATCCGGCACGTGATCCCGTCGGTGGTCGCCCCGTTGACGGTCGTCGCGACGATTCTGGTGGCCCAGGCGATCCTCTTGGAGGCAGGGCTGTCGTTCCTCGGCCTCGGTGTGCCGCCGCCCACCGCGAGCTGGGGGAACATGCTCAACGAGGCGCAGTCCTTCACCGTCCTCCAGTCGATGCCCTGGCTCTGGATCCCCGCCGGCTGCGCGATCGCGATCACCGTGCTGGCTGTGAACTTCATCGGCGACGGACTCCGCGACGCCTCCGACCCGAGGAGTCGACGATGACGACGAACGAATACTTCACCTCCGACGTGGCAGGCTCGCTGCTCTCGCTGCAGAGCGTGGTCACCGAGTTCCGCACCGAGTCCGGGACCGTGCGCGGCGTGGACGGCGTGTCATACGACGTCCGCCCCGGAGAGTGCCTCGGCGTGGTCGGCGAATCCGGCTCGGGGAAGAGCGTGACCATGATGTCGGCTCTGGGTCTGCTCCCTCCGTCCGCGGTGGTGCGCGGAGGGCACGCCTACTTCGCGGGCGACGACCTGCTGGCGGAATCCGAGCGGGAGCTGTCCCGCCGGAGGGGTCGCGACATCGGGGTGATCTTCCAGGACCCGATGACCGCGTTGAACCCGGTGATGACCGTCGGCGAGCAGATCGCCGAATCGATCCGCCGACATGATCGCCGACTCAGCAGACAGGCGGTCAGAGCCCGCGTGCACGAACTCCTCTCCGACGTGGGCATCGCCGACGCGCCTCGGCGCGCGCGACAGTATCCGCATCAGTTCTCCGGAGGGATGCGCCAGCGGGTGATGATCGCGATCGCGATCGCGAACCGCCCGAAGCTGATCATCGCGGATGAGCCGACCACCGCACTCGACGTGACGATCCAGGCCCAGATCCTCGACCTGCTGGTGCGGGTGCGCGAGGAGGTGGGCGCGTCTCTCGTGCTCATCACCCACGACCTCGGGGTGATCGCCGAGATGGCCGACCGCGTCGTGGTGATGTACGGAGGGCGCGTCGTCGAGCAGGCCCCCGTCGACGCTCTGTTCCACGACACCAGGCATCCCTACACGCAGTCGCTGCTCGCGAGCCTGCCGCGGATGGATCAGAGCACCGAGCGCCTGGCGGTCGTCGGCGCCCCGCCGGAGCTCCCGCCCACCGGAACCGTGGCGTTGCCGGGAAGCGGCGCCCCCTCCGGCGATCACCGTCTGGTGCGCGTCGGCGAGGACCACTATGTCGATCCGGCCTACGCGTCGGCGGAGAGGATCGAGGTGACCTCGTGAGCGATGCGCAGACTCGTCCCATCCTCCTCGTCGAGGATCTGGTCAAGGACTATCCAGGGCGGCAGCGTCTGTTCGGGCGCGAACGCGGTGCCGTCAAAGCCGTCCGCGGAGTGTCATTCCACGTGGCTCCGGGGGAGACCCTCGCCATCGTGGGCGAATCCGGGTCGGGCAAGACGACCGTGGCGAAGACCATCATGGGATTCGAGGCGCCGACCCGAGGACGAATCGAGTTCGAGGGGCGTGACATCACGGGGCTGCGTCCCGCCGCCTGGCGCCCGCTGCGGCGCGAGCTGCAGTTCGTCTTCCAGGATCCGTACGCCTCGCTCCCGAGTCGGATGCCGATCGGCGACATCATCGCCGAGCCGCTGAACATCCACGGCGTCGGAGACGGGGTCTCCCGACGCGAGCGAGTGCGCGAACTGCTCGGTCTCGTCGGTCTGCGGCCGGAGTTCGCCTCGCGGTACCCCCACGAGTTCTCGGGTGGGCAACGGCAGCGCGTCGGCATCGCCAGGGCGCTCGCGCTCGAGCCGCGGATGCTCATCCTCGACGAGCCGGTGTCGGCATTGGACGTCTCCATCCAGGCGCAGGTCATCAACCTGCTCGCCGACCTCCAGTCCGAGCTCGGGCTGAGCTATCTCTTCATCGCGCACGACCTCGCCGTGGTGCGGCACATCGCCCACCGTGTGGCGGTCATGTACCTGGGGGAGATCGTCGAGCAGGGGCCGACGGAATCGGTCTTCGACGATCCGCAGCACGACTACACCAGGAAGCTGCTCTCGTCCGTTCCCGTGCCCGATCCGCGGTTGCGGCGTCGGAGCGGGCAGCGAGTGTCCGAGGCGACGACGTGAGCGCCCCGGCTTCCCGGACGCCCCGGGGCATGTGGAGGTTCCGCGATCGGCTGCCGATCCGGGATCCGCGCCACATCGTCTCGCTCGGTGAGGGTGACACTCCGCTGATCGATCTCAGCGCCACGCTCGGGCGCCGCCTCGGCCTCGATTCCCTGCACCTGAAGGCCGAGGATCGCAACCCGACCGGCTCGTTCAAGGCGCGCATCGCCTCGGTCGCCGCCTCCCTCGTGCGACAGGACGGTCTCGCCGGGCTGGTGGGGACCTCGTCCGGCAACGGCGGTGCCGCCGCGGCGGCATACGCGGCGGCCGCAGGGAGCCGTGCGGTGCTGTTCACGCTGTCCGACACGGTCCCGGTCAAGCTGCTCGAGATCACCGCGGCGGGGGGCACCGCCTATCGCGTGGAAGGGGTCGGACACGACGCCGCGTCGACGATCGCCGTCGCGGACGCGATCGCGCTCGCCGCC
>Ga0160431_100639_pt1 | contig 12718 bp, 12 predicted proteins | sample HID1971K_E0MG_FD_108212 | JGI IMG/M metagenome (GOLD analysis project Ga0160431, IMG submission 108212) | Enriched millipede-associated microbial communities from UW Madison campus, WI, USA - HID1971K_E0 MG | ecosystem: Host-associated > Arthropoda: Insects > Digestive system > Unclassified ...
CCTCGACCCGCTGGACATCGTCGACGGCATCACCCTCGACGCCCTGCTGGAAAAACGCACCAGCGGCATGATGCAGCCCAAGCTTGCCGAGAAGATCGCCAAGCAGACCAAGGCCGAGTTCCCCGAAGGCATCGCCAGCTACGGCACCGACGCCCTGCGCTTCACCTTCTGTTCGCTGGCCTCCACCGGTCGCGACATCAAGTTCGACATGGGCCGCGTCGAAGGTTATCGCAACTTCTGCAACAAGATCTGGAACGCCGCCCGTTACGTGCTGGACAAGGGCGAGGACTGCGGCCAGAACGGCGAGGCCTACGAGCTGTCGCTGGCCGACCGCTGGATCATCTCGCAGCTGCAGCGTACCGAAGCCGAAGTGACTCGCCAGCTTGAGCAGTTCCGCTTCGACCTGGCCAGCCAGGCCCTGTACGAGTTCATCTGGAACCAGTACTGCGACTGGTACCTGGAGCTGTCCAAGCCGGTACTGTGGGACGAGAACGCCCCGGTCGAGCGCGCCCGTGGCACCCGCCGCACGCTGGTACGCGTGCTGGAAGTGGCGCTGCGCCTGGCGCACCCGTTCATGCCGTTCATCACCGAAGAGATCTGGCAGCGCATCGCGCCGCTGGCCGGCATCGATGGCAAGACCATCATGCTGCAGCCATGGCCGATGGCCAATGAAGCCCGCATCGACGTGGCGGCCGAAGGCGATATCGAATGGCTGCAACAGCTGATGGTCGGCCTGCGCAACATCCGCGCCGAGATGAACATCGGCCCGGGCAAGCCACTGCCGCTGTTCCTCAAGAACGCCAATGCCGACGACCAGCGTCGCCTGCAAGAGAACGAAGCACTGCTGAAGAAGCTGGCCAAGGTCGAGTCGTTCACCGTGCTGGGCGATGCCGACGAAGCCCCGCTGTCGGCTACCGCCCTGGTTGGCGACCTGCAGGTGCTGGTGCCGATGGCCGGTCTGATCGACAAGGATGCCGAGCTCGCGCGCCTGAGCAAGGAAATCCAGCGCCTTCAAGGTGAAGTGCAGCGCGTCGGCGGCAAGCTCTCCAACGCCGCCTTCGTCGACAAGGCACCGCCTGCGGTGATCGAGAAGGAACGCGCCAAGCTGGCCGAGTCCGAGCAGGCGCTGGCCAACTTCACCGAGCAGCATGCGCGGATTGCGGCGCTGTAACCTAACGTGAAGCCATAGCGGGCTGCTTTGCAGCCCATCGCCGGCAAGCCGGCTCCCACAAGGACAACGCCGTACCTGTGGGAGCCGGCTTGCCGGCGATGCTTTTTCAGGACCTCACCATGACCGAGAAACCCACCCTGCACCCGCGCAACCGCCACCAGGGCCGCTACGACTTCCCCAGCCTGATCAAGGCCCACCCGGACCTGGCCCGCTTCACCATCACCAACCCCCACGGCAAACCCAGCATCGACTTCGCCAACCCCGAGGCCGTGCGGGTGTTCAACCGCGCCTTGCTCAAGGCCCAGTACGGCATCCAGCACTGGGACATCCCCGCCGACTACCTGTGCCCGCCCATACCCGGTCGCGCCGACTACATCCACGTGGCCGCCGACCTGCTGGCCGAAGACAATGCCGGCGAAGTCCCCAAGGGCGCCCAGGTACGCGCGCTGGACATCGGTGTGGGCGCCAACTGCATCTACCCGCTGCTTGGGCACAGCGACTATCGCTGGCGCTTTCTGGGCAGCGACATCGACCCGGTGGCGCTGGCATCGGCCAAGGCCATCGTCCAGGCCAACGGCCTGACAAAGGGCATCGCCCTGCGCCAGCAAGGCGACCGCAAGCACATCCTCAGCGGCCTGCTGCAGGCAGACGAACGCTTCGACCTGACCCTGTGCAACCCGCCCTTCCATGCCTCGCGCGAAGAAGCCACCCGCGGCAGCCAACGCAAGTGGAAGAACCTTGGCAAGCAGGACCCCAAGCGAAAACTGCCTGTGCTCAACTTCGGCGGACAGAACAACGAGTTGTGGTGCGAGGGCGGCGAGATTCGTTTCGTCACGCAGTTGATCGGCGAAAGCGTGCAATACGCCGAGCAGGTGCTGTGGTTCACCAGCCTGGTATCCAAGGCCAGCAACCTGCCGGGCATCGAGTCGGCCCTTAACAAGGCCGGCGTCAAGGCCCGGCGCATCGTTGAGATGGGCCAGGGGCAGAAGCAGAGCCGCATGATCGCCTGGAGCTTCCACGACGACAGCGCACGCAAGGACTGGCAGGCCCGGCGCAGATCGCAGGCATGAAAAAACCGCGCCCGGGCAAGCCGGGCGCGGTTTCGTCAAAACGCCAACAATTACTTGTTGACGGAGTCGGTCAGCGACTTGGCTGGAACGAACTTGACGACTTTCTTGGCAGCGATTTCGATGGCAGCGCCAGTCGAAGGGTTGCGGCCGGTACGGGCAGGACGCTCGGAGACTTTCAGCTTGCCGATGCCTGGCAGGGTGATTTCAGCGCCGTTTTCCAGCTGGTCGGCAACGATCTGGCCCAGTTGCTCCAGCGCAGCGCGAGCAGTGGTTTTCGGCGCGTCGATCGACTCGGCGATGTCGGCAATCAGTTGGTCTTTGGTCAATGCCATGGTGATGTTCCTTCCCTATCAAATTCAGTGGTTATGCAGCGTTCTACGACGTTATCGGGCCAGCCCCTGAAAGATGGAGGGCCGCGCCAATCGCGCATGTAGATGCGAAAATCGGCGTTTGGTTCGACACGGCGCAAGCACGCTGCCAGCAATGCGCCACCCGAGGTGCGCAAGACCGCGCAAAGCTACCACAGGAAAGGATAAATATCCGCTGCCCGCTTCGCTTTTATGCAGGTTTTTCGGGGGTTTCAGCCGAAAACGCACAAAATTGAACAAAAATCGAACAACAGGCATTTCTGCCAACATCCGGCCACTGCACCACCGGGCACCTGGGGTAAACTTGACCCCTTTTGCAGCGCGGCCCCTGACCGCCCCAGACTCGCCGAGACCCCCATGCCAATCCGTCACTGCATCGTTCACCTGATCGACAAGAAGCCCGATGGCAGCCCTGCCGTGCTCCACGCACGGGACTCGGAGCTTGCGGCATCGGATGCCATCGAAAACCTGCTGGCCGACCTCAACGACAGCTACAACGCCAAACAGGGCAAGGCCTGGGGGTTCTTCCACGGCGAATCGGGGGCCTATCCCTTGAGCGGCTGGCTCAAGCAGTACCTTGAAGACGAGAAGGATTTCGCCGCCTTCAGCCGGACAGCCGTCGAGCACCTGCAGAAGCTGATGGAAGAATCGAACCTCTCCACGGGCGGCCACATCCTCTTCGCCCACTACCAGCAAGGCATGACCGACTACCTGGCGATCGCCCTGCTGCACCACAGTGAAGGCGTGGCGGTGAACGCCGAGCTGGATGTGACGCCTTCGCGCCATCTGGACCTGGGCCAACTGCACCTGGCGGCGCGCATCAACTTGTCGGAGTGGAAGAACAACCAGAACTCCAGGCAGTACATCTCGTTCATCAAGGGCAAGAACGGCAAGAAGGTCTCGGACTACTTCCGCGACTTCATCGGCTGCCAGGAAGGCGTCGACGGCCCCGGCGAGACCCGCACCCTGCTCAAGGCCTTCAGCGATTTCGTCGAAAGCGAGGACCTGCCAGAGGAATCGGCCCGCGAAAAGACCCAGACCCTGGTCGACTACGCCACCACCCAGACCAAGCTGGGGGAGCCTGTGACCCTGGAAGAGCTCTCCAGCCTGATCGACGAGGATCGCCCCAAGGCCTTCTACGACCATATCCGCAACAAGGACTACGGCCTGTCACCGGAAATCCCTGCGGACAAACGCACCCTCAACCAGTTCCGCCGCTTCACCGGCCGCGCCGAAGGCCTGTCGATCAGTTTCGAGGCGCACTTGCTGGGTGACAAGGTGGAATACGACGAGGTGGCCGGGACCTTGATCATCAAGGGGCTGCCGACCCAGCTGGTGGATCAGCTCAAGCGCCGCAAGGACTGATCAGCAACCAGCATAGGAGGCGACCAGCGCCTCCTTTGCCGACTTGCGCAGTTTCTTCACCAGGCGCTCCTGTCGCAGGGCCTCGCCCTTGTCCGGCCACTGCTCGACATACACCAGCGCCTGAGCCGGACTGGTCTTGAAATAGCGTGCACCCTGCCCCTTCTGGTGCGCAACGAAACGCCGCGCAGGGTCATCGCTGATGCCGCAGTACAGGGAGCCGTTGGCGGCCCGCACCAGGTAGACATACCAGGGTTTGCCGAGCGGGGTTGCGGACAGGTCACTTGCCATCGAACGCTCAGCTCGCCTGCTGGAAGGCACGCAGGCCTTTGAACGCCTGCTGGCGCACCTTGTTCTGCAACAGCGATGACCAGCCCATCAATACCCCCGGCATGCCCAGCGCCTGACGCGACCAGCGCCACAGATCGAAGCTGTCGTCGTGCTGACAGATCAGGCCGTCACGGATGACGAAGCGCGCCTGGATATCATTGATGACAACCCGGCCGGTCTGGCTGAACAGGTAGGTTGCCAGCCAGTGGGCGCAGCCGCTGCCGGCATCGGCACGAACCTGGTCGAAGGTCAGGGAAAAGTCCTTGGCTCGGGCAGTGAGCATGCGCCACATGTCACCGGCATCACGCCCGCGCAAGGTGCCGAAGACGGGGTCGCTGAACACGATGTCTTCGCTGTAGCAGGCCACCATTGCCTCGGCGTCCAGGCGCTGGAAGGCCTGGTAGAAGCGAGTGATCAGGTCATGATTGGCGTCGCTCATGGGCGGGCCCTCCTGGCGGTCGGAAGCAGAACGATAATCTGCTCCGCTTGTGGATGCCAGTACCGGCCTCATCGCCGGCAAGGCCACAAACGATTTCAGAGCTTTTCGCAGGTCACCTGCACATGCAGCGCCCGCCCCGCGCCCAGCCCGAACACGATGGCCCCCACGCCCAGCACGGCGAAGATCCACCCCACCGCCGCCCAGCCTCCGGTCAGGTCGTGCACCAGGCCGACCGCGAAAGGCCCCATGGACGCCAGCGTGTACCCCACCCCTTGAGCCATGCTCGAAAGGTTCGCTGCCACATGCGCATCCTTCGAGCGCAGCACGATCAGCGTCAATGCCAGGGCGAAGGTACCGCCCTGCCCCAACCCCAGCAGAACCGCCCACCCCCAGAGTCCCTCGATCGGTGCGTACAGGCAGCCTAACAGGCCGGCCAGGGTGACCAGCATCACGATCACGATGGCCAGTCGCTGGTCCTTGCCGCGCGTCGCCAGCCATGGTGCAGCCAACGAGCTGATCAACTGCACGATCACCGAGCCGGACAGCACCAGCCCGGCCTCGGTCGGGCTCAGGCCACGGCCGATGAGGATCGACGGCAACCAGCCAAAGACGATATAGGCCAATGACGACTGCAGGCCCATGTACAGGGTGACTTGCCACGCCAGCGGATCACGCCACAACCCGCGCACCCGGTAGGCCACCTTGTGCAGGCTATGGCCCTGACGCGCCTGGGGCAACCAGACCAGCATCGCCAGCAGCGCCGGCAGCATCCAGAAGCCCAGACCAGCGGCCCAGCTGTTGTCGAAATGCTGGCTCAGTGGCACGGTGGCGCCAGCGGCCATGGCCGCCCCAAGGCACAGTGCCATGGTGTAGACCCCGGTCAAGGTCCCGGCATGCCGAGGGAAATCACGCTTGACGATACCCGGCAGCAACACGCCGATGATGCCGATACTGGCGCCCGCCATCAGGCTGCCCACGAACACCCCGACTGCACCCAATGCACTGCGCACCAGGATGCCCAGGGCAAGCGTCAACAAGATGCCGAGGATTACCCGCTCGCTGCCGAACCGGCGCGCAAGCATCGGCGCCAGTGGCGCGAACAACCCCAGGCAAAGTACCGGCAAGGTGGTCAGCAGGCCGGCCTGCGATGCATTCAGGCCCAGGCCCTCTGACACCTGGCCCAGCACAGGCGCCATGCTCGACAGCGCCGGGCGCAGGTTCAGCGCCACCAGCACCAGCCCCAGCAACAACAACCAGGGCCGGCGCAGCACGACAGCCTGTTGCTGCACCTGGGCGTCATCGGCTTCGGCGTCGATCAGCAGTTCATCGAGCTCTCGCTCGCGGGTGATAGGTTCAGCCATGGCCTTCTCGTGTTCAGGATTCGATGAGGGTGCGGCTCAGGCGCTTGGCCTGCTCCGGATCGCGTTGTTCGATGGCGGCGAGGATCTGCCCATGCAGGTCGAAGGTCGCCTGGCAGCGGGGCACCGTGGCCATGTTGCGTTGCAAGGCCGTACTGACCACCCCCGAGAAATAACGGTACAACTCGCTCAGGGCTGGGTTGTGCGCGGCATCGATCAGGCGCTGGTGAAATACCAGGTCGCAGCTGACATACGCGTTGATGTCGCCGTGAAAGTGCGCTGCGCTGGCTTGAAGGGCTTCGCGCAAGCCTCGCAAGTCCTCGTCGGTGCGCCGCAGCGCCGCTAGGCCGATAGCTTCGCTTTCAAGAATGTGCCGGGTCTCCCGAGCCTGCTCAGGCGTACAGCGAGACATGGCCAGCACGGCTTGCAACGGGTCCTGGCAGGTGCGCAGGTAGCTACCATCTCCCTGACGGATCTCTACCAGGCCGCTGAATGCCAGCACGCGCATGGCTTCCCGCACGGTATTGCGGCTGATACCCATGTCCACAGCCAGCTCAGGCTCGGTCGGCAGGCGCTCACCGACGGCCCAGTCGCCCTGGAGGATGCGTTCGCGCATCCGCTCGACGGCGAGTTCGACCAGGGAGCGCCGAGGCAATTCGCTACTCATGATACTCAACCAATCATCCGATGAATTTTCGGAGCTTACTCGAACCCTGGCGGGTCATCAATGCCACTGACATTTTTACCAGTTGTGAACGCCGCATTTTGTTGCAACGCTTCCGACAACAGGATCAAGGATGTCTCTCCATGCGCATGACCGAGTCGCTATTGCTGGCATGTCTGCTGCTTTCTGGCTGCGGAGTAGGCTCGGCGCCGCCGCAGCCCAAGACCCTGCTCATCGGTATCGATGGCGTGCAATTGCAGCACTACGAAGCGCTGGGTGACGATACCCAGCTCAAGCGCCGGCTGCACTACGCCAAGGCCTATGCTGGCGGCATCACCGGCCGCGCCAGCGAACAGGCGACCGTCAGCGGCCCCGGCTGGATCACCTTGCTGACCGGCGTGTGGGCGAACAAGCATGGCGTTACCGGCAATAACGAGTCACTGCGGGTCGACCCTGCGTTCCCCAGCCTGTTCAAAAGGCTGCGACAGGCGCTGCCGAATGCCTACCTGGCCAGCGTGGTGAACTGGTCTCCCATCAACACGGCATTCCTGCTCGAAGACGCGAAGGACAACGATGTCCGCGAAAGCGGCTTGTCGGATGATCAGGTCATCGAACGCACCCTGGAAATCCTCGACAGGCAATCTGCCGACTTCACCTTCATCCAGCTCGACGAGCCTGACCAGGCTGGCCATAGCAACGGCTTCGGGGCGCGCTATCAATCCGCGCTGCGCGACACCGACAACAGGATCGGAAGGCTGCTGGACAAGGTCGAAGCGCGTGCGAAGGAGCATCCCCAGGAAGATTGGCTGGTCATCGTCAGCACGGACCATGGCCGCGACTTCTGGGGCAAAGAACACGGCGGCGTGACGGAGCAGGAAAAGACCGTGTTCATCGCCAGCAACAAAGTGTTGAACGAGGAGCTGACCGAGCCCAGCATTCCAGAAGACAATCCAGGCCCAAACAACCTGTACAGCCATGCCGCGCAAACGTCGGTTGCGCCCACCGTGCTGCGGCACATGGGGGTCTACCTGCAGCCCAAATGGAACCTCGACGGCACTCCGCTGCTGGGCGAGACCGGGGTGCGCAAGGCAAGGGCCGACGAAAACCGCGCGCGCTTGTTATGGAACAGCACGTCCAGCGCAGGCGTGACGATCTACAGGAACGGGTACCTGCTTGCAGAAGTGCCAGCGGCTCACGGGCAGTGGACAGATCCAGAGGGGATGAAACAGGTCAACGATTACCTGCTGATGCTCAATGGCACTGCGGCGGCGGTGCGCAATGACCCCGCCGGTAAACCGCATGCCATCGAGGAAGTTGCCTATTGAACAAAGGGGCCGCAGGACGGCCCCGATGACAATCAGCCCAGTGCGTCGATCAGCGACTGGTTCATCTCCGGCGTGCCGATGGTGATGCGCAGGAACTGGGCAATGCGCTGCTGCTTGAAGTGACGCACGATCACGCCCTGTTCACGCAGGCGCGCAGCCAGTTGCGCAGCATCCTGCTGCGGATGACGGGCGAAGATGAAGTTTGCAGCCGAAGGCAGCACTTCGAAGCCCCTGGCCGTCAATTGCTCTACCAGCACCTCGCGGCTGTCGATCACCTGGCGACAGGTTTTTTCGAAATACGCCCGGTCTTCGAACGCCGCCGCCGCGCCAACGATCGCCATACGGTCCAGCGGATAGGAGTTGAAGCTGTTCTTGATCCGCTCCAACGCCTCGATCAGGTCAGGGTGACCGACGGCCAGGCCAACCCGCAACCCGGCCAGCGAGCGCGATTTCGACAGGGTCTGGGTGACCAGCAGGTTGTCGTAACGCCCCACCAGGCTGATGGCCGTTTCGCCACCGAAGTCGATGTAGGCTTCATCCACCACCACCACCGAGTCGCGGTTGGCCTGCAGCAGCTGCTCGATCGCCTGCAACGGCAACAGGCAGCCTGTCGGCGCGTTGGGGTTGGGGAAGATGATGCCGGCGTTGGGCTTGTTGTAGTCCTGCACACGGATCTGGAACTGCTCGTCCAGCGGCACCTGCTCGTACGGGATGCCGTACAGGCCGCAGTACACCGGGTAGAAGCTGTAGCTGACATCCGGGAACAGCAGCGGCGCGCCATGCTGGAACAGGCCGTGGAAGATGTGCGCCAGCACCTCGTCCGAGCCGTTGCCGACGAATACCTGGGCGGGCGTTACTCCGTAATACTCAGCCACTGCCTGCTTGAGCCGGTCGCCGTTCGGGTCCGGGTACAGGCGCAGGTTGTCGTTGAGCTCGCCGCGCATGGCTTCCAGCGCCTTGGGCGACGGCCCATAGGGGTTCTCGTTGGTGTTGAGCTTGACCAGACGGGCCAGCTTGGGCTGCTCGCCCGGGACGTAAGGCACCAGGTCCTTGACGAAGGGGCTCCAGAATCGACTCATGCTCAGTTCCCCTTGTCTTGGGTCAGGATGCGGTATTCGGCGCTGCGCGCGTGGGCGGTCAGCGATTCGCCACGGGCCAGGACGGAGGCGGTATGACCCAGCTCGGATGCGCCCTGCTCGGAGCAGAAGATGATCGACGAACGCTTCTGGAAGTCGTACACCCCCAGCGGCGACGAGAAACGCGCCGTGCCGGAAGTCGGCAGCACGTGATTGGGGCCTGCGCAGTAGTCGCCCAGCGCCTCGCTGGTGTGGCGACCCATGAAGATCGCACCGGCGTGGCGGATCTGCGGCAACCAGGCCTGCGGGTCGGCGACCGACAGCTCCAGGTGCTCGGGCGCGATGCGGTTGGCCACCTCGATGGCCTGCTGCATGTCGCGCACCTGGATCAGCGCGCCGCGGCCGTTGATGGATTTCTCGATGATCTCGGCACGCTCCATGGTCGGCAGCAGCTTGTCGATGCTGGCGGCGACGCGGTCGAGGAATGCAGGATCCGGGCTGACCAGGATGGCCTGGGCATCTTCATCGTGTTCGGCCTGGGAGAACAGGTCCATGGCGATCCAGTCCGGGTCGGTCTGGCCATCGCACACCACGAGGATTTCCGAAGGGCCGGCGATCATGTCGATACCGACCTGGCCGAATACATGGCGCTTGGCGGTGGCCACGTAGATGTTGCCCGGACCGACGATCTTGTCGACCTGCGGCACGCTCTCGGTGCCGTAGGCGAGCGCCGCGACTGCCTGGGCGCCGCCGACGGTGAACACGCGATCGACACCGGCAATGCAGGCCGCGGCCAACACCAGCTCGTTGACCTCGCCACGCGGGGTCGGCACGACCATCACCACTTCGGCGACGCCAGCGACCTTGGCGGGAATGGCGTTCATCAGTACCGACGACGGGTACGACGCCTTGCCGCCGGGCACATAGAGGCCGGCGCGGTCCAGCGGGGTGACCTTCTGACCCAGTACAGTGCCGTCGGCTTCGGTGTACTGCCAGGAATCCTGCTTCTGCCGCTCGTGGTACAGGCGCACACGGTTGGCAGCCTTCTCCAGGGCTTCACGCTGGACCGGGGTAATGCGGGTCAGGGCCAGCTCCAGGCGCTCGCGACCCAGGATCAGGTCGTCGATGGATTTCGCGTCGACGCCATCGAAACGCTGGGTGAATTCCACCAACGCTGCATCGCCACGCTCGCGCACGGCCTTGATGATGTCGAGCACGCGCTGATTGACCGCGTCATCGGACACGCTTTCCCAGCTCAGCAGATGATCCAGATGTCGGGCGAAATCCGGATCAGCAGCGTTGAGACGGGCAATTGCAGTGGACACGGTCATGGCGAGGGCCTCGATTATTGGCGAATGCTCAGGCGCCCTAGGCTACCAATCCATCCGCGCGGGCACCCGAGAAAAATGGCTATGACGCGGATAGACGGGCGCGACAGCGAAGGCCGCGCAGTAGGTAGGGAGTTAGCCGCGGTGTCGCGAATCGACCGCTCCGCGCAGCGTGTCGATCAGGCTCTGGATGCGGGCGTGCTGCATCTTCATCGATGCCTTGTTGACCACCAGGCGCGAGCTGATCGTGGCGATCAGTTCCTGAGGCTCCAGGCCGTTGGCGCGCAGGGTGTTGCCGGTGTCGACGACGTCGATGATCTTGTCGGCAAGGTTGATCAAGGGGGCCAGCTCCATCGAGCCGTACAGCTTGATGATGTCGACCTGGCGTCCCTGTTCGGCATAGTAGCGCTTGGCCACGTTGACGAACTTGGTAGCCACACGCAGGCGGCCCTTGGGCTCCGGTGCACCGACCGCGCCTGCGGTCATCAGCTTGCAGCGGGCGATCTGCAGGTCCAGCGGCTCGTACAGGCCCTGGCCGCCGTACTCCATCAGCACGTCCTTGCCTGCCACGCCAAGGTCGGCGGCGCCATGCTCGACATAGGTCGGCACATCGGTGGCACGCACGATCAGCAGGCGCACGTCGTCCTGCGTGGTCGGGATGATCAGCTTGCGGCTCTTGTCCGGATTCTCGGTCGGCACGATACCGGCCTCGGCCAGCAACGGCAGGGTATCGTCGAGGATACGGCCTTTGGAAAGCGCGATGGTCAACATTGGAACGTCGGTCCTTAAGCGGCTACTGCCGGCCGGGCCTGCTGGCCCGACCGCATTCGATTCGTGAGGCGCGTCCCTGCGCCAGGCAGATGACTAGCCCGGTACGCGACGGATCTTCGCGCCCAGCATCTGCAGTTTTTCTTCGATGCACTCGTAGCCACGGTCGATGTGGTAGATGCGATCGATCAGGGTATCGCCTTCGGCAACCAGCGCCGACAGCACCAGGCTGGCGGATGCGCGCAGGTCGGTGGCCATTACCGGCGCGCCCTTGAGCGTCGGTACGCCAGTGACGATGGCGGTGTTGCCTTCGACCTGGATCTGCGCGCCCATGCGGTGCATTTCGTACACGTGCATGAAGCGGTTCTCGAAGATCGTCTCGATGACCGCGCCAGTGCCTTCGGCGATGGCGTTCAGCGAGATGAACTGAGCCTGCATGTCGGTCGGGAACGCCGGGTACGGGGCGGTACGCAGGTTGACGGCTTTCGGCCGCTTGCCATGCATGTCCAGCTCGATCCAGTCTTCGCCGGTGGTGATGTCGGCACCCGCTTCCTTGAGCTTCTCCAGCACCGCCTCGAGGATGGTCGGATCGGTGTCCTTGACCTTGACGCGGCCGCCGGTCACGGCAGCGGCGACCAGGTAGGTGCCAGTCTCGATACGGTCTGGCATCACGCGGTAGTTGGCCGAGTCCAGACGCTGAACACCATCGATGGTGATGGTATCGGTACCCGCGCCCTGAACCTTGCCGCCCATGGCGTTGATGAAGTTGGCCAGGTCGACCACCTCAGGCTCGCGCGCGGCGTTCTGCAGGACGCTGCGGCCGTTGGCCAGAGCGGCGGCCATCATGATGTTCTCGGTACCGGTCACGCTGACGGTATCGAAGAAGAAGTGCGCGCCACGCAGGCCGCCTTCAGGCGCTTGGGCCTTGATGTAGCCGCCTTCCACTTCGATCTTCGCACCCATGGCCTCGAGGCCGCGGATGTGCAGGTCGACGGGGCGCGAGCCGATCGCGCAGCCACCTGGCAGGGCCACTTCGGCCTTGCCGAAGCGCGCGACCATCGGGCCGAGCACCAGGATCGAGGCGCGCATGGTCTTGACCAGTTCGTAAGGCGCGACCAGGGTCTTGATGGTGCGTGGATCGATCTCCACCGCCAGCTTCTCGTCGATCACAGGCTCGATGCCCATGCGTCCGAACAGCTCGATCATGGTGGTGATGTCGTGCAGGTGCGGCAGGTTGCCCACGGTGACCGGGCCATCGGCCAGCAGGGTCGCCGCCAGAATCGGCAGGGCCGCGTTCTTCGCGCCCGAAATGCGGATCTCGCCATCGAGGCGAGCGCCGCCAGTAATAATCAGTTTGTCCATTGGAGTCTCGCCGCCAAGTTGGCTCAGGTGCGCTCAGCCCAGGCTGCGCTGCTGAAAAATTTCATGGTTACCGCATGGATGCTGCCATTGGCGATCC
>Ga0160431_100641_pt1 | contig 12685 bp, 10 predicted proteins | sample HID1971K_E0MG_FD_108212 | JGI IMG/M metagenome (GOLD analysis project Ga0160431, IMG submission 108212) | Enriched millipede-associated microbial communities from UW Madison campus, WI, USA - HID1971K_E0 MG | ecosystem: Host-associated > Arthropoda: Insects > Digestive system > Unclassified ...
CACCTCGCTGACCTTCCTGACCCAGTTCACCCGCGACGATACCGGCGTCACCAGCCAGTTCCGGCCGATCCAGGGCACCAAGATCGACATGCCGTTCGGCGACATCTCGCACCACAAGAACCTGGGCGACCCCGACTACGACTTCTACGATCGCACCTACTACGCGCTGGGCTACGCCTTCGAGCATCGCATCAACGATGTGTGGCAGTTCCGCCAGAACCTGCGCTACACCAAGTCGGACCTGTCGTTCCAGACGGTCACCGTCAACAGCTACATGCCACAGTTCGGCATGGTGGTGGACGACGAAGGGAATGTCGGGCGCGGTACCACCAACGTCGACGAAGACATCAGCCAGTTCGCGGTCGACAACAACTTCCAGGCCGATTTCGCAACCGGCGCCGTCAACCACACGCTGCTGCTCGGCCTGGATCACCAGCGCAGCAACACCAACTACCTGGCGATCTTCGGCATCGCGCCACCGATCAATGTCAACCACCCGGAATATGGCCTGCCGATCACTCGCCCGCCACGCTCCGATGCGTCCTACGACTACAACCAGAAGACCTACCAGACCGGCCTCTACGTCCAGGACCAGATGGCCCTCGACAACTGGCGGCTGACCCTGGGCGGGCGTGAAGACTGGGTGCACACCGGCACCAAGTTCTTCAACAAGGCCGATGCCACCAACACCCAGCGCGACAGCAACTTCAGCGGCAACGCAGCGATCAGCTACGTCTTCGATTCTGGCTTCGTGCCGTACCTGTCCTACGCCGAATCCTTCCAGCCGGCCAGCAATGCCAGCGTCGATCCAGAGGTTTCGTTCAAGCCGACCGAAGGCAAGCAATGGGAACTGGGCATCAAGTACCAGCCGCCGGGCTCCAACACCCTGTTGTCGGCTGCCGTGTATGACCTGACCCAGAAAAACGTCTCGGTCACCAACAACGTCGGCAACGTCACCGTCACCAGCCAGACCGGCGAAGTGAAAGTGCATGGCCTGGAGCTCGAAGCCGTGTCCGACGTCACCGACAACCTGAAGGTGATCGCAGCCTATACCCTGGCCAAGTCGGAGGTGCAGGACGGTCAGTACAAAGGCAACCGTCTGCAACTGATGCCCAATCAGCAAGCTTCGGTGTGGGCCGACTACACCTGGCACTCGGGTGTGCTCGACGGCTTCGGCGTCGGCGCCGGCGCGCGCTACACCGGCAACACCTACGGCGACCAGGCCAACACCTACCTGGGCAAGGCCGACGCCTACACCGTCTTCGATGCGTCCGTGCACTACGACCTGGGCCGCCTGGACAACAGCCTCAAAGGCGCCTCGGTGGCGGTCAACGCCACCAATTTGCTGAACAAGGACTACATCTCCACCTGCGACTCGTTCTACTGCTACTACGGCGACCTGCGCAGCGTCGTCGCCAGCGCCACCTACAAATGGTAAGCCTGTGACGCTGTGAGTTTGCCGGCCAAGCCGTCCCCCGTGGACGGCTTTGGTCTTTCTGAACACCGAGAAATAAAATGTAATGAAAAGTCCAACCATCCGCCGCTGGTCCGTCATCCACACCTGGAGCAGCCTGGTCTGCACCGTGTTTCTGCTGTTGCTGGCACTCACCGGTCTGCCGCTGATCTTCCACCATGAACTCGAGCACCTGCTCGGTGATGCCGCCGAACTGCGCGAGCTGCCGGCAGGCACGCCACACCTGGACCTGCAGCAACTGGTAGTCAAGGCCGAGCAGCACCGCCCTGGCGAGGTGATGCAGTACTTCGGTTTCGACGAAGACGAGCCCAACGGCGTGATGGCGATCACCGCCGCCACCGCCGGCACCGAACCCAACTCATCCCATACCTTCATGCTCGACGCGCGTACCGGCGAAGCCGTGGCCATGCCGGCCGCCAACGGCGGCTTCATGATGGTCATGCTGCGCCTGCACGTGGACATGTTCGCCGGCCTGCCCGGCAAATTGCTGCTGGCCTTCATGGGTGTGCTGTTCGTCGTGGCGATCGTTTCCGGCACGGTGCTGTACGCCCCGTTCATGCGCCGCCTGGACTTCGCCACGGTGCGCCACGACAAATCCCGGCGCCTGCGCTGGCTCGACCTGCACAACCTGATCGGCGTGGTGACCCTGGCCTGGGCACTGACCGTGGGCGTCACCGGCGTGATCAGCGCCCTTTCCGACCTGGTCATCGCCGCCTGGCGCAACGACAGCCTGACTGCCATGGTCGAGCCGTACCGCAGTGCCCCGCCACTCAGCGAACGCGCCCCCGCCACGCAGTTGCTGGCGATCGCCGAACAGGCCGCGCCCGGCATGCGCCCGGACTTCATCGCCTTCCCCGGCACGCGCTTCTCCAGCGAGCACCACTACGCGGTGTTCATGAAAGGCGCCACGCACCTCACCTCGCACCTGCTGACACCCGTGCTGATCGACGCGCAGACCCTGACGGTGACCGCCGTCGGCGAGCGGCCCTGGTACATGGATGCCATGGGTCTGTCCCAGCCGCTGCATTTCGGCGACTACGGGGGGCGGCCGATGCAGATTCTCTGGGCCGTGCTCGATGTGCTGACCATCGTCGTGCTCGGCAGCGGGCTGTACCTCTGGTGGGGCAAACAGCGCAAGGGAGCACGCCCATGAGCCATCGATCGCAAACCACCTGGCGCATCTTCGCCTGGCCGCTGCTGATCGCCCTGCTGGGCGCCGTCGGGCTGTTCGCCGCGCTGCTCGGCGACGGTGGCTGGGACGTGCTGGCCTGGGTCGGGCTGGGCATTCCCGCACTGCTCGGCGCGCGTGCCTTGTTCTGGCGCAGTTGAGGTAGCGGGCTAGCACCTGACAGACGCCTGACGTTTTCAGCATGGGCGACCTTGTCAGCAGGAACAGCCAGCATGCGCCCTCTCGAACAACTCGAACGGATCGATCGACAGATCCGTGAACTACTGAAGAAGCTCCCGACACCACAGACCGACGATGCAGCCACACGCTCTCGCCTGCATGGCGACCTGGCCAGTTTCTGGAGCACACCGGATGGCGAAGGACTGACGCCCCGGCAACACCTGCTGCAGCTGCGTAATGCCCAACTGGTCGCCGAAATCCGGCTGCGCCAGGATGACCAGACCCTGAGCGACGAACAGGCCGCACTGCTGCACACCTGCCTCACCTTCCCCCTGGCTGGCCAGCGCAGGCATTTGCCGTTAGGTCAACGCTCGCAGGTCTACCGCATACTGCTCGAAGACTTTCATCCCAACTGGCGCAGCTACTTGCCGGGGACGCTGGTCGTCATCGGCGGCACCGAGGAAGGCCGGATCCTCACCGAGCACGCCACGACAGGCACAGTGCTGTCATGTAGCCTGACCCAAGGCATCGAAGCGTTCGACACCCTCGCTGACCTTCATCGGGAGCTGTGTGAAAGACTCGAAGACCCCTTGCAGAGCCAGTCGCTGCTACGCCTCTACGGCGATCCCACTCAAGCCGAGCGTGCCCGCCAGGCACAGCGCCTGCGCTATGACTGGTACGCCGACAGCCTGCTCGAAGCGCAGATCGACCTGCTCATCGACGCCCAGCGTCAACGCTGCAACGACCCGGATCTGTGGCTCGACCCTACCCACGAGCGGCTGAACACCGCCATGGCGCTGGACCGGGACATCGACAGCCAGGCCTTGGTGCGCACACGTTACTCGCTATTGCTGGAAAAGAACCTGCCCAATTGGCTGCGCAATGCAGGCAACCAAGGGCTCAGTCACATCATGCAAACCATGCAGGAACTGGTGGCAGCAGCCGAGCGGGCGGCGGCCCCTGGCATCCTCGACATCCAAGCGTTCACCCAGAAGCACAGCCTGCTCGCCTGGGCCAAGGCGCGCCTGGGTGAGCGCTTGCGCAGCGACCTGGGCATCGACAGCCCACCCGAGCAGATTCAGGTCAGCGTGGTCCGCACCCGGCGAACCGGGGCCATACTGCATCCGTTCGCCATCTCGTCCTATATCGCCTACCACGGCTTGAAGCGAGTGGGCGACGAAATGATCGAAATGGTCAAGGAGACCCAATCGCTGGACCAACTGGCCCTGCGCAACCTGCCGTGGTTCGATACCGACTACTGGCTGACCGCACAGGTGACACACCGTCAGGGCAAGGCGCTGCCGCCCGAATTGTCGGCGGTTTATGTAAAGAGCCTGATCAGGGACCTGAACGTGGGTGGCAGTTACCAAGACTTCCTGCAAACCCAGCTGATCACGTCCAGGGCCGGGAAGTGGCGATTGCGCAATCATGCCCTGGTCAACCGTGCGCGCCTGCGTGCCGAAGCGGCCAAGGCACGTTATGCCGGGCACTTCGGCGACGACCCCTTCGAACATGGCTATCAATGGGCGAACGCCGTGATCGATCATCCGCACAACGCTTTGCGCCCGCTGGTGGCAGGTTATGCGATCACGGTCCGGCAACTGCGCATCATGGGACATACGCTGCAAGGCGTGCTGTTGATCAACACCACCGTCCAGCGCTCCCCCAGTTGCGTGTTGTACACCCCGGATGCACCGGACCGCAGGGCTTGGCGCCGATTCCGCAACACCCGCGAGCTACTGCGCACCTTACGCCAGCAGCCCCGTCTGAGCGACTACGTGGTCGAGCGTCTGCCGCTGCTGCCTGCCGCGCAGGTCAGGCGCCTGTTGAGCAAGGGCAAGCTCAGCACCTCCCTGAAAACCCCCGAGATCGAAGACGACCTGTTCTATGCCTGCTACATGGCCGAAGCCCGTGCCATGCTGGCCGACGCCGCTTCCAACAGCAGGACGACCAGGGAAGTCGACGCGCAGTCGATCCTCGACCTGTCCTGGCGCCTGCTCGACTTCATCAGCCTGCTGCTGCCCAGCCGGGCCTTGCTGGCCCTGTCCGTCGGGCGAATGACCATCGATATCTGGGACGGCGTCAACGCGTTCAAGCAGGATGATGCAGAAGGCGTGCTACGCCATGCCTACAACGCCCTCAGCCATGCCAACGACGCTGCCATCAGCTACGCCGGCTCCGGCTTGCTTCGACGCACCTTGCGCGGCATGCCCAGGCAACCGCCATTACCCTTGCCCAAACGCCTCGAGGTGCAGGTGGATGTCAGCACCCTGCGCTACCGCATCGATGGCATCTACGGCGAAGGGGTGTACGAGCAGGTCTCGCCGTTTGGAGGGATGTCGCAGTACTTCGTCAAGGACAAGGACAACCGTCACTACAAGGTCAGCTTCGATGGCCAGCGCTGGCGGGCCATCAACCCCGAGCAGCCGGATGCCTACCTGCAGCAACCGGTGAAGCGCAAGGCCGACGGGCAATGGGTGATCGACTCGCCATTGCTCTGGCATGACGGGCTGCCGGATGTGCAGCAGATGCTGGATGACTGTTACCTGAGCGAGCCGCTCGAGGGTATGGCGCTGGAGCCGGAGAAAGGGCTGCATGAGGCGGATGGGCAGTTGTACCTGCAGCTGCGCAAGGGGCAATTGCCGGTGCGTCGGCATCTACTGCCGGATCGTTTGCATCTACCCATCCCGGCAGCACAGGAGGCCGGGGTGGTACCCTGGGCAGTGTTGCGCTGGGAGGTGCGCAAATGGCTGATTCGCGTGCGCCAGGCCGGGCGCAGCAGTGACTGGTTGCCGCTGCCGGATGCACCAGCCCAGTCTGCCTGAAGCGCTGCAGTTCCCCTGTGGGAGCCGGCTTGCCGGCTCCCACAGGGATCGCGTTGAGCTAGTCCAACTTCGGCAGCAAACGGTCGAGTCGCTGGTGCAGGGCACTGCCACTCGGCCAGTTGCGCAGCAAGCGCGCCCGATCACGGGCATAGGCCGGTGCGAAGCTGAGCTGGGTGGCGTGCTGGCACATGGCGTCGAGATCGATCAGCGACCACTCGCCGTCCTGCCAGAACAGATTGTGGCCCTTGAAATCGCCGTGGCTGATGCGCTCGCGGATCAGCTGCTGCATCAGGTGCACCAACGCATCGATCTGCTCCTCCGGCGCATCGCCGTTTTCCACATAGGGCGCGAAGCATGCGGTCAGGTCCGGGCCATCGGCATATTCGGTGACCAGGAACGCCCGGCTGCGCAGGCCCATGACCCGTTGTTCCAGCACCGCCAGCGGACGCGGCGTGGCGATGTCGAGAAACGCCAGCCGATGCCCTTCGATCCAGGAGTGCCAGGCCCGGCTCGGGCGCCAGAAACGCTTGAACCAGTGCGCGGTGTTCTTGATGTTGTAGCGCTTGAGCACCAGGCTGCGGCCGCCCACCTCGATGCGCGCCACACTGGCCGCACCGCCGGTCTTGTACAGGTGGCCCTGGTCGATCAATGCATCGGCCTGCTCCAGCACCGGCAACATGGCCTCGACTTCGCCGCGGCGAATGGCCCGAAGGCCCGACAGGCTGCGTTCTACGCTGAACAGCGTGCACTCGCGGCCGGCCTTTTCCAGGTAATCCTTCAGGCGCCAGTTACGGACCTTGTCCACCTGCTTCTGCAACGCCTCCATCGGCAAGGCGTGCTCGGCATTGGCCAGCAGGTAGTGCACCAGCAGCTCTTCGATGAAGGGCTCCAGGCGCTTGGGCAACTGGGCGAAGAACACTCCGAGGTTTTCCAGCACGCGCGGGCGCGACAACTGTTGCCCTGGCGTCTCGGCCTTGATGCCGGCACCGTCGATCAGGTACAGCTTGCCGCCGTGGCGCAGCAGGTTGTCCAGGTGCAGGTCTTCCTGCCACAGGCCCTTGGCGTGCATCTGCGCCACGGCGGTCAGCGCCTCGCCAAGCACCAGGTGCTGCTCGTCCGCGAGCACCGGCAGGTGTTCCACCGCCGCCCAGGCGTCGGCCAGGCTCTCGGCACCGTCGAGGAATTCGAACAGCAGCCAGCCACCCTCGCCTTCCTTGAGGCCGTCGGCCAGCAGCTTGGGAGTGGTCAGGCCTTGTTCGGCCAGCATCTTGACGCCGTCCAGCTCACGCTGGAAATGCCGCGCGGCGTTGCTGCCCACCAACAATTTGGCCAGCACCGGCGTGCCGCGCCATACGCCGGCGCCGACATAACGCTGGCCCGGCAACACGCGCAGCAGGCTGAGCAACTGCAGGTCGGCGCTGCCGGCCGCATCGGCCAGGGTCACCGACAGCGGCAGCGAAGGGCTGCGCCCGGTGGCTTTCAATTCGGACAAACGCATCAGCGGGCCTCTTTTTCACGACGGCGTTGCGTCAGGCGTTGCAGCCAGGTATCGACCAGCGCGCTCCCGGCTGGGGTTGCCAGGTACACGGCCAGCAGCTGGCGCACGTCCGCCTCGCTCCAGGCTCGGGCGCGGCGCAGCAGCGGCTCCAGGTCCTTGAGCCGGTCGCGCATGCCGAACAGCAGCGGCCGGGTCTTTTCCAGGTCGATCAGTTGCGCGTCCCAGCCGTCACGGCGTTGACGCAGGAAGATGTGCTTGGGGTAGAAGCAGCCATGCACCTGGCCGGCGCTGTGCAGCGTACGCGCCAGCTGGCCACAGGCCTGGAGGATGCCGCTGCGCTCGCCCTCGGTCAGCTGCGGCCAGCGGGCCAGCAGGCTTTCCAGGTCGCTCCAGTCGTCCAGCGCGCGGGTCAGCAGGATTGCCCGGTGCTGGCCGCCCTGCTTGCGCTCACCGTAGAACACCGCCTGCAGGGCCGGAATCTGCAGCTTCTGGTAACGGCTGATGTTGCGAAACTCGCGGGCGAAGGTCGGCTCGCCGAACGGCCGCGACAGGGTGCGGGTCAGGTAGTCGCTCTGGCGCTTGAGGTAGTAGCCCTTGCCTTCGAGCTCCAGGCGGAACACGCTGCTCCAGCCGCCACGGCCGGTGTTGGGTTCGTCCACGGCGTCGAGCTGCAGCGCCCACAGCGCCTCGAAGTCGTTCAGGCCATGGCGCTTGAGCAGCGCAAGGTCCGCGCTGGCCAGGTAATCGGTCATTCCCTTCCCTCGAAGAAACTCAGTACCTGGCGAATGCGCCGCTTGTCGCGCACATTCAGGCGCTGACGCCCGCGGTACTGCAGGTAGAAACGCAGGCGCTGGGTCGCCGACAGATGATACTTGGCGACCTTGTCCAGGCAGGCCAGGTCCTTGATCATCCGGTGACGCCACATGAAGCCGCGCCAGAAATCGCCGGTCGGGCAGTCGATGAAGAACAGCGTGCCCAGATCGTCGACCAGCAGGTTACGCCACTTCAGGTCGTTGTGGGCAAAGCGGTGCTCGTGCATGACCCGGGTATGCCGTGCCAACTGGCGGCTGAGGTGGTCGACCCAGCGGCGGTCGGCCAGGCGGGGGTCGTTGCGATCGGCCAGCGCCGAGAGGTCTTCGGTGTTCGGCAGCTCGCGGGTGATCATCGCGCCACGGCCGAAGGCCAGGCCATTGCGCTCCAGGCCCCAGGCGACCACTTCGGCAGTGGGGATGTCCCACTTGGCGAACTGCTTGAGGTTCTGCCATTCGGCCTTGATCCGTGGCCGGCCCAGGTAGCGGCGCATGTGCTTGCCGGCACCGGTGTAGCGTTTGACGTAATAGTGGACGCCGTCTCGCTCGATGCGGATGACCTCGCTGAGCGGGTCGCGGGTCAGGCGCTCGCCCTGCAGGGCAAACACCGCATCGAGACTGCCGAAGTCCGCCGCCAGGTGTTCATAACCCGGCGCCAGGTTCCAACCCGCCATCAGAGTGCATCCCCATAGCGAAGCTTGCGGTCGTAGAGTTTCTGCGCCTTGCGCTCGAGCCAGGCGAGCAGCGCCGCCTCCTCGGCGAGGATCTGGCGCAGCGGGCGCTGGAAGTACCCGCGCAGGAAGCGCAGCTTGTCACGCCGGGTCAGGCCGATGTCCAGCGCCGAGAAATAGAGCGCGGCCAGGTCCTTGTCACGCCAGCGGCGGCTGATTTTCGCCCGGGTCTGGGCGCGGTGCAGGTCGATGACCGACAATTTGAAGTCATCCGCCGTCACCGGCCGGTCGGTGTGCAGCAGGAAGTGGCAGATATAGCAGTCGCGATGGTTGACCCCGGCGCGGTGCATGCCGCCGGTCATCTTCGCCACTTCGGCGATCAGTGCACGCTTGAGGCGAGGCTCGGGCGGCTGCTTGACCCAGTCGAGGCTGTAGTCTTCCAGGCTGATGGTCGGCGCCAGCTCTTCGGTGACGATGAACGAATGCTGGGTGGCCGGGTTGCTGCCACGCTCGCCATAGGCGACGGCGGTCATGGTTGGTACACCCACTTCATGCAGGCGCTGGATGGCTTGCCACTCCTGGCCCGCACCAAGCACCGGGAGCTTGGCCGTCAGCAGGTTCTTGAAGATCTCGCCCCAACCGATGCCGCGGTGGATCTTGACGAAGAACCCTTCGCCATCGACCTCGGTGCGCAGCGTGCGGCGCCCTTCCAGCTCGCGGTAGACCTCGCCTTGCAGCGCTTCCACGGCCTCGAAGGCATCACGCCCGGCCCACAGGCGCTTGAAGGGTTCGGCCAGTATCAGCTTCATGCGGTCTCCTGCCCCAGGATCACGTCGGCTGCATGCTGCGGCATGCTGTACAGGTCAGCGGTCTCGGCAAAGGCCAGGCCGTTGCGCGACCACTCGGCACGGCTTTGCGGCGCTTCCAGCATGCGCTGCAGGTAGCGGTTGAGCTGCTCTTGCTCGAACGGCTCGTCCAGCACCAGGCCGCTGTCGGCCTCGGCGATGTAGTGGGCGTAGCCACAGACCTTGGACACCAGCACCGGCAAGCCGGCCACCAGGGCTTCGAGCAGCACCGTGCCGGTGTTCTCGTTGTAGGCCGGGTGGATCAGCACATCAGCGCCGAGCAGGAAACGCGGGATATCGCTGCGCCCCTTGAGGAACTGCACCTGATCGCCCAGGCCCAGGGTGGCGCTCTGCAGCTGGAACACCTTGGGGTCGTCCTGGCCGATGACCATCAGTCTCGTGCGCTTGCGCAACGCTGACGGCAGCGCAGCCAGGGCCTTGAGGCTGCGGTCCACGCCCTTGGTCTTGAAGCCCGAACCGATCTGCACCAGCAGCAGGTCGTCATCGCCCAGGTTGAATTCCTTGCGGAACTCGGCGCGGATCTCGGCGGCATTGGCCGGCGCACGTCGGTCCTGGGAAATGCCCGGCGGCAGCAGGTGGAAGCGCTCCACCGGGGTGCCGTAATGCTTGATGAACAGCGGTTGCTGCACTTCCGATATCATCAGCACTTCGGTATGGGCGTCCTTGGCGAATACCGCCCGCTCATACTCGGCAAAATGCCGGTAGCGGCCCCAGCGCCGGTACAGACCGCCGCGCAAGGTCTGGGCCTTGTCCTCGAAACAGCCGTCGGCGGCGTAGTAGACGTCCAGCCCCGGCATCTTGTTGAAGCCCACCAGGCGGTCGACAGGGCGCTTGGCCAGGTCTGCGGCCATCCAGGCGCTGAGCTTCTCGTTGCGGCGGTGGTTGAACAGCGCCTTGACCGGCGCCACCAGCACCTCGAAGCCCGGCGGAATGTCACCCTCCCAGATCAGCGTGTAGACGCGGATCTGGTGGCCCCGCTTCTGGCATTCCAGGGCAATGCGCATGAAATCGCGCTGCAGCCCGCCGAAGGGGAAATACTTGTAAAGCACGAAAGCCAGTTGCATCAACGAACATCCTCAGCCAGCAGCAGCGCGCTCAAGCGGCTCGCCACATGCTCGGGATTCAGGCGAGTGAAGCACAGTGGCCACTCGCGTTTGAGATCGAACCGGCGCAGGTCGTCGGCGCTCGGTTTGTAGGTGCACTTCTTCTGCAAGCACGGCGCGCAGGGGAAGTCGCTGGCCTGGTGGACCTGGACGCGGCCATAGGCCCCCGTCAGGCCCGGGTTGGTCGGGCCGAACAGCGAGATGGTCGGCACGTCCAGCGCCGCGGCCAGGTGGCCCAGGCCAGTGTCCACCGCCACGCAGGCCTTGGCCGCCGCCAGCACCCGGGCAACGCCGGCCAGGTTCAATTTGGGCAGCACCTGGCAGTTGCTCAAGCCTTGGGCAATGCGCTCGGCGCGCGCCTTCTCGGCCGGGTTGCCCCACGGCAAGCGCACCTGCAGCTTGCGCCGGCCCAGACGCTCGGCCAGTTCCCGCCAGTAGGCTTCGGGCCAGTGCTTGGTCGCCCATGTAGTGCCGTGCAGGAATACCACGTACGGCGCGGCAGGTGGCAGTTGCAGGCGGTCGAGGTCCAGGCCGTAGTTGCCGATGCCTTCCGGCAGGTCGTAGGCCAGGGCCATGGCGAACAGCTGGCGCACGCGTTCGACCGCGTGCTGGCCGACAGCGACCGACAGACGTCGGTCATAGAAGCGACTGGCCAGGCCTTCACGCGCCGAGTAACGGTCGAGCCCGGCCACCGGCGCCTTGACGTAGCGGGTCAGCCAGGCCGACTTGACCAGGCCCTGGGCGTCGATCACCAGGTCATAGGTGTGCTCGCGCAGACGCTTCTTGAAGGCCTTCCACTCGCCGCTCTTGAGGGTCTGCCAAAGGTTCTTGCGCCAGCGGCGGATGGCCACCGGGATGACCTGATCGACCGCCGGGTGCCAACTGGGAATTTCGGCGAAGCCTTCTTCCACCACCCAGTCGAAGCGAATGCCCGGGATGGCATGGGCGGCATCGGTGAGCGCCGGCAGGGTGTGGATCACATCACCCAGCGACGAGGTCTTGATGATCAGTACCCGCACTTAGTCGACCTCGGCCACGGTATCGATCAGGTTCGGCCCACCCAGGCTGTGCAGGGCGGCAATGACTTTGCCAGGCTCCAGCAGGCGCAGGCAGTTGTAGTGACCGAAGCGGCAGGTGCGGTCGAAGCACGGGCTGCATTCGATGCCGGTGCGCACGATTTCCACCTGCTCCGCCAGCGGTGGCGTGAAGCCTGGGGAAGTCGAGCCATACACGGCCACCAGCGGGCGGTTCAGCGCCGCGGCCACATGCATCAGGCCGGAGTCGTTGGACACCACGGCATCGGCGCAGGACATCAGGTCGATGGCCTCGGCCAGCGAGGTTTCACCCGCCAGGTTGTACGACTCTTCGCGCAAGCCCGGGATCAGCCGGTCACGGATCTGCTCGCCGACAGGGTGGTCGTTCTTCGAACCGAACAGCCACACCTGCCAGCCCTGGCGAATCATCGCGTCGGCCACCTCGGCATAGTGCTCCGAAGGCCAGCGCTTGGCCTCGCCGAACTCGGCGCCGGGGCACAGCGCCAGCACCGGGCGGTCCAGTTCCAGTCCGAACTTGGCCATGGCCGCCTCGCGGCTCGGCGCCTCGATCTGCAGGCTGGGCCGTGGGTAAGGTTGCGGCAGCGCGGCGCCGGGCGCGTAGGCCAGGGCCATGAAGCGCTCGATCATCAGCGGGTAGCGGGCCTTGTCCAGCTTGCGCACATCGTTGAGCAGGCCGAAACGCATTTCACCACGCCAGCCGGTGCGCTTGGGGATACCGGCGAAGAACGGCACCAGTGCCGACTTCAGCGAATTGGGCAGGAGGATGGCCTGGTCGTACTGGCCAGCCAGGGACTTGCCGATGCGCCGGCGCGTGGCCAGCTCCAGCGCGCCGTGGCCGAGCGGGAAGCTCAAGGCCTGGCGCACCTCGGGCATGCGCTCAAGGATCGGCCGGCTCCACTCGGGGGCCAGCACATCGATCACGCAGTCGGGGTGCTGCTGTTTCAGGCACTGGAACAGGGTCTGCGCCATCACCATGTCGCCGACCCAGCTGGGGCCAATGATCAGTATTCTCATGCTTAGTCCAGAAACGCTCGGG
>Ga0160431_100643_pt1 | contig 12669 bp, 12 predicted proteins | sample HID1971K_E0MG_FD_108212 | JGI IMG/M metagenome (GOLD analysis project Ga0160431, IMG submission 108212) | Enriched millipede-associated microbial communities from UW Madison campus, WI, USA - HID1971K_E0 MG | ecosystem: Host-associated > Arthropoda: Insects > Digestive system > Unclassified ...
CCTCGACCCGCTGGACATCGTCGACGGCATCACCCTCGACGCCCTGCTGGAAAAACGCACCAGCGGCATGATGCAGCCCAAGCTTGCCGAGAAGATCGCCAAGCAGACCAAGGCCGAGTTCCCGGAAGGCATCGCCAGCTACGGCACCGACGCCCTGCGCTTCACGTTCTGTTCGCTGGCCTCCACCGGCCGCGACATCAAGTTCGACATGGGCCGCGTCGAAGGCTATCGCAACTTCTGCAACAAGATCTGGAACGCCGCCCGCTACGTGCTGGACAAGGGCGAGGACTGCGGCCAGAACGGCGAGGCCTACGAGCTGTCGCTGGCTGACCGCTGGATCATCTCGCAGCTGCAGCGCACCGAAGCCGAAGTGACCCGCCAGCTCGAGCAGTTCCGCTTCGACCTGGCCAGCCAGGCCTTGTACGAGTTCATCTGGAACCAGTACTGCGACTGGTACCTGGAGCTGTCCAAGCCGGTCCTGTGGGACGAGAACGCCCCGCTCGAACGCGCCCGTGGCACCCGCCGCACCCTGGTGCGCGTGCTGGAAGTGGCCCTGCGCCTGGCGCATCCGTTCATGCCGTTCATCACCGAAGAGATCTGGCAGCGCATCGCGCCGCTGGCCGGCATCGACGGCAAGACCATCATGCTGCAGCCGTGGCCGGTGGCTAACGAAGCCCGCATCGACGTGGCGGCCGAAGGTGATATCGAATGGCTGCAACAGCTGATGGTCGGCCTGCGCAACATCCGCGCCGAAATGAACATCGGCCCAGGCAAGCCACTGCCGCTGTTCCTCAAGAACGCCAACGCCGACGACCAGCGTCGCCTGCAAGAGAACGAGGCGCTGCTGAAGAAGCTGGCCAAGGTCGAGTCGTTCACCGTGCTCGGCGATGCCGACGAAGCCCCGCTGTCGGCCACCGCACTGGTGGGTGACCTGCAGGTGCTGGTGCCGATGGCCGGCCTGATCGACAAGGATGCCGAACTTGCGCGCCTGAACAAGGAAATTCAGCGCCTGCAAGGTGAAGTGCAGCGCGTGGGCGGCAAGCTGTCCAACGCCGCCTTCGTCGACAAGGCACCGCCTGCGGTGATCGAGAAGGAGCGCGCCAAGCTGGCTGAGTCCGAGCAGGCGCTGGCCAACTTCACCGAGCAGCATGCGCGGATTGCAGCGCTGTAACCTAGTGAAGCTATAAGCGGGCTGCTTTGCAGCCCATCGCCGGCAAGCCGGCTCCCACAGGTATTGTGTTGTACTTGTGGGAGCCGGCTTGCCGGCGATGCTTTTTCAGGACCCAAACATGACCCAGAAACCCACCCTGCACCCGCGCAACCGCCACCAGGGCCGCTACGACTTCCCCAGCCTGATCAAGGCCCACCCTGACCTGGCTCGCTTCACCATCACCAACCCCCACGGCAAACCCAGCATCGACTTCGCCAACCCCGAAGCCGTGCGGGTGTTCAACCGCGCCTTGCTCAAGGCCCAGTACGGCATCCAGCACTGGGACATCCCAGCCGATTACCTGTGCCCGCCCATCCCTGGCCGCGCCGACTACATCCACGTGGCCGCCGACCTGCTGGCCGATGACAACGCCGGCGAAGTGCCCAGGGGCGCCCAGATCAGCGCCCTGGACATCGGTGTCGGTGCCAACTGCATCTACCCGCTGCTCGGCCACAGCGACTACCGCTGGCGCTTTGTAGGCAGCGACATCGACCCGGTGGCGCTGGCCTCGGCCAAGGCCATCGTCCAGGCCAACGGCCTGGTCAAGGGCATTGCCCTGCGCCAGCAAGGCGACCGCAAGCACATCCTCAGTGGTTTGCTGCAGGCAGACGAACGCTTCGACCTGACCCTGTGCAACCCACCCTTCCACGCCTCACGCGAAGAAGCCACCCGTGGCAGCCAACGCAAGTGGAAGAACCTCGGCAAGCAAGACCCCAAGCGAAAACTGCCTGTGCTCAACTTCGGCGGGCAGAACAACGAACTGTGGTGCGAGGGAGGCGAGATTCGTTTCGTCACGCAGCTGATCGGTGAAAGCGTGCAGTACGCGCAGCAGGTGCTGTGGTTCACCAGCCTGGTGTCCAAGGTCAGCAACCTGCCCGGCATCGAGGCGGCCCTGAGCAAGGCCGGCGTCAAGGCCCGGCGCATCGTCGAGATGGGCCAGGGGCAGAAGCAGAGCCGCATGATCGCCTGGAGCTTCCACGACGAAGGGGCACGCCAGGCCTGGCATGCCCGGCGTAAATCGCAGGCATGAAAAAACCGCGCCCGGGCAAGCCGGGCGCGGTTTCGTCAACGCCTCAACAATTACTTGTTGATGGAGTCGCTCAGGGCTTTGGCCGGAACGAACTTGACGACTTTCTTGGCAGCGATTTCGATGGCGGCGCCAGTCGAAGGGTTGCGGCCGGTACGGGCAGGACGCTCGGAGACTTTCAGCTTGCCAATGCCTGGCAGGGTGATTTCAGCGCCGTTTTCCAGTTGGTCGGCAACGATCTGGCCCAGTTGCTCCAGTGCGTTGCGAGCAGTGGTTTTCGGCGCGTCGATGGCTTCGGCGATGTCGGCAATCAGTTGGTCTTTGGTCAATGCCATGGTGATGTTCCTTCCCTATCCAATTCAGTGGTTATGCAGCGTTCTACGACGTTATCGGGCCAGCCCCTGAAAAGTGGAGGGCCGCGCCAATCGCGCATGTAGATACGCAAATCGGCGTTTGGTTCGACACGGCGTAAGTACGCTGCCAGCAATGCGCCACCCGAGGTGCGCAAGACCGCGCAAAGCTACCACAGGAATGGATAAATATCCGCTGCCCGCTTCGTTTTTATGCAGGTTTTTCGGGGGTTTCAGCCGAAAACGCGCAAAATTGAACAAAAAACGAACAACAGGCATTTCAGCCAACATCCGGCCACTGCGCCACCTGTGACCTGGGGTAAACTTGACCCTTTTGCAGCGCGGCCCCTGACCGCCCCAGACTCGCCGAGACCCCCATGCCAATCCGTCACTGCATCGTTCACCTGATCGACAAGAAACCCGATGGCAGCCCCGCCGTGCTCCACGCACGGGACACGGAGCTTGCGGCATCGGACGCCATCGAGAACCTGCTGGCCGACCTCAACGACAGCTACAACGCCAAGCAGGGCAAAGCCTGGGGGTTCTTCCACGGCGAATCGGGCGCCTACCCGCTGAGCGGCTGGCTCAAGCAATACCTGGAAGACGAAAAGGACTTTGCGGCTTTCAGCCGGGTAGCCGTCGAACACCTGCAGAAGCTGATGGAAGAGTCCAACCTCTCCACGGGCGGTCACATCCTCTTCGCCCACTACCAGCAAGGCATGACCGACTACCTGGCGATCGCCCTGCTGCACCACAGCGAAGGCGTGGCGGTGAACGCCGAACTGGATGTGACACCCTCGCGCCATCTGGACCTGGGCCAGTTGCACCTGGCGGCGCGCGTCAACCTGTCGGAGTGGAAGAACAACCAGAACTCCAAGCAGTACATCTCGTTCATCAAAGGCAAGAACGGCAAGAAGGTCTCCGACTATTTCCGCGACTTCATCGGTTGCCAGGAAGGTGTCGATGGCCCAGGGGAAACCCGCACCCTGCTCAAGGCATTCAGCGATTTCGTCGAAAGCGAGGACCTGCCCGAAGCGTCTGCCCGTGAAAAGACCCAGACCCTGGTCGACTACGCCACCACCCAGACCAAGCTGGGCGAACCGGTGACCCTGGAAGAATTGTCCAGCCTGATCGACGAGGACCGCCCCAAGGCGTTCTACGACCACATCCGCAACAAGGACTATGGCCTGTCGCCGGAAATCCCGGCGGACAAACGCACCCTCAACCAGTTCCGCCGCTTCACCGGCCGCGCCGAAGGCCTGTCGATCAGCTTCGAGGCGCACTTGCTGGGGGACAAGGTGGAATACGACGAGACCGCCGGCACCTTGATCATCAAGGGGCTGCCGACGCAGCTGGTAGATCAGCTCAAGCGCCGCAAGGACTGATCAGCAGCCTGCATAGGAGGCGACCAACGCCTCCTTCGCCGACTTGCGCAGTTTCTTCACCAGGCGTTCCTGACGCAGGGCCTCGCCCTTGTCCGGCCACTGCTCGATATAGACCAACGCCTGCGCCGGGCTGGTCTTGAAATAGCGCGCCCCCTGCCCCTTCTGGTGCGCCACGAAACGCCGCTGCGGGTCATCGCTGATGCCGCAGTACAGCGAGCCATTGGCGGCCCGCACCAGGTAGACATACCAGGGCTTGCTGATCAAGGTTGTGGATACGTCGCTCACCATTGTCCTGACGCTCAGCTCGCCTGCTGGAAGGCACGCAGCCCTTTGAACGCTTGCTGACGCACCTTGTTCTGCAGCATGGGCGACCAGCCAAGCAACACCCCAGGCATGCCCAGCGCCTGCCGCGACCAGCGCCACAGGTCGAAGCTGTCGTCGTGCTGACAGACAAGGCCGTCTCGGATGACGAAGCGTGCCTGGATATCGTTGATGACAATGCGGCCCGTCTGGCTGAACAGGTAGGTCGCCACCCAGTGGGCGCAGCCGCTGCCGGCGTCGGCACGGACCTGATCGAAGGTCAGGGAAAACTCCTTGGCCCGGGCGGTGAGCATGCGCCACATGTCACCGGCATCACGCCCCCGCAAAGTGCCGAAGACGGGGTCGCTGAAGACGATGTCGTCGCTGTAGCAGGCCACCATGGCCTCGGCGTCCAGACGCTGGAAGGCCTGGTAGAAGCGGGTGATCAGGTCACGATTGGCGTCGCTCATGGGCGCGGCCCTCCTGGCGGTTGAAAGCAGCACGATAATCTGCCCCGCGTGCGTATGCCAGTACCGGCCCTATCGCCGGCAAGCCGGCTCCCACAGGGACACCACTGGTCTTGAGACCTGCGCTGTACCTGTGGGAGCCGGCTTGCCGGCGATAGGGCCTGATAGGCCTCAGAGTTTTTCGCAAGTCACCTGCACATGCAGCGCCCGTCCAGCTCCAAGCCCGAACACGATGGCCCCCACCCCCAGCACGGCGAAAATCCACCCCACCGCGTCCCAGCCGCCGGTCAAGTCATGCACCAGCCCCACCGCGAACGGCCCCATGGACGCCAGCGTATAGCCCACCCCTTGAGCCATGCTCGACAGGTTCGCCGCCACATGGGCGTCCTTCGAACGCAACACGATCAGCGTCAAAGCCAGGGCGAAGGTCCCGCCCTGCCCCAACCCCAGCAGTACCGCCCAGCCCCAGAGCCCTTCGATGGGTGCATACAGGCAACCGAACAGGCCCGCCAGGGTGACCAGCATCACGATCACGATAGCCAGACGCTGGTCCTTGCCCCGCGTCGCCAGCCACGGCGCACTCAGCGAGCTGATCAGCTGCACGATCACCGAGCCGGACAGCACCAGCCCGGCCTCGGTCGGGTTCAGGCCGCGGCCGATGAGGATCGATGGCAACCAGCCAAAGACGATATAGGCCAATGACGACTGCAAGCCCATGTACAGGGTGACTTGCCAGGCCAGCGGATCACGCCACAGCCCGCGCACCCGATAGGCCACCTTGTGCAGGCCATGGCCCTGGCGCGCCTGAGGCAGCCAGACCAGCATCGCCAGCAGCGCCGGTAGCATCCAGAAACCCAGGCCAAGTGCCCAGCTGTCGTCGAAATGCGTGCTCAGCGGCACCGTGGCGCCAGCGGCCATGGCCGCGCCCAGGCACAGGGCCATGGTATAGACCCCGGTCAAGGTCCCGGCATGCTGCGGGAAATCGCGCTTGACGATACCCGGCAACAACACGCCGATGATGCCGATGCTGGCACCAGCCATCAGGCTACCCACGAACACCCCGACCGCACCCAGCGCACTGCGCACCAGGATGCCCAGGGCCAGGGTCAACAAGATGCCGAGGATCACCCGCTCGCTGCCAAAGCGCCGCGCCAGGACCGGCGCCAGCGGTGCGAACAGCCCCAGGCAGAGCACCGGCAGGGTTGTCAGCAGGCCGGCTTGCGAAGCGCTCAAGCCCAAGCCCTCGGACACCTGGCCGAGAACAGGCGCCATGCTCGACAGCGCTGGACGCAGGTTCAGTGCCACCAGCACCAGCCCCAGCAGCAATAGCCAGGGCCGGCGCAGCACAACAGCCTGTTGCTGCACTTGCTCATCGTCGGCTTCGGCATCGATCAGCAGTTCATCGAGCTCTCGCTCGCGGGTCATTGGTTCAGCCATGGCCTTCTCGTGGTCAGGATTCTATGAGCGTGCGGCTCAGGCGCTTGGCCAGCTCCGCATCGCGTTGTTCGATGGCGGCGAGGATCTGCCCATGCAGGTCGAAAGTCGCCTGGCAGCGTGGCACGGTGGCCATGTTGCGCTGCAGCGCCGCGCTCACGACGCCCGAGAAATACCGGTACAGCTCGCTCAGCGCCGGGTTGTGCGCGGCATCGATCAAGCGCTGGTGAAACACCAGATCGCAGCTGACATAGGCATTGACGTCGCCATGAAAGTGCCCCGCGCTGGCCTGCAGGGCTTCGCGCAAGCCTCGCAAGTCCTCGTCGGTGCGTCGCAGCGCCGCCAGGCCAATGGCTTCGCTTTCCAGAATGTGCCGGGTTTCCCGCGCCTGCTCGGGCGTACAGCGGGACATGGCCAGCACGGCTTGCAACGGGTCCTGGCAGGTACGCAGGTAACTGCCGTCACCCTGACGGATTTCCACCAGGCCGCTGAATGCCAACACGCGCATGGCTTCGCGCACGGTATTGCGGCTGATGCCCATTTCAACCGCCAGCACAGGCTCGGTCGGCAATCGCTCGCCTACTTGCCAGTCACCCTGAAGGATGCGTTCGCGCATGCGTTCGACGGCCAGTTCGACCAAGGAACGCCGGGGCAATTCGCTGCTCATGATACTCAACCAATCATCCGATGAATTCGAGAAGCTTACTGAAACACTCTAGAGACTTCAATGCAACTGGCATTTCCATCAGTTGCGGCTGCTACGTTTTGTTGTAACCCTCGCGGCTAAAGATTCAGGGAGACATCGCCATGCAGATGACCAGCTTGCTGTTGGTGGCTTGCCTATTGCTCGCAGCTTGCGGTGCGGAGCCGGCGGCCAAGCACCCCAAGACGCTGCTGATCGGTATCGATGGCGTTCAGCTTCAACAATACGAAGCACTGGGTAACGACACTCAGCTCAAGCGGCGCCTGCATTACACCCTGGCCTATACCGGCGGCATCACTGGGCAAGCCAGTGAACAGGCGACGCTCAGCGGCCCCGGCTGGATGACTTTGCTCACCGGCGTTTGGGCGAACAAGCATGGCGTCACCGCCAACAACGAGTCACAGCGACTCAACCCTGCATATCCCAGCCTGTTCAAACGGCTGCGCCAGGCGCTGCCCAATGCCTATCTGGCCAGCGTGGTGAACTGGTCACCCATCAATACGGCATTCTTGCTTGAGGATGCCCGGGACAACGATGTGCGCGAAAGCGGCTTGAGCGATGAACAGGTGACCGTGCGGGCACTGCAAATCCTCGACAGCCAAGCGGCGGACTTTACCTTCATCCATCTCGATGAACCCGATCAGGTTGGCCACAGCAGCGGCTTCGGCGCGGGTTATCAATTCGCCCTGCGCGAGGCTGACGACCGGCTTGGGCGCCTGCTGGACAAGGTCGAGGCACGTGCCTACAAGCAGCCCCAGGAAGATTGGCTGGTGATCGTCAGCACAGACCATGGTCGCGACTACCGCGGCAAAGACCATGGCGGCGCCACGGAGCAGGAAAAGACCGTATTCATTGCCAGCAACAAGGCACTGAACGCTGGGTTGAGCCCTCCCCGCAAAGGGGAAGACAACCCAGGTTTCAACGGTCTGTACCGGCATGCCGCGCAAACGTCGGTTGCACCGACCGTGCTGCGCCATATGGGGATTGAGTTGCTGCCTGAATGGGAACTCGACGGCACGCCGATAGTGGATGAAACCAGCGCACACAACGCAGGTTTGAAGGTGAACGGCAGCGCCGGAATCAGCCACTGAGCATCGGGGCCGCCGAGCGGCCCCGATGACAATCAGGCCAACGCGTCGATCAACGCCTGGTTCATTTCCGGCGTTCCGATGGTGATGCGCAGGAACTGGGCAATGCGCTGCTGCTTGAAGTGGCGCACGATCACCCCCTGTTCACGCAGGCGCGCAGCCAACTGCGCCGCATCCTGCTGCGGATGACGGGCGAAGATGAAGTTGGCGGCCGACGGCAGCACCTCGAAGCCCTTGGCCGTCAGCTGTTCGACGAGCACCTCGCGGCTCTCGATCACCTGGCGGCAAGTCGATTCGAAATAGGCCTGGTCTTCGAAGGCCGCAGCGGCGCCAACGATCGCCATACGGTCCAGCGGGTAGGAGTTGAAGCTGTTCTTGATCCGCTCCAGCGCCTCGATCAGGTCTGGGTGGCCGACCGCCAGGCCAACGCGCAAACCGGCCAGAGAACGCGATTTCGACAGGGTCTGGGTAACCAGCAGGTTGTCGTAGCGCCCTACCAGGCTGATGGCCGTCTCGCCGCCAAAGTCGATGTAGGCTTCGTCCACCACCACCACCGAGTCACGGTTGGCCTGCAGCATCTGCTCGATCGCCTGCAGCGGCAACAGGCAACCTGTCGGCGCGTTGGGGTTGGGGAAGATGATGCCGGCGTTGGGCTTGCTGTAGTCCTGCACACGGATCTGGAACTGCTCGTCCAGCGGCACCTGTTCGAACGGGATGCCGTACAGGCCACAGTACACCGGGTAGAAGCTGTAGCTGACATCCGGGAACAGCAGCGGGCCGCCGTGCTGGAACAGGCCGTGGAAGATGTGCGCCAGCACCTCGTCCGAACCGTTGCCGACGAAAACCTGCGCGGGCGTTACATCGTAGTACTCGGCCACTGCCTGCTTGAGCCGGTCGCTGTTCGGGTCCGGGTACAGGCGCAGGTTGTCGTTGAGTTCGCCACGCATGGCTTCCAGCGCCTTGGGCGACGGGCCATAGGGGTTCTCGTTGGTGTTCAGCTTGACCAGCCGGGCCAGCTTGGGCTGCTCGCCCGGTACGTAAGGCACCAGGTCCTTGACGAAGGGGCTCCAGAATCGACTCATGCTCAGTTCCCCTTGTCTTGGGTCAGGATACGGTATTCGGCGCTACGGGCGTGGGCAGTCAGCGATTCGCCGCGAGCCAGTACCGAAGCGGTGTGGCCCAGCTCGGATGCGCCCTGCTCGGAGCAGAAGATGATCGACGAACGCTTCTGGAAGTCGTAGACGCCCAGCGGCGACGAGAAACGCGCAGTGCCGGACGTCGGCAGCACGTGGTTGGGGCCGGCGCAGTAGTCGCCCAGCGCTTCGCTGGTGTGGCGGCCCATGAAGATCGCGCCGGCATGGCGGATCTGCGGCAGCCAGGCCTGCGGGTCGGCAACCGACAGCTCCAGGTGCTCGGGAGCGATACGGTTCGCCACCTCGATGGCCTGCTGCATGTCGCGTACCTGAATCAGCGCACCGCGGCCGTTGACGGATTTCTCGATGATCTCGGCGCGCTCCATGGTCGGCAGCAACTTGTCGATGCTGGCGGCAACGCGGTCGAGGAATGCAGCATCAGGGCTGACCAGAATGGCCTGGGCATCTTCATCGTGCTCGGCCTGGGAGAACAGGTCCATGGCGATCCAGTCCGGGTCGGTCTGGCCATCGCACACCACGAGGATTTCCGAAGGGCCGGCGATCATGTCGATACCGACCTGGCCGAACACATGGCGCTTGGCGGTGGCCACGTAGATGTTGCCCGGGCCGACGATCTTGTCCACCTGCGGTACGCTTTCGGTGCCGTAGGCCAGCGCCGCCACTGCCTGGGCACCACCGACGGTGAACACGCGGTCGACACCGGCGATGCAGGCTGCGGCCAGCACCAGCTCGTTGATCTCGCCACGCGGGGTCGGCACCACCATCACCACTTCGGTGACGCCAGCGACCTTGGCCGGAATGGCGTTCATCAGCACCGACGACGGGTACGACGCCTTGCCGCCCGGTACGTACAGGCCGGCACGGTCCAACGGGGTGACTTTCTGGCCCAGCACAGTGCCGTCGGCCTCGGTGTACTGCCAGGAGTCCTGCTTCTGCCGCTCGTGGTACATACGCACACGGTCAGCAGCCTTCTCCAGCGCTTCACGCTGGGTTGGCGTGATTCGAGTCAGGGCCAGTTCCAGGCGCGCGCGACCCAGGATCAGGTCGTCGATGGATTTCGCATCGACACCATCGAAACGCTGGGTGAACTCCACCAGCGCCGCATCGCCACGCTCGCGCACGGCCTTGATGATGTCGAGCACGCGCTGGTTGACCGCGTCATCGGACACACTTTCCCAGCTCAGCAGATGATCCAGATGTCGGGCGAAATCCGGATCAGCAGCGTTGAGACGGGCAATTGCAGTGGACACGGTCATGGCGAGGGCCTCGATTATTAGCGAATGCTCAGGCGCCCTAAGCTACCAGTCCATCCGCGCGGGCACCCGAGAAAAATGGCTATGACGCGGATAGACGGGCGCGACAGCGAAGGCCGCGCGCAGAAGTCAGCCGCGGTGTCGCGATTCGACCGCTTTACGCAGGGTGTCGATCAGGCTCTGGATGCGGGCGTGCTGCATCTTCATGGAGGCCTTGTTGACCACCAGGCGCGAGCTGATCGTGGCGATCATGTCCTGGGGCTCCAGGCCGTTGGCGCGCAGGGTGTTGCCGGTGTCGACCACGTCGATGATCTTGTCGGCGAGGTTGATCAGCGGTGCCAGCTCCATCGAGCCGTAGAGCTTGATGATGTCGACCTGGCGACCCTGCTCGGCATAGTAACGCTTGGCTACGTTGACGAACTTGGTGGCCACGCGCAGGCGACCCTTGGGCTCCGGTGCACCGACCACGCCAGCGGTCATCAGTTTGCAGCGGGCGATCTGCAGGTCCAGCGGCTCGTACAAGCCCTGGCCGCCGTACTCCATCAGCACGTCCTTGCCCGCCACACCGAGGTCGGCGGCGCCATGCTCGACATAGGTCGGCACATCGGTGGCGCGCACGATCAGCAGGCGCACGTCTTCCTGCGTGGTGGGGATGATCAGCTTGCGGCTCTTGTCCGGATTCTCGGTCGGCACGATACCGGCCTCGGCCAGCAACGGCAGGGTATCGTCGAGGATGCGGCCTTTGGAAAGCGCGATGGTCAACATTGGAACGTCGGTCCTTAAGCGGCTACTGCCAGCCGGGCCTGAGCCCGGCCGCATTCAATTCGTGGTGGGAGCGGGCTTGCCCCGCGAACACCGGCAAAGCCGGTGCCATGCGCAGCGGTGGATGCTTCGCGGGGCAAGCCCGCTCCCACACCCTGCTCCCAGGCAGATGACTAGCCCGGTACGCGACGGATCTTCGCGCCCAGCATCTGCAGTTTTTCTTCGATGCACTCGTAGCCACGGTCGATGTGGTAGATGCGATCGATGAGGGTGTCGCCTTCGGCGACCAGCGCCGACAGCACCAGGCTGGCGGAAGCACGCAGGTCGGTGGCCATCACCGGAGCGCCCTTGAGCGTCGGTACACCCGTAACGATGGCGGTGTTGCCCTCGACCTGGATCTGCGCGCCCATGCGGTGCATTTCGTACACGTGCATGAAACGGTTCTCGAAGATCGTCTCGATGACCGCACCGGTGCCTTCGGCAATGGCGTTGAGCGAAATGAACTGCGCCTGCATGTCGGTCGGGAACGCCGGGTATGGAGCGGTACGCAGGTTGACGGCTTTCGGCCGCTTGCCATGCATGTCCAGCTCGATCCAGTCTTCACCGGTGGTGATGTCGGCACCCGCTTCCTTGAGCTTCTCCAGCACCGCCTCGAGGATGGTCGGATCAGTGTCCTTGACCTTGACGCGACCACCGGTCACGGCAGCGGCAACCAGGTAGGTACCGGTCTCGATACGGTCAGGCATGACGCGGTAGTTGGCCGAGTCCAGGCGCTCGACGCCATCGATGGTGATGGTGTCGGTGCCAGCGCCCTGAACCTTGCCGCCCATGGCGTTGATGAAGTTGGCCAGGTCGACCACTTCCGGCTCGCGCGCGGCGTTTTGCAGGACGCTGCGGCCCTTGGCCAGGGCAGCGGCCATCATGATGTTCTCGGTACCGGTCACGCTGACGGTATCGAAGAAGAAGTGCGCGCCACGCAGGCCGCCTTCAGGCGCCTCGGCCTTGATATAGCCGCCTTCCACTTCGATCTTCGCACCCATGGCCTCAAGGCCGCGGATGTGCAGGTCGACTGGACGCGAACCGATGGCGCAGCCACCCGGCAGGGCAACTTCGGCCTTGCCGAAGCGCGCGACCATGGGGCCAAGCACCAGGATCGAGGCGCGCATGGTCTTGACCAGCTCGTAAGGCGCGACCAGGGTCTTGATGGTGCGCGGATCGATCTCCACTGCCAGCTTTTCGTCGATCACAGGCTCGATGCCCATACGCCCGAACAGCTCGATCATGGTGGTGATGTCATGCAGGTGTGGCAGGTTGCCCACGGTGACCGGGCCATCGGCCAGCAGGGTCGCCGCCAGAATCGGCAGGGCCGCGTTCTTCGCGCCCGAAATGCGGATCTCGCCATCGAGGCGAGCACCGCCAGTAATAATCAGTTTGTCCATTGGAGTCTCGCCGCCAAGTTGGCTCAGGTGCGCTCAGCCCAGGCTGCGCTGCTGAAAAATTTCATGGTTACCGCATGGATGCTGCCATTGGCGATCC
>Ga0160431_100644_pt1 | contig 12661 bp, 10 predicted proteins | sample HID1971K_E0MG_FD_108212 | JGI IMG/M metagenome (GOLD analysis project Ga0160431, IMG submission 108212) | Enriched millipede-associated microbial communities from UW Madison campus, WI, USA - HID1971K_E0 MG | ecosystem: Host-associated > Arthropoda: Insects > Digestive system > Unclassified ...
CGTCACATACAAAAGCTGCTGGGGTGGAGGGATCGGCAATCAGGCTAAAATGAATTCCTTTTTCTTCGGCAGTAGTTCGGAACAGTTCTTCAATATTAGAGATTAAAGATTTTACACTGATGTGGTCCTGTGATAGATCGACGGTTCCGGATTCAATTTTGGCCAAATCGAGTAGTTCGTTGATCAAGTGCAGAAGGTCTGATCCGGCGCTGTGGATGACCGACGCATATTTGACTTGATCGGTATTTAGATTTGCATGCTTATTGTCCTTAAGAAGCTTCGCTAAAATTAAAATACTGTTAAGTGGTGTCCGCAATTCATGACTCATATTAGCCATGAATTCTGACTTATAGCGACTAGCTTGTTCGACTTCATTTATTTTGTCAGAAATATTCTGCCTTGCCTTATCAAGGTCGCTATTTTTGATTTCCAATAATTTTGCTTTTTCTTCAAGTTCGTTGTTTGTCTGCGTCAGTTCCTCTTGTTGGACACGTAGTTCTTCCTCTGAGGCCTCCAAAAGGCTGGTTTTGTGAATAAGCTCCTCATTTGTGGTGCGCAGCTCTTCTTGTTGAGCTTCAAGCTCTTCAGTCTGCTGTTGCATTTCCTCAAACATCTCAGACATTTGATTATGTGCTTGAGTTACTTTAACGGCAATCGCTAATGTGCTTCCAATTTTATCAAGATACTCATTGACACGGTGAGCATCATGTTCACCGAATACGACACCGAGTTCAATAAAACCGACTGTTTCATTTTCATATACGAACGGGATGATATACAGGTCGGTAGGAAAGTTGTTGACTAGTGAGCTCGATGCATGAAGCTGCTTGTTATCTATTGCAGGTAGATATATTCGTTCTTGAGAATTAATGACTTCGAATGATAAACCACCATTTTTATCAATAAACTTTGGAAGCTTGTTCACGTCCGTTCCGTACGACCCTGCAAGTTTATATAACTCGCTTTCTGGGGACTTAAAATACATTGTTCCTACTGTTGCATTGATGCTTTTGCAGATGCAGGAGAGGGCCTGCTTCGCTAGTTGACTCTCCGAAAAGTCTCCCCTGACAACGGTGTCTAATTGGGACAACTGTTGAAGTACCCAATTGGAGTCTTCAATTTGATCACCTAGTGTTTTTAATTGTTCATAGCTTTTCTGCTCATTCTTTAACGTCCTGCGTAATACGATAAAGACTTGATTGACTCTAACGAAAAGAAAGATCATGATAGCAAGTCCAAATATGACAAGCGCATAGGTGACGAATCTGCTGATTTTGAGATGCTCATTATTCTCGTCTATGAATTTGGCCCTGCTTTGGACAACGGATTCAATTGTAGTGGTCAGATGTTTTTGAATTTGATCATAGTCCAGAATGATATCCTGAATAATCGTTTTTCCATTTGACATTGCATCTTTTTGTAGCTGCCTACTATCGACGAATGCTTCCACCTCTGATTTAAAGGTTGTTTCCATAACGCGATTTGGCGTGTAATATGGAGTCGTTTTGAAGAGCTCTCTGAGATCTTCCTTGATAATCGTCTGTTTGTTTTGAATAATATCCAGCATACGTGGATCTTGGCTACTTGCATACAATAACTTGTTGTTATTGACAATGCCCAAATTAATCTCTAGATCGTTGATCGTATTGAACTTTTGCTCAGAGAGACCCATCACTTCATCATTAAATCGGACACTTTTGTCAAATGAAATAAAGAAGAAGACCACTGCAAATAGAATGATCAAAAAAGAGATAACAATACCTATTGTTACTTGTGTTTTAAAATTAATTTTATTCATCTCTAAAAAGTAAGATTAAATAAGTATTTGTACCTCTATATAATTGTAAGTATATACCGAGGTAATTTCGTTTTTTATGGTGACTGTTTCATTCGAATGTTCTCTCCTTAAGGTTATCGCAGATAGTATCCTATTAATAGTTCCATTTGTGTGTATTCCATAGTGATCAGTTTTGAGGTAACGGCTGCCTCGAGACTGTATGAAATCATTGCCATGTAGGTCTCTATGTGAGCTTTTTGCGTAGATTTCAAATGTACTATCAAAGATAGTTTTTCCTTTTCTAAATGTTTTATTACAGGAAGATTATATTTGATTTTTTGCAAACAAACGCCTATTAGATATTTTTGAATGCATATTTATTCTTGCATAAGAATTTGATTTGTATGTTGTTATGTGGTTTTTTAGGGACGTGCTGTCCAGTATATAACCGTTTGTTTTTTTTAAAAGTATTTGATTTGAATTTTTTTTTGAATGCCGTGGCTTACTTCTGAGTGTTGCGTATCCATCGCACTTCTTGGGGTCATATGGAATTGCTTCCTGCGATTTTGGCAAATAAATTCCTTTCAAAGACTGTCCATTTCTGGATAAATTATGGTATATTTATCAAGTTTCGAACTGTTGATTGTTTAATTTGACTTATGAATCCTGAAATTTCTTTAGTACTATTTATTATTGGGGGCTTAATTGCTTTCTTCTTTCTCTTGTATCTGCTACCCGTCAATCTCTGGTTTACGGCTCAGTTATCGAATGTTAAGATCAGTTTATTGAATCTGGTATTAATGCGATTAAGGAAAGTGCCACCATCGCTAGTTACCAACGCGATGATCATTTCTACAAAGGCTGGATTGAATATTACGTCTAATGAAATAGAGACACATTACTTGGCCGGCGGAAATGTAAATAAGGTGATCAAAGCCCTTATATCTGCAGATAAAGCCAATATTCCCTTGGACTTCAAATTAGCCACAGCTATTGATCTCGCGGGACGTGACGTATTTGATGCAGTACAATTATCGGTCAATCCGCAGGTTATTAATACACCTCCTGTAGCGGCGGTCGCCAAGGATGGTATTCAATTGATTGCAAAAGCACGTGTCACTGTACGCGCTAATATCAATCAGTTGGTCGGGGGTGCTGGAGAAGAGACAATTCTAGCCAGAGTGGGCGAGGGGATTGTGACCACAATTGGTTCTTCTGTAAATCATAAAGAAGTACTGGAGAATCCCGATCGTATTTCCAAAACAGTCTTGTCAAAAGGACTGGACTCGGGTACGGCCTTCGAAATTTTGTCCATTGATATTGCAGATATCGATATCGGAGAGAATATTGGGGCTAAACTTCAAATTGATCAGGCAGAAGCTGATCTCAAAGTTGCCAATGCGCGTGCTGAGGAGAGGAGAGCGATGGCTGTAGCTAATGAGCAGGAGATGCGTGCTAAAGCTCAGGAAGCAAGAGCAAAAGTAATTGATGCTGAATCGCAGGTGCCACTTGCGATGGCAGAAGCGTTTAGAAGTGGCAATCTTGGTATTATGGATTATTATAAGATGCAAAATATACAGGCCGATTCTGAAATGCGATCTTCTATTGCAAAGCCAAATTCTGGGGAAAAAGGACCGAATAAGTAATATTCCGAATTGTAATAGAAATATTATAAAAATAGTCAACCGATTGTGTGCTGCACAATCGGTTTTTTTATGCGAGTAGGTGTATTGTCAGATACCATAATAACTTTGATTCTACTATATTTAACATATAAATCCTATCTGCATATGGAATGAATCCAGGAAGATGTATGGGTACATTCATCATATTCTGGATAAATACGAGTTTAATTGGGGAGATAAATAACATTAGACATTAGCGAGAATATTTTAGTACCGTTTGCAGTTTAGTACCGTTTGCAGTTGCTTCATTTTGCGAAAGTGAATTTGCAATCCGTCATCAATCGCCTATGATCACCCTTTTTGAATCGTTTGGAATGTACACTTATAAATAAATATACAATGAAAAAAATCCTTATGTTCTTTCTCCTTCTCCCAATTGCTGTGCAAGCGCAGCAAATTGTAGAAAAGGGAGCAACAACTTTTTTCTTGCCAATTGGCGGAAATAGCTGGCAATATCCTGCTGATCTAAATACACGAGATATGTTGCGAAATGATGAGATCAAGGAATGGAGAGATCCAAAAGTAAGTTTTAAAACCTTTGTAAGGTTTGGACGTTCTGGAAAGATTAATCTAAAGATGATGGTCTCGGCAACCAATGATGGTGGAAAATACCAAATTAAAATTGGAGATAGAAAGAGAGCATTTACACTATCTGATCAATCAGAGGTAGATTTGGGAGAGTGGGTAGTTAAAGATACGGGATACTACACCTTAGAATTAAATGCTGTAGGAACAAAGCGTCACTTTGCTGATATTAAAGGATATCAGTTGAGTGGAGAGTCCTCATTGATAGCTTCTGCTAATTTCGTCCCTAGTAATGAAGATAATTTCTTCTATTGGGGAAGAAGAGGACCATCAGTTCATATGGGATATACGCAACCTCAGGATAAAAATATTGAGTACTACTACAATGAAGTGACCGTTGAAAAAGGCAATGATATCGAAGGCTCATACTATATGGCGAATGGATTTTCAGGAGGATATTTCGGGATGCAGGTGAACAGTAAGCAAGAGCGACGAATACTTTTTTCTGTATGGAGTCCTTTTACCACTGATGATCCCAAAGCAATCCCCGACGACCATAAGATTATCCTAAAGGCCAAGGGAGAGGGCGTACATACCGGTGAGTTTGGGAATGAAGGATCAGGAGGTCAGAGTTTTTTGCGGTACAATTGGATTACAGGCAATACGTATAAATTTTTGTTAAAAGGAAGGCCTATCGCGAATGACTATACGGAGTATACAGCCTGGTTCTATGCTCCTGAGAAAGGTAAATGGCAACTCATCGCACAGTTTGAAAGACCCAAGACAAATACTTATTTGAAAGGGTTTCACCCCTTTTTAGAAAATTTCAATCCAGCTCAAGGTATTTATGAGCGTCAGGTGAAATTTGGAAACCAATGGGTAAGAGATGCGGAAGGTAATTGGATTGAATGCACAAAGGGTAAATTTACGGCTGATCAAACTGCTCGAAAAGGTTATCGACTCGATTACGCAGGAGGGGTGCTGGGGAATTCTTTTTTTCTTAGAAACTGTGGTTTTTTTGCCGATAAGACGGTAGTAGATTCTCGTTTTGAGCGTGCAGCTCTTGGAAAAGAACCCGAGATCGACATCCATAATCTGCCTTTGAAGTAAAAGGTCGTTACCACGAAGTATAAAGCAGCCATTGGCTGCTTTATTTTTTTAAAAGTATCTATTAGTTGTCATGGATTGCTAAATCGGATTTACATTTATTTGCTCTCATTCCATCCCTTTTCTTTAGGATTTATTAGAAAAAACAAAACCCTGACGATGGGCGCCAGGGTTCGTTACTAACCAATTATAAACCTAAATTATGAAAAGACATTTTAATTAGCTGTCATAATAACAGCTAGATAACCTTTAATTATCTTCTACAAAGATACGATCTAAAGGGTGTTTGTTCCAAATGATTTCGTTAAAAAGTTGCGATAACAACTATTTCGTGACACTAATTTGATGAATTAAATGTGATCTATATAATTGCGCAATATGATGTTATTTTTTTAATGAAATTTTATAGTAATTTATATACAATTCAAATTTTGACACCTATTTTAAGGTAATGCTGTTCACGTGTCGATTGATAACATCCTTGCTTTTTAAAAACTATTATTTGTTAAAAGAAGCAAGTTTATCTAAGTTTGATTACACTAAATGATTTGGGTATGATTTTACAGGAATTTGCAAGAATAAAGGCGATCGTGGTGGATGTGGATGGGGTGCTGACGGACGGTACTGTCCAGGTGGATGAACATGGTGAACAGCTACGTACGTTTAACGTTAAAGATGGTTATGCTATGCATTTGGCAATTTCGAGAGGGTTGCCCATCATTGTGATCTCAGGAGGTAAAAATGCAGGTGTACAACGACGATTGGAGGGGTTAGGTATACAGGAGATCCACCTAGGAGTCGCGGATAAATTAGCTTTATTACGCGAGATATTGTTACGTTTCAAGATTGAATTGCAGGATGTCATGTTCATCGGGGACGATATGCCTGACTATCACTGTATGAAGGCTGTGGGGATTGCAGCTTGTCCTGCAGATGCTGTCGAAGAAATAAAGTTGATTTCGCAGTATGTCTCGGGCAAGAGTGGAGGGAGAGGAGTGGTACGTGAACTTATCGAAAAGACATTGAAGCTCCAAAATAAATGGTTTGATGATAGCCATGTAAAAAGTATCTAATACATGTTAAAGAATTTAGAAAATATATCGATTGTATTGGGGTCTCAATCGCCTAGGCGTAGCGAATTACTGAGCGCTATGGGGCTAGATTTTGAGGTTATTGTCAAAGAGACAGATGAGTCGTATAAGGAAGGATTATCTCCAAAGGAAATTGTCGCCGCTATTGCCGAGAAAAAAGCTTGGGCCTTTCGAGTGCCCGAATTTCAAGACAGGCTTGTGATCACTGCCGACACGATTGTCGTGGCTGATGATTTGATACTGGGTAAACCCAAAAATAGACAAGAAGCAAAAGAGATGCTGACTCTCCTGTCGGGTGGTGACCATGAGGTCATGACCGCAGTTACGATTCTTTGGAAGGGAGAAATGAGGACATTTGTAGATGTAACCGAAGTTACTCTTAATCTGTTGACTGCTGACGAGATCGATTATTACATTGCATACTATCAGCCGCTTGATAAGGCTGGAGCTTATGGTATTCAGGAATGGTTAGGCCTTATTGGGATTGCGCAGCTTAAAGGTGCTTATACGAATGTGGTAGGCTTGCCTACCGCACAGCTTTATCAGGAGCTCAAAAAACTGTAATGCATAAATAAAGGCGCTTTCAAAGCGCCTTTATTTATGTTATTTGATATGATACCGTATACCTGTATAGAAAAGCCGTCCTGATAATGGGCCCCAAAGCATGTTGGTGTCAAAATAGTTTCCAAATGGATCGTCATGAGCTAAAATTGGATTCTTTTGGTAGTAGTTGGTGAAGTTTTCAGCACCCACATAAATATCAAAATTCTTGGCAGCGCCGAAGGTCTTACTAATCTGCGCGTTCATTGTAGCGTATGACTTGGAATATTCTGGCAACTGGTATTCTACCGGATTCATTGCTGTCGAAGGCAATCTCTTCTGACCAACAATGTTGAGCGTGTAGTCAAAATTCCATCCTGAATGAAGAGAGTAAGCTAGATTCATGAACCCTCTATGTTTGGCAAGAAGAGGTTTGCTCAATCTTTTATCTCCATAGTCCGTCTGTACATCTAATAATCGATAGGCCATACGCGCTTCTAAGTGAGGAGCTGGCATGAATCGAACTTCTGCTTGTACACTATTTGAATATGATTTTCCATCCAGATTGTAAAAAGCAACTTCTCGTGGATTTTCAAAGTCGACGACGACCTGATTCTGAAAGTGATTGGAGAATACCTCTACCGATGCTCCGGCTTCCCGTCCTAGAAATTGAAAAGTCTGATCTACACTGATTCCGGTATTCCAGGATACTTCTGGACTTAGACCATATGCTTTATTATAAGGATTATCAGCTTTGATCACCAATGCGCGACTGCTGGCCATAGCAGCCATATTTTCCGAGAAGATATTAGCGGTCCGCTGTCCTCGCCCAGAGCTCAATCTTAGCGTAGTTCCTGTAATAGGTTGATAACGAAGCTGCATACGTGGTGTGCCGAACCAACCGTATAAGGAATTATAGTCTGCTCGCATACCTAGGACAGCATCAAATTTTTCATTGGGGCTGTAAGTATATTCTGCGAAGGCACCTGACACCACTTCCTTTCTCTTGTATTCTGTTCCTGTAAATGTCTCATCTATATTGTCGTAGGTCATCGTTAAGCCAGTCCTATATTTATGAGCGACTGAGCCAATGATGTCCTGAAATATTAAATTGGCATAACCATTCTTTTGCTCCGCATCATAAGTGCGAAGTCCGAAATAGTTTTTTTGATCGTAGTATGTTCCTGATAATTGGAGCCCTATACTACGATGCGAATTGCCATCGAAGACGTAACCGATCTTTGCAAACCCTTCATAGCGATTAATGTCAAAACCTAGTCCATAACGGTTAGTTGTCAACTTGTCCGTTTTCTCGTCAAAGTCTACCTGACCTCCAGTACGATCGTCTTTTAAATACTTAATTCCAAATTGGGCAATCAATCCTTTTCCATTTTCATAGGTCCATCTGTTTACTCCTGAAAAGATGTTTCCTACCGGAAGATCTCTAAATCCGTTATTACTGAAATTCATGTTCTTATTGTACATGAAGTTGTCATGTAAAAGAAGACCGACAGACCAATTATTTCCGAGTTTCTGAGCTAGGTTTAAGTTGATGTCTGTCCTTCCCATGTCATTGGCATAGGCGTTGAAGAATAGCTTTTCTGAATTTTGTGGTTTTTTCAATTCGACGTTGATCTGCCCGGCCATGCTTTCGTATCCGTTGACCACAGAGCCGATACCTTTACTGATTTGTATAGATTCGATCCACGGACCAGCAATGCTATTCAAACCTAATGGAGTCGCAAGGCCTCGGGGGCCAGGAAGACTTTCGACGGTGAGCTGTGTGTATATACCGCTTAATCCAAGCATTTGTATCTGCTTGCTTCCGGTGACAGCATCATTACTCACGACATCAACGGATGCATTAGTCTCAAAGCTTTCACTAAGGTCACAACATGCCGCTTTGAAGAGTTCCTTTGAGGTTAGCACCTCTACACGGGTAGGATTCATGGCTGAAATGTAGGTCGACTTTCTTGTGTGGGATACGACCACCTCGGAAAGAACATTTTCTTTGGCATGAATCACTAGGACTTTATGTAGATCTTTCACCTCTATAGTGTCCGAGCGCATACCTGCAAATGAAAATATTAGGTGCTTATATCCTTTCTGGTGTTTGATCTTAAACACTCCATTGTCATTGGTAAAGGTTTGACTATCTTTTTTTTCCATCCACCTTACATTGACAGCAGGGATGGGTGTCAAGTCTCCTTTGTTATTCTCATCGACGACCACCCCTGTAATTTCATGGTCGTGGTCGTCGTGATTGTGAGCAGTAGTAGTTGATGAATTAGCATCTGTTCCTAATCTTTCATACATACAGCATTCATGTAGCTTGCTATAGACGTCATCTTTTGCTTTTACCCCATCCGTATCATGTCCTACTGCAGCAATATTTTGTTTTATATTGTTTAACTTAATGATTTCCGAATTATATTGCACGGTAATCATTCCAGTATTACTGTCCCAGGTAGATGATTTGACACCTTTCGTTAATGAAGCTGTCTCAATTCTCTTTTTGCACATGGCACAGTTTCCTGCGACTTGGAACACGGCGGTACTATCTGTAGTGGATTGATCTTTCATTACCTCAGCAATAGGCGGAGGCGATGTTAAACGTTCATATTTGCAACATTGATGAAGCTCTTGGTATACTTTATCGTCTGACTTTAGGCCTTCAGTATCGTGACCGACTGCTGCAATACTTTTCTTGACCTGGTCAATCTTGACTTTAGAAGCATCGTATTCGACTTGGATATTTCCTGTTTCTTCATTCCACTGCGCGGATTTTACACCCTTAATAAGAGCCGCTTTTTCTATTCTTTTTTTACACATAGAACAGTTGCCTCCTACTTTGAAGGATATTGTGCTATCTTGTTGACCCTTTTGAGCGAAGGTGGGTAACGAACCTATCATGAATATCGATAATATAATGCAGTATATTGCTTTCATTTTTAGTGATTAATTGTACAAGGAATAATAAACTTTCCGTGAAGTGATCGCTTCAGAATGGCAAGAAAGTAGTTGTCAACTTTATTGCTGAGCTTTCCAAAAAACGGATACTAGGAGAAAGATCAGGTAATGCAATATGCTTTACCTGAAGTACAACTAATGCTAAATTCGAAAATTACAATGTAGAATCTGGGGATGTGGTTTTGATATCGGTGGTGAGATGTCAACATCCGTTAGAAGGTCGGGAATGCTAAGTTCCGCTATCGCGTTAAACCTATAAACCCAGAAAAGTGTGATTACTGCTGGTGTGAATAATCCAAAGGTTTTGACCTGTTGACCCGATGCATAGTGTGTGTCGGAAGACTTTTCAAGGTCTAGTTTGACGTCCTTACATTTACTTTTATTGCGACTATCTCCCAGAGGGTGACAGAGCATCTCGGCTTTTTGAGGTTCTATGGTATTCTTTTTTTTCTTACAGAGCGAGCAGTTCTCATGAGAAGCATCTTCTTTGGAGAAGGAAACTAAATTAGACTTTCCGCTACTGCAAAAATGAAAATAGACAGTTGCTCCGCTCGATGTGAACGAATATATAATCAACAGAAATAGTGCTAACCATCTTTTCATCAACCGCAAATATAACAAAAAGGTAACGTCTTGGCATGAAAATGGTGATTGTTACAAAAAAGTTATACTAGAAGAGGGTTCTCCCAAGTCTTTCCCAAATTGAACATTTACTTTGTGTTATAAAAAAAAGAATAGTTATGAAAAATCTAATTTTAGCATTAATGCTTTTTGTAGGTATCCAAGCGATTTATGCACAGGATATTAAAGAATCTCAAGTACCTGCCGTCATATTGAATGCTTATAAGCAACAGTTTAAAAGTGCGAAGTTCAGTGATTGGGAGATTAAATCCAATGGAATGTATGAAGTTGATTTTAAAACGAGTCTTACGGGTAAAGATCATACTGCACTCTATACACCCGAAGGAAAGTTGGCTTCCTACAAGCAAGAAATTACTGCGAAGCAAATACCTCCTGCTGTAAGAAGTACCATCGATAAGGAATTTAAAGGATTTAAGATTGACGATGTAGACCGCTATGACCAACAAGGTAAAGTTACCTATAAAGTAAGTTTAAAAAATGCGCCTCAGGAATACGATGTTGTATTCTCTGCAAGTGGGTCTGTCATCAGCAAAAAAATAGATTAACGGAACCCGTTCGTGTACTTACGTAAGGGTAGGCGAGTGCAGGGCAAACGGAGTTAAGGACGACTGTTGAGGAATTTCGACATACTATTAAAAAATACATTTATCAATCATATTTCCATAAAATCATCATGAGCGTACTACTCACAGGCGGAGTGAAACGAGCTCATTATCCAAATAAAAATTAACATTTTATAAATAATTATTCTCATGAAAAAATTACAAATTGTATCTATTGCTATTGCGTTAATCGCTGTATTTGTATCTTGTGATAAAGACGAGGTTGTAGATCCTACTACGTTGCCAAATACATCCCAAGATTATGTGTCTTTTCATTTTCCAGAGGCAAATATTAGTAAAGTAGTCGAAGATAAAGGAGATGGTGATTCTTACTATGAGGTATACCTGTCCTCAGGATATGAGTTGGATTTTAACAAATCAGGCGAAATACAAAGTGTGGACGGGAAAACAATTAAGATCCCCTTTACTGTGGTCCCTCCAAAGTTGTTAACATATGCGCAGGAAAACTATCCAAACTCCTTTATTGTGAAATGGGAAAAAGAGCGTACACTTCAAGAAATAAAGCTAAACACAGGAATTGAGTTGATTTTCGATTTAGATGGTAACTTTAAAAATGTGGATAATTAATATTTTGAAAGTCTTGTATTTGGTTATTGGGTTTGTTATTTTAGATGTACATTGATGTTCAGTTAAATATAAACCTAAAATTATTCAAGATGGAACAATTTATGTCAAGCCCAATTCTGTTGTACATCTGCGTAGCCTTGTTATTAACAATGGCAGGAGCACTCTACAAAGTATACAGCAGGTTAATAAAGCGAGTCTATTAAGACGAAAAAGCCTCAACTTTTAGTTGAGGCTTTTTTTTAGGTTTTAATCTGACTTATAAAATCAGGAATTTTGTTTAGATAATCTTCCTCTTCCAACAACTTGACGAATGCGCTTCCTACGATCGCACCGTGTGCATATTCCGTTGCTCGGAGGTAGGTATCTCTATTCGATATCCCGAATCCAATTACCACGGGATTTTTCAGTTCCATATTTCTTATCCGTTCAAAATATACAGTTGAATCATTCCCAATCTCTAAGTGTTTTCCAGTCGTCGCATTAGAGGACAGTAAGTATATGAAGCTTGTCGACAGTTCATCAATCTTTCGGATTCGATCTTCACTCGTTTGCGGTGTTACCAAAAATATGTTGCTAATATTATATCTGCGAAAAATATCTTGATATAGTTCTTCATATTCGTACATGGGAAGGTCGGGTACGATAATCCCATTGATACCGACCTCTTGGCAGTCTCTGCAAAAGTTTTCAACTCCGTACTGTAATACGGGGTTAAAATAGCCCATTAAATAGATGGGGATATGAACCCGTTTTCTTAAATCCTTTAATTGTTCAAATAGTCGATGTAAGTTCATTCCATTTTTCAATGCAACTTCTGAACTGTGTTGTATAACCGGGCCATCGGCCACAGGATCTGAATATGGGAAGCCTATCTCTAGGAAATCTGCTCCTGATTGTTCAAGTTTCTCGGCGATATCCAAGGTGCTATCCAGGGTTGGGTAGCCGGCGGTGTAATAGATGGATAGCAGTTGTTTATCTTTAAAAAGTGAGCGTGTGCTGTTCATGGTTTAAAAGTCGAAGTATTTCATATAATTGTCTAGATCCTTGTCGCCGCGTCCTGATAAGCAGACCACTACTGTCTCGCCACCTTTGAACGTCATTTTTTCAAGGTACGCAAGCGCATGCGAACTTTCA
>Ga0160431_100647_pt1 | contig 12605 bp, 12 predicted proteins | sample HID1971K_E0MG_FD_108212 | JGI IMG/M metagenome (GOLD analysis project Ga0160431, IMG submission 108212) | Enriched millipede-associated microbial communities from UW Madison campus, WI, USA - HID1971K_E0 MG | ecosystem: Host-associated > Arthropoda: Insects > Digestive system > Unclassified ...
GTTTGCGTAACGGCTGCGGCAGTGGTACGTTGCGCTACACGCCGGTGTAGCTCAGTCGGTAGAGCAGCGCACTCGTAACGCGAAGGTCGCAGGTTCGATTCCTGTCTCCGGCACCAGATTCAGTTGGCCCGATGCAGTTTTCCTTGCGTTCGGCCCCTCCAAAAAAGCCCGCCTTGTGCGGGTTTTTTGTCTTCTTCATTCCGCACCTGGCTGCTCAAACCACGTCCAGCCTATCACTAGGCTCTGTACGAAAAGAGATGTCGCAAACAGCGCATGGAACAAACCAGTGAAACCATGGCGGCATAGCTTTTCGCGAGTTTATCGAAGCGTGTCACGATGCGACGGTTCTCTTTCAGCCAGCCAAATATGCGCTCGATGATGTTTGCGTTGTCGGTACTTGGGCCGATCAAACAGTCTGGGTAAGCCAGGATTGGGTTTGCGCTTCATCGGGCGCAGCGGGATGACGGGCTGCATCGCACTGAGCCTAGAGCGCGCTTGTGGAGGAATACGTGAAATCTGTAATATCACTATGCTGGCACTGAGTGCTAATTGATCCACCATCATGGAGAAAGGAATGTTCAGCTTCTTGAAGATTGTCGTAGGCGCAGGTGGAACCTTCGCAGCCGTAGGAGCTGCGATGCTCTACTCACTGTACGCCGGTTGGTTCAAGTCTGACTTGCTCAAAGGCTTGCCAAGCGAATCTATCTATAAGCTGTTTCTGTACTCCATTGGAAGCTGTGTCTTCTGCTTTGTATTATTAGTCATTTTGCAAGCTTCTAGCAGAAGACCGTCAATCGTAACGACGGCAGATAACGGAGCTACTGCAGTTACCTCCACGGGTAGTGGCAGTGTTACTGTACATAAGCCATGAGCCTCTTCCCACCTAACATTGAAGCTGAGGCAACGAAGGGCGGCGTTGCAGTAATTAACACCGGAAACGGGCCTGTCACGATAGCAGCGACCACTGCTGCTATCTCATCACTGCTCAACCCGCTGCTCATGAAAATCGTGTCGACTCATACCCCATATGATGAAATCTCAGACGTCGAAATTGAATACCCTGGGGTTGATGAGAAAATTGAATACAATAGGGTGTCGGTATTTTCAGAAGTTATCATTGATAATGTAGGGTACATGGATCTAATTGAGAGTCTTATCTTGACTTTTGATGACGAAGATCCTGGTGCACAAAAAAGATTCCTTTACGCCATTGGTCAGAAGTATAAAACCGCCAAGCGTGAATTATTTATGGGGCTGGCTGATCGCCCTGTTACCGCTGAACAAAAACTCAATGCAATACGGGTAGGCTCGGATGAGCTTGTTCTGAAAGTCTCAGAACTTATTGTAGACATCAAAACGGGGTTTCCCGGCGTTCCAACTGAGCTGATAGAGTGGGCTAGGCAACTGATAGTTTGTTATGGCTTCATCAACTGCAAAATATTGGAGCCTCCTAGATGATCATTCAAAATACCAGTTCTCCGCTTAAGAGTCTTTACATCATCGGCGGTCGGGTGTTGATGGTCTTAAAATCAAATGAGTTTGGCGTCATGACCCCGCTTGCTCTTTTTGAAAAATATCAAGAAAGATTTGAGCGCGTTTCGTTTGCGTACATTCTTTATGCGCTTGACTGGCTCTACATCACTGGATGTGTAGAGCTCACGAAGCAAGGTGATATTTCTATATGCAATTAATTAAATTGTCTGTGTTTGATCGGGGCGAAGAAATACGCGTCATCAACTTCAAGGAAGGGATAAATATAATTACCAATCTGGGAGAGACAGGCAACCAGATTGGTAAAAGTACATCGCTTCGAGCGCTGGCATTTTGTTTGGGCGGAAAATCTGAGCCACTCTGGAAAGATCCAGATAACAATAAAGTCAACGAAAGAGTTAAAGAATTTCTTACCAAGGGCGATGTAAGGTTTGAGCTAACTATAAAGATTGCCTATATTACTCACACCATCACTCGAGTGCTCTCGAGAAAAATGGGCCCCCGCCGCGAAAGCATCACAGCTACCAGCACTATCGATGGTGTCGTACATAAGAGCGACGCATCTTTCACTCGCGAGCTGCCACGCCTGTTTGGATATACCAGGGAGCAGCCAAAGTTCAATTCAATTCGAAGTAAATTTTTCCGGACCAACAGGGTTACCAGCAACAATGCTCTGAAGTATTTGCACGCTTACACAAGCGACAATGACTATGACCTCATTTATGCCTTCCTTTTCGGCTTTGAGTTTATTGATTCCGTTCGCCAGATCAACCTCGTTGAGCATCAAATACAATTAGAAGATAATCGCATCAGGACATTGCTTGGAGGCCTATCTCTTGATACTCGCAAGGAAGAGCTTTGTGAAATCGATTTAAAGATAGCTGCATTGCAAATCAAAGAGGACGAATACGACATCTTTGAATCCCAAGATTATGCTATTGCAGAACTTCGTGAGTCTCGAAGAAGCGTGGCTGCATTAACATCGCGCATTGTAAGCTTGGAAACAAAGCTCTATTACAATAACAAAACAATTGAGCGTTACAAAAATAGCCTAGTAGAAGTTAATGTGGGGGAGATCACGTCTCTCTATAATGAGGCTAAATCGTTAGTGCCAAACCTAAGCAAAACCCTAGAAGAAACAATCGAATTCCATAACTCAATCATGAGCCGCAAGGCTGCTTATGTTGAAGAGATGTCCGCAGAGACGGCAAATGAGCTCGACGATTTAAGGTTAAGTTTAGGGCGACTGCTGGTTGAGGAAAAGAGCAAGGTAAAAGATCTTTCCAGAGACAGCCACGTCAGCGGTTTGATTCTGGTTGAGAAACAGATGCAAGATTTGCGGGAGGCTCGAGGCAGGCTTGCTTATGTCATAAACGAGGTAGAACTCTCTCGCAAGAGAATTACAGCTTTTGAAAATACAGTTGAAGGTGTGAAGCAGAGTATTGCAGTCCACTATTCAGGCCTTAATTCAAAGCTTGATGTTTTCAATGAAGCCTACGCCGAAATCACCAAAAGATTGTTCGTTACTCATCATAACGAACTGGTTGTTTCAGCCGGCCAAGACGGCAAGGCAGACTTTGCAATCCGCAACGAAGAGTTGAATACTGGCGACGGAGTTCCTAGGGCTGCAGCCATGGCCTTTGACATGTCTTATGTGTACTTCGTAAATAAATTTAAATCCAAGCTACCTGCATTTACCGTTCAAGACTATCTCGAGGTTGTTGATGAAGACAAATTGACCAAACTATTCAACTTCGCTAACGAAAAGAAAATCCAGACTATCGTAGCAATCTTGAATGACAAGCTAGGTGGTTTCGACAAAGAATTTCTAGAAGAAAACACCATCCTCGAGCTTACTAAGGACGAGAAATTTTTCAAACTTTAGCAAGACCGCACTACGCTCTGTACGAAAAGAAATGTTGTAAACAGCGCATGGAACATGGCAGCGCGACCATGGCGGCGTAGCTTTTCGCGAGTTTGTCGAAGCGTTTACGATCCGGCTGTGCTCTTTCACCCTGGCAAACATGCTCTCGATGATGTTGCGCTGTGGTACGTGTGCCGATCCCGGGGCCAGAAGAGGCTCGGTTGCGCGTACAGCGGGTGAGTCGATCATCTAGGTTTGCAGATCGACCAAGCCTTGCTCATTCAATCTCAGGTGCAGCGTTTGAGCATCTGATCGGATGTCCCTTGTTTCGCTCGTCCCGAAACCGTTGATACACGGTTGACCGCAGGCCAAAGCATTCCGGCATATCTCACCACGCAGTACCCGAGCAGAGCACCCAGAGCACGCCATCGAGCATCAGCCGGTCGCTCAAGCCGCCCCCGGCCACGGGGTTCGGTGCAGAGACCGGCAAGTGAAGTCCAGGCCTCATCCGATAGTTCGTAACGCTTTGCCATCACAGAATTCATTTACGTAGATGGTCGGAGACTTTACAAAATCTGAGGTTGCGAGGGGCGGGGATTGGGTTTCTCGGGGTTTCGTACTGAGCCTAGTCCGCGAGGACACAGCCGCCATTTAGACCCTGTAGAGCCGAGGAATCCAGCTAGACCTGCTATGCTTTTTGAGGAGTGGACACCTCAGAAGCTAAGCGGGGTCTAGAATGGGAGTTATGATCTCAAATTCGGGCGCTGTTAGAGCTTTTAAATTAAAGCGCAAGGAAGATGTATGTATTTTTATGTGGATGAAAGTGGGCAGACTGGACTCAACTTGTTCGATCCGCAGCAACCAGTCCTCTATTATGGGGTCCTGTCGTCTCCTCATAACTTGGACGAGGCGGCTAGAGCTGCAGTTGAGAAAATTCGACAACGCTTTAATGTTGAAAGGCTGCATTCGAATGAGCTCGGGATTGGGCGCCTGACAAGTGCTGTGCCGGAGCTTTCGGCATTGCAAAAAGAGCTAGATTTAACATTCGATATATATCGAGTCGTTAAAGTGGATCACGCCTTGATTTCTTTTTTTGATCAGGTGTTCGATCAGGGGTTAAATAAGGCAGTGCCGTGGACGGCTTATTGGGCGCCTCTTCGTTTTGTTGTGTTAGCTAAGTTGGCTTATTTGTTTGATGAAGAATTGCTGAAGTTGGCTTGGAAGGCTCGTATTGAGAAAAAGTCTGCAAAAGCGAATGGTATGTTAAAGCAGGTTTGCGATGCATTGCTGGAGCGAGTTGATTGGATCCCTGATCCACGCGGACGTGAAATTATTGGTGATGCGTTGAAGTGGGCTAGTAAGAATCCGGACGATATTCATTATAATGTATATAGCAATGATGAAAAGTTACAGATTTCACCAAATTTGATTGGTTTTCAATCAGTTATGCATGGTATTGCTTTGCGGTTGAAGGTCGGTGGTGGGGATGCCGCATCAATCGTTGTCGACAGGCAGGGTGAGTTCAATAAGGCGCAGGAGTGGATTACCGATTTTTACAGGAGTGTTAAGGATAAGGATACTCCATGGGAGGTCGGTCCTGGGCTTCCGAAAATGGATCTTGCCAACATACCCAATATACCCATCACCTGCACGCCTGGGGATATGAATGCTGGGTTGGAATTGGTAGATATTTACCTCTGGCTCATGAAGCGCGTCTTTGAGAAGAAGGAAATGACACCAGAGTTGTTGGAGTTTGTCGCTCCCCAATTTGAGAAGGGAATGACAGACGAGGTTTCGTTTGAGGGGATAATGAAGCGCTGGGAGCCAGTTTTAATGAGTCTTCCAGAGCCTACACCTGAGGAAGAACGCAAATTTCGGGCGATACTTGAACGTCATGAAGAAGAACGGAAGAGACACGTAGACGGGCTTTAGCTTTCAGTTTTTGATTCGAATTTGGAAATGAATGCTAGTCGTTACGAATCCCGAGAAACCCAGTCGCCGCAAATCGGAAGCTGAAATAATGTAGAGTCACTGGCCATCTGCGGAAAGGAAATCTGTGATGGCCAGGCGTTACGAATTATCGGATGAGGCTTGAGCTGTGGTCACCGATATCTTCTCGAATTCCTAGGCATGGGACGCCCCAGTTGTGCAACGAAAGCCATAAATAGCTGGTTTATTTATAGAGTGTTTCGGGGCTTTTTGCGAAAACTTTAAAGATGTCGAGTTTGAATGGCCAAGTTTTTAGTGTCAGCAGCTTGCCGACGGATTTTTCTTCACGAAGTTTCCATAGTTTGGCATAGGTGTTTTTCCACTTTTTGGGTGGCTCATACCTACAATGAGCGTGAGAGCCAAATCAGCGCGTTGAATTTTCCTACAAAATGTGTAACGTTTTCAGGCGCGACAGAAACTTGCGCAAGCAATCACAGAGGGATAAATTGCCTAGGTCGCGGCCAAAGCCGCGACCGGGTTTGGCGACCCGTACGAAAAGGCGCAACGGCGCCCCGATCACGATTGCAGGCGCTTTTTTTGCGTTCGCAGTTTCGTGTAATGGCGGCTGTGCGTGGGAGACCTTCGGGTCTGCCGGGTTCCTTTTCCTCGGTTCGCCAACCTGCGTACAGCTGCCACCCTAACCGTTTGGCGACGGTCAGCGTGGTTCTTTAACCGAAAAGGACCTCATGCATGCCCACCTTAAATCTATCCAAGATCCTCGCATTCGTTCTCCGCCGCCGCACCCCTCCGGCGCCTCCCAAACCCCACCGTTTCTACCCCATCTGCAACCAGTCGCACCCAACCCCAAAGCAGGTGCCTCATGACTGACCACGAACGCTTATCCACCATCCAAAGCTACGCCTGGACGCTCGAACTGCTCGGTGAAGCCCTGGTCCAGCACGACGAAGTGCTCGAGTGCGAACACAACCCGCACCTGAGCTTCCGCAACACCGCCGGCATCCACCAGGCGATCCGGATCATCAGCCGGCTGGCCAGCGAGCAGTGTGGAAAAGTGAGCTTGCTAGTGGACGAAGAGGGGGAGGGAGAGTAGGGCCGATTGGGTAACCGGCAACCGGCGCAACGCGGATGTGGGCGTTACACAGCCCCTTCGTTTTGCGCCCTTTCCAGGTTGTTCACCAGCAACCACCACAGATGTTCAGCGGCGGGATGCAGCCGCCGATCCGAGCTTCGCAAGATGTGGCACTGCGATCCCCTCGCGATCGGGTGATCCAGCGGTATCGCCGAAAGCGTCGAATTCCCGCCCTGTTGCCCAAGCGCTTGAGCGGTCATGAAACCCACGCCCAACCCTGCTTGGCATAAAGCGATCGCGACCGACTGCTGGTTACAGCGATAGGCAGGGGTAAACACCACATTTTCCGACTCGAACATCTTGTTGATGTAGCGCTGTATGCCATAGCTGTTGGTCAGCGCGATAAGCCTGTGCTGGGCCAGCTCGTTGATGGGAATGCTGGATAAGTCGTTCAAGGGATGGTCATTGGGAACGATGGCGCAGATGGGCCCCCGGGTAAAACTGCGGCGTTGAAGCGAAACGTTTTCGATAGGGCCGAAAGACAAAGCCATATCGACTTCCCCGCGCACCAGCATCATCAGCGTGGCGCTCATGTCGCCTGAACTGATGTCGACGAAGACATCCGGGTAGACCTTGGAAAACTCACGCAGCTCGTTGGCCACAAAGTTTGCAACCATGCCTGGCCCGATCCGCAGGTTCACCGTCCCGCCCTTCATGTAGCGAAGGTCATTCAAGTGCCTGCTCAGCAGTTCGCGGCGTTCCTGGGTTTCCGCAAAGTGATCCGAAAGCAGCTTGCCGGCCTCGGTCAACACCACGTTTCGTCCACGGCGTTCAAGCAGCGGTAAATGCAGGCTGCGTTCGAGGAGGGCAACCTGGCGGCTGATCACGGAAGGATTGACGTTCAGGACATCGGCTGCCTTGCGGATACCTCCGTGAAGTCCAACTTCGTGGAGATAGCCCAGACGCTTTTCCTGCAGTTCATTGTCCATTTTCGTGACCTACGGCGGCAGCTAACTGTTGACCTGAGGGCAACAATCTAGTGGTGTGCCTCGTATTTTTCAAGCCAGGATGCCCTCCCATACTGGGGCTTCATCAAGCGCATCACAGGCCAAGACATGAGTAGCGTGCAAGCGTACCTTCAGGAGCATTCCGACAGCCTTTTCGCCGATCTGAGGCTGCTGGTGAGTGCGGAATCACCTTCTACAGATAAACGTGCGGTCGATGCCTGCGGGGAGGTGCTTCGAGAAATCATGGCGCAGCGTCTTGGCGCTAGCGTCGAAGTCGTTCCTCGTGAAGCGTACGGTGACCATCTCGTTTTCACGATCGGTAAAGGCTCGAAGCGCACGGCTATCCTCGGGCACTTCGACACCGTCTGGGATATCGGGCGCCTGCCCATGAAAATCGAGGACGGCAAGTTTTACGGCCCGGGTGTATTGGACATGAAGGCCGGACTTATTCAGGCCATCTGGGCGACCAAGGCCCTCATTGATCTTGAATTGCTCAATGACCGGGAGATCCGTTTCTTGTGCTCCAGCGATGAAGAACTCGGCAGCCCGAGTTCTCGCGAGTGGATCGAAAGCGAAGCTCTGCAGTGTGAGCAGGTGCTTGTCGTCGAACCGGCTACCTCGCATACCAACGCGCTCAAGATCGAGCGCAAAGGAACTGGGCGTTTCGATATCAAGATCAAGGGCCGTGCGGCCCACGCCGGCAACAACCCTGAGGACGGGGTAAGTGCAGTGCACGAGATGGCCGAGCAGATTCTGTTCCTGCATGGCCTGAACGCTCCAGAGTTGGGGACCACGCTTAACGTGGGGATCGCCAAAGGTGGCCAGCGAACCAACGTCGTTGCCGACAGTGCCGAACTGAGTGTCGATTTGCGCGTCAGCAGTGTGTCGGAGGCAAGGCGTATCGAAGGGTTGGTCAATGCAATGAAGCCTTGCCTGGCGGGGGCGCAGGTTTCTGTAACGGGTGGCCTGGTGCGCCCGCCGCTTGAATATACGCCTGCAAACCAAGCGCTTTTTGCGGTTGCTCAAGAAGCAGCAAGTGCGCTGGGTATTCAGATCGAAGGTGCCTCGGTGGGCGGGGGAAGTGATGGAAACTTCACCTCCGCAGTCGGCGTGCCCACGTTGGATGGGCTTGGCGCCACCGGTGTCGGGCCGCATGCCATTCATGAACACATCATTATCTCGGACTTGCCAGTACGCGCTGCACTTCTGGCCGAGCTCATTCAGAGACTTTGAATCTACCGAGAACATTTAGAGTGAAGGCTATGATAAATACAAGATCGGCCCTTGAGGCGGCGAGCGACGCCTCGAAAAGCGCAAAGCAAGAAACCAAGAGCCCCTATGTTTTTCTGTTCGTCGTCCTGGTCTTCGCCGCTATTGCGACCTGGATAATTCCGGCTGGGTCTTTTGACCGTGAAATGCGCGATGGCATTTCATTCGTGATTTCGGGAAGCCTTCATCCGGTCGCCCAGAACGGCGCTCTGCCGCTGGAAGTTTTTACCGCGATAGCCACTGGCTTGCAGAAGTCGGCACCGATCATTTTCCTGATCCTGTTCACGGGCGGTGCGTTGGCAGTACTGGAACGCACCGGGGCCATTCATCAAGCGTTGAACGGCATCGCCAACAGCACCCGGCTCAATGACTTCTTGATCGTTGCCATGTTCGGTCTGATTTTTGGGGCACTCGGCACAACGGGCGTTGTGGTCAATGCGGTGGTCGCATTCGTTCCGATTGGCCTGCTGGTGGCCAAGTCCCTGGGCTTGAACCCTATCTTCGGGGTGTCGCTGGTTTACCTGACGTGTGCCTCGGGTTTCAACGTGGCGCTTACCAACCCGGTAACCACCGGGCTTACCCAGCGGCTTGCACACCTTCCGCTGTTTTCCGGCTTTGGGCTGCGCGGGATCACGTCGGCGCTGTTCATTCTCGCGTGCATTGTTTTCCTGACGCTGTATGTGCGTGCTTGCCGCAAAAACGGAGAACGGCGGCCTGAAGTGGCGGTGGCCACGGGGCAGGGGGGAAAGGCGACAACCCGTCACTGGGTGATTCTGGCCTTCGCCTCGGTTTGCCTGGGGGCTTTCATCTACGGTGCCATGACCCTGAAATGGGGCGAAGTCGAAATGACGGCCATGTTTGTCTTCATGGCGATTGTGGCGGGGATGATTGGCAAGCTCTCGGCGTCTGATATTGCCAACAGCTTTCTTGGCGGTTGCTCCCGGATCGTATCGGGCGCGCTTATTGTCGGCATGGCGCGTGCCATTTCGATCGTTCTTGAAAACGGGCACATCCTTGACCCCATTGTGGGCTACCTGGCTGATGTATTAGCCCCGCTGCACCCTGCGATGGCAGCGCTCGGCATGTATGTCAGTGCGGCGCTGATGCACTTTGCGATTTCTTCCGGGTCGGGCGAGTCGGCGTTGCTTATTCCTATCTATGTGCCTATCGGCGACATGATCGGGTTGACGCGGCAAGTGGTGGTGCATGCGGTGTTGTTTGGTGAGGGGATCGTCAACTGTATCAACCCGACATCCGGCGTGCTGATGGGGGTGTTGGCTGTCGCGGGTATACCGTTCGGCAAGTGGGTGAAGTTTGTCGCGCCGCTGATTGCTGTCTGGATGGTGATCTGTGTTGTCGTTTTGATCGTCGGCGTGGAAATAAAGTGGGGGCCGTTCTAGCTCGGTGGGTTTATCGCCGGCCCCAAGGCCGGCGATCACACATGCATTGCGCTCAGTGCGTGCCCAGTTCCTGAGACAACTCGGGGTGTTTGAGAATTAAGCGCATCAGACACAGTGCGCTACCTGGAGGCACGAAGCGGCCTTGCTCCCAATCGCGCAAAGTCGCCACGGGTGTAGCAATACGCTCGGCGAAAGAAGCCTGAGTCAGCCCGCAGCGCTCGCGAGCCTGGCGAACCAGAATCTGCTCTGGCGTCGTTACACGTCCAGCGCCCGCCTTGGCCTCTCTGAGTGCTTGGCGCAGGTCCGGAAGGGGCTCGCCAGCATCAGCTTCAATGGCCTTTGCAACGCTCTCAATATCTATGTCACGCATTTCATACCACCTTGCTGATTTCAGCGGGGCTCATGTTGGTGCGCTCGGCCTTGGCATAAACCGTAAGCAGCAAAACGATTTCATCTTCGGTCAGATTGAAGTAAATCACTCTTGCGCCACCAGACTTGCCCGATCCTGCGCAACGCCATCGTACTTTTCGTGCCCCGTCCGCTCCGGGGATGACATCCCCCGCACACGGATTGACCGCAATCCAGTCGATGAAAGCTACACGTTCTTCGTCAGACCATAATTTGGCAGCGGCTTTCTGAAATGTCGGCGTTTCGATCACTGTGCGCATTTGAATGTACGGGATTCCCTTACTGCGTGCAACGTTGGAAACGAGTGCTCAAAGGGCGTAACGGCGAATGCTTGTACGGTAAAACGGGCTTGAGCTGCAGCTCACATCTCAAGCCAGCCTTGGCGCCATCCATTGAGCTCATCAAGCGCAATCTGTTCGCGCTTGCCCGGATCATTTTCCAGAATCAGTACCAGAGACGCTTCATCCGCTAATTTGCCGGATGTTTCGATGGCGTGTGCAATCAGGGCTCGCCCATCTTCAATCCATCATCATCGAATACACGCTGGTACTACCCGCACGTAAACCAGCTCACTCACCAACTCCACCAACGTCTGGGTAATCACCGCCGCCGCCGCCAACCCGCGCAATTCCTCCGGCAGCGCCAACGCCAACGGCAACACCACCAGCGAATTGCGCGTCGAGGCGCTGAAGGTCACCGAGCGCGCCTCGGCCACCGGCAACCGCAGCACCCGCGCGGCGACGAAGCCAAGCACTGGTGCCAGCAGCATGAAGCCGATGTACACCGGAATCACCGGCAGCACCCGGTCGAAATCGCGCCACACCACGGCAATCTGCGAACCGATCACCGCCACCAGCACTAATGCCATCGCCGGTACCGGCATCCACGCCCAGCCGTCGTTCCAGGCCGATACCGCACGCGAACGACGAGCCCCGGCGCTGGTGAGCACGGCAAGGACCATCGGCAACACGATCAGCAACGCAAACGCTTCCACGAATGGCGCGATGGCAATCGTCACCTCGCTGCCATCACCCAGCATCACCGCCAGGTACACCGGTAGCAGCACCAGCTGCACCAACAGCAGTACGGGCGTTGCGGCGAGGGTCAGGCGCGAGTCGCCTTTGCCGATGTGGGTGAACACCACCACGTAGTCGATACACGGCGTCAGCAACACCAGCAGGGCGCCGATGAGGATCGCGGGGTGTTCGACCAGGCCACGGGTGATGGCCCATACCAGCAATGGCACCAGGATGAAGTTGGCGAGCAGCAGGGCGGCCATGAAGCGGCGGTTGCCCAGGTTCTGGCGCAGGTCGAGGAAAGGGATCTGCAGGAACATCGCGTACATCAGCCCGGCAATGGCGGGGGTGACCAAAGCTTCGAGATGATGCGCGGCGCCGGGGGCCAGCAGGGCGAAGGCGACGGCGGCGATCACGACGGCGAAGTAGATCGGGATCTGCTGGGTTTCGAGTTGCTCTCTGGTCAAAGCGGGGCCTGTACGCGGTGGACTGAAGCGGCACAGGGTAATACGCGAGGGCGGGCTGTAGAACAAAAAAGCCCGGCACTAAGGCCGGGCTTTTTCACATCAGGCGTTTGCCGATCAGTTGCCGTAAACCGGCAGCTTCTTGCAGATGGCCTTGACCTTCTCACGCACGGCGTCGATCACCGCTTCGTTGTTCAGGTCGGCGAGGATGTCGCAGATCCAGCCAGCCAGTTCCTGGCACTCGGCTTCCTTGAAGCCACGGGTGGTGACGGCTGGGGTGCCGAAACGCAGGCCCGAGGTCACGAACGGCGAACGTGGGTCGTTCGGCACCGAGTTCTTGTTGACGGTGATGAAGGCTTTGCCCAGCGCGGCGTCGGCGTCCTTACCGGAGATTTCCTGCTTGATCAGCGACAGCAGGAACAGGTGGTTCTGGGTGCCGCCGGAAACGACGTCGAAACCACGCTCGATGAACACGCTGGCCATGGCCTGGGCGTTCTTCACCACTTGCTGCTGGTAGGCCTTGAACTCAGGCTGCAGGGCTTCTTTGAAGCAGATGGCCTTGGCGGCGATCACGTGCTCCAGCGGGCCGCCCTGGGCGCCTGGGAAGACGGCGGAGTTCAGCTTCTTCTCGATGTCGGCGTTGGCACGGGCCAGGATCAGGCCGCCA
>Ga0160431_100648_pt1 | contig 12585 bp, 10 predicted proteins | sample HID1971K_E0MG_FD_108212 | JGI IMG/M metagenome (GOLD analysis project Ga0160431, IMG submission 108212) | Enriched millipede-associated microbial communities from UW Madison campus, WI, USA - HID1971K_E0 MG | ecosystem: Host-associated > Arthropoda: Insects > Digestive system > Unclassified ...
ACCGGCACTGCGGCTGCCGGGACGACGGTCGTAGCCGCCTGCGGCGGGAGCAGTGCGGCGGTCGCCGCCGCGCTCGTCGCGGTACGTCCCGGGGCCGGTCGGGCGCTGTCCGCCACGGTCGTCCCGACGGGGACGGTCGTCGAAGCGGCCGCCGCTGCTGGGCCGGTCGTTGTACCGCGGGCGCTCGGGGCGCTCGTCGTTGCGGTGGTGCGGAGCCTCGCGGCGTCCGGACTCGGCGCGGTTGCGGATGCCGCGGGCCTCGTCGCGACCGGCGCGCTCCGACGCGCTCCAGCGCTGCTTGGGCGCACCCGACTCTGCCTCGGCCGGGCGGTAGCCGCGGTGGCCGGCGCTGCGGCTGCCGGGGCGACGGTCGTCGCGCGCGCCGTCACGGGCAGGCGCACCGTCACGGCCGGGGCCGCCGTTGTGGCGGTCGTGGAAAGAGGTCTTCTTGGCGCCGTAGCGCGGCTCGAAGTTCGCGGACGGACGTCCGCCGCGGGGCTTCTTGTTCTTCGGCATTGCGATGTCTTCCTGTGTTCTCGCACGAGAACGGCGCTGCGCGCACGCGCATGCACCCAGCGCTCGGTCGAACGCGACCAGCGGGGTTCCGGACTGTCAGCGGCCGGGGCCATTCATGTGATGGTTGATTAGCGTCGAGCGACGCTCACCATCGGCCCCTGGACTCACACTTCACACACAGAAAACGTCCGCGCCAACGCGCGGGTGTCCGAAGCCGACCGTCCGATACTAGCGGGTGCGCCTGAGAGAGTGCCGACCGGAGGGTGGCCGTACGATGACGGGGTGAGTACCGCTTCCCCCACCGGCACCCAGATCCACCTCCAGCTCGGCGATGCGACCGCGCAGATCGCCCAGGTCGGCGCGTCCCTGCGTTCCCTGCGCATCGGCGGGGTCGATCTCGTGCCCCCGTATCCGCTCGACCAGCCGACGCCCTCCTGCTCCGGCGTGATCCTCGCCCCGTGGCCGAACCGCGTCCGAGACGGACTGTGGGACGACGACGGCACGGCACGGACGCTCGCGATCACCGAGCCGAAGCTCAGCAACGCGAGCCACGGCCTGCTGCGCTTCACGGCGTACGAGGTGTCGCAGACCGACGCGGAGGCGGTGCTGCGCGCGACCATCGTGCCGCAGACCGGCTACCCGTACCTGATCGAGACGACGGTGACCTATACCCTCGTCGCCGACGGCATCGAGGTGACTCACACGCTCACCAACCGTTCGGCCACGCCGGCCCCCGTCGCCCTCGGCGCGCATCCGTTCGTCACGATCGGCGGTGTCGACCCGCACGACCTGGTGCTGCGGATCCCCGCCGAGACGGCCTTCGTCACCGACGAGCGGATGCTGCCGACGGGCACCAGTCCGGTCGAGGCGGCGTTGCGCGACGGAGTCCGGCTGGGCGACGTGACCCTCGACACCGGGTTCACCGACCTCACGCGCGACGCCGACGGCCGTGTGCGCCACTCCCTCACCGCGCCGGACGGTCGCCGCGTGACGCTGTGGCAGGGGGAGGACTTCGACTACGTGCAGGTGTACACGACACCCGCCTACCCCGGGCAGAGCCTCGCGGTGGCGATCGAGCCGATGACCGCACCCGCCGACGCGTTCAACAGCGGCCTCGGCATCCGCCGCCTCGCCCCCGACGAGACCTGGACGCTGCACTGGGGCATCACCCTGGGCTGAGGCAGCCGCCCCGCGCGTCCACAACTCAGGAAAGCCGAGCCGAGAGGCCCCGAAACGCGCACCTGCGTGCGGATCAGGGCCTCTCGTCCTGAGTTGTGAACGCGCGCGGCGCTACTCCCCGCGCTCGCGCAGCTCGCGTCGCGTGAGCTGCGGGGCGTGCGGCAGGCCCGACGCGTCCACCAGCACGGGCTGAGCGGAGGCGACGGCAGCACCGGAGGCGTACGGTCCGACCGGCGCATCCGGCTTCGGAGTCCCCTCGGCGTCCGAGCCGCCCGCCTTGCGCGCACGTCGTCGCTCCTTGGCGCCCTCGACGAGGTTGTAGAGCGTCGGGAGCACGATCAGCGTCAGCACGGTCGACGAGATCAGACCGCCGATCACGACGATCGCCAGCGGCTGCGAGATGAACCCGCCGTGCCCGGTGATGCCGAGCGCCATCGGGGTCAGCGCGAAGATCGTCGCCAGCGCGGTCATGAGGATCGGTCGCAGGCGCTTCTCCCCACCGGCCTTCACCGCCTCGACGGTCGACAGCCCCTTCTCCCGATACTGGTTCACGAGGTCGACGAGCACGATCGCGTTCGTCACCACGATGCCGATGAGCATCAGCACACCGATCAGCGACGCGACGCCGAGCGGCACGCCCGTGACGATCTGCAGCAGGATCGCACCGGTCGCCGCGAACGGCACCGACACGAGCAGCAGCAGCGGCTGACGCAGCGACTTGAACGTCGCCACCATCACCACGTAGACGATCAGGATCGCCGCGAGCATCGCGAGTCCGAGCTGCGAGAACGAGTCCGCCTGCTGCGAGGCGACGCCGCCGACCTCGGCGGACGCACCGTCGGGCAGATCCACCGCCGCGAGCGCCTCGTTCACCGACTGCGTGGCGGTGGCGAGGTTGTCGGATGCCGGCGGCACGGTGATCGTCGAGGTGCGGCGACCCTGCTCGGTGGTGATCGAGGTGGGGCCGTTGCGCTGCTCGACCGTCGCGATGTCCTGCAGCTGCACGATGCCGAGCGGGGTCGGGATCGCGAGCTCCTTGAGCGCCTCGACCGTGGTCGGGGGCTCCGGCGTGACGATGTACACGGTCAGCGCGGTGTCGTCGATCTCGACGGATCCGGCCTGCTGCGGACGCATGGTGTTCGACACGATCGAGCCGACCGCGACCTCGGACAGTCCGCGCTGGGCGGCCGCCTCCCGGTCGACGACCACGGCGATGTACGGCAGCGCCGCGGCGAGGTTGTCCGTCACCTGGCCGACGCCGTCACGGCCGTCGAGCTCGTCCACGAGAGAGGTCGTCGCGGTCTGGAGGTCGTCGGCGTTCGACGCGGAGACCGTGATCTCGATGTCGCTCGAGCCGAAGCCGGCGGATGCCGCGACCGTCACCTCGCCCACGTCGTCGCCGAGTCCGTCGATCGCGTCCTGCACGTCGGCCCGCAGCTTCTCCTGGTCGGCGTCGCCGTCGGTCAGCACCGAGTACGTGATGCCGGCACCGCCGGAGAACGCGTCGCGCAGCGCGGAACCGCTCGAGCCGATCGAGGCCTGCACGTGCTCGATGCCGTCGATGTCCAGCAGCGCATCCTCCACCGAGACCGCCGCATCCGACTTCGCCTGCAGGCTCGCGGTCGGACCGAGGTCCTGAGTGACGGTCATGGTGTTCTGGCCGGAGTCGCTCAGGAAGTTGACCTTCATGAGCGGGGCCGCGGCGAGCGTGGCGCCGAGCACGACGACGGCGAGGATCACGGTGAGGCCGGAGTGCTTCAGCGTCCATCCGAGGATCGGCCGGTACACGCGCTGCAGCTGCGTCGGCGGGGCATCCGGGTGCTCGGGGTCGATCGCGTTGCCGTGCTCGTCGAGCAGCTCCTTGCCGGGCTTGAGGAACCAGTATGCGAGCACCGGGACGATGGTCAGCGCGACCAGCAGCGAGGCGACCATCGCGATCGTCACGGTCATGGCGAACGGCCGGAACAGCTCCCCGACCATGTCGCCGACGAAGACGATCGGCAGGAACACCGCGACCGTCGTGATGGTGGACGCCGTGATCGCCATGGCGACCTCGCGCACGGCGAGGCGGATGGCATCGCCCTTGTCGGCATCGCCGACGTAATGGCGTTTGATGTTCTCGATCACGACGATGGAGTCGTCGACCACTCGACCGATCGCGATCGTGAGCGCGCCGAGGGTCAGCACGTTGAGGGAGTACCCGAACGCCTGCAGCCCGATGAAGGTGATGAGCACGCTGGTGGGGATCGAGATGGCGGTGACGAGGGTCGACCGGATCGAGAGCAGGAACACCAGGATCACGATCACCGCGAACACCAGGCCGAGCAGTCCCTCGGTCGCGAGCGTCTCGATCGACTGCACGATGAACGGCGCCTGGTCGAAGATCACCGTGAACTCGGCGTCCGGGAACGCCTTGCCGATCTCGTCGAGCGCCGCGATGACGCCGTTCGACACCTCGACGGTGTTGGCCGCAGGGAGCTTGGTGATCGAGATCGACAGCGCGTCCTTGCCGTCGACCCGCGAGATCGAGGTGACCGGGTCGGACTCCTGGACGACCGTGGCGACGTCGCCGACGGTCAGGTCGGTGCCGACCAGCGGCAAGGCGGCGATCTCCTCGACGGAGGTGATCTTCGCGCCGGTCTGGACGGTGAGGGTCTGCCCGTCCGCGGTGATGTCGCCACCGGGGAAGAGCGTGCCGTTCTGCTGCAGCGCGGAGCTGATCGCCTGCGTGGTCTGACCGGCGGCCGCGAGCGCGGCCATGTCCGGCGTGATGCTGATGCGCTGCCCCACGCCGCCGACGATCTCCGCAGCGTTGACGCCGTCGACGTCTTCGAGTTCGGGGATGGCGACGGATTCCAGCTCGGCCTGCGCGTTGTCGGCATCCTCGAATCCGGTGACCGCGACCTGGATCACCGGGAAGTCGTCGATGGACACCGACAGCACCTGCGGGCTCACATCCTCCGGCAGCTGCGACGAGATGCGGTTGATGGCCTGCTGGATCTTCTGCTCGGCCGTGGCGAGGTTCGTCCCGTAGGCGAACATCGCCTGCACGATCGACGCGTTCGTGGTGCTGGTCGCGGTGGTCGACTCAAGCCCCGGCACTCCCTGGATCGCCGACTCGACCGGAGTCGACACGTCGTTCTCGACCACCTCGGGCGACGCACCCGGGTACGTCGTCATGACGACGAGCGCCGGCAGCTCGAGCGAGGGGATGAGCTCCTGCTTGAGGTTCGTGAGCGCGAGCCCGCCGAACACCGCCGCGACGATGGTGATCAGGGCGATGAGCGCGCGGTTCTTGAGGCTCAGGATGGCGAGTTTCGACAAGGCGGTTTCCTCGGTGTCAGGGTGTGGCTGTCGCTGCGGAGGGGGTGGAGACGGAATCTCCGAGGAGCCGCGCCAGTGCGGTCTCGATGAACGGCTGTGCCGGACGGTCGTCGCGGATGTGCATGCTCCACATGACGCCGTCGATGAAGATCATCGCCGCTCGGGCCCGGTCTGCGCCATAGGTCGGCTCGAGCAGTTCGACGAGCCGGTCCGACAGATGACGTGCGAGCTCGCGCAGGCGGGGGTCGTGCACCGCGGCGGTGACAACGGCGCGGTCGGCCTGCACCGCGTGCGCGTCGTCCATGCTCTCGAACACGAGGGCGGCGATCACGGCCGGACTGTCACCGCGATCGGCGATGGTCTGGCGGACGCCGTCGAGACGCGCATCGACCTCTTCCGCGAGCGCTCGGAAGGCGGCGGAGCGGAGGTCGTCGAGGGTGTCGAAGTACTGGGTGGTCGCTCCGAGCGGGACACCGGCGCGGGCGGCGACCATGCGGTGCGTGACGGCCTCGGCGCCCACCTCGACGATGAGCTCGGCCGCGGCGGTCACGATCTCCCGACGGCGCGCTTCAGGGTCACGTCGACGACGCGCGCCATGATCCATCCCGCCCCCTCGTCCGCCCCGTGGACATCCGTACATGTACGTTTGTACATTTCCGGATTGTGAAGACGCTGGGAGGGTGACGTTCACAACTCAGGACTGGACGGCCGGTTCGCGCCCTGCGAGCCGGTTCGGGGCGTGCCCGCGCGGCTTCTTCCTGAGTTGCGAACGCCGGACGCGTCAGACCAGGGCGACCTCGGTCTGACCGCGTTCGAAGTAGGCGACCAGGTCGGGGGCGAGCGGGGGGATCGCGATCGAAGAGCCGTCGCCGCGCAGGGATGCGGTGGCGAGGATGCCGGCAGCCACGGCCTCGCGCGCCGCGACGGGTGACGTCTCCGTCAGCCCGCCATGCCGCACGAAGCGGAGGAACTCGGCGACCAGCAGCGCGTCGGCACCGTCGTGCCCGGCGTCCGGCACCTCGGGAACGACGAAGGTCTCATCGGCGGCGGCGGCCCCCGCGTGGCGGCGGTTCCAGAGCTTGACCTCACTGCCGGCGACGTCGCCGAAGTTCTCGATGCGCCCCTCGGTGCCGATCACGGTGTAGTTGCGCCAGTAGTCGGGCGTGAAGTGGCACTGCTGGTAGGAGGCGAAGATGCCACCCTCGAGCTGCATGTTCACCATCGAGATGTCTTCGACGTCGATCACGGGGTGCAGGCCCGTGAGGGCGGTCGGCGGCCAGTTGTCGGTGCTGAACCAGTCCGGCATCCGCTCGCCGGTGCGGTCGCGGCGGTCGGTGATGTCGCCGTAGACGCTCAGCGCGCCCATCGCGGAGACCCGCTCGGTGTACGCGCCGGCGAGCCAGTGGATGATGTCGATGTCGTGGGCGCCCTTCTGCAGCAGCAGCCCGGTGGTGCGCCGGCGGTCGGCGTGCCAGTCCTTGAAGTAGAAGTCGCCGCCGTGGCCGACGAAGTGCCGCACCCACACGGCCTTGACCTGGCCGATGCGCCCTGCCTGGATCAGCCCCCGCATGAGGGTGATCACCGGCATGTGCCGCATGTTGTGGCCGATGTAGAGCCCCGTGCCGGTGCGGCGGGCAGTCTCGAGCATCCGATCGGCGTCGGCGAGGTCGATCGCGAGGGGCTTCTCGCAGAACACCGGCACGCCCGCTTCGAGGGCGCGGATGCTGAGCGCCGCGTGCGTGTCGTCCGGCGTGAGCACCATGACGGCGTCGACGCCCGAGGCCAGCAGCTCGTCGAGCGAGTCGGTGATGAGGGCGTCCGGCACGAGCAGGCGGGCGTCTTCCCTGGCGCGCGGGGCGAGGTCGCATACGGCCGAGATGCGCGAGCCGTGCCCCGGCCGGTGCACCTCCTCCTGGAGGGTCGAGCGCGCGCCGAAGCCGATGATGCCGATCTGGAGATCCACGATGGTCCTTCTGTGTGATGAGTCTGTCGGGGTGCCGAGGTCAACGGGCCCGCGGTGCGGGGGCGTCGAGGTCGGTCGATCCGCCGGGGAAGAGCGTCCACGCGAAGTCGTGCAGACGCCCGGGAGTGGGCTCGGTCTCGAGCGCGCGATCGATGATGATGCGCGCCTGCCGCTCGTAGAAGTCGGTCGGACCGACGGTCGTGAGCGTGGGCGCGATCAACCGGGCGTCCGGAGTGTTGCCGACACCGAGCACGGCGACGTCGTGCGGCACGCGCAGCCCGAGCATGTGCGCGGCGTTGATCGCGGCGATGGCGGCGAAGTCGGTCGTGGCGTAGACCGCGTCAGGGCGGTCCTCCCGCGACAGCAGTTCGACCGCTGCGGTGAACGCACTGGCCTGGGTCTCGGCGTACGTCACGGTCCAGTCGGGGCGCGCCTCGATGCCCGCTGCCCGCAGCTTCTCGACGTAGGGCGTGTAGCGCGTGACCTGCTCGCCGGCGAGGCGCACCGCGCCCTCCGCGGCGATGCATCCGATCGCGGTGTGCCGTTCCAGCAGATGGTCCATCGCGATCTCGCAGCCGGGGATCGCGTCGGAGCGGATCACGTCGAAGCCCTCGGGTTCGAGATCCTCGGAGAACACCACGAGACGCTGACCACGGCGCACGAGGTCGGCGAGGTTCTGCCTCGCCGCGTCGTCGAGTCCGACGCCGTCGAGGTAGGCCACGTCACTCTCGACCCGGTCGAGGGCGGCGTGCCAGTCGCCGTCGGCGAGGATCAGCGTGGTGAGCCCGTGCCGGTTCGCCTCGGCGTTGACCGCGTCGGCCACCGCCAGCGACCACGGGTCGCTGAGCATGTGCAGCGACAGCTGCACCATGCCGCTGCGGCCGGTCCGGATCGCCCGCGCCGCGCTGTTCGGCCGGTAGTTCAGCTCCTCGGCGGCCGCCAGCACACGCGCGGCTGTGGCCTCGGCGACGCCGGCACCCGACGCGGCACCCGCGCGTCCGGAGAACACGTACGACACGGTCGCCGTCGACACCCCGGCCCGCTCGGCGACCATGCGCAGGGTCGGGCGCCGGGGCGTCTGATGCTCGCTCTTCGCCATGTCTCAGCCTTTCGATCCGCTGAAGGCGATGCCCTGGATGAACTGCCGCTGCAGGATCATGAAGGTCACGAGCATCGGCAGCGTCGCCAGCAGCGCGCCCGCCATCAGCACCGGATAGTCGGTGCCGTGGATGCCGACCAGCTGCGAGAGCCCGACCGACAGCGGCATCTTCGCGGGGTCGGTCGTCACGATCAACGGCCAGAGCAGATCGTTCCAGGACCACAGCACGGTGAACACCACAAGTGCGATGATGCCAGGCTTCGCGAGCGGAACCATGATCCGCCAGAAGGTCTGCCACGGATTCGCTCCGTCGATGCGGGCGGCCTCTTCGAGCTCGGCGGGCATCGACAGGAAGAACTGCCGCATCAGGAAGGTGCCGAAGGCGCTGAAGATGCCGGGCACGATGAGCGCCTGCAGGGTGTTGAGCCAGCCGAGCGACTGGATGATCTCGTACTGCGGCAGCAGGTAGAGCTGCGACGGCACCATCAGCACCGACAGGAACACCACGAACAGGGCGTTGCGGCCGGGGAACGGGATACGCGCGAACGCGTAGCCCGCCATGGTGCACAGCACCACCTGCCCGACCGTGCGCCCCACGGTGAGCCACACGGAGTTCAGGAACATCTGCGCGAACGGCATCGAGTCGAACACCTCGGCGAAGTTCGTGAACACCCACTCCCGAGGGAGGAACGACGGCGGCACCTGCACCGAGTCGGAGAGCGTCTTGAACGAGGTCAGCAGCTGCCAGAGGAAGGGGAAGACCATCAGCACCGCGCCGAGGATGAGCACGACGTGGACGATCCAGAGGCCGCGGTTCCTCGGCTTCCCCGCCCGGGTGCCGGAGCGGCCTGCGGGGGCGCCGACCACGGCGCGCGTGTCGAGCGAGACGTCACTCATAGTGCACCCACTTCTTCTGCAGACGGAATTGCACGATCGTGAGGATCAGGATGATCACGAGGAGCAGGAAGGCGACGGCGGCCGCATAGCCGCGGTCGTTGTCGAGGAAGCCCGCTTCGTAGAAGAGGTAGACGACCGTGCGGGTGTTCGGCATCGCCGGGTTGCTGCGGCCGAGCATCATGTAGATGAGGTCGAACACCTGCAGCGCCCCGATCACGCTGATGACGCTGACGAAGAAGATCGACGGCGAGAGCAGTGGGATCGTGATGGAGAAGAACTTGCGCACGGGGCCGGCGCCGTCGAGGTCGGCGGCCTCCATGATCGTGTCGGGGATGCCCTGGAGCCCGGCGAGGAAGATGACGATGTTGGTGCCGAGCCCCGCCCAGATGCCGACGACAGCGATCGCGATCAGCGAGGTGTTCGGATCGGTGAGCCAGCTGCGTCCCTCGATCCCGACGGCGCCGAGGGCCGCATTGAGCACCCCGTAGTCGCCGTTGTAGATCATGCGCCACACCAGCGCGATGGCTGCCGGCATGGTGACGACGGGGATGAAGTACAGCGTGCGGTAGGCGCTGCGCCCCTTGAGACCGGCGGTGTTCAGCAGCGCGGCGATGCCGACGGCGAGGGGGATGCCGATGAGGGCGATGATCGTGTAGATCGCGGTGTTGCGGAGGGCTCCGACCAGCTCGGGGTCCTGGAACAGGCGCGTGTAGTTCTCGATGCCCACCCACTCGGACCCGCCGAACGGGCCCGACTTGGTGAACGAGATGATGAGCGTGCGGACGGTCGGCCAGAGGTAGAACACGGCGATGCCGAGGGCGGTCGGCCCGAGGAAGACCAGCGCCCACCAGGGCGAGGCTCCCGGACTCCGCCGGCGGCGCCGGATGCCGGAGCTCTGCGGCTCCGGCATCCGCTGCGCCGTCTCGACCGCGCGCGGCGCGATGACGGTCACGGGGTCACTCCTGCTCGGCGTCCAGTGCCGCCTGCATCTGGTCGGCGAGGTCTTGGAGTCCATCCTTCGGCGTCACCGCTCCCGACCACACCTGGGAGAGCACCTCGCTCTCGATGCTCGTCCAGGCGGAGGTGTTCTTCGACACCGGGTACGGCACCGCGTCCTCGAGGGCGTCGATGTAGACCTGCAGGTCGTACTGCGGCAGCGCGTCGACCCACGCCTGCTGCGTGCCGTCGAATGCGGGGATCACGGTACCGGTCTCTGCCTGGATCTTCGCCGCCTGCTCACCGGAGGCGAACTCGGCGAACGCCTGGGCTTCGGCGAGGTGCGCGCTCTTCGCGTTGGCGACGTTGCCGACGCCATGGATGACGCTCTGGTTGCCTTCGGCTCCTGCGGGCAGCGGGGCCACATCGACACTGCCGCCGATGTCGGCGTTGTCCGCGTAGGCGATGGCCGCCCACGACCCGTTCTGGAACATGGCGACCTTGCCGGAGAGGAAGAAGTCCTCGGGGTTGGTGTCGGTCATCTGCTGCGCCGTGGGCGACGAGCCTGCGGCGATCAGATCGGTCCACAGCTCGATGCCGGCGAGTGCCTCGGGGGAGCCGTATCCGCTCTTCGTGCCGTCGGCGGAGATGACCTCGCCCCCAGCCTGGGCGATGGAGTTGTAGAAGTTCTCCTGGCCGTACTGGCTGGCGGCCACCCCGAACTGTCCCTTCGCGGGGTCGGTGAGCTTCGCGGCTGCCGCGGTGAAGTCGTCCCAGGTCCAGTCCGCCGAGGGGTACTCCACACCGGCGGCGTCGAACAGCGCCTTGTTGTACCAGAGGGCGACGGTGTCGAAGTCCTTCGGGGCCCCGTAGAGCTTTCCGTCGTAGGTGTAGAGGTCGATCAGGCCCTGCGGATAGTCGGCGGCATCGATCCCGCCGTCGTCGAGCGGGGCGAGCTGCCCGTTCGAGGCGTACAGCTGGAAGTTCGGGCCGTTCATCCAGAACACGTCGGCGGCCGAACCGCCGGTCGCGGCGGTCTGCAGCTTGGTGAAGTACTCCTTGTACGGCGTGACCTGGATGTCGATCGTGACGTTCGGGTGTTCCTTCGTGAACGCCGCGGCGATGTCCTCCATCGCGGGCTTCTGGTTCTCGTCCCAGATGGCGTAGCTGAGGGTGACCTCGCCGTCGGAGCCCCCACCCCCGGTCGAAGAGGAGCAGGCGCTGAGGGCGAGGGCTGCGACTGCTGTGGCGGCGAGGGCGCTGAGAACGCGGCGGGTCGTGCGGGGCATCGGTGTCTCCTTCGACATGTGCACAGGTGGCGGAAGCTGTTAATCGTTTAGCGTTAATCGATTAGCAAGGAGAGTAACCCGATCGAGCCGCGTCCCGCAACCCCGATCAGAGAGCGGAGCCGAGCGCCAGGCCGAGGCCCGCTGCGAGCAGCCCGAGCAGCAGCATCCCCACCGCGTCGAACGCCGAGGCCCGCCGCTCGCCGTCGCGCCACAGGGCGACGGCGTCGAGCATCGCGGTGCTGAAGGTCGTGTAGCCGCCGAGCAGACCCGCGCCCACGAGGAAGGCCGCCTCCGGCAGCGCGGTGGTCACGACGCCGAGGGCGAACGACCCGGACAGGTTCACGAGCAGGATGCCCCACGGGAAGCGGCGTCCCGCCACGCGGGCGACCCCGAGATCGACGAGGTACCGCAGCACCGCGCCGGCTCCCCCGGCGAGCGCCGCACCGAGGAACAGGAGCGGGCTCACGATGCCGCTCCCGTGCGGGGACGGCCGATGCGCAACCCGAGCACAGCGGCGGCGAGGCCGAGCACGAGGCTGCCGACGGCATACGCGGCGGCGAGCAGCGGCGCATCCGCCCACAGCTGCACCGTGCCGGTCATGTAGGCGCTGTAGGTCGTGAATCCGCCGAGCACGCCCGTGCCGAGCAGCAACCGCAGGTCGGCCGAGGCGGGGAGGCGCGCGGCGAGGATGCCGATCAGCAGGGCGCCGAGGAGGTTCGCCACGAGCACCGCCACCGGGAACCCGCCGACATCCGCGATCGCCAGCCCCAGGGCGAGCCGCGCCGCCGTGCCGACCGTGCCGCCCGCGGCGACGAGGAGGATGCGGCGGAGCTTCACGTTCGCCACTGTAGTCGCGCGTGACAGCGCACCGCGGCGATGTCAAGGGCGTGGATGCCGCGCACCGCCGGCACTTGACTGTGGACATGACGCCTCTGTGGAAGCTCGACAAGAACCTGCCGACGGGATCCCCCTTCGAACCCGGCGCACGCCACGACGTCGTCATCGTCGGCGCGGGCATCACCGGCCTGTCGACGGCCGTGATGCTCACCAGGGCTGGACTCGACGTCGCCGTGATCGATTCCGGCGGCATCGCGGAGCTCGCGACGGGCGCGAACACCGGCAAGCTCTCGCTCCTGCACGGTGCGCAGGTCGCGGAGCTCCGCCGCCACCACCCGGCGGCGCTCGTGCGCGCCTACGTCGATGCCAACCGCGCCGGGATGGACTGGCTGACCGCATTCGCCGAGGGGGCGCAGGTGCCGTTCACCCGCCACACCGACCACGCCTACGCACAGAGTCCCTCCGGCGCAGACGTCGTGCGGGACCAGCACGCCGCGGCGCGCGAGGCCGGACTGCCGACGAGACTGCTGGCGGCGACGACCCTG
>Ga0160431_100649_pt1 | contig 12584 bp, 7 predicted proteins | sample HID1971K_E0MG_FD_108212 | JGI IMG/M metagenome (GOLD analysis project Ga0160431, IMG submission 108212) | Enriched millipede-associated microbial communities from UW Madison campus, WI, USA - HID1971K_E0 MG | ecosystem: Host-associated > Arthropoda: Insects > Digestive system > Unclassified ...
GTCCGCACCGATGGCCAGCACGCTGGCGATATCGAAGGCGCTGACGATCTTGCCGCTGGCGCCGAGCTTGATCTTGTCGCGCAGGTTCAGGCCGACCAGGGTGTTGTGCACGAACAGCAAGCCTTCGCGCAGCGGCACGCCGATGTGGTCGGTGAACTCCACTGGCGCGGCACCTGTACCCCCTTCCTTGCCGTCGACGACGATGAAGTCGGGCAGGATGCCGGTTTCCAGCATGGCCTTGGCGATGCCCATGAATTCCCACGGATGGCCGAGGCAGAACTTGAAGCCTACCGGCTTGCCGCCCGACAGCTCGCGCAGCTGGGCGATGAACTGCATCATCTCGATGGGCGTGGAGAAGGCGCTGTGGCGTGACGGCGAGATGCAATCCTCGCCCATCAGCACGCCGCGGGTGTCGGCGATCTCCTGGGTCACCTTGTGCTTGGGCAGGATGCCGCCGTGGCCGGGCTTGGCGCCCTGGCTCATCTTGACCTCGATCATCCGCACCTGCGGGGTGCTCGCCTGGGCAGCGAAGCGTTCGGGGTCGAAGCGGCCGTCCGCCGTGCGACAGCCGAAGTAGCCGCTGCCCAGTTCCCAGACCAGATCGCCGCCGTGTTCACGGTGATAGGGGCTGATGCTGCCTTCGCCGGTGTCATGGTGGAAGTTGCCGAGCTTGGCACCCTGGTTCAGGGCGCGGATGGCGTTGGCACTGAGCGAGCCGAAGCTCATGGCCGAGATGTTGAAGATCGATGCCGAATACGGCTGGCTGCACTGCGGGCCGCCGATGATTGTGCGGAAGCTCGCAGGGTCGGCCAGCGGTGCCGGGCGCATGGAGTGGCCGATGAATTCGAAGCCGGACTGATACACGTCGATCAGGGTGCCGAAGGGCTTGTCCGAAGCCTCGTTCTTGGCGCGCGCATAGACCAGCGAACGCTGGGCGCGGGAAAAGGGCAGGGCATCGCTGTCGGCTTCCAGCAGGTACTGGCGGATTTCCGGGCGGATGCCTTCGACCAGGTAGCGAATGTTGCCAAGGATCGGGTAGTTGCGGCGTACCGCGTGGCGTTGCTGCAGCAGGTCGAACACGCCGATCAGGCTGAGCAGGGCGGTGGTCAGGCTGAATGGCCACAGCCATTCGTGATGAAGAAACGGCAGGCTCGCCAGGGTGAACAGTACACAAGCGGCGAAAAAGGCGTAGCGGCTGAGAAGTGACAGGCTCATACGGGGTCCTTGCGATGGCTCGGTCAGGCTCAGGGGCCTGGAACAAACCCCGACCATAGCCCGGTTGCGCGGTGCTGAAAATGAAAATTGGGGTAACAAAAATCATTCGCGCAAGAGTTTTTGCCGCCAACTTTCCTGCTCGGCGGCCGGCGCCTCGACCAGGTAGCTGTAGCGCCCGGCGATGCGCATGGCCACTGGCACCCCATCGCGGTATAGCAAGCGGTTGCCGCTCACGGCCGGGACTTTCGCCCCAGGCAGCATTGACCCCACCAGGTTCAGCGGGTCGCTGGCGCTGACCACCACCAGTGCACCGTCCAACGCTCGCCGCCGCACCTGCCTGAGCAGGCCGACTGCCTCGGGCAAGGCGAACTGCTCACCCGCCAGCCCGGCGATGAAGCGCCCGCCGCGAATCTCGCCGCGCGCCTCCAGGCGGTGATAGCAACGCAGCAACTCGCGCCAGGGCGGCAGCACATCGCTTTCGCGCTCCAGCAGCCGCCAGCACATCACCCCGTAGCGCCGCAGCAGGGCGCGGGCGATGTGCTCCAGGCGCTCGCTGTCATCTGCATTGCCGCTGCCCTTGCGCAGTAATGCCCAGCGCCCGGCATGGGCCATGTTGCTCGACAGGGGCGGGTGGCCACGCCTGCTGTTGCGCGAGGTGCGCTTCGCCGCCGGAGTGATCAGGCCGCGCAAGCCGATGAAGCTGTCGGCCCCCACCAGCCCTGCGCCCACCAGTGCCTGGAGTGCAGTTTCCAGTTCGCTGGGCAGCAGATGGGCATCCTGCGCCAGTTCATCGAAGAACAATGCCCCTTGTGCCTGCAGCACTTCGTGCACCCGTTGCGCGCGCAGGCCGAGGGTGTCCACGGCTGTAGCCGGCGCCAGGCTGCGCCAGGTGCCGAGGTTTTCACGGGGCAGCAGCACCAGCGGGGTACTGGACAAGGTGTTGCTGGCCGCTGTCGCCGCCAGCCGGCTCCAGGCGAACTGCCCGCTGCGGCAGGCATCATCGAGCCAGTGCGGGCTGTAGTCGGCGATGCGTGCCGGCAGCAGCTCGGCTTCCCAGGCCGCCGCCGCGCTGGGGAAACCCTGCAACTGGCCAAGTACCTCGGTCACGGCCAGCGGGCCGCGCAGGCGCTCGCCCGGTGCCAGGTGCTGCCAGTCGAACAGAAAGCGCATGAAGTCCTGCAGGCTGACCGGCTCGATTTCCCGGCGCAGGCGCTTGACCGTGTAGCGGTGGATGCGCGCCAGCAGGTGACGTTCGCACCACTGTGGCGCGTGCTGGCCTGGGCTGAATTGGCCGCGCAACACATAGCCTTCGGCCTCCAGCCGGGCCAGGGCCTGCTCGACGGCAGGCAGAGGCTTGCCCAGCGGGCCTGCGATCTGCACCAGGGTCAGGGGCCCATGGCCGCTCAGGCGGGCGCGCAGCAGCTCGCTGAGGGCGCTGTCCGGGTCGATGGCCTGGTCGAACCCGGGCAATATGTCGAGCGCAGGTGCCGTGGGTGCTTGCGGGTACAGCGCGTGCAGCACGTTCATCCGTTCGCGGGCCAGCCAGAGCTGTTGCGTGGGCAACTGCAACGCCCGCCCGGCCTTGGCCAGCTGGCGCAGCAGCAGATCCCAACTGGCGTTGGCGTGCACTTCGGGTTGGCTGATGGCACCCAGGCTCATCAACGCTTCGTGCATTTCGTCGGCATTGCCCGGTTGGGGCCACGCTTCGGCCTCGACGGCAGCAATGGCGTCGGCGTCCAGCGCGCCGAGGTCATCGCCGCTTTGCACCGGGTTCCAGCGCCGGTTCAGCACCGCCTGGGTGCGACGCTCTTCCAGCGGGGCGTCATCGAGAAACGCATAGGGCCTGGCATTGAGGATGGCCGAGGCCAGCGGTGAAGGGGCCGGCAGGTCGCGGCAGAGCAAGCGCACCTGGCCGTGCTCCATGCGCCTGAGCAGGGCCAGCCAGCCTTCGCAGTCCATGGCTTCGTGCAGGCAGTCGTCGAGGGTCTGCTCGACCAGCGGGTGATCGGGGATCTGCCGTTCACCGGCGATGTTTTCCAGGCAGGCGATCTGGTCGGGGAACACGGCGGCAATCAAGTCCTCGCTCTTCATGCGCTGGATCTGCGGGGCCACCTTGCGCCCACCCACGAAGCGCGGCAGGGCCATGGCCACGGCAGCGTTCCAGCGCCAGCGCACACCGAACAGCGGGGCGTCGAGCAGGGCCTGGATGAGGATCTGCTCGGCGCTGCGGCTGGACAGGTAGCGCCAGACTTCGTCCAGCGCGAAACTGTGGCTGGTGGACAGCGACAGCACGATGGCGTCCTCGCTGGCCGCCGCCTGCAACTCGAAGTTGAAGGTGCGGCAGAAGCGCTTGCGCAGGGCCAGGCCCCAGGCGCGGTTGATGCGGCTGCCGTAGGGCGAATGGATGATCAGCTGGGTGCCGCCGGACTCATCGAAAAAGCGCTCCATCACCAGGGTTTGCTGCGAGGGCAGGGCGCCCAGTACTTCACGGGTACGACCCAGGTAGTCAAGCAGCTGGCTGGCACAGGCTTCGTCGAGTTCGAAGGTGCTTTGCAACCACTGCAAGACCTGGGTGAAATCGCCATCGCTCAGCCCAAGCTGCTCGTCAATGCGGGCCTGCAGGCGGGCCACGGCGGCAGACAGCTCATCGCTGCGCCCCGGTGCTTCGCCGAGCCAGAACGGTAGGGTCGGCGGCAGGCCATGGGCGTCTTCGACCCGCACCCGGCCCGGTTCGACCCGCAGGATGCGGTAGGACGCATTGCCCAGCTGGAAGATGTCGCCAGCGATGCTCTCCACGGCGAAGTCTTCGTTGACGCTGCCGATGTTCAGCGCCTGGGGTTCGAGGAGCACCGTGTAGTCGGCGGTCTCGGGGATGGTGCCGCCACTGGTCAGCGCCGTCAGCTGGCTACCCCGGCGCCCGCGCAAGGTGCCGCTGACCGCATCGCGGTGCAGGTAGGCGCTGCGGATGCCCAGGCGGCCGTTGTAGCCTTCGGCGAGCATGCGCAGCAGCGCCTGGTAGTGGTCCGGGTCGAGGTCGGCGTAGGGGGTTGCCTGGCGCAGGCAGTCGAACAGGGCCTGTTCCTGCCAGGCTTGATTGCTGGCCTCGGCAACGATCTGCTGGGCCAGCACATCCAGGGGGGCCTTGGGGATGTGCAATTCGTCGAGTTCGCCCAGGCGGATGCAGTCGAGCAAGGCCACACATTCGATCAAGTCGTCCCGCGAGGTGGCGAACAGTCGCCCTTTGGGCACGCCCTCAACCTGGTGACCGGAGCGTCCGACACGTTGCAGGAAGGCGGCGATCGAGCCCGGCGAGGCAATCTGGCAGACCAGATCGACATCACCGATGTCGATGCCCAGCTCCAGCGAGGCGGTGGCGACAAGCACCTGCAAGTCCCCGCTCTTCAGGCGTTGCTCGGCATCCAGGCGCAGCTCCTTGGCCAGGCTGCCGTGGTGCGCGGCCACCGCTTCCTTGCCCAGGCGGTCACTGAGGTGGCGGGTCAGGCGTTCGGCCAGGCGCCGGGTGTTGACGAACACCAGCGTGGTGCGATGTTGCCGGGCCAGGGCGGCCAGGCGGTCGTAGACCAGGCCCCAGACATCGGTGGCCATCACCGCGCCGAGCGCCACGGGTGGCACCTCGATGGCCAGGTCGCGCTGGCGGGCATGGCCGATATCGACGATCGCGCAGGGGCGCTGGTGGCCGACCAGAAACTGCGCCACGCGCGCCACCGGGCGCTGGGTGGCAGACAGGCCGATACGCCTCAGCGGGCGCCCGCACAAGGCCTGCAGGCGCTCCAGGGTCAGTGCCAGGTGGGCGCCGCGCTTGTTGCCGGCCAGGGCGTGGATCTCGTCGACGATCACTGTGTGCACGCTGGCCAGGCCTTCGCGGCCCGAGGCCGAGCCCATCAGCACGTACAGCGATTCGGGTGTGGTCACCAGAATGTGTGGGGCCAGCTTGCGCATGGCCGCACGTTCCTTCTGCGGGGTATCCCCGGTGCGCACGGCGGTGGTGATGCGCGGTGCCTGCAGGCCCTGCTCCGCGAGCGTCTGGCTGATACCTTCGAGCGGGGCCTGGAGGTTCAGGCGGATGTCGTTGGACAGCGCCTTGAGTGGAGAAACGTAGATCACCTGGGTTTGTGCCGGCAGCTCGCCGTGGTGCTCCAGGCCTTGGCGGAACAGTTCGTCGAGCACGGCAAGGAAGGCGCTGAGGGTCTTGCCCGAACCGGTCGGCGCGGCGAGCAGCATCGACTGGCCGGCATGGATCAGCGGCCAGGCACGGGCCTGGGCGTCGGTGACCGTGGCGAACTGGCGACGGAACCAGGTGCCGACGGCAGGGTGGAACAGCTCGAGCACCGGGTGCTGGTGGGCTGGCAGGTTCATGCCTTGGTTATGGCGGGTAGCGGGCGGCTTGGCAAGGGGCCGTTCGTCTGCTCTGGCCCTATCGCCGGCAAGCCGGCTCCCACAGGTATCTCCACAGAGATTCAGTCTTGTGCAGTACCTGTGGGAGCCGGCTTGCCGGCGATCGGGCCGGTGCAGACAGCAGTATCCTTGTCAGGCCAGGGAGCCCATGGGATTCTCCCTCGCTTTACCCGCGAGCCCCACCCCATGCCCAACATCATCCGCATCGCCGCCGCTCTGCTTATCGACCCCCAAGGCCGCACCTTGCTGGTACGCAAACGCGGCACCCAAGCCTTCATGCAGCCGGGTGGCAAGATCGATGCTGGGGAAACGCCGGTGGCTGCCCTGGTGCGCGAACTGCACGAAGAACTGGGCCTGCACATCGACCCGGCGCAAGCCATTCCCCTGGGCCAGTTCAGTGCCCCGGCAGCCAACGAACCGGGCTTCGAAGTGCAGGCGCAGCTCTTCAGGGTCGACTGCGCCGAGGCCGTGACCCCGGCAGCGGAAATCGAAGAGGTGGTGTGGCTGGCCGCCGATCCGGCGCCCGCGCTGGAACTGGCGCCGCTGACCCGCGACCTGATCCTGCCGCTGTATCGCCAGGCCGTCAGCGTACCGCGCTGACCCCATCGAGGGTGGCGAACGAGGTGTCCTTGGCGGTCAGCAGGAAGTCGCGCATGTACGGCGCATCGAGCATGTCGGTGCGCACTGCAGCATACAGCGTGGCGAACAGGCCCTTCTCGCCCAGGCGCTTGCCCTTCACGTAACCGCGCGAGCTGTATTCGTGCAGCGCCCAGTGGGGCATACCGCAGACGCCACGGCCGCTGGCCACCAGTTGCATCATCATCACCGTCAGCTCCGAGGTGCGCACGACCGCCGGTTCGATGTCGGCAGGTTCCAGGAAGCGGGTGAAGATATCCAGGCGATCGCGCTCCACCGGGTAGGTGATGAGGGTCTGGTCGATCAGGTCCTGCGGCACGATGTAGGGCTTGCTGGCCAGCGGGTGCTGGTTGGCCACGGCGAGCATGGCCTCGTAGGTGAACAGCGGCACGTAGGTGATGCCCGACAGGTCCACGGGGTCGGAGGTCACTACCAGGTCGAGGTCGCCACGGGCCAGGGCAGGCAGCGGCGCGAAGGCGAAACCCGAAGCCAGGTCCAGCTCCACTTCCGGCCAGGCATCGCGGAACTGGTCGATGGTCGGCATCAGCCACTGGAAGCAGCTGTGGCACTCGATGGCCATGTGCAGGCGCCCGGCCGTGCCGCCGGCCAGGCGGGCGATGTCACGCTCGGCGCCACGTAGCAGCGGCAGGGTGGCGTCGGCCAGTTGCAGCAGACGCAGCCCGGCGCTGGTGAAGCGGATCGGCTTGGTCTTGCGCACGAACAGGGGCAGGCCCAGGCGCTCTTCCAGCTCCTTGAACTGGTGCGACAGCGCCGATTGCGTCAGGTGCAGGCGTTCGGCGGCCTCCACCAGGCTATCGGCCTCGCGCAGGGCATGAAGGGTTTTCAGGTGGCGGATCTCCAGCACAGCAGACTCCGAGAGAAAATTTGAGGAAACAGGGATCAAGTTGAGTTTCTCTCATGTTGCCCCTCACTGTCGACTGAACCTTGGATCAACCGCTCGGCAGGGTTCATCAAACTGTCACTGAACTGTGGCAGCGCACTTGAATGAAAGTCATCAGACTCGCGCTCTACTGGGGATCTGCATTCTGGTTTTCTTACATGCGCGTTTTTTGGGTCATTTTCTTTTTCGTGTTCAGCGTGTCGGCCAGCTTCGCCGACAACCGCTGCGATGCCCTGGTGCCGGTGCAAAGGGCCGAAATTGGCGAACTGAGCCTGGTCTACCAGAGCGTCGGGGCGCCGCGTGATCCGGCCTTGTTGCTGGTCATGGGCCTGGGAGGCCAGCTCATTCACTGGCCGGACGACGTGGTCGAGGCGTTGTGCCGCCAGGGCTTTCGGGTTATCCGTTACGACAACCGCGATGTCGGCCTGTCACGCTGGAACCAGCTGCCGCCCACGGCCAACCTGACGGTTCAGTTGCTGCGCTACAAGCTGGGCTTGCCGGTTACCGCGCCCTATACGCTGACCGACATGGCCGGTGATGGTTTGCGGCTGATGGACGCCATGGGCATTCGTCAATTCCATGTGCTGGGCGTCAGCATGGGCGGGATGATCGCCCAGCACCTGGCGGCGATGGCGCCGGAACGGGTGCGCAGCCTGACGTTGGTGATGTCCAGCTCTGGCGCGGCAGGCCTGCCGGCGCCGGACCCTGCCCTGGTGCAGCTGTTGGCCCGGCGCAGTGCGCCGAACCGCGAGGTGGCCATCGAGCAGCAGGCTGACTTGCTGGCGGCATTGGGCAGCCCGCAGGTGCATGATGACCGGGCCGCTTTGTTGCAGCAGGCTGCAGTGGCCTATGACCGTGCCTTCAACCCCGAGGGTGCCAAGCGCCAGATCATGGCGATCCTTGCCGAGCCCAGTCGGGTTGAGCTGCTCAATCAACTGCGCGTGCCGACGCTGGTGGTGCACGGCACGGCCGATCCGTTGTTGCCGGTGATGCATGGGGTGCACCTGGCGGCGCATATCCAGGGTAGCCAGCTACGGCTGATTCCGGGGTTGGCGCATCGCTTCCAGGAGCCGTTCAAGGCGCCGTTGCTGGGAGCGGTATTGCCTTACCTGCAAGCACATCGGCAGGACGTGACGCATATCGCCGGCCTGTAGCGGCTCAGATCGAGAAGCCTGCGCCGATCCCTGTGGGAGCCGGCTTGCCGGCGATAGGGCCCGCACAGGCTACATCGTCGTGCCTGGACCGGACTCATCGCCGGCAAGCCGGCTCCCACAGGAATCGCGTCAGCTTTTAGACATTGAGCAAGGCAGTTGCTCCCGCAGCTCCCTTGCCGATCTCAGCCCAGGCCGTATTTCTTCACCTTGTCGAACAACGTGGTCTTGGCCATCCCCAGTTCCTGGCTGGCCTGGCTGAGATTGCCGCCGGTACGCTGCAAGGCGTCGCTGAGCAGATTGCGTTCGAAGGCCTCCACCGCCTCGGCGAAGCCAAGACCCTGGCTGGCGCCACCACTAGGGCTCTTCTTGAAGGCAGGTAGGCCCAAGGCGAAGCGTTCGGCAACATTGCGCAGCTCGCGCACGTTCCCTGGCCAGTCGTGGGACATCAGCCGCGAAAGGGTCTGGCTGTCCAGTTGCGGCAACTCCCGATCGAAGCGCAGCGCCGATTGCTGCAGGAAGTGCTCGAACAACTGGCGAATGTCTTCGCGGCGCTCACGCAGGGGTGGCAATTCCAGGGTGACCACGTTCAGCCTGTAGTAGAGGTCGCTGCGGAACTGGCCGCTCTGGCCCAGGCTGGCCAGGTCGGCTTTGGTCGCGGCGATCACCCGGCAGTCCACCGGGATGCTCTGGTTCGAGCCCAAACGCTCCAGGGTGCGCTCCTGGAGTACGCGCAGCAGCTTGATCTGCAAGTTGATGGGCATGCTTTCGACCTCGTCGAGGAACAGCGTGCCGCCATTGGCATGCTCGATCTTGCCAATGCGACGCTTGCCGGCGCCGGTAAAGGCATTGGCTTCGTGGCCGAAAATTTCGCTCTCGAACAGGTTCTCCGGCAGCCCGCCGCAGTTCAGTGCGACGAAAGGCTGGCCCTGGCGTCGGCTGAAATCGTGCAGGCAACGTGCGACAAGCTCCTTGCCCGTACCGGTTTCGCCTTCGATCAATACGTTGGCCGAAGTGTCGGCCACGTTGGTGATCAGTTCGCGCAAGTGCTCCATGGCCGGCGAGCGGCCAATGATGCGGCCCTCCAGGCTGCTCTGCTCGGCCAGCTGGCGGCGCAGGGCGAACACCTCGCGGGACAGCCCGCGCTGTTCCAGGGCACGCCTGACCACCTCGACAAGGCGTTCTGGCGAGAAGGGTTTCTCCATGAAGTCGTAGGCGCCGTTGCGCATGGCGCCGACGGCCATGTCGATATCGCCGTGGCCGGTGATCAACACCACGGGCAGGCTGCGGTCACGGGCCTTGAGGCGGTTGAGCAGTTCCAGGCCGTCGATGCCTGGCAGGCGAATGTCGCTGACGACGATACCGGCGAAGTCATCACCGATGCGTTCGAGGGCCTGCTCGGCGCTGCCGACCCCTTCGCAGGCGATGTCTTCCAGGGCCAGGGCTTGCTGGCAGCCGAGCAGCACATGCGGGTCGTCTTCGACGATCAGGACAGTAAGGGGTGCTGGGTTCATGGATGATCTGCCGTTTCGCTAGGGGGCGTGACCAGGCGCAGGGCAAGGACGAAGGCGGTTCCGCCGTTGGCGGGGTGCTCGACGTTCAGGCTGCCCTTGGCGGCGGCGGCGAGGCTCGCCGACAGGGTCAGGCCCAGGCCCAGGCCGTGTTCGCCGGGTTTGGTGGTGAAGAAAGGTTCGAACAGGTGCTTGCGCGCTTCGGCGTCGATACCGTGGCCATTATCCCGTACCCGCAGGCGATACTTGTCGCCTTGCAGCTCGCCTTCGAGCCACAGCTCGGGCAGCGGCTGGGAGGCCATGGCATCGAGGGCGTTGCCGATCAGGTTGACCAGGATCTGCTCCAGGCGCGTCTGGTCGATGGCCAGCTGGTGGTCCTCGAACTGGCTGTGCAGTTGCAAATGGCAGGCGCTGATTCGGTTGGCAAGCACCTGCAGCGTGGCGTCGACGGCCTTGGCCAGCGATGCCTGGCCGGTGTCGTCGCCGCGTCGGGCAAACGAGCGCAGGCTGGCGGTGATGCGGCCCATGCGGTCGATCAGGTCGTTCATGGTGCGCAGGTTGGTGCTGGCGGTTTCCAGCGCGCCGCGTTCGAGGAAGCGCACCGTGTTGCCGGACAAGGTACGCAGTGCCGCCAGCGGCTGGTTGAGTTCGTGGGCAATGCTGGTGGACATCTGCCCGATGGCCGCCAGTTTGCCGGCTTGCACCAGCTCGTCCTGGGCGTGGCGCAAGGTCTGCTCGGCGTGGCGACGTTCGCGGATCTGGCCCTTGAGCCGTTCGTTACTGGCGCGCAGGTCGGCGGTCCGGTCGGCGATGCGCCGCTCCAGCTGGCTGTTGGCTTCTTCCAGCGCTTCACGGGCAGCCAGGCGGGTGGCGACCACCTTGCGCCGCTCGTTCCAGGCGATGCCGAGGATCGCCAGCAAGGCGAACGCCACGCCCACCAGAATGCCTTGCACCATCGATTCGCGGCGCAGGTCCTGTAAAGGCGTGAGCAAGGTGAAATGCCACGGCGTATCGACCAGCCGCCGCGTTTGTGCCAGGTAGGCCACTTCACGGGGCTTGCCCTGGGCGGTTTCGCTGTTGGTCGGGAACGTGAGCTTTTCCACGCCATCGGCCAGGGTCTCGCGGGCCAGGGGCTGCAACTCGTTGAGCGGCCACCAGTAGTATTGCAGGCTGCGCGCCAGGCGCTCCTTGATCTGCGGGGTTAGCGGGCGTACCGATTTCAGCCGCCGCGCCGGGTCGCTGGACAGGATGATGATGCCGTTCTCGTCGCTGACGAAGGCTTCCAGACGAGCCCGTTGCCAGCGTTCCTCCAGGGTGTCCAGGCGCACTTTGATCACCGCCACGCCGATGATCTTGCCGTGCTCTTCCAGGCCGTGGGCCAGGAAGTAGCCGGCTTCGCCGGTGGTGCTGCCGATGCCGTAGAAGCGCCCCGGTTCGCCGCGCACGGCGTTCTGGAAGTAGGCACGGAACGACAGGTCCTCACCGAGGAACGAGTCGGGATCGCGCCAGTTGCTGGTGGCTTGTACGCGGCCGTTGGTATCCAGGACGAAGATCGCTCGGCTGCGGCTGCGCCGGTTCAGGCCTTCGAGGTATTCGTTGACGATTTGCCGGTTGGCACCGTCGGGATCGGTGAGCAGCTGCGACACGCTGTCTTCCAGCTCCAGCAGGCTCGGCAGGTAGGTGTACTTGCTGATTTCGCTCTCGACCGTGCGCGCGTGCAGCTCCAGCTGGCGTTCGCCGTTTTCGCTGAGGGTGCGGATGCCGTTGCTTTCGCTGATCAGGTAGCCGGCCAGGCCCAGGCCGACCATCAGCAGGATGACCAGTGGCGGCAGCAGCAATTGACGGATCAGGCGGGATTTCACGGCAGGTTTGGCAGGGCGAAGAAGCGAGGGGTCGCATTTCATCACAGTGGCCTTGTCACGACCAGCGTCCGCTGCCCGATGAATGCAGGGGCAGCGGACACTGTGGCCGACTTAGTGTTGCAGGATCTTGCTGAGGAAGTGCTGGGTGCGTTGGTCGCGGGCGTTCTGGTCACCGAAGAACTCTTCCTTGGTGCAGTCTTCGATGATGCTGCCCTTGTCCATGAAGATGACCCGGTTGGCGACCTTGCGGGCGAAGCCCATTTCGTGGGTCACGCACATCATGGTCATGCCTTCGTGGGCCAGCTGTACCATCACGTCCAGTACCTCGCTGACCATTTCCGGGTCCAGCGCCGAGGTGGGTTCGTCGAACAGCATGACGATCGGGTCCATTGCCAGGGCGCGGGCGATCGCCACACGCTGCTGCTGGCCGCCGGAGAGCTGGCCAGGGTGCTTCTTGGCATGCGCGCTGAGGCCGACGCGGTCGAGCAGGGCCAGGCCCTTCTTGGAGGCTTCCGCCTCGCTGCGGCCCAGCACCTTGCGCTGGGCGATGGTCAGGTTCTCGGTGATGGTCAGGTGCGGGAACAGCTCGAAGTGCTGGAACACCATGCCCACCCGCGAGCGCAGCTTCGGCAGGTTGGTCTTCGGGTCGGCGATCGAGGTGCCATCGACCACGATGTCACCCTTCTGGAAGGGCTCCAGGGCGTTGACGCACTTGATCAGGGTGGACTTGCCCGAGCCCGACGGGCCGCAGACCACCACCACTTCACCCTTCTTGACCTCGGTGCTGCAGTCGGTCAGTACCTGGAAGTCGCCGTACCACTTGTTGACGTTCTTGATGGAAATCATACGGTGATCCTTTTTTGCAGGCGCTTGACCAGCCACGAAGCGGAGA
>Ga0160431_100651_pt1 | contig 12562 bp, 7 predicted proteins | sample HID1971K_E0MG_FD_108212 | JGI IMG/M metagenome (GOLD analysis project Ga0160431, IMG submission 108212) | Enriched millipede-associated microbial communities from UW Madison campus, WI, USA - HID1971K_E0 MG | ecosystem: Host-associated > Arthropoda: Insects > Digestive system > Unclassified ...
GTCCGCACCGATGGCCAGCACGCTGGCGATATCGAAGGCGCTGACGATCTTGCCGCTGGCGCCGAGCTTGATCTTGTCGCGCAGGTTCAGGCCGACCAGGGTGTTGTGCACGAACAGCAAGCCCTCGCGCAGCGGCACACCGATGTGGTCGGTAAATTCCACCGGCGCGGCACCGGTACCGCCTTCCTTGCCGTCGACGACGATGAAGTCCGGCAGAATGCCAGTCTCCATCATGGCCTTGGCAATACCCATGAATTCCCACGGGTGGCCAAGGCAGAACTTGAAGCCCACCGGCTTGCCGCCCGACAGCTCGCGCAGCTGGGCGATGAAATGCATCATCTCGACCGGCGTGGAGAACGCGCTGTGGCGCGATGGCGAGATGCAGTCCTCGCCCATCAGTACGCCACGGGTATCGGCGATTTCCTTGGTCACCTTGTGCTTGGGCAGAATGCCGCCGTGGCCCGGTTTGGCGCCCTGGCTCATCTTGATCTCGATCATTCGCACCTGCGGGGTGCGGGCCTGGGCCGCGAAGCGCTCGGGGTCGAAGCGGCCATCCGCCGTGCGGCAACCGAAGTAGCCGCTACCCAGCTCCCAGACCAGATCGCCGCCGTGTTCGCGGTGATAGGGGCTGATGCTGCCTTCTCCGGTGTCATGGTGGAAGTTGCCCAGCTTGGCGCCCTCATTCAGCGCGCGAATGGCATTGGCACTGAGCGAGCCGAAGCTCATGGCGGAAATGTTGAAGATCGACGCCGAGTACGGCTGGCTGCACTGCGGGCCACCGATGAGGGTGCGGAAACTCGCCGGGTCGGCCAGCGGCGCCGGGCGCATGGAGTGGCCGATGAACTCGAAGCCGGATTGATACACGTCGATCAGGGTGCCGAAGGGCTTGTCCGACGCCTCGTTCTTGGCCCGTGCGTACACCAGCGAGCGTTGGGCGCGCGAGAAGGGCAGGGCATCGCTGTCGGCTTCCAGCAGGTACTGGCGGATTTCCGGGCGAATGCCTTCGACCAGGTAGCGAATGTTGCCAAGGATCGGGTAGTTGCGACGTACCGCGTGGCGTTGCTGCAGCAGGTCGACCAGGCCGATCAGGCTGAGCAGTGCAGTGGCAAGGGTAAATGGCCACAGCCATTCGTGATGGAGAAACGGCAGGCTCGCCAGGGTGAACAGTACACAGGCGGCGAAAAAGGCGTAGCGGCTGAGAAGTGACAGGCTCATACGGGGTCCTTGCGATGGCTCGGTCAGGCTCAGGGCCTGGAACAAACCCCGACCATAGCCCGGTTGGCCGGCGGAGAAAATGAAAATCGAGTTAAAGAAAATCATTCGCGCAAGAGTTTTTGCCGCCAGCTTTCCTGTTCCATGCTCGACGCCTCGACCAGATAGCTGTAGCGCCCGGCGATCCGCACTGCCACCGGCAAGCCATCGCGGTAGAGCAGGCGGTTGCCACTGACCGCGGGTACTTTCGCCCCAGGCAGCAGCGAGCCCACCAGGTTGAGCGGGTCGCTGGCACTGACCACCACCAGCGCGCCGTCCAGCGCTCGCCGTCGCACTTGCCTGAGCAGGCCGAGCGCCTCCGGCAAGGCGAACTGCTCACCTGCCAGGCCGGCAATGAAGCGCCCGCCGCGGATCTCGCCACGCGCCTCCAAGCGATGATAGCAACGCAGCAACTCGCGCCAGGGCGGCAGCACATCGCTCTCGCGTTCCAGCAAGCGCCAGCACATCACCCCATAGCGGCGCAGCAGGGCCCGGGCGATGTGTTCCAGGCGTTCGCTGTCATCGGCATTACCGCTGCTGCGGCGCAACAAGGCCCAGCGTCCGGCATGGGCCATGCTGCTCGAGAGCGGTGGGTGGCCACGCCTGCTGTTGCGCGAAGTGCGCTTTGCCGCCGGGGTGATCAGGCTGCGCAGGCCGATGAAGCTGTCGGCCCCCACCAACCCGGCGCCTACCAGGGCCTGAAGGGCAGTTTCCAGCTCGCTGGGCAGCAGATGGGCCTCCTGCGTCAGCTCGTCGAAGAACAACGCCCCTTGCGCTTGCAGCACTTCATGGACCCGCTGCGCACGCGGGCCGAGGGTGTCTACGGCAGTGGCCGGTGCCAGGCTGCGCCAGGTGTTCAGGTTTTCCCGCGGCAGCAGCACCAGCGGGGTACTGGACAGGGTATTGCTGGCCGCCGTTGCCGCCAGCCGGCTCCAGCCGAACTGCCCGCTGCGGCAGGCATCATCCAGCCAATGCGGGCTGTAGTCGGCGATTCGTGCCGGCAACAGTTCCGCCTCCCAGGCTGCAGCCGCGCTGGGGAAGCCCTGCAACTGGCCAAGCACCTCGGTCACGGCCAGCGGTCCGCGCAGGCGTTCGTCAGGCGCCAGGTGCTGCCAGTCGAGCAGAAAACGGGTGAAATCCTGCAGGCTGACCGGCTCGATTTCCCGGCGCAGGCGCTTGACCGTGTAGCGGTGGATACGCGCGAGCAGGTGACGTTCGCACCACTGGGTTTCGGTCTGGCCAGGGCTGAAGTGCCCGCGCATCACATAGCCTTCGGCTTCCAGCCGGGCCAGCGCCTGCTCGACCACCGCGCCTGGCTGGCCGAGCGGGCTGGCGATCTGGGTCAGGGTCAGCGGACCATAGCCGCTCAAGCGGGCCCGCAGCAGCTCGCCGAGGGCAGTGTCCGGGTCGATGGCCTGGTCGAACCCGGGGAGTATGTCGAGCGCAGGCTTGCGGCGCGCTTGCGGATACAGCCCCAGCAACAGGTTCAGGCGCTCGCGGGCCAGCCACAGCTGTTGCGTGGGCAATTGCAGCGCGCGTCCGGCCTTGGCCAGTTGGCGCAGCAGCAGGTCCCAACTGGCGTTGGCGTGCACTTCGTGCTGGCTGATGGCGCCCAGGCTCATCAAGGCTTCGTGCATTTCGTCGGCGTTGCCCGGGTGTGGCCACGCCTCGGCCTCGACGGCAGCGATGGCATCGGCATCCAGCGCGCCAAGGTCATCGCCGCTTTGCACGGGGTTCCAGCGCCGGTTGAGTACCGCCTGGGTGCGCCGCTCCTCCAGCGGGGCATCGTCAAGAAAGGCATAGGGCCTGGCATTGAGAATGGCCGAGGCCAGTGGGGAGGGTGCCGGCAAGTCGCGGCTCAGCAGCCTTACCTCGCCATGCTCCATGCGCTTGAGCAAGGCCAGCCAGCCTTCGCTGTCCATGGCTTCGTGCAGGCAGTCGTCGAGGGTCTGCTCGACCAGCGGGTGATCGGGGATCTGCCGTTCGCCGGCGATGTTTTCCAGGCAGGCGATCTGGTCGGGGAATACTGCCGCAATCAAGTCTTCGCTCTTCATGCGCTGGATCTGCGGGGCCACCTTGCGACCCCCGACGAAGCGCGGCAGGGCCATGGCCACGGCGGCGTTCCAGCGCCAGCGCACACCGAACAGCGGCGCGTCGAGCAAGGCCTGCACCAGGATCTGCTCGGCACTGCGGCTGGACAGGTAACGCCACACTTCATCCAGCTCGAAACTGTGGCTGGTGGACAGCGACAGTACGATGGCGTCCTCGCTGGCTGCAGCCTGCAACTCGAAGTTGAACGTGCGGCAGAAGCGCTTGCGCAAGGCCAGGCCCCAGGCGCGGTTGATGCGGCTGCCATAGGGCGAATGGATGATCAGCTGGGTGCCGCCGGACTCGTCGAAGAAGCGCTCCATCACCAGGGTCTGCTGGGACGGCAGGGCGCCCAGCACTTCGCGGGTTCGGCCCAGGTAGTCAAGCAACTGGCTGGCGCAGGCCTCGTTCAACTCGAATGTGACGTGAAGCCACTGCAATACCGGGGTGAAATCGCCATCGTGCCGCCCCAACTGCTCGTCGATGCGCGCCTGCAGGCGGGACACCGCGGCGGACAGTTCGTCACTGCGCCCCGGCGCTTCGCCGAGCCAGAACGGAATGGTCGGTGGCAGGCCATGGGCGTCCTCGACCCGCACCCGGCCCGGCTCGACCCGCAGGATGCGGTAGGAGGCATTGCCCAGCTGGAAGATATCGCCGGCGATGCTTTCCACCGCAAAGTCTTCGTTGACGCTGCCGATGCTGAGCGCCTGGGGTTCGAGCAGCACCGTGTAGTCGGCGGTCTCGGGGATGGTGCCGCCGCTGGTCAGCGCGGTCAGCTGGCTGCCCCGCCGCCCGCGCAAGGTGCCGCTGACCGCGTCGCGGTGCAGGTAGGCGCTGCGTATCCCCAGGCGGCCGTTGTAGCCTTCGGCGAGCATGCGCAGCAGCGCCTGGTAGTGGTTGGCGTCGAGTTCTGCGTAGGGCGTCGCCTGGCGCAGGCAGTCGAACAAGGCCTGTTCCGGCCAGGCCTGGTTGCTGGCCTCGGCAACGATCTGCTGGGCAAGCACGTCGAGCGGCGCCCTGGGGATGTGCAGCACGTCCAGCTCGCCCTGGCGGATGCAGTCGAGCAAGGCGACGCATTCGATCAAGTCGTCTCGTGAGGTGGCGAACAACCGCCCCTTGGGCACGCCTTCGACCTGATGCCCGGAGCGCCCGACGCGCTGCAGAAAGGCGGCGATCGAGCCAGGCGAGGCGATCTGGCAGACCAGGTCGACATCGCCGATGTCGATGCCCAGTTCCAGCGACGCGGTGGCCACCAGCACCTGCAACTGCCCGTTCTTGAGGCGCTGCTCGGCATCCAGGCGCAACTCCTTGGCCAGGCTGCCGTGGTGCGCGGCCACCGCCTCCTTGCCCAGGCGGTCACTGAGGTGGCGGGTCAGGCGTTCGGCCAGGCGCCTGGTGTTGACGAACACCAGCGTGGTTCGATGTTCGCGGGCGAGCGCGGCCAGGCGGTCATAGACCAGGCCCCACACATCGGTGGCCATCACCGCACCCAGTGGCACGGGGGGCACCTCGATGGCCAGGTCGCGCTGGCGGGCATGGCCGATATCGACGATCGCGCAGGGCCGCTGGTAGCCGACCAGAAACTGCGCCACACGCTCGACCGGGCGTTGCGTCGCAGACAGGCCGATGCGCCGCAACGGTTGCCCGCAAAGCGCCTGCAGGCGTTCCAGCGTCAGCGCCAGGTGGGCGCCACGCTTGTTGCCGGCCAAGGCGTGGATTTCGTCGACGATCACGGTGTGCACGCTGGCCAGGCCTGCGCGTCCGGAGGCCGAGCCCATGAGCACGTAGAGCGATTCGGGTGTGGTCACCAGAATGTGCGGGGCCAGCTTGCGCATGGCCGCGCGCTCCTTCTGTGGCGTGTCTCCGGTGCGCACGGCGGTGGTGATGCGCGGTGCCTTCAGGCCCTGCGCTGCGAGGGTCTGGCTGATGCCTTCGAGCGGGGCCTGGAGGTTCAGGCGGATGTCGTTGGACAACGCCTTGAGGGGCGATACGTAGATGACCTGGGTCTGGGCGGGCAATACGCCGTGGTGTTCCAGGCCCTGGCGGAACAGTTCGTCCAGCACCGCAAGGAAGGCGCTGAGGGTCTTGCCCGAGCCGGTCGGCGCGGCGAGCAGCATCGACTGGCCGGCATGGATCAGCGGCCAGGCCTTGGCCTGGGCATCGGTGACCGTGGCGAAATGGCGACGGAACCAGGCACCGACGGCGGGATGGAACAGCTCGAGCACCGGGTGCTGGTGGGCTGGCAGGTTCATGTGTTGGTTATGGAGGGTGGGCGGCGGGTTGGCAAGGGGCCGTTCGTCTGTGAGGCCCTATCGCCGGCAAGCCGGCTCCCACAGGTGTCCCCACAAAACTTGAAGATTGTGGAGCACCCGTGGGAGCCGGCTTGCCGGCGATAGGGCCGGTACAGTCAGCACTGCCCTTGTCAGGCCCAGGAGCCCATGGGATCCTCCCTGCCTTTGTCCGCGAGCCTAGTCCATGCCCAACATCATCCGCATCGCCGCCGCCCTGTTGATCGACCCCCAAGGCCGCACCTTGCTGGTGCGCAAACGCGGCACCCAGGCGTTCATGCAGCCGGGCGGCAAGATCGATGCCGGCGAGTCGGCGGTCGCCGCGCTGGTGCGCGAACTGCACGAGGAACTGGGCCTGCATATCGACCCGGCGCAGGCCATCGCGCTGGGCCAGTTCAGTGCCCCGGCCGCCAACGAACCAGGATTCGAGGTGCAAGCGCAACTGTTTCGGGTCGACTGCGCCGAGGCCGTGACGCCTGCGGCGGAAATCGAAGAAGTGGTGTGGCTGGCCGCTGATCAATCGCCTGAACTGCAGCTGGCGCCGCTGACCCGCGACCTGATCCTGCCGCTGTATCGCCAGGCGCTCAGCGCACCGCGCTGACCCCGTCGAGGGTGGCGAACGAGGTGTCCTTGGCCGTCAGCAGGAAGTCGCGCATGTATGGCGCATCGAGCATGTCGGTGCGCACCGCCGCGTAAAGGGTGGCGAACAGGCCCTTTTCGCCCAGGCGCTTGCCCTTCACATAGCCGCGCGAACTGTATTCGTGCAGTGCCCAGTGCGGCATGCCGCAAACACCGCGGCCGCTGGCCACCAGCTGCATCATCATCACCGTCAGCTCCGAGGTGCGCACGGCCGCCGGCTCGATGTCGGCCGGTTCCAGGAAGCGGGTGAAGATGTCCAGGCGATCGCGTTCCACCGGGTAGGTGATCAGGGTCTGGTCGATCAGGTCCTGCGGCACCATGTAAGGCTTGCTGGCCAACGGGTGCTGGTTGGCCACGGCGAGCATGGCTTCGTAGGTGAACAGCGGCACGTAGGTGATACCGGCCAGGTCCACCGGGTCGGAGGTCACCACCAGGTCGAGGTCGCCTCGGGCCAGGGCCGGCAGCGGGGCGAAGGCGAACCCCGAAGCCAGGTCCAGCTCCACTTCCGGCCAGGCATCACGGAACTGGTCGATGGTCGGCATCAGCCACTGGAAGCAGCTGTGACACTCGATGGCCATGTGCAGGCGTCCAGCCGTGCCACCGGCCAGGCGGGCGATGTCGCGTTCGGCGCCGCGCAGCAGGGGCAGGGTGGCGTCGGCCAGTTGCAGCAGACGCAGGCCGGCGCTGGTGAAGCGGATCGGCTTGGTCTTGCGCACGAACAAGGGCAAGCCCAGGCGCTCTTCCAGTTCCTTGAACTGGTGCGACAGCGCCGATTGCGTCAGGTGCAGGCGTTCGGCAGCCTCGACGAGGCTGTCCGCTTCGCGCAGGGCATGAAGGGTTTTCAGGTGGCGGATCTCCAGCACGGCTGACTCCGAGAGAAAAATTTCAGGAAACAGGGAATGAGTTGAGTTTCCCTCATGTTAGCCCTCCATGTCGACACACCCTTGGGCCAACCGCTCGGCAGGGTTCATCAAACTGTCACCGAACTGTGGCAGCGCCCTTGAATGAAAGTCATCAGACTCGCGCTCTACTGGGGATCTGCATTCTGGTTTTCTTTCATGCGCGTTTTTTGGGTCGTTTTCTTTTTCCTGTTCAGCGTGTCGGCAAGCCTGGCCGACAACCGCTGCGACGCCAGTGTGCCCGTGCAACGGGCCGAGATCGGCGCCGTGAGCCTGGTCTACCAGAGCGTCGGGTCGCCCGGCGATCCGGCCTTGTTGTTGGTCATGGGCCTGGGCGGCCAGCTCATCCACTGGCCGGATGATGTGGTCGAGGCCTTGTGCAACCAGGGTTTCCGGGTAATCCGCTACGACAACCGCGATGTTGGCCTGTCACGCTGGAACCAGTTGCCGCCCACGGCCAACCTCACGGTCCAGGTGCTGCGCTACAAGCTCGGCTTGCCGGTGGCGGCGCCCTACACCTTGACCGACATGGCCGACGATGGCCTGGGGTTGATGAATGCCTTGGGCATCCGTCAGTTCCATGTGCTGGGCGTGAGCATGGGCGGCATGATCGCCCAGCACCTGGCGGCCATGGCGCCGCAGCGGGTGCGCAGCCTGACCCTGGTGATGTCCAGCTCGGGGGCGGCTGGTCTGCCCGCGCCAAGCCCGGCACTGGTGCAGTTGCTGGCGCGGCGTAGTGCACCCAGCCGGGAGGTCGCCATCGAGCAGCAGGCCGACCTGTTGGCGGCGCTCGGTAGCCCGCAGGTGCGAGACGATCGGGCAGTGCTGTTGCAGCAGGCTGCAGCGGCCTATGATCGAGCGTTCAATCCCGAAGGGGCCAAGCGCCAGATCATGGCGATCCTGGCCGAGCCGAGCAGGGTGGCGCTGCTCGATCGACTGCGGGTGCCAACCCTGGTAGTGCATGGCACGGCCGATCCGTTGTTGCCGGTCATGCATGGCGTGCACCTGGCGGCGCATATCCGCGGCAGCGAGCTGCGCCTGATTCCGGGGTTGGCGCACCGCTTCCAGGAGCCGTTCAAGGCGCCATTGCTCGGGGCGGTGTTGCCGTACCTGCAATCACACCGACAGAACGTGACGCATATCGCCGGCCTGTAGGGGCTCAGATCGAAAGGCCTGCGCTATCGCTGTGGGAGCTGGCTTGCCGGCGATGAGGCCAGCACAGGCTACATCGTCGTGCCTGTACCGGCCCTATCGCCGGCAAGCCGGCTCCCACAGGAATTGCGTCAGCTTTCAGCAAGCGAGCAACGTTTCCCTTGCCGATTTCAGCCAAGCCCGTACTTTTTCACCTTGTCGAACAGCGTGGTCTTGGCCATGCCCAGTTCCTGGCTGGCCTGGCTGAGATTGCCGCCGGTACGTTGCAGGGCGTCGCCGAGCAGATTGCGCTCGAAGGCCTCGACCGCCTCGGCAAAACCCAGCCCCTGGCTGGCGCCGCCGGTCGGGCCCTTCTTGAAGGCCGGCAGGCCCAGGGCGAAACGTTCGGCGACGTTGCGCAGCTCGCGCACGTTGCCCGGCCAGTCGTGGGACATCAGCCGGGACAGGGTCTGGCTGTCCAGCTGCGGCAGTTCCCGGTCGAAGCGCAGTGCCGATTGCTGCAGGAAGTGCTCGAACAGCTGGCGAATGTCTTCGCGCCGTTCACGCAGGGGGGGCAATTCGAGGGTGACCACGTTCAAGCGGTAGTAGAGGTCACTGCGGAACTGGCCGCTCTGGCCCAGGGTGGCCAGGTCGGCTTTGGTCGCGGCGATCACCCGGCAGTCCACCGGGATGCTCTGGTTCGAGCCCAGGCGCTCCAGGGTGCGCTCCTGAAGGACGCGCAGCAGCTTGATCTGCAAGTTGATCGGCATGCTCTCGACTTCGTCGAGGAACAGGGTGCCGCCGTTGGCATGCTCGATCTTGCCGATGCGGCGCTTGCCTGCGCCGGTAAAGGCATTGGCCTCGTGGCCGAAAATCTCGCTCTCGAACAGGTTCTCCGGCAACCCACCGCAGTTCAGCGCCACGAAAGGCTGGCCATGGCGACGGCTGAAATCGTGCAGGCATCGCGCGACCAGCTCCTTGCCTGTCCCGGTTTCGCCTTCGATCAGTACGTTGGCCGACGTGTCGGCCACGTTGGCGATCAGTTCGCGCAACTGTTCCATCGCCGGCGAGCGGCCAATGATGCGCCCCTCCAGGCTGCTCTGCTCGGCGAGCTGGCGGCGCAGGGCGAACACCTCGCGCGACAGTCCGCGCTGTTCCAGGGCTCGCCTGACCACGTCGACCAGGCGTTCGGGCGAGAAGGGCTTTTCCATGAAGTCGTAGGCGCCGTTGCGCATGGCGCCGACGGCCATGTCGATATCGCCGTGGCCGGTGATCAGCACCACCGGCAAGCTGCGGTCGCGGGCCTTGAGGCGGTTGAGCAGCTCCAGGCCGTCGATGCCCGGCAGGCGAATATCGCTGACGACGATGCCGGCGAAGTCGTCACCGATGCGCTCCAGGGCTTGCTCGGCGCTGCCGACCCCTTCGCAGGCGATGTCTTCGAGTGCCAGGGCTTGCTGGCAGCCGAGCAGCACATGCGGGTCGTCTTCGACGATCAGGACGGTAAGGGGTGCTGGGTTCATGGATGCTCTGCCGTTTCGCTAGGGGGCGTGACCAGGGGCAGGGCAAGCACGAAGGCGGTGCCGCCACTGGCGGGATGCTCGACGTTCAGGCTGCCCTTGGCGGCGGCGGCGAGGCTCGCCGACAGGGTCAGGCCCAGGCCCAGGCCGTGTTCGCCGGGTTTGGTGGTGAAGAAAGGTTCGAACAGGTGCTTGCGTGCTTCGGCGTCGATGCCGTGGCCATTGTCGCGTACCTGCAGGCGGTACTTGTCGCCTTGCAGCTCGCCTTCCAGCCATAGCTCGGGCAGCGGCTGGGTGGTCATGGCATCGAGGGCATTGCCGATCAGGTTGACCAGGATCTGCTCCAGGCGCGTCTGGTCGATGGCCAGTTGATGGTCGTCGAACTGGCTGTGCAACTGCAAGTGGCAGGCACTGATGCGGTTGGCCAGTACCTGCAGCGAGGCGTCGACGGCCTTGGCCAGCGATGCCTGGCCGGTGTCGTCGCCGCGTCGGGCGAACGAGCGCAGGCTGGCGGTGATGCGGCCCATGCGGTCGATCAGGTCGTTCATGGTGCGCAGGTTGGTGCTGGCGGTTTCCAGCGCGCCGCGCTCGAGGAAGCGTACCGTGTTGCCGGACAAGGTGCGCAGTGCCGCCAGTGGTTGGTTGAGCTCGTGGGCAATGCTGGTGGACATCTGCCCGATGGCCGCCAGCTTGCCGGCTTGCACCAGTTCGTCCTGGGCGTGGCGCAGGGTCTGTTCGGCGTGGCGACGCTCGCGGATCTGGCCCTTGAGTCGCTCGTTGCTTGCCCGCAGGTCGGCGGTGCGGTCGGCAATCCGCCGCTCCAGCTGGCTGTTGGCTTCCTCCAGCGCTTCGCGAGCGGCCAGGCGGGTGGCGATCACCTTGCGCCGCTCGTTCCAGGCGATGCCGAGGATCGCCAGCAGGGCAAACGCCACACCTGCGAGGATGCCTTGCACCATCGATTCACGTTTGAGGTCCTGCAGGGGCGTGAGCAAGGTGAAATGCCACGGTGTATCGGCCAGCCGCCGCGTCTGCGCCAGGTAGGCGACCTCGTGGGGTTTGCCCTGAGCGGTTTCGCTGTTGGCCGGGAAGGTGAGCTTTTCCACGCCATCGGCCAGGGTTTCGCGGGCCAGCGGTTGCAATTCGTTGAGCGGCCACCAGTAGTATTGCAGGCTGCGGGCCAGGCGTTCCTTGATCTGTGGCGTCAGCGGGCGCACCGATTTCAGCCGCCGGGCCGGGTCGCTGGACAAGATGATGATGCCGTTCTCGTCGCTGACGAAGGCTTCCAGACGCGCCCGTTGCCAGCGCTCCTCCAGGGTGTCCAGGCGTACCTTGATCACGGCCACGCCGATGATCTTGCCGTGCTCTTCGAGGCCGTGGGCCAGGTAGTAGCCGGCTTCGCCGGTGGTGCTGCCGATGCCGTAGAAGCGCCCGGGTTCGCCGCGCACGGCACTCTGGAAATAGGCGCGGAACGACAGGTCTTCACCCAGGAACGAGTCGGCATCACGCCAATTGCTGGTGGCCTGGACGCGGCCGTTGGTATCCAGCACGAAGATCGCCCGGCTGCGGCTGCGCCGGTTCAGGCCTTCGAGGTATTCGTTGACGGTTTGCCGGTTGGCGCCGTCGGGGTCGGTGAGCAACAGCGAGACGCTGTCTTCCAGCTCCAGCAGGCTTGGCAGGTAGGTGTACTTGCTGATTTCGCTTTCGACCGTGCGCGCGTGCAGCTCCAGCTGGCGCTCGCCGTTTTCGCTAAGGGTGCGGATGCCGTTGTTCTCGCTGATCAAAAAGCCGGCCAGGCCCAGGCCGAGCATCAGCAGGATGATCAGAGGGGGTAGCAGCAGTTGGCGGATCAGGCGGGATTTCACGGCAGGCTGGGCAGGGCGAAGAAGCGAGGGGTCGCATTTCATCACAGTGGCCTTGTCACCACCAGCATCCACTGCCCGGTACAGGGCAGTGGATGCTGTGGACGACTTAATGTTGCAGGATCTTGCTGAGGAAGTGCTGGGTGCGTTCGTGACGGGCAGTCGGGTTGCCGAAGAAGTCTTCCTTCTGGCAGTCCTCGATGATGCTGCCCTTGTCCATGAAGATCACACGGTTGGCCACCTTGCGGGCGAAGCCCATTTCGTGGGTCACGCACATCATGGTCATGCCTTCGTGGGCCAGTTCGACCATCACGTCGAGCACTTCGTTGACCATTTCCGGGTCCAGTGCCGAGGTCGGTTCGTCGAACAGCATGACGATCGGGTCCATCGACAGCGCGCGGGCAATGGCCACGCGCTGCTGCTGGCCGCCGGACAGCTGGCCGGGGTGCTTCTTGGCATGGGCGCTGAGGCCGACACGTTCGAGCAGGGCCAGGCCCTTCTTGGTGGCTTCCGCCTCGCTGCGGCCCAGTACCTTGCGCTGGGCGATGGTCAGGTTCTCGGTGATGGTCAGGTGCGGGAACAGCTCGAAGTGCTGGAACACCATGCCCACCCGCGAGCGCAGCTTGGGCAGGTTGGTCTTCGGGTCGGCGATCGAAGTGCCATCGACCACGATGTCGCCCTTCTGGAACGGCTCCAGGGCGTTGACGCACTTGATCAACGTGGACTTGCCAGAGCCCGAGGGGCCGCAGACCACCACCACTTCACCTTTCTTGACCTCGGTGCTGCAGTCGGTCAGTACCTGGAAGTCGCCGTACCACTTGTTGACGTTCTTGATGGAAATCATACGGTGATCCTTTTTTGCAGGCGCTTGACCAGCCACGAAGCGGAGA
>Ga0160431_100653_pt1 | contig 12494 bp, 9 predicted proteins | sample HID1971K_E0MG_FD_108212 | JGI IMG/M metagenome (GOLD analysis project Ga0160431, IMG submission 108212) | Enriched millipede-associated microbial communities from UW Madison campus, WI, USA - HID1971K_E0 MG | ecosystem: Host-associated > Arthropoda: Insects > Digestive system > Unclassified ...
AGCGACACGGCGGTCGACAGCAGGATGATGCCGAAGTAGTCGATGCGCGCCTTCGTCTTCGGACGCGGCGGCAGGTGCAGCGTGCGCTGCTGGATGATCAGGGCGGCGACAGCGAACGGCAGCGCGATGAAGAAGTTCCAGCGCCAGTCGATGGTGTCGGTGATGAAGCCGCCGAGGAGCGGGCCGCCGACGGTCGCGACCGCCATGACGGCGCCGAACAGACCCATGTAGCGACCGCGCTCGCGCGGGCTGATGATGTCGGCCATGATGACCTGGCTGAGCGCGGCGAGACCGCCGGCGCCGATGCCCTGCACCGCGCGGAACGCGATGAGCGTGCCCGGGTCCTGCGAGAAGCCGGCTGCCGCGGTCGCGAGCACGAAGATCACGATCGCGATCTGGATGAGCAGCTTGCGGTTGAAGAGGTCGGCGAGCTTGCCCCAAATCGGGGTCGAGATCGCGGTGGTCAGCAGGGTCGCGGTGACGACCCACGTGAACGCCGCCTGGTCGCCGCCCAGGTCGTGGACGATCACGGGGAGCGAGGTCGAGACGACGGTCGACGCGAGCATCGACACGAACATGCCGAGCAGCAGGCCGGTGAGGGCCTGCAGCACCTTGCGGTGGTGACGCTTCTCGTCGGCGCTGGGAGTGCCGGCGGTGCGAGTGGCGACCGACCCGGTCGCGGGGGTGGACGTGGCCATAGGAGTCCTTCGAACGAAGAGAGGTGAGGAGCTGCGGCGACGGTGGCGCAAGAGAAGGTTGACATAGGTCAACAGTTGATATGCGTCAACTATACAGCGATGGTTGACGTGCGTCAACTATCGGTCGAGGCCAAGGGAACACGGATGCCGCGGGCCGCGGCGCAGGGCGGCCTCGCGGTGCTCGCATCATGTGCTCTCGTCGAGATCGCATGTCCGACGCGCGCCGAGCGTGTGGGCTCGGCGAGAGCACACGGAGTCGACGCGGGGTGTCGCCTCAGGCCGACGCGGCGACGCGCTCGGCGCTGCGGATCACGGACTCGACGCCGAGCATGAAGAGCTCGCGGTCCTCGAGGGCGAGGAGCTGCGCCGAGATCTGCGCGATATGCGGGTGCTTGATGGGGTCGACGAGAAGCGGACCCTCGAACCACGGGCTGGTCGCCGTGGCGCCGGCTGACGCGCGCTCCGCTCTGGCGCGGGCGACGCCCGCGGCGGTCGACAGGACGTGCGTCGCCATGAGCGCGTAGTGCTGCACCAGGTCGTCGCCGGTGAGACCCGCCTGCGAGAACGCATCGAGCATGAACTCGATCGCGTCGAGCTCGCCGGGGCCGTGCGTCGTGAGCACGATCGCCTCCTGGCCCACGGCAGGGTACCGGGCGAACTCCATCAAGGTCGCCGACGCCAGCTGGCGAAGTCGCACCTGCCACTGATCGGGAGCCGCGGTGACGGCCGCGATGCTGCGAAGCGTCAGCTCGTCGAGCAGGGCGCTCATCAGGTCTTCCTTGCTCCGGAAGTGCCGGTAGATCGCCGTGGGGTCGGTGCCGAGCTTCGCGCCCAGCTCGCGGATGGACAGGGATGCCGAGCCCGTCGTCTCGGCGAGCTCCAGGCCGGCGGCGATGATCGTCGCGCGATCCAGACGCTTTCCGCCCGCCTTCTCGGGCGTCGCCCCGATGCGTGCCGCCATGATCCCCGCTCTCGCCGTCGCCGTCCATCGTGCCATGCGGCGGCGTCGCGCCGTCGTGACGCCTCGAGCCTATCGCTTCGGTCATCGCATCTGTCAACGCTGTTGACAGATGCGATGACAGCGATCTATCGTCAAGCGACCCGTTCGACGACGAAGGAGAGGTCCCGTGGCCGTTGCCGTTCCTCAAGACGCACACGACCCGTTCGCAGACACCGTGTTCACAGGGGGTGCGCTGTTCAGCTCGGACCGTGTCACCGCGGGCGCCCGTGAGGCGCTGACCGGGCTCGCCGTCGCCGTGCGCGATGGACGGATCGTCGCGGTGTGCGCCGCGGACGAGGCATCCGCCCTCATCGGTCCCGACACCGACGTCGTGGACCTCGCCGGTGCGCTGCTCGCCCCGGGATTCCAGGACGCGCACATCCACCCGATGTCGGGCGGCGTCGAGCTGCTGCAGTGCAACCTCGCGGGTTCGCACGACGCCGCAGACACCCTCGCGACCATCGCGCGCTACGCCGCCGACAACCCCGACGTGGAGTGGATCGTGGGCGGCGGCTGGTCGATGGACCACTTCGCCGGCGGAGCCCCGCTGCGCAGCGCGCTCGACGCGATCGTGCCCGATCGTCCGGTGCTGCTCGCCAGCCGCGACCACCACTCGACGTGGGCCAACACCGCCGCGATGCGGGCGGCGGGAGTCGACGCCTCGACCGCCGACCCGGCGGACGGGCGCATCGAGCGCGAAGCGGACGGCTTCCCCGCCGGCACGTTCCACGAGGGCGCCGCGGATCTGTTCGCCGAGGCGCGCCCGAAGGTGTCGGACGACCTCGCCTATGCCGGGCTGCTGCGTGCGCAGGACGACCTCATCGCGCAGGGCATCACCGGCTGGCAGGATGCGCTCGTCGGGAACTTCCCGGGGATCTCGGGTGGTCTCGCCTCCTACCGGCGCGCCCTCGCGGACGGGACGCTCAAGGCGCACGTCGTCGGCGCCCAGTGGTGGGAGCGCGCCGAGGGGATCGAGCAGCTCCAGGCCATGATCCGCCTCCGGGACGAGGTCTCCGCCCTCGGTCGCGAGGACAGGTTCTCGCTCGGCTCGATCAAGTTCATGGTCGACGGCGTCGCCGAGAACCACACCGCGGCGATGCTCGAGCCGTACCGCGACGGTCACGGTCACCCGACCGGCAACCGCGGTCTGTCGTTCATCCCGGCGGAGCGCCTGCGCGAGTTTGCGATCGCCGCCGATGCCGCGGGGTTCCAGCTGCACTTCCATGCTCTCGGCGACCGCGCGGTGCGCGACGCGCTCGATGCGGTCGAGGCGGCTGCGGAGGTCAACGGCGCGACGGACGGGCGCCACCACCTCGCGCACATCCAGGTGATCGATGCGGCGGACGTGCCGCGCTTCGCCGCTGCAGGCGCGGTCGCGAACATGCAGCCGCTGTGGGCCTGCCACGAGGACCAGATGGACGAGCTCACTCTGCCGTTCCTCGCCGAGTCCGCGGCATCCCGTCAGTACCCGTTCGGCGATCTGCAGCGCGCGGGGGTCCGCCTCGCCGGCGGCAGCGATTGGCCGGTGTCGAGTGCCGACCCGCTCGCCGGGATCCACATCGCCGTGAACCGCGTCGCCCCGCTGTCCGACGACGAGCCGCTCGGGGGCGACCACCAGCGACTGGACCTCGCCACCGCGCTCGCCGCCTACACGTCGGGCACGGCCTACGTGAACCACCGCGACCACGACACCGGCTACCTCCGCGAGGGTTACCTCGCGAACCTCGTCGTCGTCGAGCCGAACCCGTTCTCCGTCGCCGCCCAGGAGCTGTACGCCTGCCGCGTCGCTTCGACGTGGATCGACGGGGAGCGCGTCTACTCGCGAGCCCACGCGGCGACGGATGCCGTCGCCGAGGCGCGCGTCCTGTCCTGAGGCCTTCTCCACCATCCGACACCGCCGTCACACCGAGGAGCACCATGATCCGCACCCGACGCACCGCCCGCCGCCTGCTCGCCTTCGCGGGCATCGGCGTCGCCGGCGCGCTCGTCCTGTCCGCGTGCAGCGCCGACACGTCGAGCCCCGACGCGACCGCCGCTCCCGAGTGGGAGCTCACCGCCCAGACGGCAGCGCCGTCGGGAGACATCGACTCCTTCACGTGGGTGAGCTACTCCGAGCCGTACTCGCTCGACTACGCGTACGCCTTCGACTACGCCGACAACCAGGTGCTGTCGAACGTGTGCGAGTCCCTGCTGCGGCTCGCTCCCGACTACACGCTGTCGCCGGGCCTCGCCGAGGCGTTCGAGCACCCGACGCCCGAGACCTGGGTGTACACGATCCGCGATGGCGTCACGTTCCACGACGGCACGCCCCTCACCGCCGATGACGTCGTCGCCTCGATGAGCCGTCATCGCGACCCCGAGGTCGGGTCGTCGTGGTACTCCGTCTACCAGAACGTGGCATCGATCGAGAAGACCGGCGATCGTCAGGTCACCGTCACGATGAATCAGCCCGACTCGCAGTTCAACCTTGCGATGGGCGGTTCGGCAGGCGTCGTCGAGTCGGCCGCGACGCTGGCGGAGAAGGGCGCCGACTACGGGAACTCGACCGGCCTCGTGAATTGCACCGGTCCGTTCGAGCTCGCCGAGTGGAAGTCCGGCGAATCGGTGACCCTGACCCGCTATGACGGCTACTGGGACGAGTCGCTGCGCGCGAAGGCGGGCGAGGCCCGGATCCTCTTCATGACGGACGCGAACGCGCGTGTCAACGCGCTGAAGTCGGGCGAGGTCGACGGCGGCTGGATGATCCCGACCGACGCGATCGCCCAGCTGCGCTCCTCCGGCAAGGGCGACGTCTCCTTCGGCCTGAACACCGCGGTCGGCAGCCTCATCGTGAGCGACCTCGAGGGTCCGCTCGGCGACCCGCGCGTGCGCAAGGCGCTGCTGATGGCGATGGACCGGCAGGGGATCCTGGATGCCGCGGTCCAGGGCTACGGCGACGTCACCGACGTCCTCACCACGAAGTCGGTGTGGGTCGGCGCCAGCGAGGCCGCCCTCGACGACGCGTTCGAGGGGCTCGAGGAGTACCCCTACGACATCGAGGCGGCGAAGAGGCTCATCGACGAGGCCGGGGTCGCCGGCGAGGAGATCGTGATCGCCACGGCGCCGATCACCAACGAGTTCACCGTGACGTCGCAGGCCGCAGCCGCCGCCGCGCAGTCGATCGGGCTCACGGCGACCATCGAGACGGTCAGCCCCAGCGCTTACACGGCGCTGTTCTCCGACCCGAGCGCACGCGAGGGCATCGACCTCTTCTTCACCTCGTGGTACCTGTCCAGCCCCGACCCGCTCGAGATGTACGCGGTGCTGCGCACCGGCGAGTTCAGCAACTACGGCAACTGGAGCGATCCCGAGTTCGACGCGCTGGTGAACGAAGCGGTCGCGATCGACGAGCCCGCCGCACGCAGCGAAGTCACCGCCCAGGCGCAGCGCATCGCGAACCAGCAGCTTCCGTGGCTGCCGCTCTACGAGAGCCCGATGACGCTGTTCCTCGGCGACCGGATCACCGGCGTGGCCCCCTCGGTGGCGTTCCTCTACTACCCATGGGCGGCGACCATTGGCTCGCGCTGACCTCACCGTGGGGCAGGGGCCGGACACCCGGCCCCGCCTCCGGGCCCGTGGCGGCTCCCTGTCCTCGGATTCGCACAGGGCTGCGGAGGTCGCACGATGACCGTCCTCCGCCGGATCGCCGGCAAGCTCGGGGGTCTGCTCCTGACGCTGTTCCTGGCATCCCTTCTCGTCTTCTTCTCCCGGTTCCTGGTTCCGGGTGATCCGGTCGCGTTCCTGCTGCGGGGTCGCAAGCCCAGCCCGGAGGCCGTGGCGCAGATCACCGCCCAGTACGGGCTCGACCTGCCGCCCTGGCAGCAGTACCTCCACTGGGCCGCCGGGATCTTCCAGGGCGATCTCGGCCGCTCGCTGCAGTATCGGCAGGACGTCACGGTCGTGCTCGCCGAGCGCCTGCCGGTGACGCTGGGCCTCGTCGTGATGGCAGGGACGATGATCGCCGTCGTCGGGCTCATCGCCGGGGCGGCGGCCGCCCTGTACCGCGGCCGCATCGCCGATCGCTCGATCCTCATCGGGCTCACCGTCCTCGGCGCCATCCCGTCGTTCGTGGGATCGATCGTGCTCATCGCGGTGTTCGCGGTGCAGCTCGGCTGGTTCCCGTCGTTCGGGTCGGGGGAGGGCTTCTGGGACACGGTGTACCACCTGGTGCTGCCGTCCACCGCGCTCGCGATCGTCTTCGTCGTGCTGGTGGGCAAGGTGACCCGGTCGTCGATGATCGATCAGCTCGACCGGGAGCACGTCGAGGTGGCGATCAGCCGCGGCATGAAGCGCGGCACCGTGGTCCGGCGTCACGTCTTCCGCAACGCCGTCGGACCCATCCTGACGGTGAGCGGGATGCTGGTGGCCGGGCTCCTCGTCGCCAGCTCCGTCGTCGAGGCGGCCTTCGGCCTCGCCGGTATCGGCTCGCTGCTCGTGCAGTCGGTCGACCGTCTCGACTTCCCGGTCGTGCAGGCGATCGTCCTTCTCGTCGTGATCGCGTTCGTGCTCGTGAACGCGGTGATCGACGTCCTCGAACCGTGGATCGATCCGCGATCCGCCGCTGGAGCCGGTGCCCGATGACCCCCACACCCACGCTCGCCGTCACGGTGATGCGCGCACCCCGCCGGCCGCGCGCCGGCCTCACATTCGCGATCGCGCTCGGCGTTCTCGCCGCGATGACCCTGGCCGCGATCTTCGCCCCGTTCCTTGCGCCGTACAACCCCGACGCCGTCGACTTCGCCGCGGTGAACGCCGGACCGAGCTCCGCGCACTGGCTCGGCACCGACGGCCTCGGCCGCGACACGCTCAGCCGCCTCATCTACGGTGCCCGCACCGCCTTGCTCGGACCGCTGCTCGTGGTCGTCGCCTCGACCGTGCTCGGCATCCTGCTCGGTCTTCTCGCCGGCTGGCGCGGCGGATGGGTCGATGCGGCCCTCGGCCGGGTGTTCGACGTGCTGTTCGCGTTCCCGTCGCTGCTCATCGCGATCATGGCGGTGGCGCTGTTCGGAAAGGGACTGGCCGCACCCGTCATCGCGATGAGCATCGCGTACGCGCCGTTCGTCGCGCGCCTGACGCGCTCGCTCATCGCCGCGGAGCGCAGCCGGCCGTACGTTGCGGCCTACCGCGTGCAGGGCTTCGGCGGAGCGTGGATCGCGCTGCGCCGCGTCCTGCCGAACGTCACCCCCATCGTGGGTGCGCAGTCGACGCTGAACTTCGGCTACGTGCTGGCGGAGCTCGCGGCCCTGTCGTTCCTCGGTCTCGGCGTGCAGCCGCCGACCGCCGACTGGGGCGCAATGATCAACGAGTCCCAGGCCGGTCTGCTCGGCGGGCATTTCCTGCCCGCGATCGTGCCGGCCGTCGCCGTCGTCGTGGTGGTCGTTGCCGTCAACATCATCGGAGAAGAGCTCTCCGACCGCATCGGAGGGGGGAGCCGGTCATGACCGCGCCGCATTCCGTTCTCGGCACTGCCGGCACCGGCTCGCCTGCGGCGAGCGCGTCCACCGGCCTTCTCGACGTCCGCGACCTCACGCTCGACCTCGCCGACGGCACGCGGCTGCTGCACGGCATCACGCTCCGCGTCGCCGCGGGCGAGACGGTGGGGCTCGTCGGCGAGTCGGGCTCCGGCAAGTCGCTCACTGCGCGCACCGTGCTCGGGCTGCTTCCCGCCCGGGCCGTCACGACGGGCGACGTCGAGCTCGACGGCACCGGGGTGTTGACCGCGTCCGCGCAAGAGCTGCGTCGGCTGCGCCGCCGGACCGCCGCGATGATCTTCCAGGACCCGCGGGCCGGCATCAACCCGATGCGCACGATCGGCGACCACCTCACCGAGGCGCTGCGCCTCGCCGAGGGCTGGTCGGCGGATGCCGCGCGGGCGCGCGCCGTCGAACTGCTCGAGGCCGTGCGCCTCCCGCGCCCCGAGGACCATCTTCGCCAGTACCCGCACGAGTTCTCGGGAGGCATGCTGCAGCGCGTGATGATCGCGGGAGCTCTCACGACCTCGCCGAAGCTGCTGGTGTGCGACGAGCCCACCACGGCGCTCGACGTCACAACGCAGGCCGAGATCATCGGGGTGCTCGCCGAGCAGCGCGCGAGCCGCGGCATGGGCATGCTCTTCATCACCCACGACCTCAATCTCGCGGCATCGCTGTGCGACCGGGTGTACGTCATGAGCGGCGGGCATGTGGTCGAGCAGGGGCAGGCGCGCGTGGTGCTGCGCGATCCCAAGGCGGAGTACACCCGCCGTCTGGTCGCTGCGACGCCGATGCTCGCCGGGGTCGCTCCCGGCGCGCTCGCGTCGGCGGCCGACGGCGGACACATCAGCGGGGTCATCGTGCGCCACGCCGGGCAGCAGCATCCGTTCACCGGCGCGTCGTCGAGCATCTCCGAAACTGTGCGCGCCGTCGGAACGGATGCCGGGGGCTCGGCGGTGTCCGCGCCGCCGATGCTCGAGGCGGCCGGGGTGTCGAAGACGTACCACCGCCGCGGGAAGGAGCCGGTGCGCGCGGTGGTCGCAGCGTCGGTCGCGGTGCCCCGTGGCGGTGCGGTCGGCGTTGTGGGCGAATCGGGCTCGGGCAAGTCGACGCTGGCGCGGATGATCGTGGGGCTCGAGAGCGCCGACAGCGGCGACATCCGCATCGACGGGCGCGAGCGCACAGCCGTGCCGCGCAGCCGGCGGGAGCGCCTCGCGCACGCGCGGAGTGTGCAGATGGTGTTCCAGGATCCCTACCTGTCGCTCGACCCGCGCATCACCGCGGGCCGCGCGATCGAGGACGCCCTGCGGCTGCACGGCGCCGGCGGCGGCGGGCGGCGCCGGGGTGCGGCCGATGCGCGCGCGCGTGTGCTCGACCTGCTCGACCAGGTCGGCCTGGGGGAGAAGCACGCGGCGGCGCGTCCGCGCACGCTCTCGGGCGGTCAGCGGCAGCGGGTCGCGATCGCCCGGGCCCTCGCGGTCGAGCCGGACGTGCTCGTGATGGACGAGGCGACGAGCGCGCTCGACGTCTCGGTGCAGGCGCAGGTGCTCGACCTCGTCGACAGCATCCGGCGCGAGCGCGGACTCACCGTGCTCTTCATCAGCCACGACCTGGCCGTCGTGCGGCGCGTGTGCGACGAGACCGTCGTCATGCGCCGCGGCGAGATCGTCGAACGCGGTCGCACCGCGGGGCTGCTGGCGGATCCCCAGCACGAGTACACCCGGCTGCTCATCGACTCGGTGCCGAAGCCCGGCTGGGACGCGGAGGCTGCGGCCGTCGAGCTCGAGGCGGCTGATCTCGACGCCGGGGGTGCGGACCGGTCTGCCGACGCCGATGATGTCGTCGCCGATGACGCCGATGACGCTGAGTCCGCGGCGGTCGAGGCAGCGAGTGCGGCGGCGTCGGGGCAGGCACGGTGAGTGGGCGGGCCTTCGTCGCGCGGCACGGTGGGACCCTTCTCGGGGCGCGCGGCACGTCGAAGGCTCGCCCGACACGCCCTCGACACCCGGCCGTGCCGGAACCTCGGTCGGCGCGGCTCGAGCGGCTCTGCGGGCGGAGCCGGAGCCGAGGAGGATGGAGGGGTGTTCAGTGTCGAACTGATTCCGGATGCCGGGCTCGACCGTGCGGTGCGGGATGACTGGGATCGGCTCCTCGCGGCCGGTCTGCCGAGCTCGGGCCGCAATCCTGCGCCGAGCCACCGTCCCCACGTGACTCTCGCGGTGCGAGATCGGCTCGATCCGTCGGCGTTCGCCGGTATCGCCGACCTGCTTCCCCTCGCACTTGAGCTCGGAGGTGTCGTCCTCCTCGGCCATCGGAACCGGTACGTGCTCGCGCGTCATGTCGTCGTGAGTTCGCCCCTCCTGGCCATCCACCGCGCTGTCGCGGAGATCGCCGGCCGACCCGAGCCGCGGTACTCGTCCACCGGGACCGACCGGTGGACGCCGCACATCACGCTGGCACGGGGCCTCACCACCACGCGATTGGCGACGGCGATGAGCGTGATCAAGGCCCCGAACATCGCCGGGGAAGCGATCGGTGCGCGGGTGTGGGATGCCGAGGCCGCGCGCGTCAGCACGATCCGATGAGGCGCCGGCCCGAGCCGGGGCCGCAGCCGGATCAGTCGGCGAGAGCGAGCGCCCGGAACGGCTCGCGCGGCGCGGACGGAGTCTGCGGCATCCGTTCCGGCTGCTGCCTGCCGCGCATTGTGCGCACGTACAGCTCGTCGATGAGGGCGGTCGCAAGGCGCACGAGCTTGGCGATCTCGGCGTCGTCGCGGTCGACCCACGCGCAGCGCGGCTCGTCGCCGACGGGAACGAAGCCGTCGTGCTGCTCCCACGCGACGAGGGTGCGCTCGGCGCCGAGCACGTGCTGCTGCCACCACACCTGGCGAAGGTAGCCCCGTGGGATGCTGCGCCAGGCCTTGTTGGTCGTCTTGATCTCGGCGAGCGTGATGCGCCCCGATGCGTCGACCGCGATGCCGTCCGGGGTGGCGAGGTGTCGCTTCTCGACGACCGCATGGAACAGCGCCGAAGAGGGCTGGATGCCGTGGGTCGCGGCGACCCACGCGGCGATCTCGGGTTCGCGCGCGCGCCCGTGCGCCGTGTACGCGTTGCCCGAGAAGCCCGAGCCGAGCAGCTTGGCATCGGCCGCGCGGGCGATCGCCCTGTCGGAGGTGAGCGTTGCAACGTCCGTCGCAGTGATCCCCCGCGAACGTGCGCGCACCCAGGCCACCCGGTCGCGCGAGTCCGCCACGATGCGGGCGGCGACCTCCGGTGCCTGCGCCGCGAGCCCGGAGGGGCGTGCGGCGGCGTGCTCGGGGTTCACCACTCGAGGCTACGCCGCCGACCCGACATCCGCCGCCTGCGACGCACCGCACCCCGGCAGGATCGTGCCCCGATCGCCCGCTCGATCACAGGCTTCATGTGCTCACGCCGAGGTCACACGATCGCCGCGCGCGGTTCGTGTGGTCTCGGCGAGAGCACACGATCGCGGCGAGCCGGCGCCGTGTCCTCCCCAACCCGGGCAAGGCCCGAGCCGTCCACGGATATTGCGGGGGAAGCCCGCTGCGGAAACTGCGGGCGCGACGCTGAGAACATGCCCCGTCACCTTTCGTTTCCGGATGCCGCTGCCGCCGTCCGCTCGCGCAGCCAGCTGCGGGCGCAGGGGATGAGCGAGCGAGAAATCGTCCGAGCGCTCCAGAGCGGCCACCTGCGCAAGCTCCAACGCAACCGTTTCGTGGCGGTCGCGGTCTGGGGGGATCTGTGGCCGGAGTCGCGGCATCTCGTCGAGCTGAGCGCAGCAGCTGCGGAGATGCGCACCGGGGAGGGCGTGGCCTCGTACGTCTCCGCAGGCGCGCTCCGAGAGCTCCCGTTCTATCGGCATATCCCTGAGGCTGTGCACTTCACGCTGCCGGCCGGCACGCGGATGTCGAGTCGACCGGGGCTGCAGCGGCACCACGATCACCTGCCCGAGGACGACATCGACACCGTGTTCGGCATCCGCTGCACGTCGCTCGAGCGAACGACGTTCGACCTTGCCCGCACGCTCACTCTGGAAGCCGCCGTCGCCGTCGCCGACGCAGCGCTCAGGCAGACCACGATGGTCGCAGGCGAATACGACATGCTCGCGGCGGATGTGTGGCGTGAGCGCATGCTCGAGCGGTGTGCGCGATCGCGCGGGGTTCGCGGCATCCGGCAGGCAGAGCTGGCGATCCGCTTCGCCGACGGACGCTCCGAATCGCCCGGCGAGTCCGTCAGCCGTCTCCAGCTGTCCAGGCTCGGTTTCCGGCGGCTGCGGTTGCAGGTTCCGGTGCCGGGTCCTGCCGGCACGCGCTACCGCGTCGACATCGAGATCGAGGATGCACGCACTTTCTTCGAGTTCGATGGGCTCGGCAAGTACCTCGACGAATCACTGCGTTCCGGCCGGACAGCCGAACAGGTGGTTCTGGACGAGAAGCGTCGCGAGGACTGGATCCGGGGCACCACGCAGAAGCGGATGGTGCGCGCTGAGAGCGCCCACATCGTCAGCCCCGCAGCCCTTGCGCAGCGTCTGGCCGCGTTCGGTGTCATGCCCCCGGGGCACTGAGATCGGCGGTGCGGCACGCTTCGTGTGCTCTCGTCGACGTCACACGCGCGCCGCGCACGGTTCGTGTGGTCTCGGCGAGAGCACACGATGGCGACGGGCGGCCGGCGCGCAAGGGGGGTTGCGGTGCGCGGTGACGGTGGCATCCTCGGGGTCATGGAGACGATCACGAGAGACGAGTTCCGCGCATTCCCCGGTGTCGAGGACTGGCGTCCCCGCGTCACGGGGGCGTTCGCGCTGTTCCGCACCGGCAGCTTCGCGGTCGGGGCGCAGCTGTTCGCCGCGATCGCCGAACTGGCCGATGCCGCCGACCACCATCCCGACGTCGACGTGCGCTACGCGACCCTGCGCGTGAGGCTCCTGACGCACTCGGCCGGAGGACTGACGGCGAAGGACGCCGCGCTCGCCGCGCAGATCTCCGAGGCCGCGCGCGAACTCGACATCCGCGCCGAGACCGACCGCATGCACGACCTCATGCTCGCCGTCGCGACGCCTGATCCCGGCGCGGCGGTGGCGTTCTGGAAAGCGGCGACCGGCTTCTCCGAGGTGCGCGACGGCGTGCTGTTCGACGCCGACGGCCGCGGGCCGCTCATCTGGTTCCAGCCGGTCGACAAGCCGCTGCGCGGAAGGTCGCATCTCGACGTCAACGCCCCGCGCGACGTGATCGAGAAGCGTCTCGAGGCCGCGCTCGCCGCCGGCGGCACG
>Ga0160431_100660_pt1 | contig 12416 bp, 15 predicted proteins | sample HID1971K_E0MG_FD_108212 | JGI IMG/M metagenome (GOLD analysis project Ga0160431, IMG submission 108212) | Enriched millipede-associated microbial communities from UW Madison campus, WI, USA - HID1971K_E0 MG | ecosystem: Host-associated > Arthropoda: Insects > Digestive system > Unclassified ...
CAAGCTGAATAAGGATTGAATCATGCAAATCCAGGTCAACAGCAGCAACCATATCGAAGGCAACATCCGTCTCAACGAGTGGGTCCGCAGTACGCTGGAAGCCACGCTCGAACGTTACGAGGAGGACCTCACCCGCATCGAGGTGCACCTGCGCGACGACAACGGTGCCAAACCCGGTCCGCATGACAAACGTTGCCAGATGGAGGCTCGCCCCAAAGGCCACCAACCGATTTCCGTGACCCACACCGCCACCTCGCTGGACCAGGCGGTCGACGGTGCCGCCAGCAAGCTGAACAATGCGCTGGAACACTTCTACGGCAAACTGCGCAGCAAGCGCGGCGTCCTGGAGCTGAGTGACCCCGACGCCTGATTCACGCCCATGAACAACAACGCCCGGCTAATGCCGGGCGTTTTCGTTTGTGGCGATCAATGGCCCTGAACCAACCTGGCAGTTGCCGGGTCAACTTCTGCAGTCAATCTTTGCAGACCCCAAGCATGAACAACCCATTCGACCAGATCAGCGCCGCCTTCGCCCCCGAGTACCGGATCAACCTGAGCATCGAAAGCCTGGACGGCAGCATCATGCTGACCCTCTCCGACGACGCAGGCGTCGCCGCCAAGCGCCTGATCAGCCAGGCCCAGCGCAACGACCCGGTGCGCCTGCAGCGGGTCATCGACAGCATTCGCCTGGGCCTGGCCATCGAGCTGGGGCAGAACCCGTTGCAGGTTCTGGCCGCACTGACCCGCGACCCACGCCACGCACCCAGCCATTTCATGGCCAACTGAGCCTACTTGCCGTCTTCCACTTCCTTGCCGTTGGCATCCAGCACCTTGGTCGACGGGTAGCGGTACGAGGCGTAGCGCACCACCAGGATCGCGAAGGCCAGCAGCAGGATGCCGCCGCACACATACAGAAGGCCCACGTCCGGCGCCTTGTGGTGCGAGACATCGCCGATCAGCAGGCGCGTCAGTGCGGTGATCGCCACGTAGAGCAGGAAGCGGATCGGCATGTGGTTGGTCTTGAAGTAGATCCCGACCATCGCCCCCAGTTCCAAGTAGATGAACAGCAGCAGGATGTCATCGACGCTGACCCCGCCCTTGCCGAGCATGTCGAGGAAAGTCACTACCGCCGCATAGGCCGTGATCGCACCGATGCCGAACAGCGCCAGGTAATGAAACCCCTCGACACACAGATTGCCCAGCGAATCGGCCGAGCCATGCAGCCCCTTGCGCAGCTTTTCAGCCCATTTGATGTTCACGATGTCCAACTCCCCGATACGACCTGAAGGATGATGCGTCATCACTGTGACGCTTGTGCCATGCAGTTAAAGGGCCAGGCCCTCGCCTTGGAAGGCGACCGATTGCCGCAAGGCACCTGTAAGCCAGGCTTTTTTGCGGCAAGGCTTGCGCCTGAAGCGTCATGCCATTACTGTATGCGCATACAGTAATCGAATAACCCAACCGCAAAAAGGCACAGAGGTGATGAATGGCCGTCGAAGTGGTGTACCGAAGCAGCCGCGACCCGGAGCGCTTGTTCATGGATAAGGCCGAAGCAGATCGTCATGACAAGATGCTCGAACTGGCCGAGCGCCTGGCCGAGGTGTTGCAGAAGGCGGTGCCTTCGCTGACCGAGCAGCAGGTCGAGGAAGCGGGTATCTACATGGCCAAGAACCGCGATGTGTTCGCCCGGGCGTTCAAGAGCCAACCGGATGCCCTGGCGGAGCTGCTCGAAGCCAACGCAGCTGAGTGACTGTGGTAGCACACTGACAACAACCCAAAAGCTTGCGCGATCCCTGTGGGGCGGGTCCGCGAAGCGGCCGATGCAGCATCAACCGTACAGCAACCGCTCCGCCAGCATCTGCGCCACCCGCGCCGGCGAGCGCTTCTCGGCCTGGGCATGGGCGAACACTTCGGTCAGTCGTGAGGGTATCCGTGCCAGGTGCGCCGTGATGGTGCCAAGGTCTTCCCCACGGTGCGTCATCGCCACGTAGATCAGCCCACCGGCATTGATCACGTAATCCGGCGCATACAGAATCCCGCGGGACTCCAGCTGGTCCGCCACCTGCAACGTGGTCAGCTGGTTGTTCGCCGCCCCCGCCACTGCTGCGCAGCGCAGCTGCATCACGCTTTGGCCAGTGAGCACCGGGCCTACGCCGCAGGGCGCGAAAATATCGCAGGGGGTGCTGATCAGGGCGTCGTTGGTCACCGGATGGGCGTTGAACTGCTCCACCGCCAGGCGCACCCGGCCAGGGTCGAGGTCACTGACCAGCAGTTCCGCCCCCGCCGCGTGCAACTGCTCGGCCAGCGCGTAACCGACATTGCCCAGGCCCTGCACCGCCACCCGCAGCCCTTCGAGGTTGCCGCTGCCCAAACGCGCCTGGGACGTCGCACGGATGCCGGCGAACACGCCCATGGCCGCATGCGGCGAGGGGTCGCCGGAGGCCGTGGTGCTGGTGACATGGGGCGTGCTCTGGGCGATGCAGTCCATGTCCACCGTCGAGGTGCCGCTGTCCACGGCAATGATGAAGCGCCCGTGCAGGGTATCGATGAAACGGCCAAAGGCCTCGAACAACGCGGCGCGGTTTTCCACATGGGGGTTGCGCATGATCACGGCCTTGCCGCCGCCCAGCGCCAGGCCGGCCAATGCCGCCTTGTAGCTCATGCCCTGGGCCAGGCGGATGGCATCGGTCATGGCGCTTTCGTCATCGGCATACGGCAAGTAGCGGCAGCCGCCCATCGCCGGGCCCAGGTGCTCGCTGTGAATGGCCACCACGGCCTTGAGGCCGGTAGGCGGGTCGATGAACAGGTGCAGCGACTGGGTACGGGTGCTTTGCATCAGCGCGAACATCGGCGGGCTCCCCATCGAGGTGCTCCTACCAGTATAGGCACGCGGCCATACCTGGCGCTGCGGGCGGACCACTGGACGAAACACGGCGCCAGAGCTAATACTCAAACCTGTGTGGAGAAGCCCGATGAACCCACGTAAAGCCTGCCTGGCCTGCATGGAGTGCGAGCCTGTCGCCCTGCTGGAAGCCGCCTTGTGGATTGCCGTCGAGCACGATCGAAAGGTCGAGCCCGCAACCTCTCTTGCAATCATCCAGGACCTGCAACGTGAGATCAGCGCCAGGCTGCCGATGCTGCCCGTGTGCGAACTGGCCCAACCCCTGCTGCGCCAGCTGAATGCGCTGGGTTTCCAGCAGGACGAATTTCATCCGCTGCGCCCGCAGGCGGCGCTGTTGGACAAGGTGCTGCATCGTCGCCGAGGCCAACCGCTGGCACTGGCCATCATCACCCTGGAGCTGGCCCGACGCCTGTCGATCCCGCTGGAGGGGGTGGCGTTCCCGGGGCACTTCCTGCTTCGCGTACCCGGTGCCGATCATCTGCTCGACCCCTGTGGTGGCCGGCGTCTGTACCCCAATGATTGCCGCGAATTACTGGCACGCCAGTTCGGCCCGCATGTGCCGCTCACCGCCGAGCACTTGCGCACGGCAAGCCCGGCGCAGATGCTCCAGCGCCTGTCGCGCAACCTGCGCCAGCTGCATATCAGCAACGACAACCACCTGGCCGCGTTGGTCGATGCCGAACGGGTCATGCAACTGGGGCCGGTGCAGGTCAGCGACTACATGACGCGCGCGTCCTTGTACCAGCACCTGGAATGCCCACAGGCCGAGCGATTCGACCTGGAGCATGCGCTGCTGCTGACCGATGACCCGGTCCAGCGCCTGAAGCTGTCCGAACGTATCGGCAAGCTTCCGACGGAGAACCATTCGATTCACTGAGCGGGGGTGTCCACCTGGCAGGAGGGATGCGCCTTGGCGAATGCCGGGTGCCCGGCGGCCAGTGCCGCGACCCGACAAATACGTGGATAACCGCCGAGGTCGATGTTGAAACGCTCGGCCGCATACAGCTGCGGGATCAGGTAGACATCCGCCAGGCCCGGCTGGTCGCCGAAGCAGAAGCCCTGGTCGCCAATCAGTTGTTCCACAGCGGCCAGGCCCTGGCCGATCCAGTGGGCAATCCACTGGTTGACCTGCCCCTCGTCATGCCCCAGCTGGCGCAGCTGGTTGAGCACACTGACGTTGTGCAGCGGGTGCACATCGCAACCGATGATCGCCGCCACCCCACGCACCTTGGCCCGCGCCTCGGCGCCTGTGGGTAACAGCGCAGGCTGTGGATAAACCTCCTCCAGGTACTCGATGATCGCCGGCGACTGCACCAGCAGTTCGCCGCCATCGGTACGCAGGGCCGGCACTCGGCCCTGCGGGTTCAGCGCCACATAGTCGCTGCCGCGTTGCTCACCCTTCAGCAGGTTGACCGGCAGGGCCTGGTAATCCAGGCCCTTGAGCGCCAGGGCGATGCGCACCCGATAAGACGAGGTGGAACGGTAATAGGTATACAGCTCCATGGCCCTGCCCCCTCAGTTGGCCGCAACGATCTTGCCGCGGCATTCACCGAAGCCGATGCTGGCCACGCCGTCGCCCTGGCAACGGGCGCGCAGGATGATCTCGTCGCCGTCTTCGAGGAACTTGCGCAGCTCGCCACTGGCCAGCTCGACCGGCTGCTTGCCGCCCACGGTGGTCTCCAGCAGGCTGCCGAAGGCATCGGGGGTCGCACCGGACAAGGTGCCCGAACCGAACAGGTCGCCTGGCTGCAACTGGCAGCCGTTGACGCTGTGGTGGGCGATCAGCTGCGCCACGGTCCAGTACATGTTCAGGGTATTGCTCAGCGCCAGGCGGTGGGCGGGCAAGCCCTGCTCGCGCATGCGCTCGGTCAGCAGCAGCACTTCCAGTTCGATATCGAACGCACCGGTGGCCTGGTCACGCTGATCCAACAGGTACGGCAGCGGTTGCGGGTCACCCTCAGGGCGTGCCGGCTGGGCACGGCGGAACGGCTCCAGCGCTTCGGCGGTCACCACCCAGGGCGAGATCGAGGTGATGAAGCTTTTCGACAGGAACGGGCCCAGAGGCTGGTATTCCCAGGCCTGGATATCCCGCGCCGACCAGTCGTTGAGCAGGCACAGGCCAGCCAGGTGCTGGTCAGCCTCGGCGATCGGAATGGCCTGGCCCATCTCGTTGCCCTGGCCGATCCAGATGCCCAGTTCCAGTTCGTAGTCCAGGCGCGCACAGGGGCCGAAGCTCGGCTCGGTGTGGCCGGCCGGCAGCGTCTGGCCTTTGGGGCGGCGTACATCGGTGCCCGAAGGACGCAGGGTCGAAGCGCGGCCGTGGTAGCCGATCGGTACGTACTTGTAGTTGGGCAGCAGCGGGTTATCGGGGCGGAACAGCTTGCCGACGTTGGTGGCGTGCTGGATGCCCACGTAGAAGTCGGTGTAGTCGCCCACCTTGGCCGGCATGTGCAGCTGGCATTCGCTGGCCGGATACAACGCCGCGTTCAGCGCCGCCTGGTGCTCGCTGTGCTCGCCCAACAGCACCAGCAGGCGCTCGCGCAGGGCCACCCGGGCAGTGCGGCCGAGGGCAAAGAAGGCATTCAGCGCGCCGCCACGGGTAGCCTCGACGGCAGCCTTTGCCTGGCCCTCGAACAGCCCGGCAGCCAGCACGGCCTCCAGGTCCAGGATGGCATCGCCGATGGCCACGCCACAGCGCAGCGCTTCGCCCGGGCGGCTGAAGATGCCCAGCGGCAGGTTCTGCAGCGGGAAGTCGCGGTGCCCGTTGGCGTGCTTGACCCAACTACGGGCAATGGCGGTCTGGTTCATCGGTTATCTCCGGTTCGGGTTGAAGGTGCTCGGCAAGGTGGCCCAGCAACTATCGTAGTCGGCCTGCAATTGCGGGCATTCGAGGGCTTGGCGGCTCGGACGCAGCACCTGGCTGGTCTCGAACATGAAGGCCATGGTGTTGTCGATCTTGTGCGGCGCGAGGTCGGCGGCGATGGCTTTTTCGCAGGTGTCGGCATCAGGCCCGTGGGCGCTCATCACCCCGTGCAGCGAGGCGCCTCCCGGCAGGAAGCCTTCGGCCTTGGCATCGTAGGCACCGCTGATCAGGCCCATGAACTCGTTCATCAGGTTGCGGTGGAACCACGGGGGTCGGAAGGTGTTTTCCGCCACCATCCAGCGCGGTGGGAAGATCACGAAGTCCATGTTGGCCAGGCCGTGCACACTGCTCGGCGAGGTGAGGACGGTGAAGATCGACGGGTCCGGGTGATCGAAGCTGACCGTGCCAAGGGTATTGAAGCGGCGCAGGTCGTATTTGTAGGGCACGTTGCTACCGTGCCAGGCGACCACGTCCAGGGGCGAATGCTGCAGCGCGCAGGCCCAGTGCTCGCCCAGGAACTTCTGCACCAGCTGCACCGGCCCTTCGGCTTCTTCGTAGTGCGCCACAGGGGTGAGGAAGTCGCGCGGATTGGCCAGGCCGTTACTGCCGATCGGGCCCAGGTCCGGCAGGCGCAGCGGCGCGCCATGGTTTTCTGCGAGGTAACCACGCGCCTGGCCATCGAGCAGCTCGACCCGGAACTTCATGCCCCGCGGGATCACCGCAATCTCCAGCGGCTCCACCACCATCACCCCAAGTTCCGTGGCAATGCGCAGGCGACCTTGCTCGGGCACCAGCAGCAGCTCACCGTCGGCGTTGAAGAACACCCGGTCCATGGAGCGGTTGGCGCAGTAGATGTAGATGCTCACCCCCGCCGGTTTTTCAGCGGCCGAATTGGCCACCATGGGCAACCAGCCTTCGATGAAATCGGTGGGCTCGCTGGGGATCGGTTGCGGGTTCCAGCGCAGGCGGTTGGGGGTGATCGCGCCCAGCGGGCCGACCAGCGGCTGGCGCTCCAGGCGCTCGAAACGCGGGTGCAGCGCCGAGGGGCGGATGCGGTACAGCCAGGTGCGGCGCAGCTCGCTGCGGGCCATGGTGAACGCCGTACCCGACAGCAGCTCGGCATACAGCCCGTAGGGGGCCTTCTGCGGCGAGTTCTGCCCGATGGGCAATGCGCCGGGCAGGGCTTCAGAGGCGAATTCGTTGCCGAAGCCGCTCAGGTACTGAAGGTCGGGGGACGTGTCGCGGTTCATCGATGCCTCCGGGTTTTGTTTTTATCGTAATCAGATTACGAATAACGTAATTTGATCGCTGCATGGCGTCAAGCTATAAAGGCGCGACTCGACGAATCGGAACCTCCACCTCCATGGCCAAAGCCAGCTCCCCCACCGACACCGGCAAGCAGAAGGTCCGCTCGGCGGAAGTCGGCACCGACATCCTCAAGGCCCTCGCCGAGCTGTCCCCTTCTACCTCGCTGTCGCGCCTGGCCGAACACGTGCAGATGCCGGCGAGCAAAGTGCACCGCTACCTGCAGGCGCTGATCGCCAGTGGCTTTGCCGAACAGGATGCGGCCACCAACCACTACGGGTTGGGCCGCGAAGCCTTGCGCGTGGGCCTGGCAGCCCTGGGCAGCATCGACGTGCTGAAGGTCGCGGCGCTGCCGCTGTCGCAATTGCGCGACGAACTCAACGAAAGCTGCTTCATCGCCGTATGGGGCAACCAGGGTGCGACGGTGGTGAGCATCGAGCCGGCAGTGCGGGCTGTCACCGTGGTGACCCAGATCGGTTCGGTGCTGCCGCTGCTCAGTTCGTCCACCGGGCTGGTGTTCGCCGCCTACCTGCCCGAACGCGAAACGGTGGAGCTGCGCGACCGCGAACTGGCCACGCTGGCGCACAGCGCCAGCGACTATGAACCCGTGCTCGCCGGTATTCGAAAGCAGGGGCTGCACCATGTGCATGGTCTGCTGATGCCCGGTGTGGATGCACTGTCGGCACCGGTGTTCAACGCCCTGGGGCAGATCGCCGCGGTGATGACCGTGGTGGGGCCGACGTCGATCTTCCACGCCGATGAACAGGGTCCGGCGGCGCAGCGCCTGCTGGCGGCCGCGCGGGATACCAGCTGGCGCATGGGGCACTCGCCGCAGCCTTGAAAGGCCCCTTGGACACTGTTGCCCGAAACGTAAAGGTGAATGTCATAAGCGGCTATTTTTCCTACAGGATCAAGCGCTTATTCTTAACTCACTGGCCGGCATGAAGGGCAATACCCCCCCCGCCTTTCAGGCCCGCGAGGTTTCACCGACGTAGATTTTGAAGCTCCTTGATCTAACGTCTCGATTGGCCGCTGCGTTTGCAGCGGCCTTTTTTATGCCTGGTGCAAAGCAGCCATCAACCCAGCGGATACTTCTGCAGATTGGCCATCATCTGCTGCAACGCCTGCACGTTGTCCTGGGGGTGTACCGCGCCATCGAAGTCACCGATCTGTGCCCAGTGCTGCGCCACCTGCTCCGGTGTGAACCCTTCACGGGGGTCGAACCCGACGCCCAGGCTGCGCTCCCAGCGCACCTTGCCAATCCAGCCACCGCCCACCTCGAACAGCTCGCCGCTGTCCTGACACTGCTCGCTGCCCAGGTACACCACCAACGGGCTGACCAGTTCAGGCTTGAGGCGCTCGAAGACCTGCGCCGGGATCAGCCCCTCGGTCATGCGCGTGCCACCGGTGGGCGCGATGGCGTTGACCAGCACGCCGTGCCTGCGCCCTTCGATGGCCAGGGTGCGGGTCAGGCCATACAGGCCCAGCTTGGCCATGCCATAGTTGGCCTGGCCGAAGTTGCCGTAGATACCGGAGGTCGAGGCGGTAAAGATCACCCTCCCCCATTGTTGCTCGCGCATGTGCGGCCAGGCGGCGCGGGTCACCTTGTAGGCACCCTCGACATGCACCTGGTAGACCTGCTCCCAGTCAGCGTCGTCCATCTTGTGGAAGGTCTTGTCGCGCAGGATGCCGGCATTGTTCACCAGCACGTCGACCCGGCCGAAACTGTCCAGCGCCTGTTCGACGATGCGCGCGCCAGCGCTGACCGAGTCGTGGTTGGCCACTGCGGTCCCCCCGGCAGCGCGAATTTCGGCCACCACCCGGTCCGCCGCCGAAACACTGGCACCTTCGCCATGGCTCGAACCGCCCAGGTCATTGACCACCACCCGAGCCCCTCGCGCGGCGAACAGCAGCGCATGGGCGCGGCCCAGGCCGCCACCGGCCCCCGTGACGATCACCACACGGTCTTGCAGCGTTACCGGCTCGCTCATGCGCTTGGCTCCAGCTCAGGTTGAATGCGTCGAGTCTGTGCCAACGCCCAGGCGCCGGACAATCAAGCGCACCCACGCTGAATGCCAGGCGATAACGCAGGACGATGGTCGGCGGTTCAGGACCAGGCGACTTTCTGCGGCAGGTAGCTCAGGCATTGCTCGCGAAAAACCAGGTAGTGGCGCAGGACCTGCGCAGGGGCCTCGGTATGGGGGTAATGGCCAATGCCTTGCAGCTGCACGGTGTCCGGGTTGGGCACCAGTTGCCGGTAGCGCTCGACCATGCGCGCGCCCGAGAGCGGGTCGACCACGCCATTGATGAAGCGCAGCGGCACACCCTCGGCCTGCAGCGCGCCGACCCAGCGTTCGCGATGGGCGCGGCGCTCCGGCACGAAGCTCACCAGCTTGTGCAAAATGCGGGTACCGCCGTGCGCGGCAATCAGGCTCCAGCAGTCATCCAGGGCACTTTCACTGGGGCGGGTACAGGGCCCGTAGGTCTGCGAGACATTGCGCACCAGGTCATCACGCTTGAACGAGCGCCCGACCAGCCAGCCCAGGCGGCTGAGCAGCAGTTTCTGCACCAGCAGCACCTGGCAGCTCTCAGGGAACAGGCCGCTGTTGAGGAATACGCAGCTGGCGATCTCGGCACGCTGCTCATGGTGCCGCGCCAACAGCTCCTGGGCCACGCTGCCGCCATAGTCGTGCGCCAGCAGGTGCACCGGTACCTGTACCTTGAGATGGGCCAGCAAGGCCTGTTGCAGGTCGGCTTGCTCCATCAGGCTGTAGGTATGGTCCAGCGGTTTGGCCGAGTCGCCAAACCCCAGCATGTCGCAGGCGATCAGCCGAAAATGCTGGGTCAGCGGCGCCCACAGGTAGTGCCAGTCCCAGCTGGCGGTCGGGAATCCATGCAGTAGCAGCAGGGGCTCTCCTTGCCCTGCGGTCCAGTAGCGGATGCTCTGGCCCCGGAACGTGAAACTCTGTCCCCGGGTACGCCAGACGCACAATGGTATCTCGGCCAATGGCATCGTATTCGTCCCGGTTGTCTAGGTGTTGACGGTGTTAGGCAAGGCTGCGGTCATTGCAAGTCACCTCGGCACTTACTTGTGCTCTCTTTGTCGAGGCTGAGTCTAGTCAGCCGCCCAACAGGTGAAACTTGCGTTGCCAGCCAGCTTGTTGACCGAGCGAGCCAGTGGCACGAACGGTCACAGCAGCATGGCCAACAGCGGCGCTGCGAACAGGTTGAGCAAGCCGGTCAGCACCATGACCAGGCCGGCCACGGAGCCTTCTTCGCGGCCCACCTCGTGGGCGCGGCTGACCCCGGCGCCATGGGCGCCGACACCGAACAGCGCACCCCGCGCCAACGCCGAGCGCAACGGCAGCCAGCGCAGCAGCACGCCGCCGAACAGGGCACCGAGCACGCCGGTGAACATGACGAACACTGCCGTCAGCTCCGGCACGCCACCGAGGTCATGGGCCAGCGGCATGGCGAATGGCGTGGTGATCGAACGCGGCACCAGTGACAGGCTGGTCGCAGTGTCCAGGGACAGCAGGTGCGCCAGGCCCCAGGAACTGGCGATCGACGCCGTGCTGCCTGCCAGCATGCCGATCAGCAATGCCGGCCAGTCCCGGGCCAGCATCGCCCGTTGTTGCCAGATCGGTACCGCGAAGGCCACCGTCACCGGGCCCAGCACGCCCATCAGCCAGTGGGTGTTGCGGGCATATTCGGCATAAGCGGTGTGCAATGGCACAGCCACCGCCAACAGCAGCGCCGGCACCAGGATCAGCGGCGACATCAGGTACCGCCCGGTACGTCGGTACAGCCAACGGCTGCCCAGGTAGGCCAGCAGGGTCAGCGCCAGCCAGAACAGCGGCATGGGCTCAATGCTCATGGCGCAACCTCCAACGGCAGACCAGCTCGACGGTGACGGCGGTGACCACCATGACCATCAGGGTGCTCACGGCAATCACCAGCAGGATGCGCCAGCCTTCTTCACGTACCAGGGTGCCGTAATCGAGCAGGCTCATCAGCGCCGGTATGAAGAACAACAGCATCTCGGCCATCAGCCAGCCTGCGCCCAGTTGCAAGGTAGCGGGCTTGACCACGCCGCAGGCGAACAGCAGCAGAAGCAGGGCCAGGCCCATCACCCCGCCAGGGATGGGCCAACCCAGCCAACCGGCCAGTTGGCTACCGGTCCAGAACAACACCAGGAGGACCGCCAGCTCGGTGAGCAGGCGCAGGGTTTTTTTCAATAACGCGGGTTTCATGGGAGGGTTCCTCGACAGGCCTTCATTCTAAGATTCGGCTGCCTAGGCCAGAAGCGAATTGTTAGACTGATCGCCATTCCAATATGGAATTCAGAAGATGGAATTCAAACAGCTGCGCAGCTTCATCGAAGTGGTCCAGCGCGGCGGCTTCACCCAAGCCGCGCAGACGCTGCACATCAGTCAATCGGCCGTGAGCAAGCAGGTGGCCCAGCTGGAGCAGGCTATCGGCCAGCCACTGCTCGAACGCCAGGCCTCGCACCTGCACCTGACCGCTGCCGGGCGCATCGTCCTGGAACGGGGCGAGGCGTTGCTGCGCCAACGCCAGGCGCTGCTCAACGAGCTGGACGACCTCAGCCAGATGGAACGCGGCGAGCTGCGCCTGGGCCTGCCGATGCTGGGCAGCGATGCCTTGTTCGCCGGGTTGTTCGCCGAGTACCGACGGCGCCATCCGAACATTTCGATTCAACTGCTCGAAGGCGGCAGCCGCACGGTCGAGCAGGCGGTGCACAGTGGCGAGCTGGAATTGGGCGGCAGCCTGACGCCGAGCGATCCGGCGTTCGAACATCAGCCGTTCTGCAACGAGCCGCTGGATGCGCTGCTACCGGCCGGGCATGCGCTGGCGGGGCAGCGACAGGTGACCTTGCAGCAACTGGCGGATACTCCTTTCCTGCTGTATCAGCGCAGCTTCGTGCTCAATGACCGGTTGCTCAAGGCTTGCCAGCAGCAAGGGTTCACGCCCAAAGAAGGTGGGCGCAGTGGCCAGGCGGATTTTCTGGTGGCGCTGGTGGCGGCGGGCCAGGGCGTGGTGTTGCTGCCGCGGGTGGTGGCGAAGGCGTTGGAACGGCCTGGGGTGGTGCGTTTGCCTTTGAGTGCGCCGAAGGATCTGCGCTGGGATATCGCGTTTATCTGGCGGCGTGGCGCGTATCTGTCGCGGGCGGCTCAGGCTTGGCTTGAGCTGGTGAGAGGTACATGAGGGCCCTATCGCCGGCAAGCCGGCTTGTGTCTTGAGAGGGGATTAGAATCTGGAGTGAGAGCGGTGAATGGCAAGCTGACTGCCGGAGGTGCCTTGAGCACGAGTGGGAGCACAAGCTGC
>Ga0160431_100661_pt1 | contig 12409 bp, 13 predicted proteins | sample HID1971K_E0MG_FD_108212 | JGI IMG/M metagenome (GOLD analysis project Ga0160431, IMG submission 108212) | Enriched millipede-associated microbial communities from UW Madison campus, WI, USA - HID1971K_E0 MG | ecosystem: Host-associated > Arthropoda: Insects > Digestive system > Unclassified ...
AACCCCACCGACGACAGCGCGACGCTCACGATCTCGATCGCCGGCGGCGAGAACCTCACGGTCAGCGTCCCCGCGGGCGGCACGGTGAGCCTGGGCGCCAACGACGAGCCGCTGCGGATCGTCGGCCTCGACACGAAGCCGGGCGCGACGGTCGAGATGCACTTCCAGTCCGGTGACTCCACGGGCGTCAAGGCCGACATCCCGGTCCTCGACGGCTCGCTCCCCTACTACTCGGACCTGGTCCCCTCGGAGACGGTGAGCACCCCGCAGCCCACCCCGACCGACACGGCTGCTCCGGCACCCGCGGACTGACCCCGCTGAACATGCAGGAGGCCGGCACCCCATGGGGTGCCGGCCTCCTCTGCGTTCAGCCCTCGAAGCGGTAGCCGAGGCCGCGCACCGTGACGAGCATGACCGGTTCGCTCGGGTTCTCCTCGATGCGCGAGCGGATGCGCTTGATGTGCACGTCGAGCGTCTTCGTGTCGCCGAAGTAGTCGCTCCCCCAGACCCGATCGATCAGCTGGCCGCGGGTGAGGACACGCCCCGAGTTGCGCATCAGCACCTCGAGCAGCTCGAACTCCTTCAGCGGCATGTTGATCTGCTGGCCCGCGACGGCCACGGTGTGCCGGTCGATGTCGAGGGAGACCCGCCCGCCGTCGAGCACCCGCTCGTCGAGCTCGCTGTCGGCCTGCACGACACGGCGCAGCACCGCGCGCATGCGCGCGAGAAGCTCGCGCGACGAGTACGGCTTCGTGATGTAGTCGTCGGCTCCGAGCTCGAGCCCCACCACGATGTCGACCTCGGAGTCCTTGGCCGTGAGCATGATGATCGGCACCGCGGAGGTCGAGCGGATCTGTCGGCACACCTCGGTGCCGGGCATCCCCGGCAGCATCAGGTCGAGCAGCACGATGTCGGCTCCGCGCTCCCGGAAAGCCGTGAGCGCTCCGGGACCGTCCTCCGCGATCTCCACCTCGTAGCCCTCGCGTCGCAGGAGATAGGCGAGCGGGTCGGCGAGGTCGGGTTCGTCTTCGACGAGAAGGATTCGGGTCATGCTCTCTCTCCGTTTCGAATGCGCGCCGCCGATGCGGCCTTGGCAGCCTTGCGCGCACGCTTCTTCTTGCTCTTCTTGCCCGCGTCCGCGTTGTCGGGGGCGTCGATCCGAGGAAGCCGGATCGTGAACGTGGATCCGCGGCCGGGCCGGGACCACAGCCGCACCTCCCCGCCATGACGCTGGGTGGCGTGCTTGACGATGGCGAGCCCGAGTCCGGTGCCCCCCGTTCGCCGGGAACGAGCCTCGTCCGCACGGTAGAACCGCTCGAAGATGCGTTCGCGATCGGCCTCGGCGATGCCGATGCCCTGGTCGGACACCGCGATCTCGACCACGCCGTCCTCCGCGCGCACACCGACACCGACACGCGAACCGCGGGGCGAGTAGACGATCGCGTTGGCGATCAGATTCCCGACCGCCTCGATCAGGATCTGCGCATCACCGCGCACCCAGATGCCGCGGTCGCCGCCTCGGGCGAGATCGACGCCCGCCGAGTCTGCCTGCACGACGTGGGCTTCGATGGAGGAGGCGACCACCTCGTCGATGGAGACCGGACCGACCTTGGTGAGACCGTCCTCGGCCTGCAGGCGCGACAGGCTCATGATGCGGCCGGTGAGCTGGCCGAGGCGCCCTGCCTCCGCGGAGATGCGTGCGGCGAAGATGCGCACCTGGGCGGGGTCCTCGGCAGCGGACTCGATGGCCTCGGCGAGGAGGCTCACCGCGCCGACCGGGGTCTTCAGCTCGTGGCTGGTGTTCGCGACGAAGTCCCGGCGCATCTGGTCGAGGCGCTCCTGCTCGGTGACGTCGCGGATGATCAGCAGCACCAGGCGCGCGCCGATCACGCTCGCACGGGCCGAGACCAGGCGCGGATCGAGGCTCAGTCCGCCGCGGGTGATGCGCATCGACTCCGTGACGGAACCGCCCGCCGCGCGGACCCCGCGCACGAGCTGGCGCAGCTCCGGGTTGTCGAGTGTCGAGCCGACCTCGATGCCGAAGCGACTCGCGGCCTGCGACGTGGCGAGCACGAGCCCGGAGGAGTCGACCACGCACGCCGCATCGTCCATGCTGTGCAGGACTTCGGTGATCCCGGCGGGAATCGCCAGCGAGGTCTCCTCCTGCACCCGCGCCCGCGCCCGATAGGCCCACACCACGAGGAGGGACAGGCCGACGCCGATCACCAGCCCGATGGCGAGCGAAGACAGCGCGAGCTGCGGCAAGGTCATGACTCAAGCGTAGAGTGCGTTCACCGTCCGTCCGGCGGGTTTCCGCGCCCTGGCGGGAACAGGAGAAGTACTATTCACGTGCTGGGCACCGTTCGTTAACCTTCAGAGCAGACAATCGCTTCGGGCTTGTGCGGGAGCACAGACCTGCTCTCGTGCGGACGACCCGCCGTCTCGCGCTGACACAGCCGAGATCCGAATGAAAGGTTGCGCCCCAACATGCGCGAAGTCTTCCACCAGTCCCTCGAGGACCTCCAGAACCGCCTCGTGGAGATCGCCGACCTCGTCACGGTCTCGATCGACAAGGCCACCCGGGCGTTCGCGACCAGCGACGTCGCCCTGGCCGAAGAGGTCATCGCCGACGACGCGAAGATCGACGAGCTGGCCGTCGCCCTCGACGAGCAGGCCATCGAGATCCTCGCCCGCCAGCAGCCGGTCGCGCGCGACCTGCGCATCGTCGTCACTGCCCTTCGCGTGAGCGCCTCGCTCGAGCGCATGGGCGACATGTCCGAGCACATCGCCCAGCTCGCCCGCCTCCGATTCCCCGAGCGCGCCATCCCGAAGGGCCTCAAGGGCACCTTCGTGAAGATGGGCGAGCTCGACGTCGAGGTCGCCCGCACGCTCTCCGAGCTGCTGCGCACGCAGGACCTGCGCTTCGCCGACGCGATCCGCAACGCGGACGACGACGTGGACGAGCTGCACGCCACCGTGTTCGAGAAGGTCCTCAGCGACAACTGGAAGGGCGAGGCCACGGCCACCGTGGACGCCACGCTCGCCAGCCGCTACCACGAGCGCTTCGCCGACCACGCGGTCGCCGTCGCGAAGAAGGTCGTCTACCTCGCCACCGGCGACTGGGCCGTCGAGGAGGAGGACATCCCTCTGGCCGCCGAGCAGCAGGAGCTCGAGCAGCAGGAGCTCGGTCACGCCTGACACCTTCGTCTGTGAAGGGAGAAGCCCTCGTTGCCTTGGCAGCGGGGGCTTCTCCCTTCACAACCGAGAGAAGGATCACGTTTTGCTTCAACGTCCTGCCACCCGTACGCTCGTTCGTAACATGTTACACATGAGGAGCCAAGGAGGATGCCGATGTCGATCAGAGGCTGGACCACGAAACTCGCGCTCAGCGGGGTGGCTCGCGGCGTCATCCGGGGCGGATCAGTGGTGCGGAACATGCGGCCGCGTCGCACGCTTGTTCGGCTGATGGCGGCCTCGGCCTGTGCGTTGGCCGTCACTCTCGTCTCGGCCTGCACTCCGGAGTCAGGCGAATCACTCACCGACGCCGACAGTTCATGGCCGGCCACTCCCAGGCCCGCCCCGTCGTCCCTCGACGAGCGCGATGGGGACGTCGGTCCGCAGCGAAATCGCGAGCTCTGGGTGCTCCCACTCGATGAGTATTCGGAAGCGGACGGCTGGATCGACAACTATGCCGAACAGTTGCTGGTCCGGCCGTGCCTGGCTGCAGCGGGATACGAATGGCCTGTGCCCTGGCAGGACGTGAGTGATCCACTCCCTGAGACCCTGAGCACGAGCGGGCGAAGGCTCTTCGATGAGCGGATCGCACGAGAGTGGGGATATCGGAATGCGTCTCGCGACAGTGCAAGCGTTCGCGCATGGGCCGCATTCCAATCGCAGACGAGCGCGCTGAACCGAGACGCTGGTTTCAACACCGCGATGTCCGCCTGCATGACCACCGTCCGCGAGGACCGGCCTCTCCTCCTGGACGAGCAGCACTTCGCTCATGGTCTCGTCGTCCGTTCGGCGCAGGAGGCAGCGAGCGCCCCGGATGTGGTGGCTGCGGCTGCGCGTTGGCACGAGTGCATGCTCCCGCTGGGAATCCCGTCTCTCCCCGACTCCCCGCAGGAGATGCCCACGCAACAACTCACAGACCTATTCGGCCTGCCGCAGGGGATCGACCAGACGTCCGCAGACGAAGGCTCGAAGCCGACCGCTGAGGAAGTCGCCGTCGCCGTCGCCGACGCCACATGCATGGAGTCCAGCGGCTACTCCGAGGCGCTGTACGACGCGGAGTGGGCACTCCAGGAAGAGCTGATCTCGGAGAATCGTCCCACCCTGGACCGCAACCGAGCCGCCTTGGAAGCGCGGCACCGCGAGACCCTCAGCCTGATCGCTGAGAATGCGCCTCCCGCTCCATGACCGGCTGCGGGCCAGCGATGCGGACGGCACGTTCGGCCCGAGCAATCGCCGATCTCGACACCGAGGCCGGGAGCATCGTCGCAGGGAATCGAGCTCGCGAGACCCCGACTTCACGTCGAAACCCCCTGCTGCAGATGTCTGCAGCAGGGGGTTTCGGCGTGTACCCGGGGTGTCGGGCGTTACTTCTTGCCCTGGGCCGCGACGGCGGCGGCTCCGGCGGCGGCAGCCTCGGGGTCGAGGTAGCGGCCGGGACCGGTCGGGACGTTGTTCTCGTCGAGCTCGTAGACGAGCGGGATGCCGGTCGGGATGTTCAGCTCGGCGATGTCATCGTCGCTGATGCCCTCGAGGTGCTTCACGAGTCCACGCAGCGAGTTGCCGTGCGCCGTGACGAGCACCGTCTTGCCGGCCTCGAGGTCGGGGACGATCGCGCTCTCCCAGTACGGCAGCAGGCGGTCGATGACGAGCTTGAGCGACTCGGTGCGCGGCACCTCGCCGTCGATGCCCGCGTAGCGGACGTCATTGACCTGGCTGAACTCGCTCTCGTCGTCGAGCACGGGCGGCGGCACGTCGAACGAGCGGCGCCACAGCTGGAACTGCTCGGGGCCGAACTCCTCGAGCGTCTGCGCCTTGTCCTTGCCCTGGAGCGCACCGTAGTGGCGCTCGTTGAGGCGCCAGGAGCGGGTCACGGGGATCCACAGGCGGTCGGCGGCGTCGAGGGCGATGTTCGCCGTCTGGATCGCGCGGCTCAGCAGCGAGGTGTGCAGCACGTCGGGGAGGATGCCGGACTCGGCCAGCAGCTCGCCGCCGCGACGCGCCTCCTTCTCGCCCTGCTCGTTGAGGCGGACGTCCACCCAGCCGGTGAAGAGGTTCAGTTCGTTCCACTCGCTTCGGCCGTGGCGGAGCAGGATGAGGGTGCGCGTCGCAGTCATGCCGCCAGTTTATCCGCGCCGGGGCCGGCCGCCGAGTCGGATGCTGGGAGGATGGAGACATGGCGTCATCTCCCCTCGGTCGGCCGACCCGTGGCACGACGGGGACGAACCGGCTGCGGCGGAACGATCGCTGGATCGCGGCGAGCGATGCGCTGCGTCGCGCATCCGATCCCCTGGTCGTCGACCTCGGCTACGGTGCGAGCGGCGTGACCGCGTTCGAGCTCGCGACACGGCTGGTCCGGGTGCGCGACGACGTCGAGGTGCGCGGGCTCGAGATCGATCCCGCCCGCGTCGCCACGGCCGACGCCCAGCTCCTCGACGTGCGTGCAGGACGGACGCCGTTCGCCGCCGACCTGCCGGTCTCCTTCGCTCGCGGCGGCTTCGAGGTGCCGCTTCCCGGCGGACGCAGAGCCGCGGTGATCCGCGCGATGAACGTGCTCCGCCAGTACGACGAGAAGGACGTTCCCGATGCCTGGTCGCGCATGGCTTCGCGCCTCGCTCCCGGCGGGCTGCTGTTCGAGGGCACCTGCGACGAGATCGGTCGCGTGTCGAGCTGGATCGACGTGAATGCCGACGCCTCCCCGCTGCGCTTCACCCTCTCCCTACGACTGGCGGACCTGGAGCGGCCGAGCATCGTCGCCGAGCGCCTGCCGAAGGCTCTGATCCACCGCAACGTCACCGGCGAACGCATCCACGCGCTGCTCGTCGACCTCGACCGCGAATGGGATCGTGCAGCGCCGCTGTCGACATTCGGCGCCACGCAACGCTTCCTGGCGGCGGTGACGGCGCTGCGCGATCAGGGGTGGCCCGTGCTCGGCGGACGCACCCGCTGGCGCCTGGGCGAGCTGACGCTGCCCTGGGAGGCAGTCGCTCCCGGCTCCGACTGAACTCAGCCCGTGGCGTCGCGCGGGTCCGGCGCGGACGGACGTCTCGACAGCCGGGTGAGGCGAGGGATGTCCGCCACGGCACCGGCATCCGCCGGCACGATCACCTGCTGAGAAGCGGCGATGTCGAGGCCGTCGACGCGGACCACGAGGTCGCCGATCGGCGCACGGCGGGAGAGGATGGCGAGGGCGATCGGGCCGTCCTCGTGATGCCGGGCCACCGAGGTGAGGTGTCCGACCTCGTCGTCACCGGCGAAGACCGGCGCACCCGGCTCGGGCAGGACCGCATCGCTGCCGTCGAGGTGCAGGGCGGCGAGGCGCCGCGGAGGATGTCCGAGGTTGTGGACCTTGGCGACGGTCTCCTGACCGCGGTAGCAGCCCTTGTTCAGGTGCACGGCGCTGCGGATCCAGTCGGACTCGTGCGGGAGGGAGCGGTCGTCGACCTCGGTCGCCCAGCGCGGGCGCCAGGCCGCGACGCGCAGCGCTTCGGCGGCGAGGAGTCCCGCGAGCGCGTCACGGTCGAGGGCTGCGGCGAGAGCATCCGCATCCTCTGCGGTGAGGATCGCCACCCGCCAGGCGAAGTCGGCGGCCGGGTGCTCGACGACCTCGGAGTACTGATGGCCCCCGACGCTGATGCGCTGCCACGGATCGGCCCAGACGAGGGCGGTGCCGTTCGGAGCGGACGCCGCGCCGGCAACCGTCGATGCGACAGCGCCGCCGTCGATGTAGCCGACCAGTACCAGGTCGGATCTGACGTCGACCGTGGCCTGCGTGCGGAACTTCATGCGCGTCAGCCATCCGGCGAGCGCCTCGGCGTCACCGGCGTCGGCGATGAGCCAGGTGGAGGTGCCGTCGTCGAGGACTCCGGCCGCATGCTCGACGCGCCCCTGCGGGTCGAGCACGAGGAGCTCGGTGCTCTCCCCCGGCGCGAGGCGGCCGACCGCCTGCGAGGTGATCGAGTCGAGCCAGCTCAGTCGCTCCGGGCCCGACACCTCGATCACGGTGCGGTCGCCGAGAGGCGCGAGTGCCGCGCCCTCGGCAAGACGACGCTGCTCGCGGAAGGCGTCCCCGAAGTGCGCGATCCGATCGCCTTCGGAGACGACGCCGTCGAGCCGGCTGAATCCGCTCATGTCAGACCTTCGCCAGACGCGCGGACGCGTGCGAGCGCAGCGGGGTGCCGAGAGCGGCGATGTCCCATGCCCACAGCAGGTGCCCGTCGACGAGGCCGTACATGCGCGACGACGCCGTGTGCACCTTCGCCCCGGCGCTGCGCACGACGGCATCGGAGGCGATGTCGATGCGCGGACCGTTGATCTCGCCGAGGTAGAGCTCGAGGGCGCCGTCGGCGTGCGCGAGCGACACCTCGATCGGGAATCCTCCGCTCGGCGCGCGCAGCTCCTCGACATCGTCGACCGTGCGCGCGACCGCCGGGGCGGTGGGCGGGAGGAGTGCGGGCCCGGGGTCCGCCGCGGTGGCCGGCCGCGCGAGCCGCCAGAAGCCGGTCTCGGCGAGCAGCGCTGCCGCCGGAGCGCCGTCTTCGCTGAGGAACGTCGCGGTGCCCGAGTAGTTCAGGAAGGGGCCGCCGTCGTGGCTGAAGCTGACCCGGTGCGTGAACTCGCCCTGCAGACGCTCGTCACCGACCGGATAGTCGATGACGCCGGTCCCCTCCCAGACGCCGATGAGCCACGAGAGCGGGGCGAGATCGGCGGGAAGGTCGGTGGGCAGTTCGATCACGATCGTGTCAGCGCTGGCCGCGGAAGAGGTTGCGCAGCACCACTGCCGAGACGAAGACGATAGCGAGGCTCGCAAGGCCCAGCAGGCCGATGAAGAAGATTTCGAGCGCCATGATGTCCATGTGCTCCACCTTACCGCGCCACGCCCGGGGCGAGGAGAGTCAGGAGGGGATCAGGGCCGCGAGGCCGAACCCGACCGAGATGAGCCCCATCAGCAGCAGAGCGCCGATGATGCTGCTCGCCACCCGGAAGATGAACCCCTGGGTGCGGCCGTACCAGAGCTGGACGGCGAACGACAGCAGGACGACGCCGCCGAAGCCGACGAGCATCCACGGGGCGCGCCACTCCTCCGGCACGAGGATGCCGATCGCGACAGTAGCCACGAACGCCGCCGCCCACACGACGACCACACCGACGAACGCGTTGCGCGGTGCGAGTGCTGGTTCCGTCATGACACCATTGTTGCGCATCCGCTCCCGGTATCATGGCGGCACGACGTCGATCCCACGTCGGTGAGGAGTGCGTGTGGCCCTGGTCCTGGTTCTGACCAACGCTCCGCTCTCGGAGCAGGTCCTTCCCGCCCTGGAGCTGCTGAGCCATAAGGCGCGTCAGATCCCCGCTGAGCCGGCGCAGCTGGTCAACGCCCCGGACTACGACATCGTGATGGTCGACGGTCGTCATGATCTGGTCGCCGCGAAGTCGCTGTGCCGTCTGCTGCGGGCCACCGGACAGGACGCGCCCCTGCTGCTCGTCGTCACGGAGGGCGGCATGAGCGCCCTCTCCGGCGACTGGGGCGTCGACGACGTCCTGCTCGCCACCGCCGGCCCCGCCGAGATCGATGCCCGCCTCCGGCTCGCGCTGGCCCGACGCGACGAGGTCGCCGAGCCCGCGCGCGTGCAGGCCTCAGGGGTCACCATCGACGAGCAGTCGTATTCGGCGAAGCTGCGCGGCAGGCCGCTGGACCTCACGTACAAGGAGTTCCAGCTGCTGCACTTCCTGGCCACCCACCCGTCCCGGGTGTTCACCCGCGAGCAGCTGCTCAGCGAGGTCTGGGGCTACGACTACTTCGGCGGCACGCGGACCGTCGACGTGCACGTGCGGCGCCTCCGCGCCAAGCTCGGCGATCAGGAGCAGATCATCGGCACGGTGCGCAACGTCGGATACCGGTTCAACGTCAACGAGGACGACAGCCTCGTCGCAGCCGGCTGACGATCGACTCCGTTCACACGCGCGTCACCTCTCGGTGCTTAGATGTACCCCATGATCGATCCCGCACTCGCCGACGCCGGCCTCGGTGACGCCGAAGACGACGACTTCGACGCCATCGAGTCGCCCGACTCCCTGCTCCCCGACCATCGCTACCTCGATCGCGAGCTGAGCTGGCTCGCGTTCAACCAGCGCGTGCTGGAGCTCGCCGAGGATCCGTCACTGCCCGAACTCGAACGGGCCAACTTCCTGGCGATCTTCGCCAGCAACCTCGACGAGTTCTTCATGGTGCGCGTCGCCGGCCTGAAGCGCCGCATCATGACGGGCCTCGCCGTGCCGACGAACATCGGCCGCTCCCCTGTCGACGCGCTCGCCGACATCTCGCGCGAGGCTCACGCCCTGCAGCTGCGTCACGCCGACGCCTGGATCTCGCTGGTGCGGCCCGCCCTCGCCGAGTCCGGCATCGAGATCACCGACTGGTCCGAGCTCACGGACGACGAGCGCTCGTCGCTCTCCGACTACTTCCAGGCCCAGGTGTTCCCGGTGCTCATGCCGCTGGCGGTCGACCCGGCTCACCCCTTCCCCTACATCTCCGGCCTGTCACTGAACCTCGCGATCCGCATCCGCAACGCCCGCACGGGCCGCCAGGAGTTCGCGCGCCTCAAGGTGCCGCCCATGCTCCCCCGCTTCGTGGAGGTGCCGGGGGGAGGCGAGATCAAGCGCTTCCTGCGCCTGGAGGAGCTCATCGCGAACCACCTGGGCGATCTGTTCCCCGGCATGGAGGTGCTCGACCACCACGCGTTCCGCCTCACCCGCAATGAAGACGTGGAGATCGAGGAGGACGAGAGCGAGAACCTCATCCAGGCGCTCGAGGCTGAGCTGCTGCGCCGTCGGTTCGGCCCGCCGATCCGCCTCGAGATCACGGACGACATGGACGCGGTCACGATGGACCTGCTGGTCCGGGAGCTCGACATCACCGACCTCGAGGTCTACCGCCTCCCCGGCCCGCTCGACCTGCGCGGACTGTTCGACCTGTCCCGCATCGACCGTCCCGACCTGCGCTATCCACCGCACCTGCCCACCACGGCCGTGGCCTTCCAGCCCGCAGGGTCGAGCAACCGCGCCGACATCTTCAAGGCGATCCGCAAGTCGGACGTGCTCGTGCACCACCCGTACGAGTCGTTCACGACCAGCGTGCAGGCGTTCCTGGAGCAGGCCGCCCGCGACCCGCACGTGCTCGCCATCAAGCAGACGCTGTACCGCACCTCCGGCGACAGCCCCGTCGTGCAGGCCCTGATCGACGCGGCGGAGGCGGGCAAGCAGGTGCTGGCCCTCGTCGAGGTGAAGGCCCGCTTCGACGAGGCGAACAACATCGTCTGGGCCCGCAAGCTCGAGAAGGCCGGCGTGCACGTGGTCTACGGACTCGTCGGCCTGAAGACGCACTGCAAGCTCGCCCTCGTCATCCGCGAGGAAGAGGGGACGCTGCGCCACTACTCGCACGTCGGCACCGGCAACTACAACCCGAAGACCAGTCGCATCTACGAGGACTTCGGGCTGTTCACCGCCGATGCCCAGGTCGGCAAGGATCTGACGCGCCTGTTCAACGAGCTCAGCGGCTACGCGATCGAGAAGAAGTTCAAGAGGCTCCTCGTCGCCCCGCTCCACCTCCGCAAGGGCCTGATCCGCCAGATCGACGCCGAGCGCAAGAACGCCGAGTCCGGGATACCCGCGCACATCCGCATCAAGGTGAACTCGATGGTGGACGAGGAGATCATCGACGCGCTCTATCGTGCGAGCGCGGCCGGCGTGAAGGTCGACGTCTGGGTGCGCGGCATCTGCAGCCTGCGCACCGACCTCGACGGCATCAGCGACAACATCACGGTGCGGAGCATCCTCGGTCGCTACCTCGAGCACTCGCGGATCTTCGCGTTCGAGAACGGCGGCGACCCGCAGGTGCACATCGGCAGCGCCGACATGATGCACCGCAACCTCGATCGTCGCGTGGAGGCGCTGGTGCGGGTCACCGATCCCGCCCACCTCAAGGAGCTGCTGGCGTTCTTCGACCTGGCGATGGACGACGGGACCTCCTCCTGGCGTCTCGGCGCCGGCGGAGTCTGGGAGCGCCACGCCGTGAATGCCGACAGAAAGCCCCTGATCGACCTGCAGGATAAGACCATGGGGTTGATCCAGCGGCGCCGCCGCGCACGGGCGGTTCGATGACCGGGCGGCAGCTGCAGCTCCCGCCCGACACCGCGACGCGGTCGAAGTGGGTGGACAAGGCCGTGTACGCGGCCGGGGCCGTGGTGTGGCGCATCGTCGAGGGCAAGCTGCGGATCCTGCTGATCCACCGGACGAAGTACCGCGACATCACCCTCCCGAAAGGCAAGGTCGACCCGGGCGAGATGCTCGCCGAGACCGCGGTGCGCGAGGTGCACGAGGAGACCGGAATCCGCGTCTCGCTCGGCGTCCCGGTCGGGGTCAGCCGGTACCACCTCGCCTCGCAGAAGCAGAAGGTGGTCCACTACTGGGCCGCCGAGGCCACGGATGACGCGATCCGCGCGTCGACGTTCGTGCCGAACCGCGAGATCGCGGCGCTCGAGTGGGTCAGTGTCAAGAAGGCCCGCTCGCGACTCAGCTACCCCGTCGACCTGGAGATCCTCGACTTCTTCTCCCACCTCGTCGACGACGGCGTGCTGCGCACCTTCCCCGTGATCGCGCTCCGGCACGCGAAGGCGATGTCGCGCTCGGACTGGGACCTGTCGGACGCCGCCCGTCCGCTGACCGACCGTGGCCGCAAGCAGGCGAAGTCGATCGTCGGCCCGCTGCGCGCGTTCGGCGTGCGCAAGATCGTCACCAGCGACGCCGTGCGCTGCATCGAGACCGTCACGCCCCTCGCCAAGGCGCTCGACCGCAAGCCGGTGAAGACCGAGAAGATCAGTCAGGACGCCTGGGAGGACGGCGTCGCCGACCTGCGCAGCGTCGTCGGACGACGGGTCCGCGCCGGGAAGCCGGCCGTGCTGTGCAGCCACGGACCGGTGCTGCCCGCCCTGCTGTCGGAGATCGCCCTGGCCACCGGCACCGTGCACGGATCGTATCTGGGGAGCGCGGCCGACCTCGAGCCCGCCGCCTTCTCGGTGGTGCACCTCTCGGCCACCAACCCCGGTTCGGGCATCATCGCGATCGAGACCCACATCCCCAAGGTCTGACGCATCCCTGATTTCTCGCGGGCCCACCCCAG
>Ga0160431_100662_pt1 | contig 12402 bp, 6 predicted proteins | sample HID1971K_E0MG_FD_108212 | JGI IMG/M metagenome (GOLD analysis project Ga0160431, IMG submission 108212) | Enriched millipede-associated microbial communities from UW Madison campus, WI, USA - HID1971K_E0 MG | ecosystem: Host-associated > Arthropoda: Insects > Digestive system > Unclassified ...
CCACGGCCAGATCGTGCCGGGCGTAGGGTTTGATCTGCGGGTAGAGGGTCTGCATTGCGCACTCCGTGTGAGGATATTGACTGCCGTTGGGCATCATAAACCTGAATTGCGCTTTGAGCATGTCTCTGTGGCGAGATCATGTTATGTGCCCGGAGCGGGTGGTGGTCCCTAGCATCGGCGTTTTTCCGCCGAGGCCCCCGTAATGACCACCAACCCCGCCCCCATCACCGGACAGGTCCCCCATGCCCAGAAACTGATCATGGACAAAGTGCCTGCCTGGCTGGCCAGTGCCACACCTGAAACCCTCAAAGAGATGCGCACCCTGCTGCGCACCCTCGACCGCCCGTTCGCCAAGGCCTGCGCCGAGAAGCCGGCAACCGCTCGCCACCTGGCCGACGACCACCAGGCCTATCGCACGGCGCTTGGCGGCATGCACACACTGCTCGCAGCACTGCCCGACTTGCAGCACTTCGCCGCGCAGCGGCTCGGTTCGGCAATCAAGGCGCGCTTCGACCTGGACCTGGATGTCACCCGGACCTACCTGTTCAATGCCAGCAAGGCCGCAGCGTTCCAGGCAAGCATGGCTGCCGACCCCATCATCGACGCACAAAGGGCCTTCAAGCTTGCGACCCAGTCCTTGCTGCACTGTGCCCTGCAGAACTTCGAAGCCGATGAGGCCCAGCCGGGCGGGATGGACACTGACACACTGCAGTCGGTGGTCCTCGACAGCGACGCCTTCCTGGGCCCCCTCCCCCGCGGAAACGTTGTCCAGATAAGCCCTGATGCCTTCGCGGCGCTGGTCCGTGAACTCGACATCGGCGGCCAGTACAACGCTTCGGTCGATGCCTTGTACGGCGAGCCGAACCAACCGATTTTCAACAAAGCCGAACACTGCGCTTTCCGTCTGGCAGTCCATCGGGCCTATCTAGGCGACATGATCGACGCATCCCTCCACGCAGCCCTGCTGACGCTCGTCGATGAAGGCCAGGCCGAGCTTGCAAGCGGCTACATTCGCTGCGCATTCTTCAAGCTGTTCGACATCCCCCTCACCGGCGCGCTGGTAATCGGCGTAGTGCCTTCTCCGGAACAGTTGCTGTGGTATGACGCGACCCTGCTTCCCTTCAAGCAGCTACTGGTGACCTACCTGCCAGGCGCCCCCACGCCCCTGAAGGCGCACCCGTCGGTGCATGCGGTGCAGGCCTACTTGCGCGACCAGTTGTGGGCAATGGAGGCTGGCCACCTGCAACAGGCCGTGCCCGCGCGCGACAGTGCCACGTTCATGGAGAAACTGCAGGACTGCCTGCAACCCGTGGACATGACCACATTCACGGCACTGCCAGGGCATCAGGGGGGGCAGGTCCGGCGTGTTCGCGACCCGGACGCCTGGGTGCCGGTGACGCTGCAGCCCTTGAACCTGCCATTGCTTGACGCGCTGGTCAGCCAGAAGCAGCAGCGGGCCCGCGACGATGCGCAGTTCCATGCGGTCCCCACGGCACTGGAAGATCAGAAAAGCGCAGCGAAACGGCGGGCCTATTTCGAGCAACTGGGGCTCATCGCACTCAACATCGGCGCCTTCTTCGTCCCCGGCCTGGGCCAGGTGATGCTCGGCCTGTCGGCCATACAGCTGAGCTATGAGGTGTTCGAGGGAATCGAGAGTTGGGCAGACGGCGATCAGGCCCAGGCGCTCGGCTACCTGATGGACGTCGTGGACAACATCGCCCTCATGGCTGCACTCGGGGCAGCAGGTGCCGGCAACGGCACACCTGTCACCGAACACATACCGGTGGAAACCCCGTCGTTCATCGAAGAACTCGAACCTGTCACGCTGCCCAACGGCGATTCACGCCTGTGGCTGCCCGACCTGCGGCCATTCGCCCACGACACCGTGCTGCCCGCAGGCCTGGAGCCGGATGAATTCGGCCTGTACCACCACGAAGGCAAGACCTGGCTCGCACTGGAAGACAAAACCTATTCACTGAAAAAGCCCGCGGACAACGACCTGTTCAGCCTCGTCCATCCCACCAGGCCATTGAGCTATGAACCACCCCTGCGCCACAACGGCGCTGGCGCCTGGCTGCACCCGCTGGACAACCCCGAACAGTGGCAGGAACTGGCGCTGTTCCGCCGCGCCGGCCATCTCAATGCGAAATTCGACGATGAAACCGCGTTGCGTATCCTGCGCGTGAGCGACACCCGCGAAGAAGTCTTGCGCCAGGTGCTCAGTGAAAACCAGCGATTGCCTGGGCAACTGCAAGACACGATGGTGCGCTTCGCCCTGTACCAGGAACTTGACCCGGCCGAGCCCGACCTGGCCCACACGGTGTTCGAGAAACGCTACCAGGCGCTGCCCGCGCCTCAGTTGCCCGGCGCCGAATTGATCCATTATCGCTACCCGCAACTTCCCCCCGCCGTCACCGAAGAGTTGCTGCGCAACATCACGGCAAGCGACCAGGCCGAGCTGCTGGGCGGCACGGTGCCCAGGCGCCTTGCCGAAGAAATCCGACTGCTCCAGCAACAGGTACGGCTCAATCGCGCCTACGAAGGGCTCTATCTGCCTAGCGTGCGCAACTGGGATAGCGACCTGCTGGTGTTGCACAGCCTCGAACACCTGCGCGGCTGGCCGGCCGACCTGCACATTACCCTGGAGCAACGCCTGAACTCGCCGAGCCAGCGTGGCAGTATCGGGCCCGCAGAGGCGCCGCAGCGCAAAACTATCGTCAGCGCCCGGGCCGGTTACCTGGTAACGGACGATGCCAGCCCTGACCAGACGCTGGTCGCCCATGGCTCCCTGTATGGGGCGCTTTTCGATGCACTTACCCAAACGCAACGCGAGGCACTGGCTGTCCAGGATGAGCAGGCGCTCGAAGCTTCGGTGCTGGATCTGCCACTGCTGCCGCGCTCCGCCTTGAGGAAGGTACTGGCAATGCAGGACATCGGTCCGGGCTTTCGTTCGCCGATGCGCCTGGCCAATGGACGTATCGGCTACCCACTGGGTGGCACCCGCCCCCGGGCATCGAGCATTTCCCGGCAATCGCTGCTCAGTGCGATCAGGCAGATCGGCCGGCACACGCCGGTGACTCGCCCTGCCGATCAGACCTTGGCACACCTGGAAAACAGGCACATGACGCGCGCGGCGATAAACGACCTGCTCCAAGGCCTGCTGGAGCAACGCAACCAGTTGCAGAGCCGCCTGACCAGTTGGCGACACCTGGCGGAACGTATGCCCCACCAGAGCCCGGATGACTTCGAGCGGTTGCTGAGCGCGGTATCACAGCATTGGTACGACCACGCGTTCGCCTCGACGACCGAGACTGCCGCGCCCCTGCGCCTCGAACGCCTGTCGCTGCTCGACTTCCCGCTCGACCTGCCCGAATTCTTCACCGCTGGCATTACCGACCTGCAACTGATCGATACGTCGCCAGCACAGTTCGAAGGCTGGAATCAGCATGCCGGGCAGTTGAACCACCTGCTTCGGCAATTCCCCAACCTGAGGGCACTGCATATCAGCCGCCCTTATCGGGCAGAGGCAGCGCCCTCGCCTTTCCTGTTCAGCCTGCCGTTGATTGCACAGCACTTGCCCGCGCTCGAATCACTCGCCCTCACCCACCAGAACATTTCGCTGTCCACGACCGATATCGACAGCCTGGCTACCCTGCCTGGCCTGCGCCGGCTGGACCTGAGCGGTAATCGACTCTCCGAAGAGTATCCACCGGCCTTCAACGAACTGAGGCTGGATTACCTCGGGCTCGATGACATGCATCTGGACCATTGGCCCGGCGGGCTGGGCCACAATGCCATCGTGCAGACAGGCCATATTTCCCTGCGCAACAACCGGATCAGGGTTTTACCGCGCCTGCTCATGAGTAACCGGATCAATGTCGCCGATCATGCCCAGCTTTCATTGCAGGGCAATCCACTCTTCGATGACGACATGCGGCGAGTACTGCTCAATGAAGACGGGCGTGCAGCGCGCTTCGAAATGGACCAGACGGCCGAATTCAGACAGCAAATCGCCCTTGCTCTGGAACAGCGTCAGCAGTTGCGCGACGCCATCGACAACTATGTGAATGCGTCCAGCTCGACCACCCTGCTCAGCCAGGCGGTACTGACCAGCAGAATGCGGATTGCAACGGCATTGACCGACTTCTGGCACGACCAGGAAATAGGCCTGACCCGTTCGCCTCTGCGCCTGACAGGCATTTCTCTGGAGCAGTTTCCGGCACACTTGCCCGACTTCTTCATGGGCCAGGTCCACAACCTCACGCTTGAGCGTGTGAGCGGTTCGACCGCCCAACTGAGCACGCTGCTCGCCCGCTTCCCGCAAGTCAGGCGCCTGACCATCGAAGACTATCAGCAGGCACAACAGACATTGCCTTCGGCACTGCTGCGCCTGCCGAACCTGACCGAACTGGCATTGCGCAACTGCGAGCTGCAGATCGACCAGGACATCCTCGACACACTGGCGCAACTGCTCCACCTCGATACGCTGGACCTGAGTGGCAATCGGATGGGCGAGATCAGCACGACACCCCAGGCGCTGCAATCGCTACGACGGCTGGACCTGAACCAGATGCGCCTGAGGCAGTGGCCGGCGTGGGTCGACAGCCTGCTGCCCCTGGAAATGCTGGACCTTAGCGAAAATCGCCTGACCGACCTGCCCCCGCATATCCTGGCCAACCTCGATAACGACCTGCCCATCAGTTCGATCCTGCTGCTGGGCAACCCGCTGACGGACGATGCGTTCTACCGTGCCCGAGCGTCGTCGGACAGCCAGCGCAGCTTTACTTTCGCCATGGATGCACCCGGCTCCTGGGACGAAAGCGAATGGCTCGGCCATTTCCACGCGCCGCTGCTCGACACCATCGACGACCGCCCCAGCCTCGACGACTGGCTGCTGGCTTCGGAGGTCGAGAACGAAGCACTGCGTGACACCTGGAAGGAACTTGAAGACTCAGGCACGGCCAACGACCTGCTGCTGTTGCTGGGCCGCCTGAAGAACACCGGCACCTATCGGGATGCCAGCAACCGCAGGAAGCTCTGCGAGCGGGTGCGCAAGGTGTTGGTGCATGCCTTGGTCAACCCCGACGAGCGGGCGGCGATCAACATCCAGGCCAGCGAAGCGCTGACTCGGGAAAACGGCAGTCAGACGTGCCACGACGGCGTCCTGACAGTGTTCCAGGGCCTTGAAGACCACATCGAGAACGAACGTTCGCAGATCGACGCAGCAGACAGCGAAGCCAACCTGTACCGGCACGTGCGCCGCCTGTACCGCGTGCAGGCAGTGGATAAGGTGGCCAGGAGCGAAACAGGCGACAGGGACGAAGCCGAAGTCCGCCTGACCTACCGCCGCGAGCTGAATGTCCCGCTGGAGCTCGGCCTGCCCGAGGAGCGCCTGCTCTATGCGGTGAATCTCGGCATCGAAGAACGGACCGATGCCGAGTTGCAGGTTCAGCTTGGCGAGCTCGGCGAAGAATTCTTGCACTTTGCCGAGGGCAATGAGCTTTGGGTTTCCTACCTGCGTCGTACCCATGCCCAATGGTTCGCCGACATCGAGCGCAGCTACCAGCAACAGGTCGCTGAGCTGCCGGATCAGTACCCGGACAGGTCAATCGATTCGCTCAGCGCCGAGTTCGAAGCACTGGCGCGGAGCAAGAAGGCGCGTGAGTCACGCCTGATCCGGGAGCTCACATCCTTCGCGAACCCTGATCGCAAACCACGCGCTTCGAGCAACTGATCCCCCTATACGACAGCGGCGCAGCCTTTGGCCAAGGCTGCGCCGCTGTCGTTTCAGCTGTCAGGCCGAATACTGCTCACGCCCCCAGGCCAGCATGGCCGCGAGCAGATTGCGCAGCACCGCCTGGGTGGGCTGGGCGAGGTCTTCGCGATAAGCGAATGGCTCGGTTTCTTCCATATAGGTGCTTTGTGCCAGCTCCAGCTGCACGGCATGCACGTGCGCGGCGGGTTGGCCGTAGTGGCGCGTGATGTGGCCGCCCTTGAAACGCCCGTTCAGCACATGGCTGTAGTCGCTCGCTTCGGCGCAGACGCCCTGCAGCCGCTCGGCCAGCCGAGGGTCGCAGCTGGCGCCATTGAAGGTGCCGAGGTTGAAGTCCGGCAGCTTGCCGTCGAACAGGTGCGGGATGTGCGAGCGGATAGAGTGGGCATCCCACAGCAGCGCATAGCCGAACTGCTCGCGCAGGCGCTGCAGCTCGTTGCGCAGGGTGTCGTGGTAAGGCCGCCAGATCTGTTCCAGGTAGAGGGCGCGCTCCTGCGCCGAGGGCACCTGCCCCTCCTTGAACAACGGTTCGCCCTCGAACAACGTGGCCGGGTACAGCCCCGTGGTCGCGCCGACATACAACGGCTGGTCGTCTTCCGGCCGGTTCAGGTCGATGACGAAACGCGAGTACTCTGCCGCCACCACACTGGCGCCCAGCTCACGGGCGAAATCGTAGAGGCGCGGGATGTGCCAGTCGGTATCGGGCAGGCTGCGCGCCGCGTCGACCAGGCCATCCTGCACAGCAGGGGTCAGTTTCAGCCCCGCATGGGGCATGCTGATCAACAGGGGCAAATGGCCCTGGTGAAAACTCAGTACCTTGTCCATCTTGCCTCGCTCAGTTGGAAATCTCGTGACCCTTGCGCACCACACGCTTGGGCAGGTCGCCGCCCAGCCAGTAGGCCAGGTCGGCAGGGCGTTCGATGTGCCAGGCGACGAAGTCTGCAACCTTGCCGGCTTCCAGCGAACCATGGCTGTCGCCCAGGCCCAGCGCGGTGGCGGCATGCACGGTGACACCGGCCAAGGCCTCTTCCGGGGTCATGCGGAACAACGTGCAGCCCATGTTCAGCATCAGCCGCAACGACAGCCCCGGAGAGGTCCCGGGGTTGAGGTCGCTGGCCAGGGCGATCTTCACGCGGTGACGGCGCAACACCTCCATCGGTGGCAACTGGGTTTCGCGCAGGAAGTAGAAGGCGCCCGGCAGCAGCACGGCGACGGTGCCTGCTTGCCCCATGGCAATGGCATCTTCCTCGGTCATGAACTCCAGGTGATCAGCGGACAACGCCTGATAACGTGCCGCCAGGCTGGAGCCGTGCAGCGATGACAGCTGCTCGGCATGCAGCTTGACCGGCAGCCCCAGTTCACGCGCCTTGATGAACAGCCGCTCGACCTGCGCGGGGGAAAACGCCAGGTGCTCGCAGAAGGCATCGACCGCGTCCACCAGCCCTTCGTCGGCCAGCGCCGGGAGCATTTCGTCGCAGATGTGGGCGATGTAGTCGTCTGGTCGACCGGCATATTCCGGCGGCAAGGCATGTGCGGCCAGGCAGGTGGCGCGCACCGCCAGCGGCAGCTCGTCGGCCAGGCGCCGCGCCACGCGCAGCATCTTGCGTTCGTTGGCCAGGTCCAGGCCGTAGCCGGACTTGATCTCGATCGTGGTTACGCCATCGCGCATCAGCGCCTGCACGCGCTGGCGGGCGCTGGCGAACAGTTCATCCTCGCTGGCAGCGCGGGTGGCGCGTACGGTACTGGCGATGCCACCGCCCTGGGCGGCGATTTCGGCATAGCTCACGCCCTGCAGGCGCTGTTCGAACTCGCCGCTGCGGTTGCCGCCGAACACCGCGTGGGTGTGGCAGTCGATCAGGCCTGGCGTGACCCAGGCGCCATTGAGGTCGACCGTGCGGGCGATTTCCAGCTCAGGCAGATCGGCACGCGGGCCGATCCATTCGATCAGGCCGGCGTTGCTGACGATGGCGGCGTCTTCGATGGCCGAGTAGCTACCTTGGGCCATGGTTGCCGCGTGGCAGTTTTGCCAAAGGGTTCTCATACACAAACTCCGATGTTCAGTATGGGGCCGTAACTGTCGTGCACAGCTTCGAGAAGTTGATGCTATCCCTGTGGGAGCGGGCTTGTCCCGCGAACACCGGCGAAGCCGGTGCCATCCACTGCAGCACCTGCTTCGCGGGACAAGCCCGCTCCCACAGGGATTGCGCAGGCTTTGAAAACCAAGGCAAGACAGCTGCCCCCAATGTTACAGGCTTGGCAGCACGCCAGCCGGCAGCAGCGCGGTCAGCTTGCCTTCGGCCAACAAGGCACTGGCCGCCTCGATATCCGGCGAGAAGAAGCGGTCGTGGTCGTAGTGCGGCACCTCGCGGCGCAGTACCTGGCGCGCCTGCTCCAGCTTCACCGAGGTTTTCAGCCCTTCGCGCAGGTCCAGGCCCTGGCAGGCGCCCAGCCATTCGATGGCCAGCACGCCACGGGTGTTCTCGGCCATCTCCCACAACCGCTTGCCGGCCGCCGGGGCCATGGACACATGGTCCTCCTGGTTGGCCGAGGTCGGCAGGCTGTCGACGCTGTGCGGGTGTGACAAGGCCTTGTTCTCGCTGGCCAGGGCTGCCGCTGTGACCTGGGCGATCATGAAGCCGGAGTTGACCCCGCCGTTTTCCACCAGGAACGGTGGCAGCTGCGACATGTGCTTGTCCATCATCAGCGAGATGCGCCGCTCGCTCAGCGCGCCGATCTCGGCGATGGCCAGGGCCAGGTTGTCGGCGGCCATGGCGACCGGCTCGGCATGGAAGTTACCGCCAGATACCACATCGCCCTCGGCGGCGAACACCAACGGGTTGTCCGACACTGCGTTGGCCTCGATGCCCAGCACTTCGGCGGCGTGGCGCAGCTGGGTCAGGCAGGCGCCCATGACCTGCGGCTGGCAACGCAGCGAATACGGGTCCTGGACCTTGCCGCAGTTCTTGTGCGACTGGGACACCTCGGTGGACTCACCCAACAGGTCACGGAAGCAGGCCGCGGTATCGATCTGGCCCAGCTGGCCACGGGCGGCATGGATGCGCGCATCGAACGGCGAACGCGAGCCCAGTACGGCTTCGACGGTCAGACCGCCGCAAGCGATGGCGGCAGCGAACAGGTCTTCGGCCTGGAACAGGCCACGCAGGGCGTAAGCGGTGGAAGCCTGGGTGCCGTTGAGCAGCGCCAGGCCCTCCTTGGCTGCCAGGGTCAGGGGTTCGAGCCCGGCCACGGCCAGAGCTTCGTTGGCCGACAGCCATTCGCCGCGATGCCGCGCCTTGCCTTCGCCGAGCAGCACCAGCGACATGTGCGCCAGGGGCGCCAGGTCACCGGATGCGCCCACCGAGCCCTTGAGCGGAATGTGCGGGTAGACCTCGGCATTGACCAGGGCGATCAGTGCATCGATGACCTTGCGGCGGATGCCGGAAAAACCCCGGCTGAGGCTGTTGATCTTCAGCACCATGATCAACCGCACCATGGCGTCGTCCAGCGGCGCGCCGATGCCGGCGGCATGGGACAGCACCAGCGAACGCTGCAGGTTCTCCAGGTCATGGCTGGCAATACGGGTCGAGGCCAGCAGGCCGAAACCGGTGTTGATGCCGTAGGCCGTGCGGTCTTCGGCGATGATCCGCTCGACGCAGGCAACGCTGGCGTCGATGCCCGCGCCGGCACTCGCATCCAGGCTCAACTGCACCGGGGCCAGGTGGATACGGCGCAGCTGGGCCAGGGTCAGGCGGCCAGGAACCAGATTCAAAGCTTCCATGTTCAGACTCCTTTGCGTGATCAGCGCAGTGCCGGCAGCACAGGCTGCGGCCCTTGCGAAGCTTTCAGAAGCGCGGCGGCGCGAGCGATGTCGGGGGCCAGCCAGCGGTCTTCAAGGTAGGCCGGCACCTGCTCGCGCAGCAAGCGCCAGGCAGCATCGGTACCCGCGCCAAAGCGCTGCGCCTTGAGGAATTCGAAGGCCTGGGCGGCCAGCAGGTATTCGATGGCCAGAATCTGGGTGCAGTTTTCCAGCACCTGGTGCAGCTTGAGCGCGGCATTGGTGCCCATGCTCAGGTGGTCTTCCTGAAGGCCCGAGGTGACGTAGTTGTCGAGCACCGCCGGTTGCGCCAGCTGGCGGTTCTGCGCGCACAGCGAGGCCGCGACGTACTGGACGATCATCATGCCCGAGTTGACCCCAGGGTTGCTGACCAGGAATGCCGGCAGGCCACTGACGTGCGGGTTGACCAGGCGGTCCAGGCGCCGCTCGGCGATCGAGCCGATCTCGGCCATGGCGATCGCCAGCAGGTCGGCGGCCATGGCCACGGACTGGCCATGGGGGTTGGCCTGGGACACCACCCGGAAGTCGTCCGGGGTCCCCAGCAACAGCGGGTTGTCGTTGGCGCCGTTGAGTTCCGCCTCGATCTGTCGGGCCGCGTGGGCCAACTGGTCACGGGCGGCACCGTGCACCTGCGGAATGGAGCGGATGCTCAAGGCGTCCTGGGTGCGGATACCCTTGCTGGCGGCGATCACTTCGCTGCCTTCGAGCAGGGCGCGCAGGTTCTCGCCCACCACCTGCATGCCCGGGTGCGGCTTGAGCGCGATGATTTCCGGGTCGAAGGCGGCGATCTGCCCACGCAAGGCTTCGAAACTCATGGCGCCGATCACATCGGCCCATTGCAGCAGGCGGCTGGCGTCGTCCAGCGCCAGGCTGGCCAAGCCGGTCATGCACGGCGTGCCGTTGACCAGGCACAGGCCGTCCTTGGCGCCCAGCTGAACCGGCTCAAGGCCTTCGGCGGCCAGCGCTTCGGCGGCCTCGACGATCTGCCCGCGGTAGCTGACCTTGCCGATGCCCAGCAGGCACACGCCGACATGGGCCATGTGGGTCAGGTAGCCGACCGAGCCCTGGGACGGCACCTGCGGGGTGATGCCGTGGTTGAGCAGCGCCAGCAGCGCCTCGACCACGCCACGCTGGATGCCGGACTTGCCGTGGCTGTAGTTGGCGATGGCCGCGCAGATGATCGCCCGGGCCTGCTCGTCGGGCAGCGCCGGACCCACTCCGCAGGCGTGGCTGAGCAGGGTGTTGCGCGACAGCGCGGCGAGCTGCTCACCCTGCAACGACACGTTGCACAGCGCGCCAAGCCCGGTGTTGACGCCATAGGCACGCTCGCCGCTGTCGACGATGTGGCGCACGATGGCCTGGGCATTGTCGATGCGCGCCCAGACCTGCGGCGCCAGCTCCAGGCGCGCGCCATGGCGGGCCACGGCGGCGATGTCCTGCCAGCGCAGCGCGGCGCCGGTGATGACCACGGTTGCAACTTGCGACATGGGGCTCCTCATACCGCGATCGCGCGGCGCTGGACGAAGCGGTCGACGTATTCGTCGGCCGGGTTGTGAAGGATCTGCTGGGGCGTGCCGACCTGAATCAGGCGGCCGTCCTTGAGAATGGCGATGCGGTTGCCGATGCGCACCGCTTCATCCAGGTCATGGGTGATGAACACGATGGTCTTGTGCAGGGTCTTCTGCAGCTCCAGCAGCTGGTCCTGCATTTCCGCGCGGATCAGCGGGTCGAGGGCGCTGAACGCCTCGTCCATGAGGATGATGTCGGTGTCCGCCGCCAGTGCTCGGGCCAGGCCGACGCGTTGGCGCATGCCGCCCGACAGCTGGTGCGGGTACTTCTTCTCGTAGCCCTTCAGGCCCACGGTCTCGATCCACTGCATGGCTCGCTCGGCGCACAGCTGCTTGCTCTCGCCGCGCACCTTCAGGCCATAGGCGACGTTGTCCAGCACGTTGCGGTGCGGCAGCAGGCCGAAGCTCTGGAACACCATGCTGATCTTGCGCCGACGAAATTCGCGCAGGGCTTCCATGTCGTACTTCAGGATGTCTTCGCCATCGACCAGGATCTGCCCGCTGGTGGGGTCGATCAGGCGGTTGAAGTGGCGCACCAGGGTCGACTTGCCGGACCCGGACAAGCCCATGATGACGAAGATCTCGCCGCTGCCGATGGACAGCGACAGGTCGTTGACCCCCACCACGCAACCGGTCTGCGACAGCACCTGCTCCTTGCTCTGCTGGTTGCGGATCAACTGCAGGGCTTCGTCGGCGCGGTCGCCGAAGATCTTGAAGACGTTCTTCACTTCGATCTTGCTGATCGCCTGCGTGCTCATTTGCTCACCTCATGGCGTGGCCGGCCATAGGCCTGGGTAATGCGGTCGATCACCACCGCGAGAATGACGATGGCCAGGCCGGCTTCGAGGCCGCGGCCGACGTTGAGGGTCTGGATACCGACCAGCACGTCCTCGCCCAGGCCACGGGCACCGATCATCGAGGCGATCACCACCATCGACAGGGCCATCATGGTGGTCTGGTTGATGCCGGCCATGATGCTTGGCAGCGCCAGCGGCAGCTGGACACCGAACAGTTGCTGCCAGCGGTTGGCACCGAAGGCGTTGATCGCTTCCATCACTTCACCGTCGACCTGGCGAATCCCCAGATCGGTGAGGCGGATCAGCGGCGGCGCGGCGTAGATCACCGTGGCGAAGATCGCCGGCACCTTGCCCAGGCCGAACAGCATCAGCACCGGGATCAGGTACACGAAGCTGGGCATGGTCTGCATGATGTCCAGCAGCGGCATC
>Ga0160431_100664_pt1 | contig 12375 bp, 15 predicted proteins | sample HID1971K_E0MG_FD_108212 | JGI IMG/M metagenome (GOLD analysis project Ga0160431, IMG submission 108212) | Enriched millipede-associated microbial communities from UW Madison campus, WI, USA - HID1971K_E0 MG | ecosystem: Host-associated > Arthropoda: Insects > Digestive system > Unclassified ...
ACGCAGCCTTCCTGGAACTTGTTGAATTCCTCACGAGTCTGGCGGTCGAGGTCTTTGCGGTCGACCACGAAGAGACATTTCTCGATCTCGGAGTTGTCCTTGAGTAAGGTGGAGGCCTTGAAGGACGTAAGGGTTTTACCGCTGCCAGTGGTGTGCCAGATGTAACCGTTGCCGCAGTTCTGCTCAATGCACTCGACAATGGCTTTCACCGCATAGACCTGATACGGGCGCATCATCATTAGCTTCTGCTCGCTGGCGATCAGCACCATATAGCGACTGATAGTCTTGCCAAGCGTGCATTTAGCGAGGAAGGTCTCGGCGAAGTGGTCGAGGTAGGTGATCTTTTTGTTCGCCTCGTCGGCGAACTGATAGATGGGCAGGAAGCGCTCATCGGCGTTGAACGAGAAGTGACGAGCGTTGTTATTGGCAAAGTAGTAAGTGTTGTCGCGGTTGCTGACAATGAACATCTGCATGAAGCACAGCAGCGTTTTATTATAACCGTTGCCGGGGTCATTTTTGTATTCGACGATTTGCTCCATGGCGCGACGCGGGTTAACGCCCAGCGTTTTCAGCTCTACTTGAACGCACGGCACGCCGTTTATGAGGATGAGCACGTCGAAACGGTGGTGGCTGTTGTCGGTATTGATGCGTAGCTGACTGATCACCTCGAAGCTGTTTTTGCACCAATCTTTAATGTTCACCAGTGTGTAGTTCAGCGGAGTACCGTCTTCGCGGGTGAATGCATTCCGCTCGCGCAGGGTGCGCGCCGCTGCAAACACATCAGGGGTGACTATCTCGTCGAGCAGGCGGGCGAATTCGCCATCAGTGAGGTGAACGCGGTTGAGGGCCTCGAATCTCTCACGAAAATTACGCTCCAGCGAGGTGCGGTCGGTGATGTCGGGCCGGTAGGTGTATTTGAGCTCAATGAGCTTGTCGATAAAGCCCTGTTCGATTTTTTGCTCACTCATTGAGGGTGCTCTGCGATCTTCATATGGCCCTTAGTAAACATGACTGCGTGATTCGTCACGTGTTGTTTAGCAAGGGCTGGGTTGTAGTCATTGGACCAACGGACCTGCACGATACCCATCCTACGGCGCGGATTGAGCGCTAAGACAGGCAAATTGCGGCTTCGGCATTGTTTAAATATGACCCAGCACGGACGACGACCGTCCGCTCCTGGCACCTAGCCGCTGTTGAAGAGCGCCTAGACGGGGACAAAATGCTGTTTCATGCCCGCACATTATCATGGCTGAGAGCGTGCTCGAAGGACTTGGTAAAGCTGATGAGATCATTGTTCAAGACCTGGCACAAATCGCGCAGCTGCACCGTATCCAGTCGCCTTACCCCCCTTTCCACGTCACTCATGAACGACTGCGGCCTTCCCAGCGCGGCAGAGCACTGCGCCTGTGTCATCCCTGATTCAACGCGCATGCGCTTTAACTCCTGCAGAAAGATCACGTGTTCACGTCGATAAATAGCTTTTGTCATAGCCGTGTCCGGGCAAGGTTGGGCTATTCACGCTATATCTGCTTTTGGGATATCTGATTTTCAGTTATTTTGTGTGTGTTCGTTTGGTTTAGGAGGATGCATGAGACTAGTCTGGGAGTTATTTCGGGTGGCATGGGCTGTCGGATGCCTGCCGGTCGGCGCGCTCTTGCTCGTAGTGGTGATTTTTTCTGGATTCAACCTGCCATTCTTTCTGGGTTTGACCAGTAGCGAAGACCCAGCGATTCGGTGGATGTTCTGGATCTTGGTTCTCTACTTTGTCGGGGGTGGATGGCTGTTCTCGCGTGTCAACCAGAGATATGCCGATAAGCTGAGAAAAATGGTTGCCGGCTATCAGGCTCAAGGGTTCCATCCGCAGGTCGAGGTGTTCGCCAAGATCAATGACGCCTACGTTGGTGTCGACCTGGAATCGAAAATGTTGCTGGCCTACACCGTAGGTCAGGACGGACATCTCTTCCGTTTGGATGAGATACGGTCCTGGCGCATCCTTCCAGTTGGCAAGAGCAACCATCGTTTGGAGCTGTTGACCAGCGATTTGGCTAATCCGACGTTCAGCCTCGCGCTTAGAACGATGGACGTGACCAATACGGAGGCACGGCTGCATGCAATCTTCAGCACTTAACAGGTTGATGGAGCCTTCACTTACCCATTCGGAGTAGCCCGATGACGGACGTAACTGCAGGCAGTGTTTGGCAGATAGATATCGCTCAACTGGAGCAAGCCAACGCCACTATGCGTTTGGCCGATCAAGCGCTGGCCTCTGACGATGTTGCCGTCCTATCCACTCTCGGTTTTTCGCCCTCTCATATTCGAGAGCTAAGACCCAAAGGCGGCTTCAGAACCACTTCCATTGCGCAGAACACACGAATGATCAATTGCCTAAAACAAAGGGAATCTGCCCATGCTGATTAACCACACGCCATTGAGAATCGCGTCCGGCGTCCTGGCGGCTACGACCATCGAGGCTGTCCGCCGATCGACTTCGTATCATGCCTGCGGCTGGCAGATTCTTGACCGCTGGGCGTTTAATTCTCCCGAGCAGCTTCGCGTACTAGAAGCGAAGGGAGAGCTGCTGCTTTTAGGGCGGTTGCTTGAACAGCAAGTCGTGGAGCATGAGGCGCTTATTTCGCCCTTCGGATTGGCGCAGCGGAGGCAAGGGCTTGCAGAGCATGAGGTTCTTGCGCTGTCAGGCATCTATACCGAGTTGTGAGCCATCTACGGCAGCGCGTTCTGCCAAAACTTTCCGGCCTTTGGCCGCAGTGGGGTCTCGGGGCTTGCCCTGAGCAGGGACGGTAGGCAAAGCAAAGAAGTGAAACGACTGCCGCGTTGCCGGTTGTACGTACGCCATTCATGGCGGTAGTACAAACCCTACCCTGTCCCAGTTCTTATCCACCAAATGGTTGCAGCCATTGTGGACGATTTTGGTCAGAAAAGTTGTCTGGACGTAGGTGCTGGATTTCTTGGTCCTTGATGAATAAAAGCATCGTTGGGGAGGGGCCAGGGGAATCGTCCAATGACTCGATAAACACAAGAATCAGCCGCCATAGGCCTAACAAAATTGATCATCAAAATATTTTGCGAAGTGAGCGCGGTAATTTTCAGAAAACACCGCAACACGACGCTGTACCAAGCAGGGCGTTGGCTGTGATGGTGTCGGTATTGTGAAGTGCGCGCAGTTGCCGGTGGTGACTGTGCCTGGATTACTCGTGTAAAGAGAAAAACATCTGGGAGCACAGGGAAAGGTAGATCTGGTGATGCTGAGAGAGGCATTCGGTAGGCAAATCTGGGTACGTCATCCATATCTGGAGTAAACGCTATGAGTGAAAGCTGGCTGAAGAAGATGTGGTCGCTTGCACTGCGACGGAAATCTGTAGACGCGATGAAAGGTGGTAAGCCGTTTACCAGGTGCGGAACACTCATGGTCTATGCGGGAGAGCTCAAGCTGCTACCTGAGCTCATTCCCGAGTCAAAACCTGCCGGACGCTCCACGCCGCCCGATTCAGATTAAGTGCAGCATCTCAGGGTGGCTGAACGCATGTCAGTAAAAGTGGAGCGTCTTAAGTGATACGCACCTTGGGTAGCCGGTGCGCAGGGCTAGCTGCTCAGATTACCTTCCTGATCAAACAGAGCTCTGGCAGAGGGGCCATAGGTCGCGATGACATTCTCGATGGTATCCCGGTCGTTACAGTTCAAACTGCGGGTCAGGTCGAAGAGGGTGTTTCGCTCTGCTTTCCACTGGCTGATGATTTCAACATTCGGTTGGGCTTTCTTCCGCTCGTAGAAAATCGACTCGGAGCGGAGCGCTATCAGGCAACCCAAGACTTCCTGGGCGATTTCCAGTCTATGAGCATCTGATGGTTGGATCATCGTTGAGACCTCCTGCTGATCAGTATCAGTACGTCGCGTGGTTTTTTGAATGCTTTGTAATCGATGCTCATCGTGACTGTCGCTCGTCTGTTGTGGACTGCGTCGACTGTCAACTAGGAGGCATCCCGCGATCCAGGATACGTTTTTGACAGGCGCTACTGTTAGCTGAAGAATGGCTGCATGCAAAAAACAGAATCTGAAACCTTGGGTATTGAGGAGTATGAAGCATTCGAGCTTATGGCTCGGGAGCTCAACGCCCATTTTTTAAGCGCGCGGAAAAATTTTGCGGTGCGAGTGCCCCCAAATTTAGTGAGCTATTTGTTCACTGGGATTTTGCGGAAATCACGGTTGCCGAAAATTCAGCTTGAATGTGCCATAGCGGAATTAGAATTTGCTGTCGAGGCTAGGACATTTCGCCGTTACATTAGCGGTAATACCCGGATGCCATGGAGGACGTTTCAGCGATTGGTTTTCTGGGCGCGGGAGCAGAAGTGGATTAGCACGTGGACGTGCTGCGACTTGATATCGAAAGCCCATCTCTGCGAGGTTGCTCAAAACAGTGCGCGCGAGAGCTTGTGCGAGAGCAAAAGCCTCATCTTCGCGAGAGAAATATACGCAGAGAAAAAAGGCTCACGCTTTTATGAAAACCTCGCACTCAAGGACTTAGAGCGAGAGAAAAAAGCAGTCCCATCTATTCGAAGATACGATGAAGTCAGAGAGCTCGCGCGCTCCCTGGGATTAGATACAGCTGATTAGCCTCATGCCAGCTTGGCCACCAACGCTTCAGCATGTCTACCTCGCGACGCTCGGTGACACTGACATGTGCTGCAATTTCGCGTTTGCTCCGGGGCGCCTTTTTTTGTCACAAAGTCCGAATCTATTTTTATGCGCTGCCACTTGCGAAGGGAATCCTGATGTCCGTTCCGACATACGACAAATTCATTGAACCGATCTTGCGCTACTTGGCAGCTAATCCCGAAGGCGCCACAGCACGCGACACCCATGAGGCTGCGGCAAGGGCTTTAGATTTATCCGAGTCACAACTTCAAGAGATAATCGCGAGTGGGCAGGCGACTTATAAAAACCGCGCCGGATGGGCTCACGACCGCCTAAAACGTGCCGGTTTATCTTCCAGCGCCAAGCGAGGCTACTGGAAGCTTACCGAAGCTGGGACGGATTATTCCGTCCAGCACCCGTCACCGCTAACCGCCGATCAGGTGGAAAAACTTGCCATAGGTTTTATGGACGTGAGGCTGAGGAACCCTACCGATGCCGTCCCGCTTGACGTGGTAGAGCAAGGCGAAGACACGCCAGTATCAGCAACAGTTAGCCCTGACGATCGTTTGGATCAGGCTTTGCGCGAGCTACGTGATGCAACCGCAAGAGACCTACTCGATAGCCTACTTCAAGTCAGTCCAAACCGTTTTGAAGTTATTGTGCTCGACGTATTGCACAGCCTCGGCTACGGAGCTAGCCGAACAGATTTGCAGCGTGTGGGAGGTAGCGGAGATGGCGGAATTGATGGAGTAATTTCCCTCGATAAGCTCGGTCTGGAAAAAGTGTATGTCCAGGCCAAGCGCTGGCAAGGCACTGTCGGTCGGCCTGAGTTACAAGCATTCTATGGTGCTCTTGCTGGTCAAAAGGCCAAACGAGGGGTATTTATCACCACCTCCGGATTCACCAAGCAAGCTATAGACTTTGCCCGCTCTGTGGAGGGCATGGTGCTAGTGGACGGGATCCGTCTAGTTAACCTGATGATGGACCACGAGGTGGGCGTAACGTCCAGGCTTCTCAAGCTTCCAAAACTGGATAGCGATTACTTTGACGAAGAAAGAGGGTTTTGATCGAGCCATCACTTACATTTGGCAAAGCCGTCGCGGTTAAAGGTAATACCTTTACCAATCAGGCTCTAGCTCTGTGCTGAGGTGGATGCCCATGATCCTTGCTCTGCGGTACCTCAACGGCTCTGCATTGATTTCCAAGGCAACGAGGCGGCTTGCAGCGTTCACTAGGCTGTTGAAGCGGTCGTTGTGAATAGCTACATACACGACCAACTTCTTGTCAGACGCCTTCATTGAGCCGATGCAGAGAGGTGCTGACTTGCCCTGTAGAAGTAGCGGGTCAGCGTATAGGTAGCACTCTATCGTTGGATATTTGAATGCTTCGGGATGTCGGATGGAACCGTAGAGCCTAAGCGCAGCATGCTCGAAGTAATAGTCACCGATTGGCTTGGTATCCGTAGCGGTGGCCATGCTAAAGGACCATGACATATCCCACCCCCATATCCGGGCTTGGACGATTATCCGCTCAATAGCTCCACGATTTCTTCCTGCCATAGCATCCTTCCTCTCGAAGGGGGCCGACTTCTATCACGCCCTGCCACCTGCTTTTCACCGTGGAACAGATCCACTCAAATTTTCAGCTAGATACAAGGTCAAGGCCATAGCGTTCTGCGGTTTACCTGATGCAGATCGGTAGCTCTCTGCCATCGCATTGACTACGAGCTGAGGCCCAAATCGAAGTTTTCCGCTGGTCATAGCCTTCACAATTGCCCTGTGAACATCAGTCTGATGCTCTGCGGGAATTCCAGACATATCCAGCTCGTTGGAAGCAAGATGCGACGTTTGGGTTTCAGTTAATGGTTTAGGTTGAGGTTTAGTGTTATGCCGAACATCGTCCGATACGGTATCGATACCGCATCCGTGGGGTATCGATATCTCTTCCACGCCTGGGTCCGAGGGCGGACGGAGGGCCTCATTGATCCATCGCTGCTGATCCACAGTCAGTCTTTCTTTAAAGTCGCGCATAAAATCGTCAAGCCACTCGCTCGGAATGCGGCGAATTTCTTCAAGCGCTCTCGCTCTCAGCTTTGGCCCCGTCACTTGAGTAGCGGTGTGGTGATCCCACCAGATACGTACCCAAACGACGTATCTGACATGATCGTATCTAGCCAAGCCCTCATCTTGTAGTCGATGAATGACCTGTAGCCATTGATCTGCCGTCCAGCCAATCTCGGCTCCTGCGATGCGTGGCACAAGTGGGTACACGCCTGTGATGTTGCTGTCAGGAGCTGTTAGAAGGTGCAGCAACGCAACTTTGTCTTCAGTGGTGCAATTCAGCAGGCGCGGGGAGCGCCAAAAATTCTGATCCCTGATGGTTCGTTGTCTGCCCATACTCACAGCTCCTGGTGCAAACGTACGGGGATGACGTAAGAGACGATCATTACCGTGCCTCCACCTGTGCTTTCTTGGTTGGCCTCCCTATGTGTTTTGGTTTTGATGGGGCATTTGTCATGGAGGGGCGAGCAGGGCTTTCGGTATTGCCGGTGCGCATCCACGCTCTTAAGTCACCTAGCCTCCATCGCAGCCTTGATAGTCCTGGCACAGGCTCAAGCCCTGGCAACTTACGCTGACGCACCGTAAGCACGCTGAATCCCGTCAACGCAGCAACTTCAGACACGCCGATCAGGACGTCGTCACCAAGTTTCTGTACTTTTTGGATGGTTTCGTAATCTACTGGCATCGGGTTATCGCTCGATTGATCTGTTCGGCACAGATTTCCCCAGTCGAGCGGTTAACAGCTAGGACATATTTTTAACAGATGGCTTATGGGGAGCGGGGGCCGTGGCCTGCTTTGGAGCCTACGTCATAGCGTTATGGGAAACCGTTTTCAGTTATGAAGCGCGCACAACACTCCCAGACTGCTATCGAAAAGAAACTGTCCGTCACGGACTACCTCTTTTGTGTAACGCTGTGCGGAAATGTGGTCATCGGCACCGTTCTTGCGAGATATGACGGCCATCGTGGCTGGTTGTACTCAGTTGCTGTGCATCCTGCATATCGTAGGAGAGGCCTGGGCGCAAAACTCGTGTATCACGCTGAGGTCGCATTGACCATGCGTGACCGCATGAAAATCAATCTGCAAATTGTCAGCACCAATGAAAGCGTCAAAAAATTATATGAAGTCTTGGGGGGGCATTATTTTAATAATATATTTAAACGCTATAGTATATCCATGGGAAGCCTTGTGTATTAATATTTGCCACCCCATTTAGCTTAGTGATATCGAGGAGCGCCCCAATATCACCAAGCTATAATAAAGGAAGCTTAACGATTAAATTTATATGTAGTTCTTTTTGCCTTCCCGAGCAAGCTTTTCCTTGACTGCATCTCGAAAAGTTCGAAGACGTACAAGTTCTGCATTCTTAACCTTACCATGCTTTGAAAAATGCGCTGCTCTGCACGTGTCAAAAATTTTAATTGCTGAAGTAAAAGCTGTCACAACGAAGTCTTTCGAGATTAACCGATTAACAACTGCCTCAGAATCTTTCTCGACCGCTGCCGAATTCATCAGCCCCATATCTAACCGACCGGTACAGATTATGCGAGCAATCCAACAAATCCAGTATCGCGAGATTGTATATCTCCCGTCAATCACACCCTCTAGAGTAAGTCGGTGAAATAGATAAAGAAGTAGCGAGGCCAAGAAGTATGGGGTTTGCTTATGATCCTCGACAAATAAACGACCTCCATGCTCTTTTAATATCGTCACAGGATGATTACTCATCACCAACTGTGGCTCGCTCAGCATTATGGATGTAAAGGATCTTATTTGGGCATGCAGGTTAATAATTCTCGGCTTCTCAATTTTCGCTTCTACGCTAGAGAATTCCTTAGAACGGCGCTCGTAATAAAGAGCTTCTGGAGATGATCCGGAATACAACCTATAAAACTCTTGCAAGCGCTTATGGAATTTCTCTAATGAGACAAAAGCTTCGTCTGGAACGGGTGTCTGTCGATTCGTTGAGCGAATGAGCTTAGTGATTAGCTCGCTGCTTGTCGTATGGATAAACTTAACTGGGATTTTTAGACTTGAACTATCTCTAATGGCGTCCCTAAATCTGTATATCATATTGCTCGTTTGGCAACCATTCACAACATAATAATCACTGATTTCATATTGTATAGATCGAATATTAGAAAAACTTCTAGCAACGACCGTAACGCCATTATTTAGAAGTATAAATTTATCCAACATGGCGACATCAGTCAGAGTCTCACTAATTTCAGTGTTAACTGCGTTCTCCGATCCTTGGAAGTCTCTGACGTTTTCATAAAAAATATTTTTACGAAGGTTTCCATCGGATCCTGTAATTAACTTTAAGAATTCTGACGACGGCAAGTATCCAATGAATGCTTGCTCAACATCTTCAATACGCTCACAAGGTACATTTTTCTCAAAATTAATCAGAACACTATAACGATTTTCAATTTCACTAAAAGAGTCAATTATGAAATCAGCATCTACATGCTTAATTGCTACGGATTGAACCTCTGGGATGACAGCATGTATATTGATCTCTTCTGCGGATATGATGCCAAGCAACGCAGTGTCTTTAATAGCGTTCCCCGAAGTTGCATAATACAACTCACACTTCGGCCTTTTACTAAGCAGCCTTGCATTTTCAGTTTTAAATACCTCGTCAATCAATTCTTTTGCAGCTTGCAACTCTTCCGATAGTGGGACTTGAGGGTTGCTAGAGAATATATTCTTCACTGCAGCGGTGAATTTTAGCAACGCTCCCGAGTCGATCGAGGTAGAACGTTTTGTTTGGATAAACACAAATCGAACATCTAGCCTTTTAGACTTCCTATGCAACTCTATATCTGACTTATCTGTAATTAAATTGTCATTTACAATAAGTGCGAAAGCATCTATGCCAAAAGTACTAGTCTTGTCTACATCGATAAGATCAAAAACTGCTGGTTCTGAAAACGCTTCAGGGTCGATTTTTGATAAGACCACATAATTAACTAGCCTCTCAAATGATTTTGCCTCATCCCTATCGGAAAGGCCGAAATCTTCCTCAAACTCTTTCAATAATCCCAAAAGAATCTTATTTTGAATAATTTTGTCGCTCATTAGTAAATCCCTTTTAATAATGCATATTCCAGCTATCAGATGCATTCGGTTATTCTTCAGTCATACCGCCGCCAGATGATAGCCCGAAGCCATACTCACTTGGAATGGTGTTTTTTTGGTACAGATGCATAACCCTGCGTTCTAGTCAATGCATCGCAAAAATGGCGGGATAGGGGGCGCACCATTTTTTTGGTGTTGCACTAAAATCAGACTTTGATCAACCGCGTATTGTGGATTGATGTGCGCAATTGGCCGATTTCTGCCGGTCGAGGTCCTTAACTGTACTGGTCAAGTCGGACGCAAACGACTGGCCAAGTCGAGTGCAACTGATGGCCCGTCTGTGGAGTTAACCGCCGACGGGTGTGGTTCGATCAAGCTAGCTTTGCTGCTAGCTCTTCGGCTGTGATGTTGTAATAGCGCTTCAGCATGTTCACCTCCCGATGCCCCGTCACACTGGCAAGCTCAATCAAATTCGGCAGTTTGGTCGCAAGCCGACAGGTCGCCTCATGCCGCAGATCGTGAAAGCGTAGATTGATCAGGAAATCTTCCTGGGGCGTTACCTGCGCTGTACTGCAATCCTCTATGTATTTGAGCCTCGCTCGTTCCAGTCCTCGCACGAATGCCTTCTTGAGAGCGTCTGCGGTGGTGGGGAAGACCCGACCGCACAGCGAGCGCGGCAAGTCCTTCAGCAACTGAATAGCCTTTGGAGAAAGCGGGACCGTTCTGGGCAATCCGTTCTTCGTTGCTGGGAGGTGCACCGTTCTACGATCTAGGTTCACATGCTTCCAGCGCAACTCGAAGATCTCGCCTCGACGCATGGCCGTCTCAATCGCCAGTTGGACGATGGGCCGTATCCAGGGGTTGTGTGAGGCGTCGGCGTAGGTCCCATCCGCTCGTCGCTCACGACGCTCTAACGCGCCGAGCATGTATTGCTCCTCAATCGGGTCTAGTCGTCGCGAGCGTTCATCGTTATAGCTTGGACGGCTGACCATCCTGACCGGATTTTCTGCGAGATGAATTCCCCACTCGCGTCGAGCGACTTCAATCACGCACTGAAACAGCGCGAGTTCACGCTTGACCGTATTGCCCTTCCGGATCTTCAGGCGCTCGTCACGGTAGCGTGCAAAATCTGAAGAGGTGAGGGTGGCAACGATACGTGTTGCCAATGGATGACGCTTAAGTGCTTCGAGACGTTTGATTTCCGAGTACGCGCCTTTGTGCTTCGGAGCAATCTCAGAGATATAGCGATCAATGAGTTGGTGAAAGGCGGTTCGTTCAGCCTCGACGCGAGAGACAAAAATACCCCGGTCGATTTCGCTTTCGATCATGCGTGCCCAGGCCTGGGCATCAGATTTAGTTTCGAAGGTTTTGCGCTGGGCCGGATAGCCCTTACGGCGGATTTGCGCTTCCCACTGATACTCGCCGCGATTCCTGATTGTTGCCATTTCGACCATTCCCGCCACTTTTGAGTGTGGCAAATTTGTGGCAAAAACGACTTTCAGGACTAGGACAGGTTTCTGTCAGGAGCGCTATCCCCTTGTAATAAAAGGGAAAGAAGATGGTGCACCCGGCGGGATTCGAACCCACGACCCCTGCCTTCGGAGGGCAGTACTCTATCCAGCTGAGCTACGGATGCTTGTGCGGGCGACATCATACCCATGTCGACCTGATGCGTCCATTCCAGCGTTTCCCCCGCTCTCTGTCGTCCATTTCCGACAAAAAATGGCTAATCGCCACCCTCATTCACAACTCCCCGCGCCGCGCGTCCCTTTGTTTGCTTTGCTCTTGTGGCTTTAAACCGCTTCCACGCCGCAATTCCCCAGGTGAACGCATGCATTCCAAAGGAACCGTGATGCTCGATCTCCCGCTGAGACAAACCCTGCTGGCTCGCTCCGATTTGTTTCGAGGTATGCCGGAGCACCTCTTGCGCTACGTTGCCACCCATATAGTGGAGCGCACATTGGAGGATCGTGAGCTGCTGTATTTCAAGGACGACACCCTCGCATTCATCGCATTGGTAGTCGAAGGCCGGATTTATTCGGTGGTGCATGGGCCCGATGGTCGAGAGCAGATCATCGGCAGCACCGGGGCCGGGCAGGTGGTGGGGGAGACGGCGTTGATCAAGGATCATGGGCGTGAGTCTTCCACCTTTGCCAGTGGCCCTACGCGTTTGTTGCAGTTGGGCAGTCGGCATTTCGGCGTGCTGTTTGAGGAGCCGGTGTTTCTGCGGCGTTTGTTGATGCTGATGATGCTGCGTTTGCTGCAGGCCATTGAGTTGCTGGAGTTGGTGTGCCTGCATCGGCTGGAGTCGCGCTTGGCGCGGTTTCTGTTGGCCAATTTGGGCGAGATCGACCTGGCGCTGGCCTTGCCCAGTGTGTCGCTGCCCGCCAGCCAGGGGGTGTTGGCGTCGATGCTCAACACCAGTCGCCCCAAACTCAATGTGCAGCTGCAATTGTGGCGTCGCAGTGGGCTGATCAGCGGCAAGCTGGAGCGCATGGTGATCAACGATCTTGAGCATTTGCGGCGCAAGGCGTTTGCCTTGAATTAGTCGTGGCCCTGTTCCCCAGGTAACAGCGCGCC
>Ga0160431_100665_pt1 | contig 12348 bp, 11 predicted proteins | sample HID1971K_E0MG_FD_108212 | JGI IMG/M metagenome (GOLD analysis project Ga0160431, IMG submission 108212) | Enriched millipede-associated microbial communities from UW Madison campus, WI, USA - HID1971K_E0 MG | ecosystem: Host-associated > Arthropoda: Insects > Digestive system > Unclassified ...
TGCTGCTGCGGGATTTCCACGCTCAGGCGGCTCGACCCTCGGATGGTACGGATGCCGCGGCCACGCGCCGCGCCCTGACCTGGCTCGACACCTCGGAGGCGATCGCGTCGGACGTCGAGGCCCGGCTGCGCGCCGCGCTCGCCGCGCTGCCGTCGGTCGACGACGACGTCGTGCCGACGCACGGCGATTGGCAGCCCCGCAACTGGCTCGTGGATGACGGGGTCGTCCGCGTGATCGACTTCGGCAGGTTCGCGTTCCGTCCCGCCGCGACGGACTTCGTGCGGCTCGCGGCGCAGGAGTGGCGCGAGAGCCCTGAGTGCGAGACCGCGTTCTTCGAGGGCTACGGCCGCGACCCCCGGGAGCGGGGACCCTCGCACTGGCTCCTCCTGCGGCTGCGCGAGGCCATCGGAACGGCCTGCTGGGCGCGCCAGGTCGGCGACGCCGAGTTCGAGGCGCAGGGCCATCGCATGATCGCAGACGCCCTCGCCGAGTTCGAGGGCTGAGGGAGCAGGACCAGCCGTCGTGGCATGATCCGAAGGTGCCCCTCGACCGCATCGCCCTGATCTCCGATGTCCATGGCAACCTGACCGCACTCGAGGCGGTGCTCGACGACATCGCGCGTCGCGGGGTCGGCCGGATCGTCAACCTCGGCGACAACATCGGCAAGGGGCCGCGCGGCGCCGCCGTCACGGAGCGCGTTCGCGAGGTCTGCGAGGTCAACATCCGCGGCAATTGGGACGATTTCATCGACACCATCGGCGATGACGAGCCCGAAGAGATGCAGTGGTGGCGGGACGAACTGTCGGCGCAGCAGCGGCAATGGCTCGGGCAGCTCGCGCTCAGCCATGACCTCGTCATGAGCGGCCGCCGCATCCGGCTGTTCCATGCGTCGGCCGAGAGCCCGCACGTGCGCGTGAGGTTCCACCACACCGACGAGGAGTTCGACGCCATGTTCCGCGCGACGTCGATGACGGGCGACGGTCCCGAGCCGACGGTGGTCGGCTACGGCGACATCCACGACGCGTACATCGAGTCGCGCGACGGTCGCACGCTCTTCAACGCCGGGAGCGTCGGCAACCCGCTGGACGAGCCGACGCCCAGCTACGTCATCCTCGAGGGCGCGCTCGATGACGCCGAGCCCGCGCCGTTCGAGGTGCGCTTCGTGCGCGTCCCCTACGACGTCGACGCCGAGGTCGCCGTGGCGCGCCGGGTCAGGATGCCGCGTCGCGACGTCTGGGAGGTCGAACTGCGCACCGCCGTCTACCGCGGAAGGCAGATCCCGTGAGCGAGACGGCTGCACCGGCCACGTCGGACGCCGCGGCGCCGCTGTCCCGCCCCATCGTCGCGGGCATCGTGACCGCGCTCGTCGGCGTCACGAGCTCGTTCGCCGTCGTGCTGACCGGCTTGGACGCGGTCGGCGCCTCGCGTGCCCAGGCGGCGAGCGGGCTCCTCGTGCTGTGCCTCACCATGGGCGCGTCGGGGATCCTCCTCGCGTGGCGGTATCGGATGCCGATCACCGTCGCCTGGTCGACGCCGGGCGCCGCCGTGCTCGCGGCGACCGGCTCGGTCGAGGGCGGCTGGCCGGCCGCCGTCGGGGCGTTCCTCGTGACCGCCGCCCTCATCCTGCTGACGGCGCTGTGGCCGCAGCTCGGCCGGCTCATCGCGCGGATCCCGCCGTCGATCGCGCAGGCGATGCTCGCGGGGGTGCTGCTGCCGCTGTGTCTCGCCCCCGTGACCGGTCTCGTCGTGAACCCATGGGGCGTCGTGCCGGTCGCGATCACGTGGCTCGTCTTCGTTCGGCTGGCACCCCGGTGGGCTGTGCCGCTCGCGTTCGTCGCGGCATCCGTCGTCGTGGGCGTGGATGTCGCGGTCACCGGTGCGACCATCGACCCCGCGCTCTTCGTTCCCCGGCTGGAGTTCACCGCCCCGACCTTCACCGTCGGAGCCGTCGTGGGCCTGGCGCTGCCGCTGTTCCTCGTGACGATGGCCTCGCAGAACGTTCCCGGCGTCGCGATCATGCGCAGCTTCGGCTACGAGGTGCCGTGGCGTCCCGCGATGCTCGTCACGGGTGTCGGCACCGCGGTGGGCGCGACCGCGGGGGGCCAAGCGATCAACCTCGCAGCCATCAGTGCGGCGCTCGCCGCGGCGCCCGACGCCGACCCCGATCCGACGCGGCGCTGGGTCGCCGGGGTGTCGACGGGCATCAGCGGCATCGTGCTCGGCGGCCTGTCTGCGGCGCTCGTCGCCCTCGTGGTGGTGGCTCCGGAGGCGGTCATCCCCGCGGTCGCCGGCATCGCGCTGTTCGGCGCCTTCGGATCCGCGGTGCAGCAGGCCATCGACGACCCGGGGGAGCGGCTGCCGGCCGTGGTGACATTCCTCGTGGCCGCGTCAGGCGTGGCGATCGCGGGAGTCAGCGCGGCGTTCTGGGCGCTGATCGCCGGGCTCGTCGTTCGTGAGGTTCTGCACGTCGGTCGCCGCTCTCGCTGATCCGCGTCATCCGCGGCGGGCGGCCCGGCGGCGCAGGAGTGCGGTGTAGGCGCCGAGCAGGCGCGGCACGACGATGTACACGGCGAGCGGCACGACGACGGCCGTGAGCACCAGTGCCCGGAGGATCGGATGCCACGAGTCCGAGATCGGAGCGAGCAGCAGCATCCCGAGCGAGACGAGGGGGAAGATCGCCAGCCACGTGACGACGGCGCGCACGTGGACCGAGGGCGGCGCCACCGCCGGGGCGGCGGCCGGCGCCGTGGTGGGGGCGGGCGTCGTGGTCGGGGCTGGCGTCGTGGTCGGGGCTGGCGTGAGGGTGGTGGCGTCGGTCATGTTCGGCATCTCTCGCGTGAATCCAACTGGATGGTTGCAACTGTTCGGTTGCAAGTGAATCAGGGCGCCGTCTATTCCGCAACCATGCAGTTGGAATTGGGTAGCATGGCGCCATGGCGTGGGACACCGAGCGCACGAAGCGGCTCCTCCTCGACGCCGCCACGGCGGAGTTCAGCGAGCACGGCCTCGCCGGCGCGCGCGTGGACCGCATAGCCGCGGTCGCCGGCGTCAACAAGGAACGGATCTACCAGTACTTCGGCAAGAAGGACGACCTCTTCGCGGCTGTGCTCGGCGAGGCGCTTCGTGCGTCGATGGACGCCGTCAGCCTCGAAGGGACCGGCGCCGAGGCGGTCGGCGAGTACGCCGGGCGACTGTTCGACCATCACCTCGAAGACGGCGTCATTCCCCGGCTCGTGTTCTGGGAGGGGCTCGAACTCGGAGATGCCGCCGCCCGCAACCCGGCACGCATCGCCTACCATGCCGAGAAGGTCGCGCGCCTGCAGCGCATGATGCCCGGAGTGGGCCGGCGTGAGACGGGGGAGCTGCTCCTGACCGTCGTGAGCCTCGTCAACGCGTGGCCCGTGCTGCCGCAGCTCGACGCGCTCATCGTGAGCGACGACGTGTCGTCGCGGACGCGGATCGCCCGCCGGCGTGCGGCCATCGTCGCCACGGTCACGGCGGCGGCCGCAGCGGCGATCGCCGACGCGCACGGCTGACCCGCGTCAGTGCAGCGTGCCGCCGGCGGCGCTCGAATCGGCGGTGACGTCGATGCTCGTGCGCACCGCGATCTCCAGTGCCCGGGCGATGTCGGCGAGGGGGAGCGCGGCGGCGGCCGAGGAAGGCGCGTGCTCGGCGGACCACGGAACGTGCACGAACCCGGCACGGGTTCCGGATGCCGCGGCCTCGAGCGCCGTGAAGAACACGTGGTTGCAGACGAACGTACCCGCCGAGTACGACACCTCCGCGGGAACGCCGGCGACGGCGATGCGACGGGCGATCTCCTTCACCGGAAGCGTGGCGAAGTGCGCCGGCCCGGCACCCGGCACGCTCGGCACGTCGATCGGCTGCGCGCCGTCGTTGTCGGGGATGCGGGCATCCCGCAGGTTCACGGCGACACGCTCGACCCCGATGGCGGCGCGTCCGCCCGCGAGTCCGGTGGCGAGCACGACCGCGGGCCGATGCTCCGCCATCAGCTCCCTCAGTCGCTCGGCGGCACCGGCGAAGGTGACGGGCAGCACAGCGGTGACCAGGATCTCGGGTCCGGCCCACCGGGAGGCGACCAGGTGGACCGCCGCACCCGACGGGTTCGTGACATCGCCGGCGAACGGCTCGAACCCGGTCAGCAGCACGGTGGTCGTCACGACACCAGGCTAAGCGGTCGGTTCCAGCACGACCGCGCCTGTGGCGATGTCGGTGGACCTCAGGCGCAGCCGCACCCTCGTTCCCGGCGCGGCGTCGAGCCCCGCCACTTTCGCGGTGACGGGCGGCTCCGTCAGCTGCACCCGCGCGCCGTCGTTGCGCCGGCCCAGCACCAGAGCCTCGAAGACCTGCCCCGCACGCCTCGAGAGCAGCGCCGCTTCGACGCGATCGAGGGTGGCGGCATCCAGTCGGCCGGCCACGCCGTCACTGCGCCCCATGATCCTGGGCACGGTCGGGAGGCTCTCCCTCGCCCACGCGGGAACCTCCCGTCGATTCGCGAGCGCCTCGCAGACGACGAGCGACCACCGGTCGACCAGCCGCCGCAGCGGTGCGGTCGCGTGCGCGTACGGCGCCCCGATGGCGGCCTGCAACGGGTCGGCCGGCGGCGCACCGTCGAACGCCACGTAGCCCGCCCCGCGGAACAGACCGGCCGCGGCGTCGAGGATCGCGAGCGCCGACGGGGAGTCGCGGTCGAGGGTGCGCAGGTAGTCGCCGTATGCGACGTCGGTGGCCCACGGGATGCCGAGAGCGACGGTCTGCGTCCGGAAGGCGGCGACGTCGTCCCGCTCGGCGGCCGGCATCGTGCGCAGGATCCCGACACCTCCGCGCAGCATGATGTCGGCGGCGGCCATGCCGGTCAGGAGCGACACCTGGGCGTTCCAGTCTTCGACGGGCAGCGGCGCGTCGCGCTCCAGGCGGTACCCGTCGTCGTCTGCGACGATGCGCGTCTCGGGCACGTTCAGGCTCACGCCGCCGCGCTCCGCTTCGCGCTCGAGGCGCAGCGGCCCGAACCACGCGAGCGCCTGCAGGCTCGACGGCGCCGCGCCCGCGTCGATCGCCGCCTGCGCGTCGACATAGCTCCACTGCGCGCGCGAGCGGATCACACCGCGGCGCAGCGTCGTCTCGACGGGCCGCGCGCCCTCGTCGAGCACGAAGCGCCAGACGAACGCCCTCCGCTCCCGGTCCGGCAGCAGTGAGGCGGCATCCTCGCTGATCACGCTCGGATGCAGCGGGATCCGGCCGTCGGCGGCGTACAGCGTCTGCCCGCGCAGGCGCGCGGCGTCGTCGATCGCACCGCCCGGCGCGACGAAGGCGGGCAGGTCGGCGATGGCGTAATGCAGCACCGCGCCGGCTGCCGTGCGCTCCACGTGCAGCGCCTGATCGAGATCCGTCGAGCCGGCTGGGTCGATCGTGAGGAACTCGATGTCGCGCAGGTCGTCGATCTGCGCCGTCGCCGGATCGGTCGGGACGGTGCGCGCCGCATGCTGCGCCTCGGCCTCCACCTCGGCCGGAAAGTCGGCGGCGAGGTCCAGGTCGGCCCGCAGTTGCGCCAGGGACTCGATCAGCTCGTCATGCGCCCGTGCGGGAACGAGTCGAGGGCGGCGAGCGGACACCCGCTCAGTGTAGGCATTCGACCGCGCCGCGGTGCCGCGGATCTCTTCGCAGGGTCACCCGACTGGCTTCTCCCGAGAAACGCGGGGCGCGCGGGAACCATTCGCGTCATCGCGGACACTACTTGGTATGAGCGTGGACGAAGACGCAGCCCTCTGGGCGCGAGTGCGCACGGGCGACGAGTCCGCGCTGGGCACTCTGTTCGACCGCCACGAAGCCAGGCTGTTCCGGCACGCCTGTCGCCTGCTCACCAACCGCGAGGACGCCAAGGATGCCGTCACCATCGCCTTCTTCGAGCTGTGGCGCAAGCGAGAGACGGTCCGTCTCGTGGATGGTTCCCCGCTGCCCTGGCTGCTCAACACCGCGTCGAACTCGGCGCGAAACCTCGAACGCGCGAGCCGCCGCTACCGCGTGCTGCTTGCGCGCGCGCCCTCGACCGGCGATACGCCCGGCCCGATCGCGCACGACGAGAGTGGCGTCCTGGCGGCGCTGCGGCGACTGCCGGCCCGTGAGCAGAGTGTGCTCGTCCTGACCGTGCTCGAGGGGTATCCGGATCGTGCTGCGGCAGAGACGCTCGGCATTCCGATCGGGACGGTCAAATCTCGGCTCGCACGAGCGAAGGCGAGGCTCAGGGATGAGTTCGCGACGATCGAGGGAGAGCGGACATGAACGAGGGGCTCTCACCCCGCGAGCACGACGAGATGCGCGAGCTCGTGTTGGCGGGCACACAACGTGTGCGTCCCGTCGGGAACCGCCGTACGCAGGTTCTGGCGGGCGCCGTCGCGCTCGTGCTCGTCGGCGCCGTCACGGGCGGGGCGCTCGCGACCGCAGCGCTCCTCGGGGCGGATGTGAGGCCGGAACCGGTGTCCACTCCGACCGAGACGTCGCCGGATCCGACCCCGACTCCGAGTCCGGCGACTCCGAGTCCGGTGACTCCGACGCCTCCGCAGCCCGTGCCGACGCCCACGGCCGACGCGGTTCCCGCGTTCGGGGGTGATTGCGCAAGCGCGATCACCGACGAAGAAGTCGACGCGCTGCGAGGTATCGGAATGAAGCGCTCCGACTATCGCTGGAGGACCGGTGCGAACGATGTGCTGGGCGGGATCGACTGCGTGTGGGTGTCGGAGGAGGCCTATCTCACCGCGACGGTCCACCTTTTTGCGTACCCCGAGTCCGTCGTGCCCGACGCGGTGCAGGACAACGTGACCGTCGGGTGCGTGGATTCCGACAACGGGCCCGCCGTCGAGTGCACGGCTGCGGGCGTCGTGGACGGGACCTGGCTTCTCGTGCGAGGGTATGGCCCCGCCGATCAGATCTCCGCGTCCGGTGTCGATGCTCTCTACTCGCACGCGACCGCTCGGCTTGGAGACCATCCGCGGGCGGCTCCCGCTGAGCGCACCGGCGAATGGTGGGTGGCGCCCGATTGCGGTGGCTTGGCTGCGCAGATCGACCCTGCCGTTTTCGGATTCGAGCGGGTCGCGCCGCTGGAGCAGACGTCGACCTCGGACCCTGGCCTCCGGCCGGAGGGAATCGTCTCGCTGACGGGAGCCGCGTTCTGGTGCGACCTTCATTTCACGTCGGGCAGCGGCGACGCGACCAGCGGGGAGGTCGTGCGCATCGACGTCGTCCCTGGGGGCGCAGCGACGTTCCCCACCGCGGTTGCGGCGGACGGGTCGCGTCCGGTCACCATCAGCGGGGCACAATCCGCGGTGATTGCTCCAGGGCTGGATCGATACGAAGGCTCCGGAGCGGTCATCGTGGTGACGGATGGGGTGAACATGCTGATGGTCACGCCGGACTTCGTCCGGGATGCGTCGGACGCCGTGCCGCTCGCCGGAGCGATCTACGCCCAGATGCACCCGTGACGAGGGCCGCGGCATCCGCTCGCCCTAGACTTGACCCTCGTGGTCACCCGTCTGTCGAACTTCTTCCTCCGCACGCTCCGTGAAGACCCCGCCGACGCCGAGGTCGCGAGCCACCGGCTGCTCGTGCGCGCCGGCTACATCCGCCGCGCGGCGCCGGGCATCTTCACGTGGCTGCCGCTGGGGCTGAAGGTCAAGGCGAAGATCGAGGCGATCATCCGCGACGAGATGGCCAACGCAGGCGCCTTCGAGGTTCACTTCCCTGCGCTGCTCCCGCGCGACCCCTACGAGGCGTCGGGCCGCTGGACGTCGTACGGCGACGGCATCTTCCGCCTGCAGGACCGGCGCGGCGCCGACTACCTGCTCGCACCCACCCACGAGGAGATGTTCACGCTCCTCGTGAAGGACCTCTATTCGTCGTACAAGGATCTGCCGCTGACGATCTACCAGATCCAGGACAAGTACCGCGACGAGGCACGCCCCCGCGCCGGCCTCCTGCGCGGCCGCGAGTTCACCATGAAGGACGCGTACTCGTTCGACTACACCGACGCGGGTCAGGATGTCTCGTACCAGGCGCAGCGCGACGCCTACGAGCGCATCTTCCAGCGCCTGGGCCTCGAGTACGTCATCGTCGCAGCAGACAACGGCCTGATGGGCGGTGCGCGCAGCGAGGAGTTCCTGCACCCGACCCCCGTCGGCGAAGACACGTTCGTCCGCTCGAACGGCGGCTACGCAGCCAACGTCGAGGCGTTCACGACGGTCGTGCCCGATCCCATCGCGTTCGACGGGCTCGGCGCTCCGGTGATCTTCGACTCGCCGAACACCCCCACGATCCAGACCCTCGTGGACCACGCGAACGCGCATCTCGACGCGCCCGCCTCGGGCATCGCCGGCCCCGCGACCGACGGCGCCTCGGAGTGGACCGCCGCGCACACCCTCAAGAACGTCGTGCTCGCCCTCACCCACCTCGACGGCACGCGCGAGCTCGTGATCGTCGGCATCCCGGGCGATCGCGACGCCGACGACAAGCGCGTCGAGGTCGCCTTCGCGCCCGCCGCCGTCGAGGCCGCGACGGCCGACGACTTCGAGAAGAACCCGCTGCTGGTGAAGGGCTACATCGGGCCGTGGGCCGAGACCGGCGCGATCCTCGGCGAGGAGTCGGCGACCGGCATCCGCTACCTGCTCGACCCCCGTGTCGTCGACGGCACCGCGTGGGTCACGGGCGCGAACATCGACGAGAAGCACGTGCACACCCTCGTGGCGGGCCGCGACTTCACCGGTGACGGATTCGTCGAGGTGGCCAGCGTGCGCGCCGGCGACCCCGCGCCCGACGGCTCCGGGCCCGTCGAGCTCGCGCGCGGCATGGAGATCGGGCACGTCTTCCAGCTCGGGCGGTTCTTCGCCGAGACGCTCGGGCTCAAGGTCCTCGATGAGAACGGCAAGCTCGTCACCGTCACGATGGGCTCGTACGGCATCGGCGTGACCCGCATCCTCGCGAACATGGCCGAGCTGAACAACGACGACAAGGGGCTCATCTGGCCCGCGTCGGTCGCGCCGTTCGACGTGCACGTCGTGGCAGCGGGCCGCGACGCGGCGGCGTTCGATGTCGCGGCGCAGCTGTCGGCCGATCTCGAGGCATCCGGTCTCGACGTGCTCTACGACGACCGCCCGAAGGTCTCGCCCGGCGTGAAGTTCGGCGATGCCGAGCTCGTCGGCGTTCCGAAGATCGTGATCGTCGGCCGTGGCGCGGCCGAAGGCCAGGTCGAGCTCTGGGATCGCCGCACCGGCGACCGCGAGGTCGTGTCGGTCGCGGACGCCGTGGCGCACCTCGCCGCGCGCTGAGCGGAGGCTTCGCACACGGCGACCCACGGAACACGCCGACGTGGGAACGTGGAGGCATGAACCACAGCGCGGCGGTGCCCCCTGAAGTGACCGATGATCTGCGCCGGATCCTCGCCGACGCCGGGATCACCGACAACGCCGATCTCGTCGCCCGCATCCTCGCGACGGGGATCGGTCTCGGGATCGACAACGCCGACCGTCTGGATCTGAAGATCACGAGCTCCGCCCTCACCGAGATGCGGGCGGCTTTCCAGCTGTTCGCGCCGTACGAGGGGGTGCCCAAGGCGACGATCTTCGGCTCCGCCCGCACGCTTCCGGACGACGCGCTGTACCGCCAGGCATCGGAGGTCGCCGCTGCGCTCGCCGAACACGGCTGGATGGTGGTCACGGGTGCAGGTCCCGGGATCATGCAGGCCGCCGCCGAGGGGGCGGGCCCGCACAGCTCGATCGGCGTCTCGATCCGACTGCCGTTCGAGGAGAAGCCGAACGCGATCGTCGGGGCGAACGAGCGCAACGTCGCGATGAAGTACTTCTTCACGCGCAAGCTCATGCTCGTGAAGGAATCGCGTGGCTTCGTGTGCGTGCCGGGCGGCTTCGGCACCCTCGACGAGATGTTCGAGCTGCTCACGCTGCAGCAGACCGGCAAGGCCGATCCGATGCCGATCGTGCTGCTCGATGCTCCCGGCGGCACCTTCTGGTCGGGGCTGAGACGCTTCGTCGACGACCACCTGCTGCCGTCGGGCGTCATCTCGGCGGGCGACTTCGACCGCGTCCTCGTCACCGATTCGGTGCCGGCGGCCGTCGCCGCGCTCACCGGCTTCTACCGGAATTACGACTCGCTGCGGTGGGTCGGAAAGCGGCTGGTCCTTCGATTGAAGGCGGAGCCGACGGATGCCGAGATCGCGGCGCTGAACTCCGGCTTCGGTGCACTGCTGTCCGAGGGCGAGATCGAGCGCAGCGCACCGCTCACACCCGAGCGTGACGACGACGACCTCCTCGATCTGCCGCGCCTGGTGCTGCGGCTCGACCACTTCCGGGTGGGCGAGCTCTTCCGCCTCATCGGGGCGATCAACGCGCTGGAGTCTGCGCCGCCGGCCTGATTCGGAGCGGCACCCTGAACGGCGCCTCCGGCCTCCGGTCGCGGCATCCGTTCCCTCCATGAGGCCGTTCTCATGCTCCGGTCGCCCGCCGTTCACCTGCGGTTCCCGTCGGTGTCGTCGCACGGGACCAGGCTGACGCCACCCACAGACGCCGTCATGCCTGCAGAGAGGACGCTCGTGAGCATCGTCGAAGGACCCCGCCGTTCCCTTCCCCTGGCCGACCACGCGCGCGGCAAGCGCCTCGCGGTCACGTGCCAGTACAAGTGCGCCAACGCCTGTCTCGGCCCGGAGTGCAACTCGTCGCACAACGAGACGTTCCAGGAGGTCGCGGCGGCCGCGCTGTCGCGCCGGGCGCTGCTCGGCCTCGGAGCCGCGGGCGCACTCGCGATCGCCGTCGGCGGCCTGCGCTCGCAGGCCCCCCTCTCCGGACCCGGCTCGTCGGGCGTCGGGGGAGCGGGCGCGGCGTTCGCGCGCCCTGCGGGCGGCAGCCTGCCGTTCGACCCGATCGCCCCGGTCAACCGCCTCGTCGACGAGTTCACGGTTCCGTCGGGCTACACGTGGCAGCCGATCATCCGGTGGGGCGATCCGCTGTTCTCGAACGCCCCCGCCTTCGCCATCGACGGCCAGTCGCCGGCGGCCCAGGCGCTGCAGTTCGGCTACAACAGCGACTACCTCGACATCGTCGCCGACCCGAGCGGCAAGACGGGCGTGCTCGTGAACAACCACGAGTACGTGAACCCCGAGATCATGTTCCCGCCGTCGAGCGATCCGGTCGAGCTGTAGCGGCGCGGCGACGTCTACAAGGCCGCACAGGGCATGTCGGTCGTCGAGATCCGCCGCAAGCGCACCGGCGCGCCCTGGTCGTACGTCGTCGACGGCTCGCGCAACCGCCGCATCACCGTGGAGACGGTGTTCGAGCTCACCGGTCCCGCCGCGGGGAGCGATCTGGTGAAGACCGCCGCCGACCCCGAGGGTCGCCGGGTGCACGGAACGCTGGGCAACTGCGCCGGCGGCACCACCCCGTGGGGCACGATCCTGTCGGGCGAGGAGAACTTCAACGGCTACTTCGCGTGGGCCGCCGACACCCCGGCGCAGAAGCGCTACCAGTCCTCCTCGTCGACCTCGACCTCGACCGGGTGGGAGAAGTACGACCCGCGCTTCGACGCGCACAACCCGGACTACGTCAACGAGCCCAACCGGTTCGGCTACATCGTCGAGATCGACCCGCAGGACCCCACGTCGACCCCGCGCAAGCACACCGCGATGGGCCGGTTCAAACACGAGGGCGCGAACGTCATCGTCGCCGAGGACCGCCGCGTGGTCGCGTACATGGGCGATGACGAGCGCAACGACTACCTGTACAAGTTCGTCTCGAAGAACAAGATCTCGGGGTCGCGCAAGAAGAACCTGCAGCTCCTGAGCGAGGGCGACCTCTATGTGGCGAAATTCTCGGGCAACTCGCCCGCCGGCGAGATCCTCGGCGCCGGCGCCCTGCCCGGCGACGGGCTGTTCGACGGTTCGGGTCGCTGGATCCCCCTGACGCAGAACGGCCGGAGCGTCGTTCCCGGGTTCACGACCGAGCAGGTCCTCGTCTACACGCGCCTGGCAGCGGATGCCGTGGGTGCGACGAAGATGGACCGTCCGGAGGACGTCGAGCCGAGCCCCAAGACCGGCAAGGTCTACCTGGCGCTGACGAACAACTCCGCGCGGTCGGCGGCGACCGTCGACGAGACCAACCCCGTCACCGGCAACCGCTTCGGGCACGTCATCGAGCTGACTGAGACCGCGGGTCAGTCCGGCACGACCTTCGGCTGGAGCATCCTCCTCCTGTGCGGCGACCCTGCCACGTTCGCCAACTCGTATTTCGCCGGCTTCCCGAAGGAGCTCGTCTCGCCGATCTCCTGCCCCGACAA
>Ga0160431_100666_pt1 | contig 12320 bp, 8 predicted proteins | sample HID1971K_E0MG_FD_108212 | JGI IMG/M metagenome (GOLD analysis project Ga0160431, IMG submission 108212) | Enriched millipede-associated microbial communities from UW Madison campus, WI, USA - HID1971K_E0 MG | ecosystem: Host-associated > Arthropoda: Insects > Digestive system > Unclassified ...
AAGCCCTCGCGGCGCATCTGCTCGACCAGGATGGCCAGCGCGAGCTCACCACGGCCCTGGACCTCCCAGGCGTCGGGACGCTCGGTGGGCACGACGCGGAGCGAGACGTTGCCGACGAGCTCCTTGTCGAGGCGGTCCTTGACCTGGCGGGCGGTGACCTTGTGGCCCTTGCCGCCGCGACCGGCCAGCGGGGACGTGTTGATGCCGATGGTCATGGAGATGGCCGGGTCGTCGACCGTGATGAGCGGCAGCGGGCGCGGGTCGTCGGGGTCCGTGAGGGTCTCGCCGATGGTGATGTTCTCGATGCCGGCGACGGCGACGATGTCCCCGGGGCCCGCGGACTCCGTGCTGACGCGCTCGAGCGCCTTGGTCTCCAGCAGCTCGGTGATCTTGACGTTCGCCAGCGTGCCGTCGGCCTTGGCCCACGCGACGGTCTGACCCTTGCGGATCGTGCCGTTGAAGACGCGGAGCAGCGCGAGGCGGCCGAGGAACGGGCTGGAGTCGAGGTTCGTGACCCAGGCCTGCAGCGGGTGCTCGTCGTCGTACTCCGGAGCGGGAACGTGCTCGAGGATCGCCTCGAACAGCGGCTCGAGGTCGTCGTTGTCCGGCAGTGAGCCATCAGCGGGACGGTTCTGCGAGGCGGCGCCGGCGCGACCGGACGCGTAGACGACCGGCACGTCGAGCAGAGCGTCGACATCGAGGTCGGGCACGTCGTCGACGAGGTCGGAGGCGAGACCCAGCAGCAGGTCATGTGCCTCTTCCTCGACCTCCGCGATGCGGGCGTCGGGACGGTCGGTCTTGTTGACCAGGAGGATGACGGGGAGCTTGGCCTCGAGCGCCTTGCGCAGCACGAAGCGGGTCTGCGGCAGCGGGCCCTCGCTCGCGTCGACGAGCAGCACGACGCCGTCGACCATGGACAGGCCGCGCTCGACCTCGCCGCCGAAGTCGGCGTGACCGGGGGTGTCGATCACGTTGATCGTGATCTCCTTGCCACCGGCGTGCTTGCCCTTGTAGGTGATCGCCGTGTTCTTGGCGAGGATCGTGATGCCCTTCTCACGTTCCAGGTCGTTCGAGTCCATCGCGCGCTCGTCGACGTGGGCGTGTTCGCCGAAGGAGCCCGTCTGACGCAGCATGGCGTCGACGAGAGTCGTCTTGCCGTGGTCGACGTGGGCGACGATTGCGACGTTGCGGAGGTCAGAACGGAGGGCGTGCGCCATACAGGTGTCCTAAAGAGTGTGGGGTTTCGTCGGGAAGCCGACGTTCCAGGATAACGCAAGCTCAGGGCGAGTTCCTGAATACAGGTCGTAGCATCGACATCGTGACCCGACCGCAGGCCCAGGGCGACCTTCCCGACCTCTCCCCCGCACCCTCTCGCGCACGGCTGTGGTGGGAGATCGCGATCGTCCTGGCCCTCGGCCTCGGCCAGTCGGCCGTGTACGCGGTCGTGCAGCTGGCGTATCGCCTCACCGACGAGACGCCGATCGCCGACCAGGTCGCGAAGCTCAACCCCTCGCGCAGCGACCGGGAGATCTTCGACCTCGTCTACCAGGTGCTCTCGATCGGGTTCTCCCTCGTCCCCGTGCTGCTGGTGTGCTTCCTGCTGTGGCAGTCGCGTCGGCCGCACCTGGAGCGGCTCGGACTCGACGGCACGCGGATCGGGAAGGATGCGGGGCGCGGCGTCCTCCTCGTGCTGGCGATCGGCATCCCCGGCATCGCGCTCTACCTCGGCGGACGCGCGCTGGGGATGACGGTCGCCATCGACCCGGCGGGGATCGACGCGTACTGGTGGACCGTGCCGGTCCTGCTGCTGGCCGCGGCACGCGCCGCCCTGCAGGAGGAGTTCGTCCTGCTCGGCTATCTCTTCACCCGCCTCCGGCAGCTGGGGTGGGGACCGTGGTCGATCATCATCGCCACCTCGGTCCTCCGCGCGACCTATCACCTCTACCAGGGCTATCCGGCGTTCTTCGGCAACCTCGCGATGGGTCTGCTGTTCGGCTGGCTGTACCAGCGATCCGGACGCCTGATGCCGTTCCTCGTGGCGCACTTCCTGATCGATGCCACGGCGTTCGTCGGCTACCCCTGGGCGGCCGCGATGTGGCCGGATCTGTTCGGGCTGCCGGTCTGAGGAGGCGTCGTCAACCCGCGTTGGCGACGAGGACGGCGAAGACCGCCCACACGACGATCACGGCGAGGGCGATCAGGGCCCTGGTGTCCCAGGAACGGCGGATCGGCGCATCGGCGGTGTCCGGGGCCGCCTGCCAGCGCTCCTCGATCTCGGTGAGGGCACGGACGCCGGAGGGCACCTTCTCCTCGCCGTCGCCACGAGAGGGCATCCGGAGCGGGCCCGCCTTGGCCGGCCCGCCGTAGCAGGGAAGATCCTTCCCCTCATCGAGGGAGAAGACCAGCTGCCAGCGCAGGTCGACGCCGCGCACGCGCTGCCATCCGAACTCGATGCGACGAAGCAGGTTCTGCACGATGACGCCGTCATCGTCGATGCGCACCGAAGAGGCGAACGAGTTCACGTACACGACCCAGAGCACGAGCAGCACCCACGGTGCCAGCAGCAGCATCTGCCCCCAGCCCGCGCGCGCGACGGCATCGCCCAGCAGGAACAGGGCCAGTGCGGATCCGATCACCAGCGCGACGGGGCCGGAGGACGCACGGAACGTCCGTGCGCCCTCCGACTTGTGGTCGGCCATCACGGTCAGTGACCGCCGAGGGTGATCGATGCGCCGGGGATCGCCTGGAGCAGGCGTTCCGTGTACTCCTGCTGCGGGTTCGCGAAGATCTCGTCCACGGTGCCGTGCTCGACCACGCGTCCCTGTTCCATCACGCAGACGCGGTCCGCGATCACCCGCACGACCGCGAGGTCGTGCGTGATGAACAGATACGTCAGGTCGAGTTCGGACTGGAGCTCGGCGAGCAGGTTCAGCACCTGCGCCTGCACCAGCACGTCCAGCGCCGACACCGCCTCGTCGAGCACCACGATCTCCGGCTTGAGCGCGAGCGCCCTGGCGATGGCCACGCGCTGACGCTGTCCACCCGACAGCTCGTTCGGATAGCGATCGGCGACACTCGACGGAAGCGCGACCTGATCGAGCACCTCGAGCACACGCTTGCGACGCGAGGCGGCGTCGCCGACACGGTGCACGCGCAGCGGCTCCGCCACCGTGTTGCCGATGTTGTGCAGCGGATCCAGCGACCCGTACGGGTCCTGGAACACGGGCTGCATCTCGCGACGCAGGGCCTGCAGCTCGGGCCGCGAGAGCGTGTCGGTGTCGCGACCGTTCACGAGGATCGAGCCCGACGTCTTGGTCTCCAGACGCAGCAGCATCTTGGCGGCGGTCGACTTGCCGGAACCGGATTCGCCGACGATCGCCATGGTGGAGCCCTTGGGCACCTGGAACGACATCTTGTCCACGGCCGTGAAGTCCGTGGAGCGGAACCCGCTCCCCCGGATCTTGTAGACCTTCGTCACGTCCCGGAACTCGATGACCGGCTCGGTCGGCACGACCTCGGTGTGCGCGATCGATGCGAGGTCGACCGTGCCCGTGGCCTCTGTGAGCACCTCGGCCAGCGGGTCCACCTCGCCGGACACGGCGGTCTGGATGCGCTTCGACGCCAGGCTCGGCGCCGCGGCGACCAGCCGCTGCGTGTACGGGTGCTGCGGATTCTGCAGGATCTCGAGCGCGGGGCCCGACTCCACGATGCGACCACGATGCATCACGACGAGGTTCTCCGCCCGCTCCGCGGCCAGGCCGAGATCGTGCGTGATGAACAGGACCGCGGTGTTGCGCTCCTTCGTGAGGGTGTCGAGGTGATCCAGGATCCGCTTCTGCACGGTGACGTCGAGCGCACTGGTGGGCTCGTCGGCGATGAGCAGCTTCGGGTCGGACGAGAGCCCGATGCCGATCAGCACACGCTGGCGCATGCCGCCCGAGAACTCGTGCGGGAACTGCCTCAGACGCCGGTCGGCATCCGCGAGCCCCGCTTCCTTGAGCACCTGGATCGCGCGCTTGCGTGCGGCCTTGCGCCCATCGGCCTGACCGTTGGCGAGGATGGTCTCCTCCACCTGGAAGCCGATGCGGTGCACGGGGTTGAGGCTGTTCATCGGGTCCTGGGGAACCAGGCCGATGAGGTTGCCTCGCACATGCTCGATCTCGGAGCGCCCGAGCTTCGTCAGGTCACGGCCCTCGAACTTGACCGCTCCGCCGGTGACCTTTCCGCTGCCGGGCAGCAGGTTGATGATCGCGTGCGCGGTCGTCGACTTGCCCGAACCGGACTCGCCGACGATCGCCATGGTCTCGCCCGGGTAGATGTCGAAGCTCACGCCGCGCACCGCCGGCACGAAGCCGTCCTGGGTCTTGAACGCGACCTCGAGGTTCTCCACCGAGAGGAGGGGGACGTCGGGGGTGTATTCGGAGGTCATCGCAGCGCCCTCGCCTTCGGGTCGAGCGCGTCTCTGACCGTCTCCCCGAGCATGATGAACGACAGCACGGTGAGCGAGAGGGCGATGGACGGATAGATCAGCGGCATCGGGTCGGTGCGCAGACGCTGCTGCGCCTGGGCGATGTCGTTGCCCCAGGAGATGAACTCCGGCGGCAGTCCGACACCCAGGAACGACAGCGTGGCCTCGGCCGTGATGGCTGCGGCCAGGCCCACCGTGCTGAGCACGATCACCGGGGCGATCGAGTTCGGCATGACGTGGGAGAACATCGTCCGCACGCGGGAGACCCCGAGCGCCTCGGAAGCCATCACGAAGTCGGCCGAACGCACCCGCAGGATCTCGGCGCGCAGGATGCGTGCCACCGCAGGCCACCCGAAGAACCCGATCGCGAGCGAGACCACGAGGATGTTCCTGTCGGCCAGGAACATCGACATGATGACGACGGCGGCGAGCACGTAGGGGATCGCGAAGAACATGTCGCCGATACGCATGAGAAGCGAGTCGATCCAGCCTCCGAAGAAGCCGGCGAACGCGCCGATCACGATGCCCATGATCGCGATGATGATCGTGACCAGGATGCCGACGGACAGCGAGGTCCCCGCGCCGTGAACGACACGGGAGTACACGTCGCAGCCCTGGAAGGTGTACCCGAACGGGTGTCCCTCCGAAGGCGGGTTGTTCGAGTACTTCAGCGCGCAGGCGAACGGGTCGACCGGAGCGAACAGGTCGGGGAACGACGCGACGACGACCAGGATGACGACGAAGACGCCGGCCGTCCAGAACATCCAGCGACCACGGAGATCGCGCCACGCGTCGAGCCAGAGGTTGCTCTTGCGCTCGCTGACGCGGACGGCGTCGACTGCTCCGAGGCCGACCTCGTCGGACTCGGCCACGAAGTGCGCCATACGGCGGGTGGGAGTTTTATCGGACATAGCGAATCCTCGGGTCGAGCACACCGTAGAGCAGGTCGATGAACAGGTTGACCAGGACGTAGATCACGACGAGCACGGTCACGATCGACACGATCTCCGGCCCATCGTGCTGGTTGATGGCCTTGAAGAGCTCGTTTCCGATACCGGGCACGTTGAACACGCCCTCGGTGACGGTGGCGCCGACGATCAGGATGCCGAAGTCGGCAGCGAGGTTCGTCGTCACAGGGATGAGCGAGTTGCGCAGCACGTGCACCGGGATGACACGCCGCGTGGGAAGTCCCTTGCCGAACGCCATGCGCACGAAGTCCTGCTGGCGCGTCTCGATGACCGAGTTGCGCGTGAGACGGACGACGTAGGCGAAGTTCAGTGCCGCGAGCACGATCGCCGGGAGTATCAGATCCGACCACGGGGCGCCTCTGCCGACCGTCGGCCGGAACAGATGCAGCTCGATGGCGAGGAAGTACTGCGCGATGAAGGCCAGCACGAACACCGGGATCGAGATGAGCACGAGGCTCACCAGCATCGAGGCGTGGTCGAAGACGCTGTTCTTGCGCAGACCGGCGATGAGGCCGACCACCACGCCGAAGACGAGCTGGATGACGATCGCGAGCAGCGCGAGACGCAGCGTCACCGGGAACTTCGCGGCGAGGATGTCGTTCACGCTCTGGCCGCGGAAGGTCGTGCCGAGGTCGCCGCGGAACAGGTCGCCGAGGTAGATCAGATAGCGCGTGAAGAACGGCTGGTCCAGGTGGTACTGCGCCTGCAGGGCGGCGTACTGCGCGTCGGTCGGCGTCTTGTCGCCGAACAGAGCGAGGATCGGGTCGCCTGGGAGGAGGAAGACCATCGAGAAGATCAGGAAGGTCGCCCCGAGGAAGACGGGTATCGCCTGGAGCAGGCGACGGATGATGTATGCAGTCATGGCGTGAACCGAACCGCGCCGTGCGGGGCGACGCTTTCGCATCGCCCCGCACGGCGGGTTCAGATCAGAGCGGGAGTATTACTCGCCGGCCTTGGTGATCTCGTACACGATCGGCCAGCTGTCCCAGCCGTACTCGACGTTGTCGACGAGCGTGGAGAAACCGGCGTTGGTCGAGCGGTACCAGAGCGGCAGGACGGGCAGGTCCTTGAACAGGACCTCCTGAGCCTGCTCGAAGAGCTTGTTGCCCTCTTCGACCGACGGAGCCGTCGCACCCTCCTGCACGAGCTTGTCGTACTCGGGGTTCGCGTAGTCGCCGTCGTTGGAGCCGGCACCCGTGATGAACAGCGCGCCCAGGATGTTGTAGGCACCCGGGTAGTCGAACTGCCAGCCCGAACGCGTCGCCGCGTTCAGCGTGCGCTTCTTGATCTCCTCGCGGAGCGTCGCCAGGTCGGGGAAGGACTGGCCGGCGGAGTCGATGCCCAGCGTGTTCTTGATCTGGTTGGTGACGGCGTCGACCCACGCCTGGTGTCCACCGTCGGCGTTGTACGCGATGGTGAACGTGCCGCTCCACGGGGAGATGGCGTCGGCCTGTGCCCACAGCTCCTTCGCCTTGGCGGCATCGAAGTGCGTGACCTCGGAACCGGCGATGTCATCGTTCCAGCCCGCGATCACCGGCGAGGTGTAGTCCACGGCCGGGGTGCGAGTGCCCTCGAAGATCACGTCGGTGACCTCGTCGCGGTCGATCGCGTAGGAGATCGCCTGACGACGGAGGTTGCCCTCTTCGTCGTTGGCGAAGTGAGCGAGGCGCGCGGGGATGGTCAGACCCTCCCAGATGGCGGCCGGCTGGTCGACGGCACGGTCGCCCAGGTCGTCCTTGTACGTGGCCAGGGCCGTCGGCGGGACGCCGGGGTTGAGCACGTCGAGGTTGTCCGAGAGCAGGTCGGTGTATGCGGCCTCGGCGGTGGCGTAGCTGACGAGGTCGACCCCGCCGTTCTTCGCCTTGCGCGGTCCGTCGTAGCTCTCGTTCGGGAGCAGCGAGATCACGGAGTCGTGCTCCCACTTGTCGAGCACGTACGGGCCGTTGCCGACGGGTGCCTGGCCGAACGCCTCGGGATCGTCGAAGAACGACTCGGGCAGCGGCGCGAACACCTGGTAGCCGAGGGTCGTCGGGAAGTCCGACTGCGGAGCCGCGAGCTCGACCGTGAAGGTCGTGTCGTCGACGACCTTGAGCGCGAGCGAGTCTTCCTTCACGTCGTCGGCGCTGTAGCCGGCGAAGTTCGCGAACCACCACTGCTTCTCGAAGGCGGGGTCGGACGCCGCGTACTGCCACGCCTCGACGAAGGACTCAGCGGTGACAGGGGTGTCGTCGCTGAACTTCTCGCCTTCCTTGATCTTGATGGTCCAGTTCTGGTTGTCGTCCGACTCGATCGACTCGGCGAGGTCGTTGGCGAGAGCGCCATCGGCTTCGTAGTAGACGAGACCGGCGAAGATGTTCTGCAGAACGAGTCCGCCACCGACCTCGTTGGTCACGGCGGGCAGGAGCGGGTTCTGGGGCTCGTTGCTCTGAACCGTGACGATGCCGGTCGACGTTTCGCCGCCGCCCTCACCGCTGCCATTGTCGCCGCCGGATGCGCAGCCGGCGAGCGCGATGGCGCCGACGGCGAGCAGTGCGGTGCCCGCGAGGGCAGTCCTGTTTCTTTTCACTTTTCGTCCTCCTGTGGACAGTGCTGAGTCTGCGTTCTCACCATCGAGCGCGCAGGGATACCTGAGCGTAACCCTCCCCTTCGCCCACAACCGCCCTCAGCTAACGAACTGTTACTGAGTGGTGACCATCTGTAACAACAGGGAAACACCGCGAAACAGCAGACGGTGCCGCCCTCCCACACGGAAGCGCGACACCGTCTGCTCAGATGAGCACCCGACTCAGGCGAACGCCTCCACCGGAGGGCAGGCGCACACCAGGTTGCGGTCGCCGTAGGCCTGATCGATACGGCGCACCGGCGGCCAGTACTTGCCCGCGACGAGGGCGCGCACGGGGTACGCGGCCTCCTCACGGGAGTAGGCGTGGTTCCACTCCCCCGCGATGAGCGACACCGCGGTGTGCGGTGCGTGCACCAGGGGGTTGTCGTCCGCGGGCCAGCGCCCGGCGGCCACGGCCTCCGCCTCGGCCTTGATCATGACCATCGCCTCGATGAAGCGCTCGATCTCGTCGAGGTCCTCGGACTCGGTCGGCTCGACCATCAGGGTCCCCGCGACGGGGAACGACATGGTCGGGGCGTGGAAGCCGTAGTCGATGAGGCGCTTGGCGACGTCGTCGACCGTGATGCCGGTGGCCTCCTTGAGCGGACGCAGGTCCAGGATGCACTCGTGCGCCACCCGGCCGTTCTCACCGGTGTAGAGCACCGGGAAGTGAGCCCCGAGGCGCTCGGCGATGTAGTTCGCGGAGAGCACGGCCGCGGCGGTGGCGCGACGCAGACCGTCTGCACCCATCATGCGCACGTATGCCCACGAGATCGGCAGGATGCCCGCGGAGCCGTAGGGAGCCGCGGAGATGACACCGCCCTCGAACGTGTGGCCGCCGAAGTGCTCGGCGCGCTGCGCCAGCGGGTGCGACGGCAGGAACGGGGCGAGGTGGGACTTGGCCGCCACCGGACCGATACCGGGGCCGCCGCCACCGTGCGGGATCGCGAACGTCTTGTGCAGGTTCAGGTGCGAGACGTCGCCGCCGAGGTCGCCGAAGCGCGCGTAGCCGAGCAGGGCGTTGAGGTTCGCGCCGTCGACGTAGACCTGCCCACCGGCGTCATGCACCGCGGAGGTGATCTCGACGACCTGCTCCTCGTACACGCCGTGCGTCGACGGGTAGGTGATCATCAGGGCCGAGAGCTCGTCGGCGTGCAGGGTGATCTTCGCGCGCAGATCATCGAGGTCGACGTTGCCGAGCTCGTCGGTCGCGACGACCACGACCTTCATGCCGGCGAGCACCGCCGACGCCGCGTTCGTGCCGTGAGCCGACGACGGGATGAGGCACACCGTGCGGTGCGTGTCGCCGTTCGCGTGGTGATACCCGCGGATCGCCAGCAGGCCAGCCAGCTCACCCTGCGAGCCGGCGTTCGGCTGCAGCGAGACCGCGTCGTACCCGGTGACCTCGGCGAGCCAGCCCTCGAGCTGGTCGATGAGCTCGAGGTAGCCCTGCACGTCGGCCGCCGGGGCGAACGGGTGGATGCCCGCGAACTCCGGCCACGTGATGGCCGCCATCTCGGTGGCCGCGTTGAGCTTCATCGTGCACGAGCCCAGCGGGATCATGCCGCGGTCGAGCGCGTAGTCGCGGTCGGAGAGGCTCTTCAGGTACCGCATCATGGCGGTCTCGCTGCGGTGGGCGTGGAACACGGGGTGCGTGAGGTACTCATCCTGACGCCGCAGCGCCTCGGGGAGCCGACCGCGCTCGGACGCCGCGATGTATCCGAAGGAGCGCCCGGTTCCCGACGCGAAGCAACCGGCGACCCGGTCGAGGTCCGCGAACGTCGTGGTCTCGTCGATCGAGACGCCGACGGTGTCGCCGTCGACCTCGTGGAGGAGATAGCCCGCGTCGTGGGCGGCCGCGACGACCGAGGAGGCACGCCCGGGCACGCGGACCCGGAGCGTGTCGAAGAATTCCTGGTGCACGACATCGAGGTCGAGCTCGATGAGCCACGTGGCCAGGGCATCGGCCTTGCGGGCGACGTCCGAGGCGATCTCGCGCAGCCCGTCGGGGCCGTGGTACACCGCGTACATCGACGCCATCACGGCCAGCAGCACCTGGGCGGTGCAGATGTTCGAGGTCGCCTTCTCGCGGCGGATGTGCTGCTCCCGCGTCTGCAGCGAGAGCCGGTACGCGGGCTTGCCATCGGCGTCCACCGAGACTCCGACGAGGCGCCCGGGGAGCTGGCGCTCCAGTCCCGAGCGGACGGCCATGTAGCCGGCGTGCGGGCCTCCGAAGCCCATCGGCACACCGAAGCGCTGGGTCGTGCCCACCGCCACGTCCGCGCCGAGGGAGCCCGGCGACGAGATCAGCGTGAGGGCGAGGAGGTCGGCCGCGGCCACGGCGAGACCGCCTGCGAGGTGCGCGGCGTCGAACACGGCCGACGGGTCCCACACGCGGCCGGATGCGCCGGGGTACTGGACGAAGACGCCGAACAGGTCGGCGGGCAGCTCCTCCCCCGCGGCGAAGTCGACCGAGACGACCTGGATGCCGAGGGCCTCCGCGCGGGTCGCGAGCATCGCCTTGGTCTGCGGAAGGGCATCCGCATCCATCGCGAACACGTTCGAGGAGGACTTCGAGGCGCGCCGGGTCAGCAGCATCGCCTCGACGACCGCCGTGGACTCGTCGAGCATGGAGGCGTTGGCCGTGGTGAGCCCGGTGAGCTCGGCGACCATCGTCTGGAAGTTGATGAGCGCCTCCAGGCGCCCCTGGGAGATCTCCGGCTGATACGGGGTGTAGGCCGTGTACCACGAGGGGTTCTCCAGCACGTTGCGCTGGATCACCTGCGGCGTGATGGTGCCGTAGTACCCCAGGCCGATCATCGGGCGGTTCACCGTGTTGCGCGAGGCGAGGGTCCGCAGCTCGGCGAGAGCCTCGGTCTCGCTCGCCGCGGCAGGGATGCGCGACGACGCGGCGTCGGACGACGGTCCGGTGTAGATCGAGGCGGGCACCGCCTGACGCATGAGTGCTTCGATCGGGCTGAGCGCGTCGTCGGCTCCGGTGGTGTCGAGACCGAGGGCGCCGAGCATCGCGTGCTGCGCGGCATCCGTGGGTCCGATGTGACGATCGGCGAAAGTGACCACGGGTGGATCAGCCCTCCGTGAGTGCGACGTAGGCGTCGCGATCGAGCAGTCCGTCGAGCGCACCGGCGGCGACGGCGACCTTGAGCAGCCACCCGCCCTCGAACGGTGCGGCGTTGACGAGGGACGGGTCGTCGACGGCGGCGTCGTTGATCTCGACGACCGTGCCGGAGACGGGTGCGTAGAGCTCTCCGACCGACTTGGTCGACTCGATCTCGCCGACGACGGAGCCGGCGGTGACCTCGGTGCCGACGGCGGGGAGCTCGACGAACACGACGTCGCCCAGCTTCTCTGCGGCGTAGTCGGTGATGCCGATGGTCACGGTGTCGCCGTCAGCGGCGATCCACTCGTGCTCTTCGGTGTAGCTGAGGGCGGCGAGATCGGTCATTTGGTCCTCCGGTAGAAAGGCAGGGCGGTCACGGTCGCGGGGATCCTGGTCCCCCGCACATCAAGGAATACTGCGGTTCCCTCTTCGGCGGAAGACGGGTGCACGTAGGCCATCGCGATCGGATGGCCGAGAGTCGGGCTGAGGGCACCGCTGGTGATCTCACCGAGCGCCGCGCCGTCCTGGTCGACGACGGCGTACCCGGCGCGTCCGGCGCGCTTGCCCTCGGCGACGAGGCCGACCAGCACCGGAGCGTCGGATGCCCCGGACTGCTCGGCTTCGGCGAGAGCCTCCTTGCCGACGAAGCGCTCCTTGGCCGTCACGACCACGCGCCCCAGCCGGGCCTGCGCCGGACGGGTGTCGAGGCTCAGCTCGTGCCCGTACAGCGGCATGCCCGCCTCGAGGCGAAGCGTGTCGCGGGCCGCGAGACCGGCCGGCACGAGGCCGTGACCGTCGCCGGCGGCGAGCAGTGCATCCCAGAGCGGGGCGGCGCTGTCGGCCGCGACGAGCAGCTCGAAGCCGTCTTCACCGGTGTAGCCGGTGCGAGCGAGGAGCAGCGGCCTGCCCTCGTACGTCGCTGACGCCCAGGCGTAGTACCTCTGCTCGGCCCAGGGGACGCTCACGTCCGTGATGGCGTCGGTGGCCGCGAGGATGGCCTCGGCCTGCGGGCCCTGCACCGCGATGAGCGCGTAGTCGTCGGAGACGTCCTGCACAGTGACGTCGAACCCGTCGGTGCGTGCGGACAGGGCGACCGAGACGGCATCGCGGTTGCCGGCGTTGGAGATGATCAGGAAGTCGTCGTCCTGCAGACGGTAGACG
>Ga0160431_100669_pt1 | contig 12271 bp, 6 predicted proteins | sample HID1971K_E0MG_FD_108212 | JGI IMG/M metagenome (GOLD analysis project Ga0160431, IMG submission 108212) | Enriched millipede-associated microbial communities from UW Madison campus, WI, USA - HID1971K_E0 MG | ecosystem: Host-associated > Arthropoda: Insects > Digestive system > Unclassified ...
CCACGGCCAGATCGTGCCGGGCGTAGGGTTTGATCTGCGGGTAGAGGGTCTGCATTGCGCACTCCGTGTGAGGATATTGACTGCCGTTGGGCATCATAAACCTGAATTGCGCTTTGAGCATGTGTCTATGGCGAGATCATGTTATGTGCCCGGGGCATGTGGCGGTTCATAGCATCGGCGTTCTTTTCCGCCGAGGCCCTCGTGATGACCACAAACCCCGCGCCAACCACCGCACAGACTCCTCATGCCCAGCAATTGATCGAAGACAAGGTGCCTGGCTGGCTGGCCAGCGCCCCGCAGGAAACACTCGAACAGATGCGTACCCTGCTGCGCAATCCCGATCGCCCGTTTGCCAAGGCCTGTGCCGAACACCCCCACATTGCACGCAAGCTGGCCGAGGACTACCAGGCTTACCGAGCGGCGCAGGGCAAGGTCAATGCACTGCTCGAACCGTTGCCCGACTTGCAGCAATACGCCGAGCAACGGCTCACCTCGGCAATCAAGACGCGCTTCGGCCTGGACCTGGATGTCACCCGCACCTACCTGTTCAATGCCAGCAAGGCGGCGGCCTACCAGGCCAGCATGAACGGCGACCCGATCATCGACGCCCAGAAGGCCTTCAAGCTCGCGACCCAATCCTTGCTGCAATGTGCCCTGCAGAACTTCGAAGCCGCCGAGGCCGAGCCGGGTGGAATGGATTCGGGCTCACTCCAGCCCATCGTGCTCGACAGCGACCAGTTCCTCGGCCCCTTCCCCTCCGGTAACGTTGTCGAGCTAGCGCCTGATGCATTCGCCGCCTTGGTCCGCGAGCTCGACATCGGAGGCCAGTACGAAGCCTTGGTTACTGCGGTGTATGGGGAGCCGGCTGGCAGCAACCTGCAGACCTTCAGCCAGGCCGAATACCGGGCTTTCCGCCTGGCCGTCCATCGAGCCCGTCTGGGCGAGCTGATCACCGTCCCTCTGTACGAATCGCTGCTGACCCTCGCCGACGAAGGCCAGGCCGAGCATGAGGGTGGCTATGTACGCTGCGCCTTCCTCGAACTGTTCGAGATCACCCTCACCGGCGCGCTGGTGATCGGCGTGGTGCCTTCCCCGGAGCAACTGCTGTGGTATGACCCCACCCTGCTGCCGTACAAGCAAATGTTGGTCACCTACCTGCCAGGCGCGCCTACACCGCTCAAGGCGCACAAGACAGTTCATGAAGTGCAGGCTTACCTGCGCGAACAACTGTGGGAAATGCCGGTTCGCCATCTGCAACAGGCGGTAGCCGCGCACGACAGTGCGACGTTCATGGCGAAGCTGCGCGAGTGCCTGCAACCGGTAGCCCCGGAAACCTTCACGGCGCAGCCTGGGAAACCGGGGGGACTCGCCGCGCGCGTTCGCGATCCAAATGCCTGGGTGCCGGTGTCGCTACAGCCCTTTACCCAGCCTTTCGTCGACGAACTGGTCGATCAGAAACAGCAGCGCGCCCGTGACGACGCGCAGTTCCATGCCGTACCCACGGCACTGGAAGACCAGAAGAGTGCCGCCAAACGGCGGGCCTATTACGAACAACTGGGGTTCATCGCGCTCAACATCGGCGCCTTCGTCGTACCTGGGTTGGGCCAGGTGATGCTCGGCCTGTCGGTCATCCAGCTCAGTTATGAGGTGTTCGAGGGCATCGAGAGCTGGGCAGACGGCGACCAGGACCAGGCGTTCGGCTACCTGATGGACGTGGTGGACAACCTCGCACTGATGGCGGCGCTCGGCGCTGCAGGCGCCAGCAACACCACGCCCGTGGTCGAGCACATACCGGTGGAAACCCCTTCCTTCATCGAGGAACTCGAACCGGTCACCTTGCCCAACGGCGAGACACGCCTCTGGCTGCCCGACCTGCAACCGTTCGCCCACGACAGCGTACTGCCGGCTGGCCTGGAAGCGGATGAATTCGGTTTGTACCAGCATGCCGGCAAGACCTGGCTGAGGCTGGAAGACCGCACCTACGCGCTGAACAAGGCCCCGGACAGTGATCGCTTCAATCTTGTCCACCCCAGCAAAACCTTGAGCTACGAGCCGCCGCTGCGGCACAACGGTGCAGGCGCCTGGCTGCACCCCCTGGACAACCCCGAGCAATGGCAGGAACTGGCCCTATTCCGCCGCGCCGGCCACCTGAGCGCGAAGTTCGACGATCAGATGGCTTTGCGCATCCTGCGTGCGAGCGATACCGATGAGGATGTGCTGAGGCAGGTCATCAGCGAAAACCAGCACTTGCCAGGGCCACTGCAGGACACGCTGTCGCGCTTCGCGCTGTATCAGGAACTGGCGAGGCGCGCGGACCTGGCCGACCCCCGCCAGTTTCAAACCGAGTTCGAAAAGCAGTATCGCGCCCTGCCCGACCGCCAGCCCCCCGGGGCCGAGCTGATCCGGCATCGCTACCCACAGCTTCCCTCCCCGGTTACCGAAGAACTGCTGCGCAACATCACGCCAGGTGAACGGGAAGAATTTGTCAAAGGCACCCTACCCCGACGCCTTGCCGAAGAAATCCGCCTGCTCCAGCAACAGATTAGGCTCAATCGCGCCTACGAGGGCCTGTACCTGCAGAACGTGCGCAACTGGGATGCCGACCTGCTGATCCTGCACAGCATAGAGCAACTGCCTGGCTGGCCAGCCGATCTGCACATCACCTTGGAACAACGCCTCAGCTCCCCGGCCCAGAGCAGCAGCATTGGCCTTGCAGATTCACCGCAGCGCAAGTCGATCATCAGCGCCCGAGCGGGTTACCTGATAACGGACGATGCCATCCCTGACCAAACGCTTGTCGCCCACGGCACACTCTATGAGGCCTTGTTCCAAGCCCTTGACCCGGCGCAACGCGGGGCGCTGGCTACCCCGGATGTTCAGGCGCTGAGGAGCGCGCTGCTCGAAAGGCCCCTGTTGCCGCGCCAAGTCTTGAGAAAGGTCTTGAGCATGCAGCCCATACGCCCAGACTTCCGCTCACCGATGCGCCTGGCCAATGGGCGTATCGGCTATCCGCTGGGTGGCATGCGCCCCCGGTCCTCCAGCATTTCCCGACAATCGCTGCTCAACACGATCAGGCAGATAGGCCTGCATACGCCCATTACCCGGCCCGCCGATCAGACCTTGGCAATGCTGGAGAACAGGCAAATGACGCGCACGGCAATCAGCGACTTGCTTCAAGATCTGCTCGGGCAACGTAACCAGTTGCAAAGCCGCCTGAGCAGTTGGCGACACATGGCGGAACGCATGCCTCACCAGTCGCCCGATGATTTCGAGCGGTTGTTGAACGTGATCTCACAACACTGGTACGACCGCGCCTTCACAGGCGCTGCCGATGCGCCCGCGCCCTTGCGCCTGGTACGCCTGTCTCTGCTCGACTTCCCCCTCGATCTGCCTGAGTTCTTCACGTCCAGCATCACCGATCTGCAACTGATCGAAACCACGCCGGCGCAATTCGAAGGCTGGAACCAGCATGCTGCCCAGCTGAACCACCTGCTTCGGCAGTTTCCCAACCTGAGGTCACTGCACATCGACCGCCCCTACGAGCCACAGGCAGCCCCGTCGCCATTCCAGTTCAGCCTGCCCCTGATTGCCCAGCACCTGCCTGCGCTCGAATCGCTCAGCCTCACCCACCAGAACACTTCGCTGTCCTCGACTGACATCGACAGCCTCGCCGCCATGCCGGTTCTGCGCCGCCTGGACCTGAGCGGCAACCGGCTTTCCGAAGAATATCCACCGGCGTTCAATGCACTGAGCCTGGATTACCTGGGGCTCGATGACATGCAGCTGGACCACTGGCCGAGCGGGCTGAGGGAGGCTGCCGTTTCCCAGATCGGCCACATCTCCCTGCGTAACAACCAGATCCGGGTGATACCGCACTTCCTGCGCGGCAACCTGATCAATGTCGCGGAGCACGCCCAGCTCTCCCTGCAAGGCAATCCGCTGTTCGATGACGACATCCGCCGCGTGCTGCTCAATGAAGACGGGCGTGCCTCGCGCTTCGAAATGGACCAGACGGATGCCTTCAGGCAGCACATTGCGCTCGCCCTGGAGCAGAGGCAACAACTGCGGGACGCCATCGACAATTATGTGAACGCCTCCGGCTCGAGCACCGTGACCAGCCAGGCAATCATGACCAGCCGGATGCGGATCGCCACGGCGCTGAGCGACTTCTGGCGCAATCAGGAGATCGGCTTGACCCGCTCGCCCCTGCGCCTTGAGGGCATTTCACTGGAGCACTTCCCGGCCCGCCTGCCTGATTTCTTCATCGCGCAGGTGCACAACCTCACGCTTGAACGGGTGAGCGGCTCAACCACCCATCTGAGTGAGCTGCTCGGCCGCCTTGTCCAGGTCAGGCGGCTGACCATCGACAACTTCCAGCAAGCGCAACAGACACTGCCTTCGGCGCTGCTGCGCCTGCCGAACCTGCGCCAACTTGCGCTGCGCAACAGCAACTTGGTGATCGACCAGCATTTTCTCGACACGCTCGGCCGGCTGGTCGCACTCGATACCCTGGACCTCACGGGCAACCGCATGGGCGAGGTCTCGACTACCCCCCTGGGGCTGCGTTCGCTGCGGCGATTGGAGCTCAATCAGATGCAACTGAGCCAGTGGCCCGCCTGGGTCGACAGCCTGCTCCCCCTGGAAATGCTCGACCTCAGCGAGAACCGCCTGACAGCCCTGCCTGCGCATATCCTGGAAAACCTCGACAATGATCTGCCGATAAGCTCCGTCCTGTTGCTGGACAACCCGCTAACAGACGATGCGTTCTACCGTGCGCGGGCCTCATCCGATAGCCAGCGCAGCTTCACCTTCGCCATGGATGCGCCCGACTCCTGGGACGAAACCGACGGGCTTGCGCATTTCCACGCCCCTGTGCTCGACACCATCGATGATCATCCTGACCTAAGCGACTGGCTCATGGCTTCGGAAGTGGAGAACGAAGCGCTGAGCGATTGCTGGAATGAACTGCAGGACTCGGGCACGGCCGATGATCTGTTGCGACTGGTTGGCCGCCTGAGGAACTCGGGCACCTATCGTGACCCCGGCAACCGCAGGAAGCTCTGCGAACGGGTGCGCCGGGTGCTGGTGCACGCCTTGGTCAACCCGCAGGAGCGTGCTGCGATGAACTTCCAGGCCAGGGAAGCCCTACCCCAGGATGACGGCAGCCAGACCTGCCACGACGGTGTGCTCACCGTGTTCCAGGGCCTTGAGGATCACATCGAGAGCGAACGTTCGGAAATCGACAACGCTGACAGTGAAGCCAATCTGTACCGGCATGTGCGCCGCCTGTACCGGGTTCAGGCTGTGGATAAAGTGGCCCGAAGCGAAACAGGGGACAGGGATGAAGCCGAGGTCCGCCTGACCTACCGCCGCGAGCTGAATGCTCCACTGGAGCTCGGATTGCCCGAAGAACGCCTGCTGTATGCCGTGAACCTCAACATCGAAGAGCGGACCGATGCCGAGCTACAGGTGCAACTTGGCGAACTGGGCGAGGATTTTCTGCACTTTGCCGAGGGCAATGAGCTTTGGGTCGCCCATCTGCGGCGAGCCCATGCACCGCGCTTCGCGGAAATCGAGCGCAGTTACCAGCAACAGGTCGCTGACCTTCCGGATCAGTACCCAGGCAGACCTATCGATTCACTCGCTGCCGAGTTCGAAGCACTGGAGCGGAGCAAGAAGGCACGGGTGTCACGCCTGATTCGGGAGCTCACGTCATTCGCAAACCCTGATCGCAAGCCACGCTCTTCCAGCAGCTGAATAACACGACGCGGCGCAGCCTTCGGCAAGGCTGCGCCGCTCTGGTATCCGCTGTCAGGCCGAATACCGCTCACGCCCCCAGGCCAGCATGGTCGCCAGCAACTCACGCAGCACCGCCTGAGTCGGCTGGGCGAGGTCTTCGCGATAGGCGAATGGCTCGATCTCTTCCATATAGGTACTTTGCGCCAACTCCAGTTGCACGGCATGCACGTTCGCATCCGGTTGGCCGTAGTGGCGGGTGATGTGGCCGCCCTTGAAGCGCCCGTTCAGCACGTGGCTGTATGCACTCGCCTCGGCGCACACGCCCTTCAATCGTTCGGCCAGCCCAGGATCGCAACTGGCGCCATTGAAGGTGCCGAGGTTGAAGTCCGGCAGCTTGCCGTCGAACAGGTGCGGGATGTGCGAGCGGATCGAGTGGGCATCCCACAGCAGCGCATAGCCGAACTGTTCACGCAGGCGTGCCAGTTCATTGCGCAGGGTGTCGTGGTACGGCCGCCAGATCTGCTCCAGATAAGTGGCCCGCTCTTGCGCCGAGGGCACCTTCCCCTCCTTGAACAACGGCTCGCCCTCGAACAGCGTGGCCGGATACAGCCCGGTGGTCGCGCCGACATACAACGGCTGGTCGTCTTCCGGACGGTTCAGGTCGATGACGAACCGCGAATACTCCGCTGCCACCACGCTGGCGCCCAGCTCACGGGCGAAATCGTACAAGCGCGGAATGTGCCAGTCGGTGTCGGGCAGGCTGCGTGCGGCGTCGACCAGGCCATCCTCAACGGCCGGGGTCAGTTTCAGCCCCGCGTGGGGCATGCTGATCAACAGGGGCAAACGGCCCTGGTGAAAACTCAGTACCTTGTCCATCTGGCCTCTCTCAATTGGAAATCTCGTTGCCCTTGCGCACCACGCGCTTGGGCAGGTCGCCGCCCAGCCAGTAGGCCAGTTCGGCGGGGCGCTCGATCTGCCAGGCGACGAAGTCCGCCACCTTGCCGGCTTCGAGCGAACCATGGCTGTCGCCAAGGCCCAGCGCGGTGGCGGCATGCAGGGTGACACCGGCCAACGCTTCTTCCGGGGTCATGCGGAACAATGTGCAACCCATGTTCAGCATCAGCCGCAACGACAGGCCAGGCGAAGTGCCGGGGTTGAGGTCGCTGGCCAAGGCGATCTTCACGCCATGGCGGCGCAAGGCGTCCATCGGTGGCAACTGGGTTTCGCGCAAGAAATAGAACGCCCCCGGCAGCAGCACCGCGACAGTGCCGGCCTTGGCCATGGCGACCGCATCTTCCTCGGTCATGAATTCCAGGTGGTCGGCAGACAGCGCCTGATAACGCGCCGCCAGGCTGGAGCCGTGCAACGACGAAAGCTGTTCGGCGTGCAGCTTGACCGGCAGCGCCAGTTCACGCGCCTTGACGAACAGCCGCTCGACCTGCGCCGGGGAGAATGCCAGGTGCTCGCAGAAGGCATCGACCGCATCCACCAGCCCGTCGTCGGCCAGGGCCGGGAGCATTTCGTCGCAGATGTGCGCGATATAGTCGTCCGAGCGGCCGGCGTACTCCGGTGGCAAGGCATGCGCGGCGAGGCAGGTGGCGCGTACTGCCACCGGCAACTCGTCAGCCAGGCGCCGGGCCACGCGCAGCATCTTTCTTTCGTTGGCCAGGTCCAGGCCATAGCCGGACTTGATCTCGATCGTGGTCACGCCATCGCGCATCAGCGCCTGCACGCGCTGGCGGGCGCTGGCGAACAGTTCGTCCTCGCTGGCGGCGCGGGTGGCGCGCACAGTGCTGGCGATGCCGCCGCCCTGGGCGGCGATCTCGGCATAACTCACGCCCTGCAGGCGCTGCTCGAACTCGCCGCTGCGGTTACCGCCGAACACCGCGTGGGTGTGGCAGTCGATCAGGCCTGGGGTGACCCAGGCGCCATGCAGGTCGACCGTGCGGGCGATGTCCAGCGCCGGCAGGTCGCCACGCGGGCCGATCCATTCGATCAGGCCGGCGTTGGTGACGATGGCGGCGTCCTCGATGACCGAGTAGCTGCCTTGGGCCATGGTTGCCGCGTGGCAGTGCTGCCAGAGGGTTCTCATACACAAACTCCGATGTTCATCGCTGTTCTGACGGGGGGCTCCCACACTTGCATCGCCTACAGGCTTGGCAGCACGCCTGCCGGCAGCAGCCCAGTCAGCTTGCCTTCGGCCAGCAAGTCACTGGCAACCTCGATATCCGGCGAGAAGAAGCGGTCGCGGTCATAGTGCGGCACTTCGCGGCGCAGCACCTGGCGCGCCTGCTCCAGCTTCGCGGAGGTTTTCAGCCCTTCGCGCAGGTCCAGGCCCTGGCAGGCGCCAAGCCATTCGATGGCCAGCACGCCACGGGTATTCTCGGCCATCTCCCACAAGCGCTTGCCAGCAGCCGGGGCCATCGACACGTGATCTTCCTGGTTGGCCGAGGTCGGCAGGCTGTCGACGCTGTGCGGGTGCGACAGGGCCTTGTTCTCGCTGGCCAGCGCCGCCGCGGTGACCTGAGCGATCATGAAGCCGGAGTTGACTCCGCCGTTTTCCACCAGGAACGGCGGCAACTGCGACATGTGCTTGTCCATCATCAGCGAGATGCGTCGCTCGCTCAGCGCGCCGATCTCGGCGATGGCCAGGGCCAGGTTGTCGGCGGCCATGGCCACAGGTTCAGCATGGAAGTTGCCGCCCGACACCACGTCACCCTCGGCGGCGAATACCAGCGGGTTGTCCGACACCGCGTTGGACTCGATGGCCAGCACCTCGGCCGCCTGGCGCAACTGGGTCAGGCAGGCGCCCATGACCTGGGGCTGGCAGCGCAACGAGTACGGGTCCTGGACCTTGCCGCAGTTCTTGTGCGACTGGGAGATCTCGCTGGACTCGCCCAACAGGTCGCGAAAGCACGCCGCCGTATCGATCTGGCCCAGCTGGCCGCGGGCGGCATGGATGCGCGCATCGAACGGCGAGCGCGAGCCCAGCACCGCTTCGACGGTCAAACCGCCACAGGCGATGGCGGCGGCGAACAGGTCTTCGGCCTGGAACAGGCCACGCAGGGCGTAGGCCGTGGAAGCCTGGGTGCCGTTGAGCAGCGCCAGGCCCTCCTTGGCTGCCAGGGTCAGCGGCTCGAGGCCGGCCACAGCCAGGGCTTCGCTGGCCGGCAGCCATTGGCCACGGTAGCGCGCCTTGCCTTCGCCGAGCAGCACCAGCGACATGTGCGCCAGGGGCGCCAGGTCACCGGAAGCCCCCACCGAGCCTTTGAGCGGAATGTGCGGATAGACCTCGGCATTGACCAGGGCGATCAGCGCATCGATGACCTTGCGGCGGATGCCGGAAAAACCACGGCTGAGGCTGTTGATCTTCAGCACCATGATCAGTCGCACCATGGCGTCGTCCAGCGGCGCGCCGATACCGGCGGCGTGGGACAGCACCAGCGAACGCTGCAGGTTCTCCAGGTCGTGACTGGCAATGCGGGTCGAAGCCAGCAGGCCGAAACCGGTGTTGATGCCATAGGCCGTGCGGTCTTCGGCGATGATCCGTTCGACGCAGGCAACGCTGGCGTCGATGGCCGCGCCGGCGCTGGCATCCAGGCTCAACTGCACAGGCGCCAGATGAATACGGCGCAGCTGGGCCAGGGTCAGGCGACCGGGAACGAGGTTCAAAGCTTCCATGTTCAGACTCCTTTACGTGTTCAGTGCAGTGCCGGCAGCACGGGCTGCAGCCCTTGAGACGTTTTCAGAAGCGCGGCGGCGCGGGCGATATCGGGGGCCAGCCAACGGTCTTCCAGGTAGGCCGGCACCTGCTCGCGCAGCAGGCGCCAGGCGGCATCGGTGCCTGCACCGAAGCGCTGCTCCTTGAGGAATTCGAAGGCCTGGGCGGCCAGCAGGTATTCGATGGCCAGCACCTGGGTGCAGTTTTCCAGCACCTGGTGCAGCTTGAGCGCGGCATTGGTGCCCAGGCTCAGGTGGTCTTCCTGCAGGCCCGAGGTCACGTAGTTGTCGAGTACCGCCGGCTGCGCCAGCTGGCGGTTCTGCGCGCACAGCGAAGCCGCGACGTACTGGGCGATCATCATCCCCGAGTTGACCCCGGGGTTGCTGACCAGGAAGGCCGACAGGCCACTGACGTGCGGGTTGACCAGGCGGTCCAGGCGGCGCTCGGCGATCGCGCCGATCTCGGCCATGGCGATTGCCAGCAGGTCGGCGGCCATGGCCACCGACTGCCCGTGGGGGTTGGCCTGGGACACCACCCGGAAGTCGTCCGGGGTACCCAGCAGCAACGGGTTGTCGTTGGCGCCATTGAGTTCCGCCTCGATCTGCCGGGCGGCGTGGGCCAACTGGTCACGGGCGGCGCCGTGAACCTGGGGAATGGAGCGGATGCTCAGCGCGTCCTGGGTGCGGATGCCTTTGCTGGTGGCGATCACTTCGCTGTCAGCGAGCAAGGCGCGCAGGTTCTCGCCCACCACCTGCATGCCCGGGTGCGGCTTGAGCGCGATGATGTCCGGGTCGAAGGCGGCGATCTGCCCGCGCAGGGCCTCGAAGCTCATGGCGCCGATCACGTCGGCCCATTGCAGCAGGCGACTGGCATCGTCCAGCGCCAGGCTGGAAAGGCCGGTCATGCACGGCGTGCCATTGACCAGGCACAGGCCGTCCTTGGCGCCCAGCTGCACCGGTGCCAGGCCTTCGGCGGCCAGTGCTTCGGCGGCCTCGACGATGTGCCCGCGGTAGCTGACCTTGCCGATGCCCAGCAGGCACACGCCGACATGGGCCATGTGGGTCAGGTAGCCGACCGAGCCCTGGGACGGTACTTGTGGCGTGATGCCGTGATTGAGCAGCGCCAGCAACGCCTCGACCACGCGGCGATGGATGCCGGACTTGCCATGGCTGTAGTTGGCGATGGCGGCGCAGATGATCGCCCTGGCCTGCTCGTCGGGCAGCGCCGGGCCGACGCCACAGGCGTGGCTCAGCAGCGTGTTGCGCGACAGCGCCGCGAGCTGTTCGCCCTGCAGCGAGACATTGCACAGCGCGCCAAGCCCGGTGTTGACGCCATAGGCGCGCTCACCGCTTTCGACGATATGGCGCACGATGGCCTGGGCATTGTCGATGCGCGCCCAGACCTGCGGCGCCAGTTCCAGGCGCGCGCCATGGCGGGCCACGGCGGCAATGTCCTGCCAGCGCAGTGCGGCGCCGGTGAAGACCACGGTTGCAGCTTGCGACATGGCGCTCCTCATACCGCGACCGCGCGGCGCTGGACGAAGCGGTCGACATACTCGTCGGCCGGGTTGTGAAGGATCTGCTGCGGCGTGCCGACCTGGATCAGGCGGCCATCCTTGAGAATGGCGATGCGGTTGCCGATGCGCACCGCTTCGTCCAGGTCATGGGTGATGAACACGATGGTCTTGTGCAGGGTCTTCTGCAGCTCCAGCAACTGGTCCTGCATTTCGGCGCGGATCAGTGGGTCGAGGGCGCTGAACGCCTCGTCCATGAGGATGATGTCGGTGTCCGCCGCCAACGCCCGGGCCAGGCCCACGCGTTGGCGCATGCCGCCCGACAGCTGGTGCGGGTACTTCTTCTCGTAGCCCTTCAGGCCCACGGTCTCGATCCACTGCATGGCACGCTCGGCGCACAGCTGCTTGCTCTCGCCGCGCACCTTCAGGCCATAGGCGACGTTGTCCAGCACGTTGCGGTGCGGCAGCAGGCCGAAGCTCTGGAACACCATGCTGATCTTGCGCCGGCGAAATTCGCGCAGGGCCTCCATGTCATACTGCAGGATGTCTTCGCCATCGACCAGGATCTGCCCGCTGGTGGGGTCGATCAGGCGGTTGAAGTGGCGCACCAGGGTCGACTTGCCCGAGCCGGACAGGCCCATGATGACGAAGATCTCGCCGCTGCCGATGGACAGCGACAGGTCGTTGACCCCGACCACGCAGCCGGTCTGCGCCAGCACCTGCTCCTTGCCCTGCTGGTTGCGGATCATCTGCAGGGCTTCGTCGGCGCGGTCGCCGAAGATCTTGAAGACGTTCTTCACTTCGATCTTGCTGATCGCCTGCGTGCTCATTTGCTCACCTCATGGCGTGGCCGGCCGTAGGCCTGGGTAATGCGGTCGATCACCACCGCGAGAATGACGATGGCCAGGCCCGCTTCGAGGCCGCGGCCGACGTTGAGGGTCTGGATGCCGACCAGCACATCCTCGCCCAGGCCACGGGCACCGATCATCGAGGCGATCACCACCATCGACAGGGCCATCATGGTGGTCTGGTTGATGCCGGCCATGATGCTCGGCAACGCCAGCGGCAGCTGCACGCCGAACAGTTGCTGCCAGCGGTTGGCGCCGAAGGCGTTGATCGCCTCCATCACTTCACCGTCGACCTGGCGAATGCCCAGGTCGGTCAGGCGGATCAGTGGCGGCGCGGCGTAGATCACCGTGGCGAAGATCGCCGGCACCTTGCCCAGGCCGAACAGCATCAGCACCGGGATCAGGTACACGAAGCTGGGCATGGTCTGCATGATGTCCAGCAGCGGCATC
>Ga0160431_100671_pt1 | contig 12255 bp, 11 predicted proteins | sample HID1971K_E0MG_FD_108212 | JGI IMG/M metagenome (GOLD analysis project Ga0160431, IMG submission 108212) | Enriched millipede-associated microbial communities from UW Madison campus, WI, USA - HID1971K_E0 MG | ecosystem: Host-associated > Arthropoda: Insects > Digestive system > Unclassified ...
AAAAAACAATCTAAAAATCGCGCTTCTACGCGGATTCTGGGTTAGTTGAGCAGCCAAGCTTTTCCAGATTTCGCGTAGAAACGCGATCCTGAAAAAGCATTGGAGGTTTTCACACAGCCTGGGGCGAAAGCAGTCAGTCGAGAGTCGCTGCTGTCGAGCCAAAGTGGACATCTGTAGATTGGGGCCGCTTCGCGGCCCATCGCCGGCAAGCGCGGCTGCAACGTTATGGATGAGGGGGTTCATCAATCACTGCTGGATCTCTTGACGGTGGACGACCCCGAGATGACAACCGATAAGCTAGTACCCTCGATAGAGGCCATTGCGAAAAAATCCAATGAAATTGGTAAGGCAGCCTGGAAGGATTTGATAGAAGGTCCCGATCAGGACGCATCATGAATTGGGCAAAGCGCCGTGTGGTTCGAGTAAGACTTGGCTTGGGGATGACGGCCTGGCTCCGTCAATGTCGAGAAGGTCAAAAATGGGCCTGGCAAAGATGTCTTGTCAGGCCACATTTCAATTGCTCATAGGGCGGGGCAACAACAGTACGTGCCATAAGCCGTCAATAATTTACTCCATTGCCTGAGCCAGCCCCTGATCCTCGCCCAGAAAGCCCCCGCTCTGGTGCTCCCACAGCCGCGCATACGTGCCGTTCTTGGCCAGCAACTCACTGTGCGTGCCTTGTTCGATGATGCGCCCTTCATCCATCACGATCAGCCGGTCCATGGCCGCGATGGTGGAGAGCCGATGGGCGATGGCGATCACGGTCTTGCCCTGCATCATTTCATCAAGACTTTCCTGAATGGCCACTTCGACTTCCGAGTCCAGCGCACTGGTGGCCTCGTCCAGCAACAGAATCGGCGCATTCTTGAGCATCACCCGGGCAATGGCGATGCGTTGGCGCTGGCCGCCGGACAGCTTGATGCCGCGCTCGCCCACCAGGGTGTCATAGCCGCTGTGGCCCTGGCGGTCGCTCAGCTGCTGGATGAACCCGTCGGCCTGGGCATTCACCGCGGCGTTGCGGATTTGCGCATCGCTCGCCTCGGGACGACCGTAAGCGATGTTGTCGCGGATGGAGCGGTGCAGCAGGGAAGTATCCTGGGTCACCATGCCGATGGCGCTGCGCAGGCTGTCCTGGGTCACCTTGGCGACGTTCTGCCCGTCGATGCGGATGGTGCCGCCGTCGACGTCGTAGAAGCGCAGCAGCAGGTTGATCAACGTCGACTTGCCGGCACCGGAACGGCCCACCAGCCCGACTTTCTCGCCGGGTCGGATGTGCAGGTTCAGCCCATCGAGCACCTGGCGTTCACCGTTGTAGTTGAAACTGACATTGTCGAAGCTCACGGCGCCGCCGGACGTCACCAGAGCCCCGGCGTTCGGTGCATCCTGAACCTTGGGGCCACGGGTCAGGGTGGCCATGCCGTCCTGCACGGTGCCGATGTTCTCGAACAGCGAGGTCATCTGCCACATGATCCAGTGCGACATGCCATTGATGCGCAAGGCCATGGCGGTGATCGCCGCCACCGCACCGGTGCCCACCTCGCCCTGGTGCCACAGCCACAGGGCATAACCGCCTGCACCCAGGATCAGGCCGACCACCAGTGCCTGGTTGACGATCTCGAACTGGCTGACCAGGCGCATCTGGCGAAAGCCGGTCTGTTTGAAATCCTCCATCGCCGCACGGGCAAAATGCGCCTCGCGCTTGGAGTGGGAGAACAGCTTCACGGTGGTGATGTTGGTGTAGGCATCGGAAATGCGCCCGGTCATCGACGAACGCGCGTGGGCCTGCTCTTGCCCGACCTGGCCCAGGCGCGGCACGAAGTACAGCATGGCCAGGCCGAACAGCGCGAGCCAGGCAATGAACGGCAGCATCAGCTTCAGGGCGAAACCGCCGGCCAGGGCGATGATCGCGATGAAGTACACGCCAATGCCGGGAACGATCTCGATGACCGTGAACAGCACCTCGCGCACGGCCAGTGCGGTCTGCATCACCTTGGTGGTGACCCGGCCGGAGAACTCATCGGAAAAGAACGACAGGCTTTGGCGCAGCATCAGGCGGTGGAAGTCCCAGCGCAAACGCAGCGGCAGGTTGATCGCCAATACCTGGTGTTGCATCAGGGTGCGCAGGGCCACCAGCGCGATGCTGGCCAGCAGCACCAGGCCGATACTCCACAGCACGCGGCTTTCCTCGCCGCTCACCGCGCCGCCTGTCTGCCAGGTCGAAAGCAGGTCGACGACCTGGCCGAGGAAGGAGAACAGCCAGGCTTCATAGATCGACACACCCGCGCTGAACAGCGCAAGCGCGAGGATATAGCCGCGGGCACCCCGCGTGCAGGCCCAGAGGAAGCGCAGCAGGCCGACTGGGGGCGGCGGGGCTTCATCGGGCGGGAATGGGTCGAGCCATCGTTCGAACACGCGCAGCATGGTAAATCCCCTAATGGTCAAGTAGCGGCCGGGCCAGTGCCGCATTGAGCAGGTAACCATACAGCACATCGAGGCGCGAATTTCCAGGGGACAATAAACGCGGGGCCGCCGCGCGGCCCCTGGGTTTCAACTGGCCGGCCGTGGTTACTTGCCGTGCTTGGCCTGCAGGGCTTTGGCCTGCTCAAGGTGGTGTTGCAGCGTCGGCAAGGCGTCACTGGCGAAGGCCTTCAGTTCAGGCTTGTCGGAAGAGGTGGCCTCTTTCTTGAACAACTCCACCGCCTTTTCGTGGGCATCGACCTGGTTGTTGACGTAGGACTTGTCGAACGACTCTTCACGCCATTCGAGGATCATCTTCTTGACCTTGTCGGTCAGCGCCGCTTCGTCGGGCACGCTGATGTCCAGCTTGCGGGCGATATCCCCGAGCTTCTGGTTGGCCTTGGTGTGGTCGGTGACCATCTGCTGTGCGAACTGCTTGATGTCGGCGCTCTGGGATTTTTCCTGGGCCAGGTTGCCGGTCACCACTTCGGCGATGCCCGCCTCGGTGGCGGCATCGACGAAATCATCGGAGCTTGCGGCCTGTACGTGGAAGGAAGCCATGCTCACCAACAGCGTAACGCCGGCGAGCTTCAGAAATGGATTGCTCATTGTTCACTCCTTCGTTTCAGGGGCGCGACCTCAATGTCGCAATCGGTTGATCCACGCCAGCCCGCAAAGGTTTAATTTTTTCGCGAGCACCGTTGGTCCCCCCGTTGGCCATGCCAATCGAATCCGCGAGCAACTGGCTTACTCAAAATCTGTAAATCAGCACAAATCCCCTGTGGGAGCCGGCTTGCCGGCGATGAGGCCAGGACAGGCACTAGCAGGTCGGGTATGTCTGCTCGGGCCCTATCGCCGGCAAGCCGGCTCCCACAAGGTGGCTGCGACAGCTTTCAATGGGTCATGCAGTTCCACGAGAGGTGCCAGGTATGACGGTGATGCGCCCTGTAACCCACCGCCAGCTCAGCCAGCTGGCGGATGATGACCCGCAATCGCGCTACCAGACCATGCTGCAAGGCCCGGATGCCGAGGGCCGGGAGTGGCTTGCCCGGCAGTTGCGCCGTACCGAGGCGATGGCCGACGACCTGCCCGATACGCCCGAGACGCTCTCACAATGGGCGGACGCCCATGCCGCCAAAGTGGCGCAGGAGCACACGGCCTACCTGCAGCAACGCGCAGCGGGTGAGCCTCGGCGTTACTTCGCCAACCGCGCCCAGGCGCTCTGGTTTGTGCAGCAGGTCGCTCCCACCAAGCTAGTGGACGGCGCCTGGCTGCATGGCACCCTGCGCCACTGGCTCGACCCACGCTTTCACGGGTTGATCCGCACGTTTCTCGAAGAGCTCGGCGACGGCGACCCACGTTGCAACCATGTGTTGATCTATCAACGCCTGCTGAGTCGCCTGGGCTGCGCACAGGCGCTACCGCTGGACCCCGCGCGCTACCTGCAGGGTGCGTTGCAACTGGCGCTCGGGCAGCACGGCGAAGACTTCCTGCCCGAGGTGATTGGCTACAACCTGGGCTACGAGCAGCCCCCGTTGCACCTGCTGATTACCGCCCACGAGCTCGCCGAACTCGGCATCGATGCCCACTACTTCCAGCTGCATGTCACCATCGACAACGCCGCCAGCGGCCACGCCCGACGCGCCCTGGAAAGCCTGCGCCTGCTGATGGCGGGGGAGGACGCCCAGGCGTTCTACGGCCGCGTCAGGCAGGGCTATCGCCTCAATGACCTGGGCACCGATACACCGTCATTGATCGCGGGCTTCGACCTTGAAGCCGAGCTGCTGGCAGCGCTTGAGCGCAAGCGGGTGTACGGCCAGTGCATGCATTCGGACCGTTGCCGCCTGCAAGGCCGCACCATCAACCAGTGGCTGGCCGAACCCGGAGGCATGCCAGGCTTTTTGCGTGCCCTCGAAGCCCAAGGCTGGGTGCGCCGCGGTGAGGACCCGTCGCACAGCCGTTTCTGGGCACTGATCGATGGCCCGGTGGCCGCCATGTTCGGTGTGTTCAATGCCTACGAGAAACAGCTCTGGCATGACTGGATCGCCCACGATTGGCCCGGTGTGCAGTATCGGCGAGTGGCGCCAGGGCAGTGGGAGAACGAGCTGGCGCTGGAGCAGGCCCCTGACAAGTCGCACGGCTCGCCCGCTGTGGATCGATTGATTGCACGGATGTCCGCAGGTTGCCACGCGCAACCGGACGGCCTGCGCGCCACCCGCGACTACATCCGCGCCACGGGGCTTGCGCAGGGAGGGCCACGCTGATGTTGCTCGACCAACAGCAAACCCAGGCTGACCAGGCCCTGCTGCAGCTGGGCCGGCGCTTGCGCGCCGATGGCTACCGTTTTACCTGCGTGACGCCAGCCACCCAGGCGCGGGTCAATGCCAGGCCCCAGGCGCAACAGGCTCATGACCTGCGCGACGTGTTCGGCTGGAGCCGGCCATTTTCGCCTTCATTGATCAGCACCGACGAGCTGCAGCAACTGACGGCGGCCGGCGTGCTGCAGGGGGAGGGCGATCTGCTGCGCAGCACCGTGCGTTGGTCCAGCCTCGACGACCTGCTGCTGACCCATTCGGCATGGCCGACCGACAGCTGCGATGCCGTGTTCTTCGGCCCGGACAGCTACCGCTTCGCCCAGGTCATCCGCGATCACCTGCAGCATCGCCTGCACCCTGTACAGCACGCGGTCGATATCGGCTGCGGCAGTGGTATCGGCGCGCTGCTGATCGCCCGTGCCGCGCCCCATGCGCAGGTCAGCGCGGTGGACATCAACCCCTTGGCCCTGCGTTATACCGCTATCAATGCGGCGCTGGCCGGGGTGGCCAATGTGTCGGTAGAACCCAGTGACTTGCTGGCCGGCATCACCGGCACGTTCGACCTGATCGTGGCCAATCCGCCCTATATGCTCGATGCCAGCAAGCGCACCTATCGCCACGGCGGCGGCACATTGGGCGCTGAGCTGTCATTGCGCATCGTCGACCAGGCTTGCCAGCGCCTGGACGCTGGCGGCACCTTGTTGTTGTACACCGGCGTCGCCATTGTCGAGGGCCGCGACGCGTTGCTGGAAACGGTGAGCCAGCGCTTGCAGGGTTCGGCCTTCAGCTGGGTGTACCGGGAAGTGGACCCTGACGTGTTTGGCGAACAGCTGCTCGAACCCGGCTACCAACAGGTCGAGCGCATCGCGGCAGTCGCGCTGACCCTGACCCGCCATGGCTGAGGCTACGATGGCTGCAGCGTGCACGTTCGGCATCGAGGAAGAATACCTGTTGGTGGACCTGGCCAGCGGTCAGGTACAGGCCAGGCCATCGCAAGCGGTGGCCCGTTGTTGCCAGAAGGTGCTGGGCGAGCATTTTGCCGAAGAAATGTTCTGCAGCCAGATCGAGCTGGTGTCCCCGGTGTTCGACAACCTTCACCAGGCGCGCAATTTCTTCGCCGAACATCGGCAGCGCCTCAACGAGGCTTTGGCCGAGGAGGGGCTGGGCCTGTATTGCGCCGCCAGCCACCCCAACGCGCCGTGGCGGCGTCAGCAGGCCCGCCGCACAGCGCATTTCCGTCAGCTGTTCGACGACTACCAGGCCGTGGCCCAGCGCAGCCTGTTGTCGGGTCTGCATGTGCACGTTGGCGTGCCCGCGGGCTGCGACCGCATGCAGCTGATCAACCGTGTGCTGTACTGGCTGCCCTTGTTACTGGTGCTCAGCACTTCGTCGCCCTTGTGGTGTGGCCAGCCCACCGGCTACCAGAGCTATCGCCGGGTGGTCTGTGGCGAGTGGCCGCACATGGGGCTGCCCGAGCCGCTGGCGGACTGGAACGCCTACCTGCGCTATCGCGCCCTGTTGCAACGCACCGGCGCGCTGGCCGTCGACGGAAACTTCTGGTGGGCAGTGCGACCTTCACGGCGCTTCCCAACGGTAGAGCTGCGTATCTGTGATGCGTGCCCGCGGCTGGAAGATGGGTTGGCCATTGCCGGGCTGTTCCGCCACCTGGTCGAGCAGGCGCTGCACACCCGCGACGTTACGCGGCCGATGACCCGGGAACTGCGTTGGGTCACCCAGGAAAACTACTGGCGGGCTTATCGTTATGGGCGTCAGGGCACGTTCCTGGGCGTGCATGACGAGCAAGCGGTGAATGCCCCAGGGTGGCTGGCGCAGCTACAAGCGCTGCGGCCTCCCGTCACCGTGGATGCCGAGCGCTCGTTCAGGCACGCCGAACGCATCCTGAGTGAAGGCACCAGCGCCGAGCGCCAGCTGGCACGCTTCGACCAGGCCCGTGCGCAAGGCCTGGACGTGCGCGGGGCGCTGCGCGCAGTGGTCGAGCAGGTGCTGCGCGATTCGGGGCATTGAACGACTCGTATGTCCCGAAGAGAGAAACCGCGTCAGGTGCGCAGGGCCTGGCGCGGTTTCGATTTGCCTTTCAACCAGTAGTACCCACCCAGCATCAGCAGAAAGCCCACCCACTTGTAAGGCAGCAACTTCACCATAAAGCCCGCTGCTGTCCAGTCGTCCCAGGAGTGGCCGCCGCCGCCGAGAAACAAGGCCAATGTCAGCAGCTGGGTGAACACGACGTAGGCGCCACCGAACTTCAGCAGAAACAGGCATACGCGCTTGCGTTTGGCGCGGTATTCGGCCTCGCTGCCAGCACCCGACCGCACGCCACCCAGCACAGCTCCTACGACCAGTAGCCCAGCTGCACCGGACACGAGGGAGAGGAGGGTGGATGCTTCTTCCAGATCTGCATTACCGCCATGCAGATAGATGAAGTAAGCCAAGTAAGCCAGATAGAGACCGAAACCAATCTTGAAAGGACGGGACATCATCGCAAAACCGATCAACGCCGCGACAATACCAATGAAAGCCAACATTCGTTCCTGCTCCTGCCCCTTCACTTGATGATCAAGTGAACCGCCTTGTTAAGAATGCCGGCAGGATAGTGCCAGTTGGCCATCATCACAAGAAATCCACCATCGCCGCGCGATCATTGCGCAGAAACAGCCTCCACCTGGTTGAGCTCCGACGCGATGTTCTGTGAACGGCATAGCCCCAGATAGACCAATGCCGAAACCGCGAGACCTATCGGCATGCTGATGTCTGCTCCCCCGAGCTGCTCGGCAACATAGCCGGTGTACAGCCCCGTGTTGGAGAAGGGCAGCATGGCGACGAAGCCCACCAGGTAAGCGCCGATGCCCCTCCAGTTCCACCGGCCATAGATGCCGTTGGGGTTGAAGATTTCCTTGATCGAGTACTTGCCGTGTCGAACCGCATAGAAGTCCACCAGGTTGATCGCTGTCCACGGCGTGAACAGATAGAGCAGTATTGCCAGGAAATCACCGAACTCTTTCACGAAGTTCTCATTTGCCAGCAAGGCCAGCAGCATGGCGCCACTGCCGACCACCAGCATGGCCAGGATGCGTTTTAACAGTGTCGAGGTTTGCGTCTTGAGTGTGTCGATGATGCTGAGCAGGGTGATGGAGGCGCCATAGAAGTTCTGCGCAGCACTGGTAATCAAGATAAGTACCGAAACCACCACGAGGGTTTTGCCAAAGCCGGAGAAAACCATGTCGCCGACCATGATCAGGCCGGCGGCGAGGTTTTGCCCCGGGCTCAGCGCGGCGGCAGCGGCGCCGATCAACATCATCCACACGCCACCGATCATGGCGCCGAGATAGGTCCACCAGAACGACGCCCGCACACTGACATCGGCGGGCAGATAACGCGAGTAATCGGACACATAGATGGCCCAGCTGAGCTGGTAGGCAGCGGCCACGAAAAACTGGGCGAGAAAGGCATTCAGGTTGAAGTCCTGCAAGGTCAGCTGGCGCTCGGGCAAGTCCATGAACGCGACCAGCCCCACCGTCAGCACCAGCATCATCGCCACCATCACGAAGGCCAGGCCGCGCTGAACCTTATGGAAGGAGTTGTAGCCAACGATGGCCATGAGTATCGCCAACAGCGAGAACGCCATGGCCGAGCCCGTTTCGGAAACTCCGATCAGTTCATGCAGGGTCTGCCCGACCAGCAGTTGGTTGAACGCGTTGTAGCCAATGTAGGTAACGATCGCCACCAGATACACCAGCAAGGCGCCGATATAGCCAAATTGCGGGCGGGACTGGATGAGTTGCGGCAACCCCATCTGCGGCCCCTGGGTGGAGTGCCCGGCCATGAACAGGGTGCCGAACGCGCACCCCAGCACGATGGCAATGGCCGACCAGATGAGGTTCGCGCCCATGCCAATGCCAATGATCCCGACGGCAAGTGTCGTTAACTGCGCGCCTCCGCAAAACCATATGGGCCACAAGTGCCACGCTTTGCCATGGCGCTCGGAGAGCGGAACATGATCGATGGAACGTACTTCGAAATTGAATCGCCCAGCAGGTGAGGCATTTTCATTAGCTAACATGATTACAGTACCTTTAGTTATTGTTTAGTACATGTGTTAGGCAGAAAAGCAAATGAATGGAGTTTTAATGGCCGCAGGCGTTTAACATGAGGCTTTTGGTAAAATCCAGGCGCACGCGTTTGTCAAAGAGACAACTGCGTTGCCTCTCTAACGTGGCTTTTTATTCGTTTAAACGTTCAGGCTGAAACTTTTTTCGATCTCGCTTGCCAGCCTCAGAATGGTTTCCTCATCGCCGAACTTGCCGACAAGTTGCAAGCCTATTGGCAGTCCGTCGCGCATCACGCCAATGGGCACGCTGATAGCGGGTTGCCCGGTGAGGTTGAATATTTCCGTGAAGGGGGAGAAGGCATAGGCATTGTCGTACCAGACTTGCAGTTCCTGCGCTTTCGCCGCGGTGAAGCCCCCGATGAGGGGCGGGGCGAGGGCTACGGTCGGGGTGATGAGCACGTCGATATCACTGAACAGCGCCGCCATGTTTCTGGAAATGCGGTTTTGCACATGCCTGGCGTTATGGACATCCAGGGCCGAGCGCGCCTTCGAGGCCTGGTACATGGCATAGGTGACCCACTCCACATCGCCTTCCTGCAACGGCCGGCCAAGATCCAGGGACCGCTGGGTCATCAGCGCCTCGATCTCGAGTTGCCAGAACACCGCTGCAGCATCACCCGCGCCGGTGATATCGGGCCACTTGAAGTCCTGCAGCCGGTGCCCGTCCGCACCCAGGAAATCGACGACGGCAAGGACAGCGTTGCCAATGGCGTCATCAATGCCGGTTCCGTCGGGCCGGGTGCAGCTGAAGGCGATTTTCAGCGGGGCGGATCTGGCCTGCAGGCTCTGAAGCCAGGACGCCGGGCCAGGTGGAGCGGCGTAAGGGGCGCCGGCCTCGAAGCCTGCCAGCACATCCAGCATCAGGGCCGTGTCGCGAACCGTTCGGGTAAGCACGTGCTCGCAATCCAGCCCCCCTACGAATTCTCCGACATGGGGACCAACCGGATTACGTCCGCGGGTGGGTTTCAATCCCACCACGCCACAGACCGCTGCCGGCACCCGGATCGACCCGCCGCAGTCGGTGCCGTGGGCAATGGGCACCATACCGGCAGCCACCGCGCACGCTGAGCCACCGCTTGATCCGCCTGATGCGTACAGCGGGTTCCTGGGATTACGGCAGGGGCCGAAATACTCCGGCTCGGTCACGAAGTCTCCGGCGAACTCGGGCGTCTTGGTTTTTCCAAGAATGACCGCGCCGGCGTTACGCAAGCGTCGAACGAATTCACTGTCTGTCGTAGCGGCAGGCGCATCCTTGTACAGGCGCGATCCATGCCGGGTAGGGAAGCCGCGTACGTCAATATTGGTGTCCTTGATCAAGACCGGAAGCCCCGCCAATGCACCCCCTTTGCCCTGTAGTGCCGATCGTCTGGCACCTTCGACATCGACCGAGACCAAGGCCCCAAGTTGCGCATCCTGCAACTCGATTTCCGCAATCGCCAACTCCACAAGCTCCAGGGATGTCACCTGGCCTGCGTCAATCAACTGGATCAGGCTAACCGCATCATTATTCTTGTATTCATCGCGCGTCATCACTGCACCTTCAGGTTGTAGCCAAGCAAGTTGTTGAGGAACTCATAAGCCAGTTGTCGCGATTCGCGGATCGTATCCTCTGTGGGATCTACCGCGGCCCGCAGCCAGATGCCGTCGATGAACACCGCGATCATGCGGGCCTTCGAGCGGGCAGTTGTTTCGTCCATGGTCTTTGCCAGCGCATGGAACAACAGCGAGTGACTCCGCCGCGCCACGATGTTCTGAATCCGCTGGAATTGCGCGTGCTGGGGCACCTGCGCCCAGAAGGCCAGCCAGGCTGCAACGTTCTCACGGGTGAGGTTCAACGCACTGACGTTACCCAGCACGAAAGCCTGAACGCGTTCATCGGGCGTCTGCGACGCGCGCAAGTGATTGAAGATTTCGGCGTTGATGCGCTTGTTGAGCTCGCGCAGCGTGGCTTCGAGCAGGGCATTCTTGTCGGAAAAATAGTGATGCACGATGCCGTTCGACATCCCGGATCGCGCGCTGACCTGGGCCATGCTGGTGCCCGCCAGGCCCTGTTCACCGATCAGGCTCAGCGTGGCTTCGACCAGCTGCTTCTTGCGGATTTCCTGCATTCCGACCTTAGGCATGCTGCTGCTCCTTTTTATTTTCATTGGTCGCTCAATGAAAAAAATTACCACCCATTTTCAGACAGGAGCAAGGAAAAAAACCTGCTCCGGACAGAGGGTCATGAAGATGGCGGGGAGGTATAAGTGCAGGTCGTTTTTGCTTCGACTGCGGGCTGCGTGAGCTCAGGACGGTGAGCGGCGCGAAAGCCGGTCGAACCTACCCTGGAAAAACATTGTATGAGCCGCCTTGAGTCTTTCAGATAGTCAGACTAATACTAAATCACTGCCGGAAGAGGGATGATCATGCAGACGCGCTTTGTTGTGGTTCCCGCCGTACCTAGCCAGAAAGAAATTTTTCCCCGACGTGTTGGTTTTCCCAGCGCGCTGGGCGAGGGCTACGACCTGTACGACACGCAAGACAAGGTGCGGCTGAGCCTGAATTATTCGACGCGCGCCGAGGCTGAGTTCGACTGTGCATGCCGCAATGGTTGCCAAGGGACGAATGAGTCGAGCGTTGCCGGGAATGGCTGAGGTGTTTTGCGCGGTAGAAAATCAGTTTTAACCTCTTTCTTGTAGGACATTTCCCAAACATACTTCGGCCGCCTTTTTTTCGTTGCGGCCGCTTGGACTGCGCTCTAGTCTCGGCGGGTCGTTGCATTTTGACGACACGGCTTTGACAGGCCGTAACGAGCACATTGCATGGCTTTGCCGTTTATGGCGGCTGTGCATGGGGCACGCTTGCGTGCGCCGGTTTCTGTGTTCGCCGGTCTGTCAACCTATGCACAGCTGCCACCCTTCTGTTTGACAGCAGGTAGGTGGTGGTCCCACGAAGAGCACAGTCAATATGTTGAAAATTGTCCCCGACCCACCGTACAACTCCCATTCCCTCGAAGACACCCTCATCCAAGCCACGGACTACGCCCTATGCGCGCAGACTGTGATTCATCAGGCACTGCTGCTGCAGCCCAAATCACCGGCTTCGATTCTGATGATGGCGTCGATGCATGAAATGGAGGCGCTGCGAGTGATGCTTGAGTCGATGTTGATCCAGGTGCAGATGCCGGCTGAGCCTAGGACTTTGCACTAGGGCTCAAGTGATGTGTTGTCTGGGCTGGCCTCTTCGCGGGGCAAGCTGAACTGGTCAACTATTTTTGGACACCGGTTTAGGTTTCATGCTGCAGCTTTCAGCTTTTTCTCCATAGCTACAGGGGTTTCATAGCCGTTGTAGCTGTGGAGGCGCTTTAGGTTGTACCGC
>Ga0160431_100672_pt1 | contig 12250 bp, 9 predicted proteins | sample HID1971K_E0MG_FD_108212 | JGI IMG/M metagenome (GOLD analysis project Ga0160431, IMG submission 108212) | Enriched millipede-associated microbial communities from UW Madison campus, WI, USA - HID1971K_E0 MG | ecosystem: Host-associated > Arthropoda: Insects > Digestive system > Unclassified ...
GCTACCGGCGGAGCACACCTCCAGCCTGAAGATCTACTTCCGGCTGCTGAGCTACGTGAAACCCTATGTCGGCATTTTCCTGCTGAGCATCGTCGGTTTCGTGATCTTTGCCTCGACCCAGCCGATGCTGGCCGGGATCCTCAAGTATTTCGTCGATGGCCTGAGCAACCCCGAGGCGGTGCTGTTCCCCAACGTGCCGTACTTGCGCGACCTGCAACTGCTGCAGGCGGTGCCGCTGCTGATCATCCTGATCGCCGCCTGGCAGGGGCTGGGGTCGTTCCTGGGTAACTACTTTCTGGCCAAGGTCTCCTTGTGCCTGGTGCACGACCTGCGCGTCGAGTTGTTCAACAAGCTGCTGGTCCTGCCCAACCGCTACTTCGACAACCACAACTCCGGGCACCTGATCTCGCGCATCACCTTCAACGTGACCATGGTCACCGGCGCCGCGACCGACGCGATCAAGGTGGTCATCCGCGAAGGCCTGACAGTGGTGTTCCTGTTTGCCTACCTGCTGTGGATGAACTGGCACCTGACGTTGGTGATGGTCGCCATCCTGCCGGTGATCGCGGTGATGGTCAGCGTCGCCAGCAAGAAATTCCGCAAGCAGAGCAAGAAGATCCAGGTGGCCATGGGCGATGTCACCCATGTCGCGTCCGAGACCATCCAGGGTTACCGCGTGGTCCGCAGCTTCGGCGGCGAGGCCTACGAGGAGCAGCGCTTCAGTCGCGCCAGCCAGAGTAACACCGACAAGCAGCTGCGCATGACCAAGACCGGTTCGCTGTACACGCCGATGCTGCAGCTGGTGATCTACTCCGCCATGGCGGCGCTGATGTTCCTGGTGCTGTTCCTGCGCGGTGAATCCACGGCCGGCGACCTGGTGGCCTACATCACTGCGGCGGGCCTTCTGCCCAAGCCGATTCGCCAGCTTTCGGAAGTCAGCTCGACCATCCAGAAGGGCCTGGCCGGTGCCGAGAGCATCTTCGAGCAACTGGACGAGCAACCCGAGGTCGATACCGGCACCGTCGAGAAAGACCGCGTGCAGGGGCGTCTGGAAGTGCGCAACCTGAGCTTCACCTACCCGAACACCGAGCGCGAAGTGCTGAGCGATATCAGCTTCACCGCCGAGCCGGGGCAGATGATCGCCCTGGTCGGGCGCTCCGGCAGCGGCAAGTCGACCCTGGCGGCGTTGATCCCACGCTTCTACCACCACAACAAAGGGCAGATCCTGCTCGATGGCGTGGAGATCGAAGACTATCGCCTGCGCAACCTGCGCAAGCACGTGTCGCAGGTGACCCAGCATGTCACCCTGTTCAACGACACGGTGGCCAACAACATCGCCTATGGCGACCTGGCCGGCGCGCCGCGTGCGGACATCGAAGCGGCGGCGGCCGATGCCTATGCCAAGGAGTTCGTCGACAAGCTGCCCAAGGGCTTCGATACCGAAGTCGGCGAGAACGGCGTACTGCTTTCCGGTGGCCAGCGCCAGCGCCTGGCGATCGCCCGGGCATTGCTGAAGAACGCGCCTCTGCTGATTCTCGACGAGGCGACTTCGGCCCTGGATACCGAGTCCGAGCGCCACATCCAGGCTGCCCTTGACCACGTCATGCAAGGCCGTACCACATTGGTGATCGCTCACCGCCTGTCGACCATCGAGAAGGCTGACCAGATTCTGGTCATGGACCAGGGCCGCCTGGTGGAGCGCGGCACCCATGCCGAGCTCCTGGCAGCCAATGGCCATTATGCCCGCCTGCATGCCATGGGCCTGGATGAGCCGGCCAAGGCCGATATCACCTGAGTCCTCCCTGATCGGGGCCATACGGCCCCGATTTTCATTGGAATGTTTCAGGGCTTGATCTGGCCATAAAGCCGTCGTCTACCCTGTGCTAATATCCTGCCCCTGTTCATTATTTTCATATGGGTTGCCCATGAAGTTGTCCATGCCGCGTTTCGATCAAGCCCCGGTACTGGTGGTCGGCGATGTCATGCTCGACCGCTACTGGCATGGCGGTACTTCGCGTATCTCGCCGGAAGCGCCAGTGCCGGTGGTCAAGGTCGATCAGATCGAGGATCGCCCAGGCGGCGCGGCCAACGTTGCGTTGAACATCGCCGCGCTGGGCGCACCGGCCTCGCTGATCGGCGTTACCGGCCAGGACGAGGCCGCCGACAGCCTCGCCAACAGCCTGCAGGCTGCCGGCGTGCGTTCGGTGTTCCAGCGCATCGCTCATCAGCCGACCATCGTCAAGCTGCGGGTCATGAGCCGTCACCAGCAACTGCTGCGCATCGATTTCGAAGAGCCGTTCGCCACCGACCCGCTGTCGCTTGGCGCGGAAGTCGACAGCCTGCTCGAAGGCGTCAAGGTGCTGGTCCTGTCCGACTACGGCAAGGGCGCACTGAGAAATCACCAGAGTCTGATCGAGGCGGCGCGTGCCAAGGGCATCCCGGTGCTGGCCGACCCCAAGGGCAAGGATTTCTCCATCTACCGTGGCGCCAGCCTGATCACCCCGAACCTCAGCGAGTTCGAAACCATCGTCGGCCGCTGCGCCGATGAAGCCGAGCTGGTGGCCAAGGGCCTGCAACTGCTGCAGGACCTGGACCTGGGGGCGCTGCTGGTGACCCGTGGCGAACATGGCATGACCCTGCTGCGCAGCGGTCAGCCGGCGCTGCACCTGCCGGCCCGCGCCCGCGAAGTGTTCGATGTGACCGGTGCCGGCGATACCGTCATCTCCACCTTGGCGGCCGCCATCGCCGCCGGTGAAGACCTGCCACACGCGGTTGCCCTGGCCAACCTGGCTGCGGGTATCGTGGTCGGCAAGCTGGGTACGGCGGCCATCAGTGCACCTGAGCTGCGCCGCGCAATCCAGCGCGAAGAAGGTTCCGAGCGTGGCGTGCTGGGGCTGGAGCAACTGCTGCTGGCCATTGATGACGCCCGTGCGCACAACGAGAAAATCGTGTTCACCAACGGCTGCTTCGACATCCTGCATGCCGGGCACGTGACTTACCTGGAGCAGGCGCGTGCACAAGGCGATCGGTTGATCGTCGCGGTCAACGACGATGCCTCGGTCAGCCGCCTGAAAGGCCCGGGCCGGCCGATCAACAGTGTCGACCGGCGCATGGCCGTGCTGGCTGGCCTGGGTGCGGTGGACTGGGTGATCAGCTTCCCGGAAGGTACCCCGGAGAACCTGCTGAGCCAGGTCAAGCCGGATGTACTGGTCAAGGGTGGCGACTATGGCATCGACCAGGTGGTGGGTGCCGATATCGTCCGCGCCTACGGCGGTACGGTGAAGGTGCTGGGTCTGGTCGAGAACAGCTCGACCACGGCGATTGTCGAGAAGATCCGCAAGAACTGAAGTGCATGGGGCCGCTTTGCGGCCCATCGCCGGCAGCCCCGACGGTTCACTTGTGAAGTGAGGTGCGCGCCCGCTCCAGCAACGCCCGCGCCTTGTTACCAAAGCGCTGCAGGTGCGAACCCGGCTCCGCCTTGCGCTCCACCAGCCCCTGCTGCTTCACCCAGTCCTTCCAGCGAATGCGCTCTTGCGAAACCACCCAGCCGCTCTGCCGGGCAAAACTCTCGGCCAGGTACAGCCCGCGGGTGCTCGCCGGCACCAGCTCGTCTTTCTTCAGCGTATACAGCTCCGCCAAGGGCTGACCGTCCTGCAGTGGCATCAGGTACAGGTCGGGTCGCTTGCGGTTGAGGCGGGCCACCAGTTGACCGCCCTCAAGGCGTTCATCGACGTGGAACAGGCTCAGCTTCTTCGCTTCCCTGGGCACTTGCAGGCGCATGTCGTAGATCAGCTGCAACGAGGCAGTGGGCAGGTGCACGTAGGCCCGTGGCCGCTCCAGCAGCATCAGGCTGCCGCAATGCACGGGCCGTGCAGCCCCCGATTGCGGCGTCAGTACGACTGGCAATGCCTCCCGGTAATGCAGGGCCGCCGCATAGGGGGCTGGCAGCCAGGTGTCGTTGAAGCGCCCGCCCAGCCAGCCTTCCGGGGTTTCCAGCAGGCATTCCTCGGCTACTTCCTGAACGGCGGTATGCAGTGGCAGGTTGAGCTCCTGGGCGGGAACGTAGCCAGAAATCAGCTTGAGCACCACGTCGCCGCGGTCCTGGCGACGTTGCCGCACCAGCACCCAGTAGTCGCGCTGCTGCCAGTGCAAGGTCAAGCGCACCGAAACACCCAGGTTGGCCAGTTCCACCACGAAGCGCTGGTTGTCGGGCAACTGGATCGCCCGACGCCGCTGCTGGGTCTGGGCAAAGTTCAACGGCATGCCGATGCTCTGGTAGACCAGGCCTTCGGCGGTGGCTTCGACATGCAGTGGCAGTGTCTTGAAGTTGCTCGGGTTCTTGCGGATCAGCGTACGCGGCACGAGGCTCCTCCTTGCGTCGGTCCAGTCGCCTGGCCCTAGGGGTGGGGACAACTCAATGCTGGCCCAGGATACGGGCGACGGTGGCTACGTTGTGGGCCAGGTGCAACGGATTGATGGTGCCGACGATAGCACTGCTCACGCCCGGATGTGAGAACAGCAGCTCGAAGCTGGCCTGAACCGGATCGACCCCTGGCGCCAGGCAGATATGCCCGCTGGCCAGGGCCTTCTTCACCAGAATCGCCTTGCCGTGTTCGGCAGCGTAGTCCAGCACCGGGCGTTCCGCCTGCTCGTTGAGGTTATAGGTGACCATGGCGCAATCGCCCTGTTCCAGTGCCTTCAGGCCACCGGCCACGGTCTTGCCGGACAGGCCGTAGCCAAGGATCTTGCCTTCCTGCTTGAGCGCGGCGAGGGTCTGGTAGACCTCTTGCTGCTCGAGGATCGCCAGGTCGTTGCCATCGGAATGCACCAACACCAGTTCGATACGGTCGGTTTCCAGCCGTTGCAAGCTGCGCTCGACCGAGCGGCGGGTATGTGCGGCGCTGAAATCGAAGTGCGACAGGCCGTCCTCGAACTCCTCGCCGACCTTGCTGACGATCACCCATTCATCGCGCTGGCCCCGCAGCAGCGGGCCCAGGCGTTCCTCGCTGCGGCCATAGGCCGGCGCGGTGTCGATCAGATTGATGCCGAGCTCACGGGCCTGCGCCAGCAGCAGGCGGGCTTCGTCGTCGCCGGGAATGGTGAAGCCGGTAGGGTACTTCACGCCCTGGTCGCGACCGAGCTTGACGGTACCCAGGCCCAGGGGGGAGACCTTGAAGCCGGTGCTGCCAAGTGGGCGGTGGACGTCGTGCAGGGTCGGCAGGGTCATGGCAGCAGTTGCTCCCAGGCCGGGACGCCCAGCGGCGGGCGTGGCAGGTCGGACAGGTCAGCCTGGGCCTGCGGGCGGACGCCGTCGCGCTCCAGGTGGCTGATGACCCGGTCGCTGAAATCCGGTGCCAGGGCCAGTTTGGTCGGCCAGCCCACCAGCAAGCGTTGCTGATCGGCCAGGAAGGCGTTGTCCGGGCGTACCAGGCCGGACTGCGCGGGCTCGGCACGGTCGACCCGCAGGGTGGCCCAGCGCACCTGGCTCTGGTCGACCCATGGCAGCAGGTGGGCGATTTCCTTTTGCGCGGCGGCAATCTGCGCCGCAGGTTCGCGGGCCACCCCGTCGGCTTCGGCAAGATCGCCGCCCAGGTACCACACCCATTGACCGTCCGCGGCCGGGTGGGTGGTGACCGTGACCCGCGGCTTCGGCCCGCCGCCCAGACAGTGCGCGTAGAGCGGTTTCAGGTTGGCGCCCTTGGCCATGACCATGTGCAGGGGACGGGTTTGCATGGCCGGTTGGCGCAAGCCGAGGGCGTGCAGCAGCTCCTCGGTGCCGGCGCCTGCACTCAGCACGATGCGCTGGGCGCGGATTTCACGGTCGTCGACACGCAGGCCGAGCAGTTCGTCGCCTTCTCGCAGGGGCTCGATGCGCTGGCCGGCCAGCAGGCTGTCGCCGGCAAGTTGCGCCAGGTTGGCCAGCAGGCTGGGCACGTCGATGACCAGTTCGGACAGGCGATACACCTTGCCCTTGAAGGCGCGGTCCTGCAGGGCTGGCGGCAGTTGTTCACCCTTGACCTGTTCGACCCGGGTGCGTACGGCCTTGCTGGCGAAGAAGCTGGTGAGGTTGCCGGCCAGCGTGCCCGGCGACCACAGGTAGTGGGCGTCGGAAAGCAGGCGGGTGCGGGTAAGGTCCAGCTCGCCACTGCCGTCGATGGCTTCGCGCCAGCGGCGCGGCATGTCGGCGATGGCCTCCGAGGCGCCGGTCAGCGCGCCGTGCAGGGCGTACTTGGTACCACCGTGGATGATGCCCTGCGACTTGATGGTCTGCTCGCCGCCGAGGCTGGCGCGTTCCACCAGCACGGTGGAATAGCCCAGGCGACGCAGCCGGGCATTGAGCCAAAGGCCTGCGACCCCGGCGCCGACGATCAGCACGTGAGTGGAAATGGCGGATGGCATGGCGGTACCTCGAAGACTGGGACAGCAGGCAAGTATACAGCCTATATCCGTGGCGGCCCTATCGCCGGCAAGCCGGCTCCTACAGGTACAGCGCCGCTATTCATGTGGGAGCCGGCTTGCCGGCGATAGGCCCTTGCAGGCGAACATCAATGCCCGGCAGTCTTCGAGAACAGCTGAATCACCACCACCCCGCCGACGATCATCGCCATGCCCAGCATCGCCGGTACATCCAGCTTCTGCCCATAGATCACCAAGGCCGCCACGCTGATCAAGACAATGCCCAGCCCCGACCAGAGCGCATAGGCGATGCCCACCGGAATGCTGCGCACCACCAGGGTCAGCATCCAGAACGCGATGCCATAGCCCACCACCATCAGCAGCAACGGCAGTGGCGTGCTCAGGCCCTTGACCGCCTTCATGGAGGCGGTGGCGATGACTTCGGCGCAGATGGCGATGGCGAGGTAGGTGTAGGCGTTCATGGTGCGATTCTCCGGTTACTGGTCGGGCATTCTAGACCTCCCTCGGATGGGGTAAAGTCATTACCTATCACTACTGGAGATAGGTAAATGGCGGATCGTTGGGATCTGGAACAACTGCGCCTGTTCGTGCGAGTCGCCGAGCTGCGCTCGTTCTCGGCGGTTGCCCGCGAGCAGCGCCGGGCGCAGTCGGCGATCAGCAACGCCATCGCCTTGTTGGAAGCGGACCTGGGCGTCACCCTGTTCGAGCGCAGCAGCGGCCGACAGCCCCGGCTGACCGAGAACGGCACGGCGTTGCTGGAGGATGCCCGCGAGCTGTTGCGCCAGGGCGAGCGCCTCGATGGCCGGGCGCTCGCCCTCATGCGCGGTCAGGAAGCCCTGCTGCGGGTTGCCCAGGACGAAGCCATGCCCTATCAGCCGGTCATCGACAGCCTCGACGAACTGGCCAGCCGCTACCCGTTTCTCGAAGTGCAGCTGGCCAGTGGTGCCCAGGGCGACGTGGCGCGCAAGCTGGCGGAGCGGCGCGCCGACCTGGGGCTGTTCTTTCATCACGAAAGCATTCCCGCCTCGCTGGAGCGGCGTGCCCTGGGCAGTGTGGAGATGGTCACGGTGTGTGCGGTCGATCACCCGCTGGCGCGGGAAGGGCGGGTCACCCGCCAGCAGCTGGCGCGTCACCGTCAGTTGCTCATCACGCCACAGCAAAGCGGCTACCCCGGCGGCGAGGCGATCAGCCCGCAGATCTGGCGTGCCGACAGCTTTTACGCCATGGCCGAATTGTTGATGCGTGGCCTGGGTTGGGCCTGGTTGCCGCGACATGTGGTGCAGTACCCGACCTACCAGGCACAGATGGTCGAGCTGGACAGCGAGTGGCGGCCTCCGGCCCTGGTGGTGGAGCTGGCCTGGCGCCGTGACGAACCCCTGGGCCCGGCTGCGCAATGGTTGGCCGAGCGCTTTGCAGTGCACCTGCGCGCGATCGGTTAAACTCCGCCGCCATGAACAGAACCCTCTATACCCTGCTGTTTCACCTGGGCCTGCCGCTGGTCGCGCTGCGCCTGTTCCTGCGTGCCCGCAAGGCGCCGGCCTATGGCCAGCGCATCGGCGAACGGTTTGCCTGCAACCTGCCGGCCATGCGCCCGGGCGGTATCTGGGTGCATGCGGTATCGGTCGGCGAAAGCATTGCCGCCGCGCCAATGGTGCGCGCGCTGCTGAAAGCCTACCCGGACCTGCCGATCACGCTCACCTGCATGACGCCGACCGGTTCCGAGCGCATTCGCGCCATGTTCGCCGACGAACCGCGCATTCAGCATTGTTACCTGCCTTACGACCTGCCGTGGGCGGCCGGGCGTTTTCTCGACCATGTACAGCCGCGCCTGGGCATCATCATGGAAACCGAGCTTTGGCCCAACCATATTCACCAGTGTGCCAAGCGCGGTATTCCGGTAGCCCTGGCCAACGCCCGTTTGTCCGAGCGTTCTGCCCGTGGCTATGCGCGCTTTGCCAAGCTGACCCGGCCGATGCTCACCGAGATGAACCTGATCGCCGTACAGACCGAAACCGAGGCGCAACGCTTCCGTGATCTGGGTGCGCGTCCTGAGTGCGTGCAGGTGACCGGCTCGATCAAGTTCGACCTGAAGGTCGATGAACACCTGCTGCCGCGCGCCAAGGCGCTGCGCGATCAGTGGGGTGCAAGCCTGCGGCCGGTGTGGATTGCCGCCAGTACCCATGAAGGCGAGGACGCGCTGATCCTGCAGGCGCACCAGACGTTGCTGCAGGCACACGCCGACGCGCTGCTCATTCTGGTACCACGCCACCCCGAGCGGTTCAATGCGGTGCATGCCTTGTGCAGCGAGCAGTTCGTCACGGTGCGTCGCTCTGCCGGTACGGCGGTCGACGCCCAGACTCGCGTGCTACTCGGCGATACGATGGGTGAGTTGCTGTTCCTCTATGCGCTGGCCGACATCGCATTCGTCGGCGGCAGCCTGGTCGCCACCGGCGGCCACAACCCGCTTGAACCGGCTGCGCTGGCGCTGCCGGTGATCATGGGGCCGCACGTGTTCAACTTCCTCGAAATCAGCGCAATGCTGCGCGAGGCAGGGGCCCTGCAGCAGGTGGATGATGCCGATGGCTTGGCAGAGGCGGTGCGACGGCTGATCGAACTGCCGCAGGATGCCCGGCGCATGGGAGTCGCCGGGCAAGGGGTGATGCAGCGTAATCAGGGTGCGCTGCAACGTTTGCTGGAGGGCCTGGGGCGCTTGATCACTGGCTGAGTGGGTGAAGCGCCACAAACCCCTGGAAGTCATTGCTATCTTCCATCTCGACCCCTCCGCCGACTACCAAGCGGGGTGGGGCCTCCGTCACCAACATGCTGTTTGCCAGTGTGGCCTTTTTGCCTATTGCTACGCCCGTTGGGAACTCGTCCTTCACCAAGCCATGTTTATCGAAAGCGGCTGCGATGTAACCTGTGTTGGAGACGTCGAGAATTCCTCCAACAGCGTAGATACGCTCTTCCTGGTCTTGATTCATCCGGGTTGCTATCTGCCAGAACGATGTCTCGTGGTCATTCAGCTGAAGGTAGAACGGGAGGCCATTGTTGAAACCCGTGTCGACCTTGCCATCAAACGCATTGAGGCGCGCCAGAAACGCCCTTCGCTTGCCCTCCACGCGTGTCATACCAACGATGTTCACCGCGTTCTGATCGGGCGAGAGCGACAGGTTCAAGAGATTCACTCTGTCTTTATGTTCGATCGTGACCATGCCCGTCTCGCCGAACCCTTTGATCGGCTTACCATCCATATCGTAGGTGGCCAGAATACCCTTCAGGCCGGCATCCCCCAGTACCAGAATCACTTTATCGCTGCGCAGCGATGCATTGGTGAGTTCGAAATCTTCGGCGCCTTCGGGGACTGGTTTGAGCTTGCCGCCATCGCCAAAATCAGTGTCGAGTTCACCGTTGTCTTTTAGCCGCAACAAGTAACCCGTCTCTGCAGATGCGATTAGGTAGCCACCGCCAGGCAGCGCAATGTGGGTGGTGGAAGAAGGGGCAGCGGCGCTTGCCATCACCTTCACCTGGGCAGCATCGGCTCTGGTTTGGGTCTCCTGCTTCGATGCCAGGTCACGGAAAACCTTGGTGCCGGCATTGCCAAACGAGTTGTCCAACGGTCCGCTGGCTTTCAGCCTTGCAAATGCTGGGTAGAGGTCATCCCCCCACAGAGCGCCGGCGAGAAACAGTGTGTCGCATGGGCCTGCCTGTGCCGACAGTCCGAAGAAGATCTCGTCGCCAGGCTCGAAGTGGTGTACGGCCAGCAGTTTTTCGTTTTGTTCGCTATCCAGGCTCGACAAGGTAAAGGAGGAGTCCTCCGATGGCGAGTTGCCTGTGAGTAGAAGTGAACCCTTGGATGCAGGGGCGAGGCTGATGGTGCCGATCTCGCCGGTCTTGTCTAGATAAATGAATGCTTCGGTATGCCGATTCAACGTGCTACTCATGTGCTTTCCATCCTCTCAATCGATAGTGTTGGACCTCTCGGCGAATGTAGGAGGAAGGGGAAAGCTGGGTAACTAGTAGAAATGACAGGTAAGCCCTGGAGAGCGCCTCCAGGGCTTGGCCAGCGACTTACGGCCTGCGCTCGAAGTTCTTCGCTGCAGCCGCCGCCAGGTCCGGCGGCAGGAAGTCCTTGTCCGGGTTGTAGTCCGCCTTCAGGTAGCGCTTGAGGTCAATCAGGTCCTGCGGGCTCAAGGTGCCGGCCGCCTGCTTCAGGCTCAGATTATCGAGGATGTAGTCATAGCGGCTGTTGTTGTAGTCGCGCACCGACGTATACAGCTGGCGCTGTGCGTCGAGCACATCGACGATATTGCGGGTACCGACCTGGTAGCCGATTTCGGTGGCTTCCAGCGCGCTTTGGTTGGAAATGATCGACTGCTTGCGCGCCTGCACTTGTTCCACATCGGTGTTCACGGCGCGGTGCAGGTTGCGGGTATTCTCTACCACCTGGCGGCGCAGGCTTTCGCGCTGCTGCTCGCTCTGGCTCAGGCGTTGGTAGGCCTCGCGCACTTGCGAGCTGGTCAGGCCACCGCTGTAGATCGGGATGTTCAGCTGCAGGCCGATGGTGGTCTGCTCCACATCACCGCTGTAGCGCTGGCCGGGGAAGGGCGAGGGGTTGGAGAAGCCGAGGTTGTCGTTGTCGCCCTTGTCGTAGCGCGCCACAGCGTCCAGGGTCGGGGCATGGCCGGCCTTGCGCTGGCGCAAGGTTTCTTCTGCGGCGTCGACCGCGTGGTTGGTGGCCAGCAGGTTGAGGTTCTGGCGTCCGGCGGTTTCTACCCAAGCCTTTGCATCGTTGGGCGTCGGCACCTGGATGGGCAAGGTGTGGACCACACCCTGGATCGCGCTGTACTCGCGGTTGGTCAGCGTAACCAATGCCTCGAAGGCATCTTGCACCTGGCGCTCGGCAATGATCCGGTTGGCCCGGGCGGTGTCGTAGCTGGCCTGGGATTGCAGCACGTCGGTCTTGTCGGAAAGGCCCACGTCGAAACGTTCGTTGGACTGGTCCAGCTGGCGTTTGAACGCCGCTTCCTCGGCCTTGGTCGCGGCCAGGTTGTCCTGGGCACGCAGCACGGCGAAGTAGTTCTGCGCGGTCTGCAGGATCAGGTTCTGCTCGGTGGCCGACAGTTCCAGGGCGGCCTGTTCGTTGACCGCCTCGGCTGCCTGCAGCTGGAACCAGCGGTCGGCGCGGAAGATCGGCTGCGAGAGGGTTGCATTCCACGAATTGCCACTGCGGTTGGTGGTGGCCGATGGCTCATCGAACTTGGTGCGGGTGCTTTGCATCTCGCCACCGGCCGACAGGTTCGGCAGCAGGCCGGCGCGGGCCTGGGGCACGATTTCGCGGCGCGCGCCGTAATCGGCACGTGCGGCCGCGAGATCGGCGTTGTTGTCTACAGCTTCCTGGTAAACGCTGACCAGATCGGTCTTCACCGTCGTGGGCACCTGCGCTGCCCCGGCCACTGCGTTGAACGCACAAGACACGGCTATCGCCAGTGAGAGTTTGCGCAGCATAGAGGCAATCCTTGTACGAAATTGTAATTTCTGAACCATTGAGTATCGAATGACGGAGCAGTTTAGTGCCGAGTGCCTTTGGCAACAATCGTCGAGTTCGCCTTTCATCATCGCCTTGTTTGATCCGCTTGGCTTTAGCGACCACTCCAGTCTAGACTGCGCATGTTCTTGTCGGGGTGCCTTGAATCAAAGGCTGAGATCGGATAGTTCCGGATCCCGTTGAACCTGATCAGGTTAGCGCCTGCGTAGGGAACAAGATTGCTCGCCTTCCCGGGGAGCCTCTTGTGCCAGGTCCGGGAATGTCGCAGCTGCATGCAGCTCAAGGCAC
>Ga0160431_100673_pt1 | contig 12244 bp, 11 predicted proteins | sample HID1971K_E0MG_FD_108212 | JGI IMG/M metagenome (GOLD analysis project Ga0160431, IMG submission 108212) | Enriched millipede-associated microbial communities from UW Madison campus, WI, USA - HID1971K_E0 MG | ecosystem: Host-associated > Arthropoda: Insects > Digestive system > Unclassified ...
GACCCGGCCCAATCCTGGAGGCACTCCCTGTACCCCTAGGCCACTCCGATCCTGCAACAATCAGAACAGCCCGGCCCCTTGGTCATGTGTCGCCCCTCCTCGGGGCGGCGCATCATAGAAGCGAGAAATATAGAAAGGTTCCGCTTCTATTACGTGACAGTGCGCGACCGCTTGTCGATGACGCTCAATACCATTTCGGGTCGCGCTTGAGTTGCTCCTGCAACATCTTCTTCATGCCCTCGTCGGGTTTACCCAGCCAACGGTATTGCGCGTGGCGGGTGGGCGACTTGTCGCTCGGCAGGCCCTCGGGCACTTCAACGAGCATGCCGTAGGCATCATCCTTGTCCCAACTGAACGCCACGATCAGGCGCTTGTAGGTACAGTTGTCCTGGGATTCGCACAGCGGGCCGACCAGGTACTTGTCATCGTCTTCGGTCACTGCCGACATCTGCTCTTGGGAACTGCCCGTCAGATTGATCACCCAATCGGGCAGGCGTTCCTCGCCTTCGAGTGCGTCCTGCCAGGTTTCCCGGTATTCAGGGTCCGAGCCGAGCAATTGATCGACCCGGACCTGGCCATCATTGGCCGCCATGGCCCCTGTACTACACGCCAGCATCAGGGCGCCAGCCATGGCTGTGCAAAGCCTCCTGTCCATCGTCAACCTCGACCACGTCCAAAGAAGAAGGAAGCTACGAACAGGACCAGGAAGACAATGAACAGGATCTTCGCGATACCCGTAGCGGCGCCAGCGATACCACCGAAGCCAAGTACGGCGGCGACAATGGCGATGATGAGGAAAGTGATAGCCCAGCTAAGCATGATGCTTCTCCTTTCTTTTTTGAAAATCGATACAGCTCGTCAGAACACCCAGCGTTCCTGCGGTACGACATTTTCCACGGTGGCCGGGGCAGTGTTGGCCGAAGGCAGCGGTTGCGCGGCCTTCACCAAGGTATTGGCGCGCGTGGCCTGGATGTGCGTCAGCAGCGCGGTTTGCGCCGCCACTTCCTCAGCCAGTCGTGCGGTCTGCCAGCTGTAGTAGAAGAGGGCGGCGGCCAAGGTCAGCAGCATCGCCATCCCGAGGAACAGGATTTGACGCAGGGGAAGTGCGACAGTGTGCGAGCGGTTGATGGATTGGCGGTTCATGCCGGTTCTCCTGCTGTAATTTTTCTATTCAAACCTGAGTAGGTAATTGCAGCCTGCATGCCAGCCTTTCTACTCAATAAAAATACTTATAAAACAATTAGTTACATGAATTCCTCATTCTTTCGAGGGACGTATCCTGCACGATGGGCACTGTAGCGTCGTGCGAATTGCACGATCATCCCTCGACCTTGGTCGCCACTTTCAACAGGTCGGCGTCTACCCCGCGCACCCCGATGATCTGGCGGGCAATCTCCACGGCCACGGTTTTCTGCTCACTGCTGAGCACTTCGCCAGACAGCCGCACCATGCCCTCATCACTGGCTACCTTTATGTTCAGCCCGTCCAGATTGCGGCTGAAGCGGAAGCTGTTCTGGATCTTGTCGATCACCCAGCTGTCCTTTGGCTGCGGCCCGCTGGACGCATCCACCGGCGTCTCCCGGGCCTTGGCCATGGCCACGGTATCCAGACTGACCAGGTTGTTCACCAGGTGCACGCCATCGGTTGTGCGCGCCACCACCCCGGCCAGCTCCTTGGCTTCTGTACTGTCGACCTTGCCGCGCAAGGTCACCACGCCATCGCTGCTTTGCACGTCGATGGCGGCTTTTTCCGTGACTCGGCTCCACAGCAACCGGGCGCGGATCACGGCGGCCAAGGTGGCGTCCTCCAGGCGCTGGGCGTAGGCACGCAGCTCCAGCGGCCGCTCGACCAGTTCGGCGTTGACCCGCAGTTGGTTGTCGACCTGCTCGATACCCCGGGTGGCCAGCGCCACCTGCTCTGCCAACTGACGCTCGACCTCGTTCTCCACCTCGCCGACCAGGCGTGCACGAGGCGCCTCGACCTCGACCTGGATGCGAAATGGATTGAGCATCTCGTTGAGCGACAGCGCCGTTTGCAGCGCACCTTCAAGGCGTGCGTCCTTGACCGGGTCGGCGATGGCCGACGTGCAAATGGCAAGGAGGCTGACCGTTATCGCGGCCATTCGAGTGGAAAAGGGCATGACTGCACTCCTTTGTGGGCAAAATCCGTAAATCTTCGCAACCAATGTGCCAGCGCGTTGCTCTAAGGAAATCATCGACAAATCAGGGAAGAAGGCGGGGGTCAGGCCATTGGCTAGCATGCAAAGGACAGAATCCTTCAGAATTGACCATGCAACTTGCCCGATTTTTCCCACACTAATTGAAGACCTATCCTAAGGAGCGCAGGAAATGGAGTCAGCCCAGGACAACCAAGGCCGCATTCTGCTGGTGGACGATGAGTCCGCAATCCTGCGTACCTTCCGCTATTGCCTGGAGGACGAAGGCTACAGCGTGGCCACGGCCAACAGCGCCGCACAGGCCGAAACCTTGTTGCAGCGCCAGGTGTTCGACCTGTGCTTCCTCGACCTGCGCCTGGGTGAAGACAACGGTCTGGATGTACTGGCGCAGATGCGTATCCAGGCACCGTGGATGCGGGTGGTGATCGTCACCGCGCATTCGGCGATCGATACCGCCGTCGATGCCATTCAGGCAGGCGCCGCCGATTACCTGGTCAAGCCCTGCAGCCCCGATCAACTGCGCCTGGCCACCGCCAAGCAACTGGAAGTTCGCCAATTGTCGGCACGCCTGGAGGCCTTGGAAGGCGAGATCAAGAAACCCAAGGACGGCCTGGACTCGCACAGCCCGGCGATGATGGCGGTGCTGGAAACCGCACGGCAGGTGGCTACCACCGATGCCAACATCCTGATCCTTGGCGAGTCGGGTACCGGCAAGGGCGAACTGGCCCGGGCCATTCATGGCTGGAGCAAGCGGGCACGCAAAGCCTGCGTGACCATCAACTGCCCCTCGCTGAATGCCGAACTGATGGAGAGCGAGCTGTTCGGTCACACCCGCGGCGCCTTCACCGGCGCCAGCGAGAGCACCCTCGGGCGGGTCAGCCAGGCCGACGGCGGGACATTGTTCCTGGATGAAATCGGTGATTTCCCGCTGACCTTGCAACCGAAACTGCTGAGGTTCATCCAGGACAAGGAATACGAGCGGGTAGGCGACCCGGTGACCCGCCGCGCCGACGTGCGCATCCTTGCCGCGACCAACCTGAACCTCGAGGAAATGGTGCGCGAAAGCCGTTTCCGCGAGGACCTGCTGTATCGCCTGAACGTCATCACCCTGCACCTGCCGCCACTGCGCGAGCGCAGCGAGGACATCCTGACGTTGGCCGACCGCTTCCTGGCACGCTTCGTCAAGGAATACTCACGCCCGGCCCGCGGTTTCAGCGATGAGGCGCGTGCCGCGCTGCTCAACTACCGCTGGCCTGGCAATATCCGCGAGCTGCGCAACGTGATCGAGCGGGCCAGCATCATCTGCCCGCAGGAGCGCGTGGAGATCAGCCACCTGGGCATGGGCGAGCAGCCAGCCAGCAATGCTCCCCGCGTGGGCGCAGCGTTGAGCCTGGATGAGCTGGAGCGCGCCCACATCGGTGCGGTACTGGCAGCCAGTGACACGCTCGACCAGGCCGCCAAGACGCTGGGCATCGATGCTTCGACCCTCTATCGCAAACGCAAGCAGTACAACCTGTGAGATGGCCGATGAAGCTGCGCACGCGGCTTTTCCTCAGCATTTGCGCACTGGTCACGGTGGCCCTGCTAGGGCTGATGCTGGGCCTGGTGAGCGTGATGCAGATGGCCACGGTGCAGCAGAAGTCAGTGCGCGATACCACCCAAGCCCTCGAAACGGGCCTCAAGCTGCGGCAGAACCTGGGTGAACAACTGACGTTGATACTTGATGAAGGCACAGCCCCGGAAAGTCTGCAGTCCCTGCAGGAAAGCTTTCAGGGGCTCTTGCGACAAGGGCTCGAACACGGTGGCGAACGCACCGGTTTCAGCAAGGCCAGCAGCAACTATCAGGCATTCCTCCAGGCTTACCGCGACAGCCCGGCACCGGCACGCAGCATGGGTGTCGATCAGCCATTGGGCGCGGCGTTCAACCAGGTTCGAACCGACCTGATCGACTCCCACAAGCAAGCACTGGAATACATCACGCGCAGTGAGGAACGTACTCGCGATCGCGCCTTGCTGGTCAGCGGAGTGCTCGGCCTGATGGGCCTGGTGGTACTGGTCCTGGGTTTCATCACCGCGCACAACATCGCCCGTCGCTTCGGCCAACCGATCGAGGCCTTGGCCAAGGCGGCCGACCAGCTCGGCCAAGGCAACTTCGATGTCACCTTGCCGGTGACCCAGGCCATCGAGCTCAACCAGCTGACGCGTCGCTTCGGCCTGATGGCCGATGCCCTGCGCAAGCACCAGGCCACCAACGTCGATGAACTGTTGGCCGGCCAGCAGCGCCTGCAAGCGGTGCTCGACAGCATTGACGACGGCCTGCTGATCATCGATCGCCAGGGCCATCTCGAACACCTCAACCCCGTGGCCCAGCGTCAGCTGGGATGGGACGCCAGCCGTGTCGGCAGCGGCCTGGCCAAAGCGCTGCAGCGCCCGGAACTGGAGCAGCAACTGCGCCAGGTGCTGCGCGGCGGCAGCCTGGATCGTCCGCCTGACGACTTGAGCATCGAGGTCGATGAAGAGTCTCGTCTGCTGACCTACAGCCTGACCCCGGTCAGTCACCCGCAGGGGCCAATCCTTGGGGCGGTGATGGTGTTGCATGATGTCACCGAGCAACGCGCATTCGAACGCGTGCGCAGTGAATTCGTGTTGCGCGCCTCCCACGAGTTGCGCACCCCGGTCACCGGCATGCACATGGCCTTCGGCTTGTTGCGCGAGCGCATCAAGTTCCCACCCGAAGCGCGCGAAAGCGATCTGCTGGATACCATCGGCGAGGAAATGCAGCGCCTGACCCAGTTGATCAACGACCTGCTCAATTTCTCGCGCTATCAAAGCGGGCTGCAAAAGCTCGAACTCGCGCCATGCGCCATCGATGATCTGCTGGTCCGTGCCCAGGCACGTTTCAGCGATTCGGCCTCGGCCAAGCAGATCGAACTGTTGCAGGAGCTGGAGATGCCGCTGCCTCGCATTCAAGCCGACATCGCGCAACTCGACCGCGTGCTCGACAACCTGCTGCATAACGCCATCCGCCATACCACCAGCGGCGGGCGCATCCGCCTGCATGCGCGGCGGCATGCAGAGCGGGTGATCATCAGCGTCGAGGACAATGGTGAAGGCATCGCCTATGGCCAGCAGGGGCGGATCTTCGAGCCGTTCGTGCAGGTCGGGCGCAAGAAAGGCGGGGCGGGGCTGGGACTGGCATTGTGCAAGGAAATCGTCCAGCTGCATGGCGGGCGAATGGGGGTATTTTCCCGGCCGGGGCAGGGTACGCAGTTCTACATGGCGCTGCCGGTCTGAGGCCTGCGCTCAAGGCTCATCATCGATGCGCTGGCGCCTGACCTGTCGCCCGCGCGTCACCAGCTCGGCGAACTGCCGTGCATTGAGCGGGTGGGCGAACAACCAGCCCTGCCCGTAATTGACCCCTTCGCTGTTGAGCAGCACCGCCTGGGCTTCGCACTCGATGCCCTCGGCTATCACCCGCAGATGCAGGTCATGGGCCATGCGGATGATGTGCGGCGCTACCCCGCTACTGGCGGCATCGTGTCCCAGGGCATCGATGAATGCCTTGTCGATCTTCAGGCAGTCCACCGGCAGGGTCTGCAGATAGGCAAGGCTGCAATAGCCGGTGCCGAAGTCATCGATCAGCACCTGATGCCCCACCGCACGCAGCGCTTGCAGGTTGTCGCGGGCCACCACCACATCGATCAGCCCGCGCTCGGTCACCTCGAAGGCAATCTGGCTGGCGGCGACCCGGTGCAGCGCCAACAGCCGCGCCGCCACCCGGCCGATGCGCGGCGCCATCACATCGCAGGCGGCAAGGTTCACCGAGATGTACAGGTTGCGGTGCGAACGCAACAACTGGCCAAGCTGCTCCAGCACGCGCTGCAGGACGAAATCGGTGATCTGCCGGATCTGCCCGGTGTTCTCGGCCAGTGGAATGAACAGATCCGGGCTGGTCAGCGTGCCATCGGGTCGCCGCCATCGCACCAATGCTTCGGCGCCCACGCAGCGCCGGCTGTCGAGTTCGATGATGGGCTGGTAGAGCACCTGCAGTTCGCCGCGCCGCAGCGCATTCTGCAGCTCCGAACTCATCGAGCGGCGCTGCAGGATCAACTGCAGCACCAGCCAGCCGATGCAACAGGCCGCTAGCACGCTGCCGGGGAACAGCAGCCAGAGCATGCCGTTCATCCGCAGCGGCAAGCTGGCCCGCGGCGCGATCAGCACCAGCTGGTAGTCCGGGGATTTGGTCGGCATGCGATAGACCAGGCGGTCATGCAGTTCGAACAGCGAATTGCCGCTGGGTGGCGGCCAGCTGTTGGCCGGTGGCCAGACCTGCGGCGGGCCCAGCACCGGAATGGCCCGCGTGCCATTGTCGAGCACCACCAGCAAGCTGCCACCGGGCGGCAGGTCGACCACATCGGTCAGGTGCCCACGCGAGGTGGAAACCAGGAAGTTGCCCCGCGCGAGCATCAGGGCGGCGAGGTTTTCGTTGGGCTCGGTGGTGGTATTGAGCCAATAGCTGTAGGTCGGCCCCTGGATATCCGGCGCCCGTTTGGGGACGAAGGCCCTGGCACCGCCACGGTTGGAGCAGGCGACATTGACGTCGACGTAGGCGGCCTCGTAGATGAACCGGGAGCCCAGCCCCACCTGTTGCAGCAATGCCAGCATCGCTGGGCTGCAACCCCGAAGCGGCTGCCCCTGCAGTTCGTCGACCCCCTCACGCAGTTGCCCGAAGACTTGCTCCAGACGATCGAGAAAGCGCTCGCCCTGGGCGTTCATCTGCGCGCTCTCGCTTTCCTTCATCTGCTGCAAGGCAATGCCGATGCTGGCGGTCAGCAATACTGCGGCGCTGGCCACCGCTGCCAAGGAAGCCAGCATCCAGGGTCGGTAGAAAAATTGGCGAAGCGCAGTTATCAGGGCCGACATGGGCAGCATCCAGTTGATATCCAAGGTATAGCAACTGAATCGAAGATTGGCCTGCCCGTTTGGCAGAGGAGTTAGCGCATGCGGTTGAGCACCTGCAGCATGGCGGCCGTCTGGGCGTCAGGCGTGCCATCGAAGCGCTGCGGTCGAAAACGCATCTGGAAGGCCGCAATCACGTGCCGCGTGGCGACATCCAGCTGCCCCGTCTGCTCGATGGCGTAGCCAAAGCGGGCCAGCTCTTGCTGGTACCAGCCGATGGTTGGCGGGTTCATGTTGAAGTAGGCCTGCTGCCGGGCCACGGCGTTGGCCTCGGGCCAGACCCCAAGCCCGGCATCGGCCAGGCGCTTCCACGGGAACAGCGGACCCGGGTCGAGCTTGCGCAGTGGCGCGATGTCGCTGTGGCCGATGATGTGCCGCGGCTCGATGTGGTTGCGCTTGACGATGTCCTTGAGCAAGGCGATCAACGACTGGATCTGCGCTTCCGTGTACGGGTACCAGACACGCCCGTTGGGCGTATCGTCAAACCCTGGGTTGACGATTTCGATACCGATCGAGCTGGAGTTCAGCCAGGTCCGGCCTTGCCACTCGCTTTCACCGGCATGCCAGGCGCGGCGGTTTTCGTCGATCAGCTGATAGATCGTGGCCGGGCCGTCGCCGATCAGGTAGTGGGCGCTGACTTCACCATGGGTCAGCAACGCCAGCGAGCGCTCCAGCGAAGCATTGGTGTAATGCAGGACGACGAACTGGATGCGGTCGTCCTGGTTGGCAGAGGGGTGGCTGCGGTCGATGCGCAAGCCCGTGGAGCACCCTGCCAGGATCAGCAGCAGGAATGCGGAAATCAGCGCTTTCATAGGAGAAGCCAAGTGATGAGCCGGTAACGCAACAGCATAACGTATGCGCGTCCGGCCCACCTGCTCAGCTTTGTTCCACCCGATTGCGGCCTTGGTCCTTGGCTCGGTACAGCGCCGCATCGGCGCGCTTGAGGACCTGGTCGCCACGCTCGCCGGAACGGAAGGTGCTCAGGCCGATGGAGGTGGTGATGACCACTCGCTCGCCCTTGAAGTGGAACGGGCAGGCCTCGATGGTGGCGCGCAGCACTTCGGCGACCTGGGCAGCAACGGCAAGCGACGTCTGGGGCAGCAGAACAACGAATTCCTCGCCGCCGAAACGGGCAATGAAGTCACGCGCTCTCAGGCGCTTGCGCAACTGGTCGGCGACGATCTTCAGCACTTTGTCGCCCGCCAGGTGGCCATAGTTGTCGTTGATCCGCTTGAAGTGATCCAGGTCGAGAATCGCCATCGCCAGATGGCCACCCTTGTCCTGCCAATTGAGCATCTCGCGCTCGACTTGCTCGCTCCAGGCGGCGCGATTGGGCAGACCTGTCAGCGGGTCGATCAAGGCTTTCTGCCGCTGCTCCTCCAGATGTTCGCGATAGCCGAGGGCTTCCTGTTCCATGCTTGCGACCCGCTCCGCCAGGCCTTGCAGGCGCCCCGCCAGTTCCTGTTCACGACGGTCGCGTTCATGCTGGTGATCGTCCATGGTTCCCAATAGACCTTCCAGGCGGTTTTCCAGGATGTGCTTGAGGCTGTCCACGTCGGCCGCACCCTGCACGCTGCTGTGCAGGCCGTCGACCTGCTCGCGCAGCTGGCTATCCAGTTCACGGGCGGCCGAACTGTTGTCGGCATGGCCTGCACTGGCTTCGTGCAAATGGCTCTGGAAACTTTCCAGGCGTTCGTTGAGCTGCTGCAGGTAGGTTTCGAACTCGTGCTGCCCGCTGTCGGTAATCGCCAGCATGAGCACCGCCAGGTCATCCAGGACCGGGATCAGTTCGTACCAGTTCAAGCCTCGGGCGACGCGCTCGCGCATCGCCAGTGCCTGAGCCTTGTGACGTTCCGGCAGGCTCAGGTCATCGAGCAGGCCGAGCAGCGTCTGCTCGATATGCGCGGCAACCTGACTGTAGGGCGGCTCTACCGCGTCCGGAAGCGAGTAGGGGCCGTCTTCGCCGAACGTCTGTTCGAGGCTTGGCAGGGCTTCGGTCTCGGCTGTCGCGGCCTCGGGCAACGCTGACGCTACCGCACCATCGTGGGCATCCGGCTCGGGCTCCGAGTCTTCATTATTGATTTCGGGTTCGACAACCGCCATCTCAGGCGCTTGCTGGTCTTGCTCGGTTTCCGCCGCTGATGCAAGCGGGCGCAGTTCGTCGACATCGCGGGGCGGCACGTCCACCAGCGCGGGGCCTTCAGGCTGCGCCGGTGCTTCGACTTGCGCTTCAACGGCCGGAGACACTGGGTCGTTATCCGTTTCCGGGTCACTGTCGCGGTGGCCGAACAGCCGCTGCAGCAAACCAGGCCGCGCGTGTTCGTCCGGCCTGGTCAGCGATGACAGGGCACGTCCCTGCAGGCCGCTGAGCTCACCCAGCAAGGGCGGCAGCTCACGTGACTGACTGACGCCACCGTCGAGTTTCTTCGCCAGCTTCTTCAGCGGGCGGGAAACTTCACCGGGCAGCGGCAGGCCTTGCAACTGGCCAACCAGCGCGGTCAGCGCATCGCTGACCTGGTTCATGCGCGTCTCGCGGCGCTGCTCGGAGTCCAGCACGGCCTTTTCCAGGCGCGGAATCAACCCGGCAAGGCCGGCGTCCATGTTGTCAGTGCGGATGACCTCGCGCATCTCCTTCATGCACTGGTCGACGACCTTGTCGCTACCCTCGGCGGCAAGAGAACTTCGTACCAGCCCTCGGCGCAGCAAGTCGAGGCGGGCAGCCCAGCGACGCTCGAGCTTTTCCTGTTGTTCGATGCTTTTGAGGTACTTTTCTTTCCAGCGCTCGGCTTCTTCGGTCATGCCTGGATCCGCGACGGGTGATGCATCTGAGGGACGTGAATAAACGCTGTCGGCGCGCACTTGCAACACTTGAGGGCGCAAAGAGGCGTTAGCTGATCTAGCTCAAGACCGGCAGCGTATCCACAGTCAGTGCGTCCGGCAATCGGATCTCCACGGCGACCGGAAGATGGTCGGAAATCGGCTGCGCCAGTACCTCGACCCGCTCCAGGGTCAGGCTCGAGCTGAGCAGGATATGGTCCAGGCAGCGCTGCGGGCGCCAGCTGGGGAAGGTCGCTTCGACCTGAGGGGCGACAAGGCCCAGGTCGCGCAGGGGGGAATGGTCGAGCAAGTCGGTGGCATGGGTGTTCATGTCGCCCATGAGCACCTGATGGCGGTAGCCGCCGATCAGCTCGCGAATGTAGGCCAACTGGCGGGCGCGGGTCTTGGCGCCCAGGGCCAGGTGCATCATGACCACGATCAGCGCATCTTCACCTTCGCCGAAGCGCACCAGGATCGCACCGCGCCCCGCCGGGCCGGGCAGGGGGTGGTCTTCGAGCAGGTGTGGCTTGAGCCGGCTGAGCACGCCGTTGCTGTGCTGGGCAAAACGCCCGAGGTTGCGATTGAGCTGCTGGTACCAGTAGGGGAAGGCGCCCAGGTGGGCAAGGTGCTCCACCTGGTTGACGTAGCCCGACCGCAGGCTGCCGCCGTCGGCTTCCTGCAAGGCCACCAGGTCGAAGTCGTTGAGCAGGTCGCCAATCTTCTGCAGGTTGCCGGCCCGCCCGTTGTGCGGCAACAGGTGTTGCCAGCTGCGGGTCAGGTAATGGCGATAACGTTCGGTGCTGATGCCGACCTGGATGTTGAAACTGAGCAGCCGCAGGCGACCATCCTCGGGCAGGCCAGGGGCCTGCAGGTGATGCTCGTTGACCTGCGGCTGGTGCAAGCCAATGCCACGCGCGGATCTGAAACGGCGCATGGGATTCGCCGCTTACTTAGCGGCGCGCTCCTTGGCAATCAGTTGGTCGGCGACGTTCAGCACGCCTTCCGGGCCGCCCGCGGTACCCAGGTCGAAGCGGTACTTGCCGTTGACGACCATGCTCGGAACGCCGGTGATTTCATACTTCTTCGCCAGTTCCTTGGCCTGGTTGACCTGACCCTTGATGGCGAAGGAGTTGAAGGTGGCGAGGAACTTGTCCTTGTCGACACCCTGGGTGGCGAGGAAGTCGGCCATGTCCTGAGGTTCGGTCAGGTGCTTCTTCTGATTCTGGATGGCGTCGAACACGGCGGCGTGGACCTTGTGCTCGACGCCCATGGCTTCGAGGGTCAGGAACATCTGGCCGTGGGCATCCCAAGGGCCGCCGAACATGGCGGGCACGCGCTTGAAGTTGACGTCTGCCGGCAGTTTCTCTGCCCATGGATTGACGGTCGGTTCGAAGTGGTAGCAGTGAGGGCAGCCGTACCAGAACAGCTCGACCACTTCGATCTTGCCGGGGACGGATACCGGAACTGGGTTGCTCAGCTCGATGTACTCCTTGCCGGCCGTGACAGGCTCTGCTGCCTGGACGGCGGCCATACCGAAGACGCTGGCAGCGACCAGCGCGGCGCTGAGAATCAGTTTACGCATGCTTTACTCCTGGGCATTCATAGGTCGCCTCGACGCGACCTGTGCTTCAGACAGGTCGGGAAGGGCCCGAGTTCTGTAGTGTAACGGCTGCGGACAGAAAAAAGGGCGGTCCGCGCCGCCCTTTCATCTTTAGCGTCTGCGCATTAACCGAATGTTAATGCAGACCCTGGATGTAGCTGGCCAATGCCTCGATATCGTGGTTGCTCAGCTTGCCGGCGATGGTGCGCATGGTCATCGCATCGCCATCGTTGGTACGGTTGCCCTCACGGAAGTCGGTGAGCTGCTTGGTCACGTACTGCGAATGCTGGCCACCCAGATGCGGGAAGCCGGCCAGTGCGATACCCGCGCCATTGGGCGAGTGGCAGCCGGTACAGGCAGGCATGCCCTTTTCCAGGTCGCCACCATTGAACAAGGCGCGGCCACGCTCGACCAGCTTCGGATCGGCGGCGCCGACACTGCCTTTCTGGCTGGAGAAGTAGGCGGCAATGTCGGCCAGGTCCTGCTCGCTGAAATTGGTCAGCATGCCGGTCATTTCCAGCACGGTACGCTTGCCCGACTTGATGTCGTGCAACTGCTTCTCCAGGTAGCGCTGGCCCTGGCCGGCCAGTTTCGGGAAGTTCGGCGCCAGGCTGTTGCCGTCGGGGTTGTGGCAGGCCCCACAAACGGCCGTTTTGGCCTGGCCGGCGGCGGCATCGCCTTTGATGGGGTCC
>Ga0160431_100674_pt1 | contig 12240 bp, 7 predicted proteins | sample HID1971K_E0MG_FD_108212 | JGI IMG/M metagenome (GOLD analysis project Ga0160431, IMG submission 108212) | Enriched millipede-associated microbial communities from UW Madison campus, WI, USA - HID1971K_E0 MG | ecosystem: Host-associated > Arthropoda: Insects > Digestive system > Unclassified ...
GCCCATCTCGTTGAACAGGTGGTTCCAGATGGTCTCGACATCGGTGATGCCGCGGGTCAGGGTCACCCGCGCGCCGACCGGGCGGCTGGTGTAGCGCGACAGCAGCATGTCGGCCTTGCGCCGTACCACGTCATAGGTGCCCTGCCCGCCCACGGTGATGCGGTTGCGGTCGTGCACGGTCTTGGGCCCGTCGATGCTCACCGACAGGCCGAAACGGTGGGCGTTGAGCCAGTCGACGATCTCTTCGGTAAGCAGCGTGGCATTGGTGGTCATGATGAACTCCACCTGCTTGCCCGCCTCGGCGAAACGCCGCTCGCAGTAGGCCACCATGTGCTCGATCAGCGGCCGGTTGGACAGCGGCTCGCCGCCGAAGAACACCACGCTGTAGCGCTGCTCGTCGGGCGACTCCTTGAGCAGCATCTCCACCGAGGCTTCGGCGGTGGCGGTGCTCATCTTCTTGCCGGCCGACGGCTTGTCCAGGTCTTCCTTGTAGCAATAGGTGCAGCTCAGGTTGCAGCCGGTGTTGACGTTGAGCACCACGGTGTTCAGCGCGGTGCGCTCGACCTGCTTGAGGGCGATTTCCGGGGTCAGCGGCGAGCCGTCGCTGACCAGCTCCAGGGCGATCAGCTCGCGCAGGGTTTCCTGGATGTCCTGGCCGGCGAACTGCTGGCCGAGGCGCTGGGTCAGCTCCTCGGCGCTGCAGCCTTGCTGGCGCAGGGTGTCGATGATGCTGCCGGTCACCGCATCGGTGGCGAACAGCGAACTGCTGGGGATATGGAACAGCATGCGGTCAGCGTCGACCTGCACTTCGTGCAGGTTGCGCTCGACCAGGTTCAGTAGTGCGCCCATGGCGACCTCCGAGTAATCGATCCGTTAGATGTGCGCTTGTGACCGGCCCTTATGGCAAGGGCGGGTTGTTCCAGCGCTGAACGGTGACGATCATGTGCCCCTCGCCCGTCTGGCCGCCGTCAGCCAGGGTGGCGATAACCTTCAGGTTGCCGGCGTTGTTGGTCATCATCTTGCGCGCCGGGTTCGGCCCCGCGCCGCCTGGCACGAACACGCCGTCGGCCTGCATCTGGCCTGCGAACTTGACGTCTTCGTCCTCGACCGCACGCTCGTTGAACGGCTCGACCTTCCAGGTCGCCGGCAGGTAGCCGATGCGCAGCGGCTGGCCGCTGGCGTCCTTGCCCCAGGCTTCGGCCTCGAAACGGCCCTGGACTTTTGGCACCGAAGCGCCGTTCTCGCCGATACGGGCAATGGAGAAGGCCGGCACCACTTTGACTTCCTCGACCTTGTCGTAGACCGCCAGGTTGACGCCCTTCAACGCTCCGACCGCGATTTCACGCTGGCCTGGCTTGGCATCGGCGGCGGCACGCGCCTTGACCCGCACCAGGGTCGGGGTCTGCTCCAGCACCTCGGTCACTTCGACACCCGCGCCCAGGTCTGGTTTGCCGTCAAGGCCAGTCCCCACCAGGGTGATCTCGCTTTCGCCGCCGGCCTTGATGAACGCCGGTTGCACCGCCAGCAGGCGCGCCTTGCCTTCCTTCACGGCGGTGAAGTCAAGCCCGCGCTCATCGTGATCGGCCTCGTACATGCGGCCTTTCATCTCGCCATCGAGCGCCGCGAAGACCTGGCGCAGGTTGGCCTCGCCGACCTTGACGTTGCCGCGCCATTCATAGCCGTTGTAGAGAATCGCCGTGCCGCTGCCGTTGAACGGCGTGCCGTCGGCGTAGGTGCCTTTGACCTCGACCTTGAAGGTGTCGCCCTGGTCGGGGCTGACCGTCATCACGCCGCGCACGTCGCCTTTGGCGAGCATGTGGCCGCTGAAGGCCCACTGCCCCGGCAAGGCATCGGCCTTGGGCTTGGCCTTCTGCCACTCGGCCCAGGCCGGGCTTTCCAGCGGGAAGCGCTTGGCCAGCTCCGGTACCACCTGGGTCAGTGCGATGTTCAGCCAGTCGCGGTCGCGGGCCTGGGCCTGGTATTCGAGGGATGGCCACTGGCCGAGGTGGAAGTTGACCAGGTGCTCCCATTCCTGCGCCGGGCGGCGCTGCAGGGCGACGCGGGCCCCGGAGTGGCAGCGGCCGCAGGTTTCGCTGAGCATGCTGTCGAAGTGCTCGACGGTGTTGAGCCGGCGCTCCATGGCGTAGCGCACGCCGTCGGTCTCGCTCGGCGCCAGGCCTTGCTTGTCGGCCAGGTACTTGACCAGGGTGCGGCGGTCGTCGTCGCTGATCTGCAGGCCGTGCATCACCTGCATGCGGGCGATGCTCATCAGCCAGCCCTCGGGCGTCTTGCGCTGATGGCTGATGCGGCTGTAGGTATCGTTGCCCTCGGGGGTATGGCACCCCATGCACTTGTTCTGCAACAGGCTCGGGCCCTGTTCGGCCGCCATGGCCTGGGTGCCCAGCAGAGCGGCGGCGACAAGCGCCAGTTTGCCCGCATGCTGCCGGAGTCGAGTCGTCTTCAAGGTCAGACCTCCACGGTGTTGTTCTTATCGTTTTCGCACGCTTTGGTACAGCAGGTGTGCATGTGACGGTTGTGATACAGAAACTGTGCCACATGCTTGGAACTCGTTGTATTTCAGGCGCTTAAGGGGTTTTGAAGGCCGTTGTGCGCTGGGTGAGGCCGAGTAGGACCGTGCCATTTCGCGACAGGGTGTATCAGGTTGAGACAGGGCCTGCTGCGCAGGCCATTCGCGGGACAAGCCCGCTCCCACAGGTTCAACACAGTCCTGAAAGCCTGTGGAAATGCCTGTGGGAGCGGGCTTGTCCCGCGAATGGGCCCGAACAGTCACTGTTTCACCACCGTCTCACACCGTCTCAAAGTGCAACAGCGCAACCACGCAATCGCACCCTTGCACACGGGCAAACCCAAGGCAGCACAGGCCTTTGCGCCCATTGCACCACCTTGGCACGGCCATTGCGCCATCCCCCGCCACATCCAATGACAAGAGGCACCGCCCCATGCTTTCCGAACTGCCCATCCTGCCCGCCACCCGCGCCTTCCTCGAGCGCAAGCTGAAGATGCGCATCGGCGCCGACTGGCAGGACGCCGCCAGCGGTCGCACCCTGTCGTTCCGCAACCCGGCCACCGGCGAAATCCTCGGTGAAGTCCCGGCCGCCGAGGCCGAAGACGTCGACCGCGCCGTGCGCGCCGCCCGTCAGGCCTTCGACGATTCGCCCTGGAGCCGCCTGCGCCCGCGCGAGCGGCAGAACCTGCTATGGCGCCTGGCCGACCTGATGGAGCGCGATGCGCAGCAGCTGGCTGAGCTTGAGTGCCTGAACAATGGCAAGAGTGCTGCCGTGGCCAAGGTCATGGACGTGCAGCTGGCCATCGATTTCTTGCGTTATATGGCCGGTTGGGCCACCAAGATCGAGGGTAGCACCGTCGAGGCCTCGATGCCGTTGATGCCCAACGACCAGTTCCATGGTTTCGTGCGCCGCGAAGCGGTAGGCGTGGTGGGCGCCATCGTCGCCTGGAATTTCCCGCTGCTGCTGGCCTGCTGGAAGCTCGGCCCGGCCCTGGCCACCGGCTGCACCGTGGTGCTCAAGCCGGCCGACGAAACCCCGCTGTCCGTGCTCAAGCTCGCCGAGCTGGTGGATGAAGCCGGCTACCCGGCCGGCGTGCTCAACGTCATCACCGGCACCGGCCTGAACGCCGGCGCCGCACTGAGCCGCCACCCCGGGGTCGACAAACTGACCTTCACCGGCTCCACCGAAGTGGGCAAGCTGATCGGCAAGGCGGCGATGGACAACATGACCCGCGTCACCCTTGAGCTGGGCGGCAAGTCACCGACCATCGTCATGCCCGACGCCGACCTGCAGCAGGCCGCTGCCGGCGCCGCCACGGCGATCTTCTTCAACCAGGGCCAGGTGTGCTGCGCAGGCTCGCGCCTGTACGTGCACCGCAAGCACTTCGACAACGTGGTGGCGGACATCGCCAGCATCGCCAACGGTATGAAGCTGGGCAACGGCCTGGACCCGTCGGTGCAGATAGGCCCGCTGATCTCGGCCAAGCAGCAGGACCGGGTCACCGGTTACATCGAGCTGGGTCGCGAGCTGGGCGCGACCATTGCCTGCGGTGGCGAAGGGTTTGGCCCGGGGTACTTCGTCAAGCCGACGGTGATCGTCGATGTCGACCAGCGCCATCGCCTGGTGCAGGAAGAAATCTTCGGCCCGGTGCTGGTGGCGATGCCGTTCGATGACCTTGACGAAGTGATCGGCATGGCCAACGACAATCCGTATGGGTTGGGGGCAAGCATCTGGTCCAATGATTTGGCGGCGGTGCATCGGATGATTCCGCGGATCAAGTCGGGGTCGGTGTGGGTCAACTGCCACAGCGCGCTGGACCCGGCGCTGCCGTTTGGGGGGTACAAGATGTCTGGGGTGGGGCGTGAGATGGGCGCGGCGGCGATCGAGCATTACACCGAGCTGAAGTCGGTGCTTATCAAGCTTTGATCAGGCATTTGTAGCGACCTTGAGATCGAGCGCCGCCCGCGCGGCGCATCGCGAGCAAGCTCGCTCCTACATTTGTTGCAACGTACCTATGTCTGATAGGCCATGGTTGTCAGCCTTGATGGTACGACGCGATTTTTTGGTTGGCGTCGATGACACCCTCGTCGAGCGCCAAAAGGCGGACAACCATGGCCTGACAGACCGTGGCACGTTGCAACAAATGTAGGAGCGAGCTTGCTCGCGATGCGCCGCGCGGGCGGCGCTCGATTTACGCCCCACCGCAAAAACCAAGACATGCACCTGGCAACACCAAACAACCTCAGCCACACCCCTGCTCCCCCAGCCACCGCCGCACCATCCCCTGCTGCTGCAAAGGCAGATTCTTCAACACGTCCTCTATACCCAGCCCATTGCAAAGCCCGCGCACCACCGGCGCCAGCGCCACCCCCTGCAAATGCCAGATCCCCAACGGCTGATCCGCCGTCACCACCACCTCGGCCTCGTCCACCAGGCCATCCCGCAACACAGGCCGCTTCTCCACCCGCACCGCCGCCCAATCCGCGTCCAGGTGCAGCGGCTGCGCATCCGGCCAACCCCGACGTCGGCCCCAGAACGCCAGCCCCGCACGCGTCTGCTCCTGGCCATAGAAATCCCGCCCGATCCGGGCAAAACGCAGGAACAGCTGCTCGACCCGCTGCTGGTGAAAGCGCTTGGCCAGCGCCGCCCGCTCAGGCTTGCGCAACAGCGTATTGACCACCACAGGCGCCTGCAACGCCGAAGACAACGACTGGAAAATCCCATTCCCCGACAATGGGTCAACCGCCATGGCGGCATCCCCCACCCGTATCCAGTCATCCCCCACGCACTCGCCGGCGAGGATCGCCGTGCTGCTGCGGGCATGCACTTGCGCAGGCTCCAGCGCACGGGCGCCGAACAGTTCGGCCACCAACGCCGAACCGCGACGGCGCTCGGCGCAGTATTCGGGCAGCCCGGCCTTGCCCGGCAACCCGGCAGCATCCAGGGTGATCTGCCAGTAGCAGCGGCCATCGGCACGCCTGGCCATCCATGCCCAGCCCTCATCCAGGCTTTCCACGGCAGACGCCGGTGCACCCGGCTCACCCTGCCAGAGGTTCAGCAGGCTGACGGTCTCCGGGCCGCGCAGACGGTCTGCCGCCAGCGGTGCCTGGCGGCCACGCGCTTCGACCAGGAACTCGGCCTGCAGCACCTGCCCGTCGTCCAGGCTGATGCAGTACACGCCCTTGCGGGTTATTTCGCGAACGCGCCCCCCGACCACGGACACCCCTGCCCGTTCCAGGTCAAGACGCAGGGCACGGTCGAAGCACTGCCGGTCGAGCAGAAATTCCTGATTCAGCTTGAGGTGCTGGCCGTTCCAGCGCACCTCGCGGGTCGCCGGCATCGCCGCCTCTGCCAAGGCGGCGCCCAGGCCAGCGTTACGCAGCCCCTCCAGGACCCGCTGGGAAACCCCTTCGAGCGCCGCAAAACGCCTCCAGTCGGAAACCACGGTAACCGGGTAGCCCAGGCGGCGCAGGCCAAGCGCAGTGGCCGCGCCGGCCGGGCCGGCGCCCAGCACCAGAATGCGTGGCTCATGCATCCCCTGCCCCCCGCCGCTCCGGGCCGATGAAGCTGGCGTGGGCCTGCAACCAGGCCAGCACCTGCTGACGCTCCAGGCCGGGCTGTTGCTGCAGCAGCGCGGCGATGCGCCCGGCCACGGCCGCGCAGCCGAGGCTGGCGCCGGCCATGCTGCGTTCGCCAACATGGCCGCCGAAGTCGGCCTGGGCACTGCCCAACCACGACCATTGGCCCGGCGCGCAGCGAGCATCGCCGGTGATGCGGATCACCCCGGGGTAGCTGGCCGGGTAGACCGCCGCGCCTTGGGCAGGGCTCGACGCGCACAGCAGCACGCCGGCGGCCTGAACCTCGGCGCAGGCCTGGCGCAGTACCGGGCGGTCCTGCTGCAGCCCGAGGCTGAGGTTGATCAGCGTGGCGCCCTGCTCGGCCAGCCACAGCAAGGCCGCGGCCACCTGCAGGGCACTGGTGCTGCCCTGTTCGCCGAACACCTGGGCCAGCAGCAGCGGCACCCTGCCCGCCTCGGCATGCAGGCGCGCCAGCACGGCACTGCCATGGCCCAGGCGATCCGGCTGCAGTTCGCCTTCACGCAGCACACCTTCTTCCAGCCAGAACCGGCGAGCCGCCTGCATACCTTCGGCCTGGGCCGCAGTGCAACCGCTGTCGATCAGCCCGACCCGGACTTCAGTGACCATGCTTGATGACCTCCTGAGGCAACACCCGCAACTGCCCGTCCTGCAGGTGCAGGCGCAGGTCGGCATCGGCCAGGGTCGAGGCGCGGTGGCTGATGAGGATGCGCGTGCGCCCGGCGAACAGTTCGTCGATGGCGGCAATCACTTCGCGCTCGGTGGCTTCGTCCACCGCCGAGGTGGCTTCGTCCAGCACCAGAATCGACGGCGCCTGAAGCACCGCGCGGGCGATGGCGATGCGTTGCTTCTGGCCACCGGACAACTGCTGGCCGCGCTCACCGAGCAGGCCGTCCAGGCCCAGCGGCAGGCTCTCTACCAAGGCGTCCAGATGGGCCAGCCGCACCACCCGTTCCAGCGCCTCGCGGCTGGCCTGGGGCGCACCGTAGGCGAGGTTCTGCGCCAGGGTGCCACGGAACAGCACGATGTCCTGGCTGACCACCGCGATGCGTTGGCGCACGGCGGCCAGGTCGAGCTCGCGCAAGTCGGCGCCGTCCAGCAGGATGCGCCCGGCATCCGGGTCGTAGAAGCGCTGCAACAGGTCGATCAGGGTTGATTTGCCCACGCCCGAGGCACCACTGATAGCCACCTTCAGGCCGCCCGGCAGGCAGGCATCCACGCCGTCCAGCACCGCGCCCTGGCGGCCGTCATGGGCAAAGCGCACACCTTCCAGGCGCAGCTCGCCTGGCCCCGCCGGCATCGGCCGAGGGTCAGTCGCTTCGTGCACCGCCACGGCTTCCTGCTTCAGTTCCATCACCCGGCCCAGGCTCACCGCCATGCGCTGCACCGCCACATACAGCCCCAACAGGCTCTGCACCGGGCCGACGGCCATGCCCATGTAGGTGGAAAAGGCGATCAGGGCGCCCAGTTGCCAGGTGCCCTGGATCACCCACCAGCCGCCTACCAGGAACGCACAGGCGCGGCACCACGACGTCAGCGTGCCGGGGATCGCCTGGGTGAAGAACTCGGTGACCTGCACCTTGAGCAGCTGGCGCATGTAGCCTTGGCCCAACTGATCCAGGCGCCCGGCTTCGCGGTCTTGCTGGCCGGCGGCCTGGATGAATTTCATCGCCGGCAGCGTCTCGACCAGAAACGACGAGACATCCGCCGAACGCTCGCGCAGGCTGCGCACCTCGCGCTCGACCTTGCGCCGCATCCAGCGCAGCCACAGCACCTCGATCGGGATCAGCAGCGCCAGCAGCAGCGACAGTTGCCAGGAGAGCATCAGCATCAGGCTCACCGCACCGACCAGGCCGATCACCGCGGACACCGCCGAGAACAGCGAATCCACGGCGAAGCGCTGGATCTCGGCAACGTCGCCATCCAGCCGGGACAGGATGTCACCTGTGCGTCGGCGCCCGTAGAAGGTCGGCGACAGCCGTTGCAGGTGGCGATACAGGTCGTCGCGCAGGGCGAACAGGATGCGCCCGGACAACCGCGTGTGCAGGTAGCGGTTGACGCCCGCCAGCACGGTGCCGAGCAGCCCGGCGACGATCATGATCGCCGCCATGTGCCAGAGGGTCTGGTAATCCTTGGCCAGCAGGCCCTCGTCGATGAGTGTCTTGACCAGCCAGGGTTGTGCCAGGGCGAGCAGCGATGCGCCCAGGGACAGCCCCAGCAACACGCCGATGGCACGCCGCTGCGGGCGCACGAAACCATACAGCCAGGCCAAGGCCTGGCGCATGAGCACAGGATCGCTGGACTCCACCAGCCTTGAGAACAAGCCGCCCATGTCAGCCGCGCAACTGTTTGAGTTTGCGGTACAAGGTCGCCCGGCTGATGCCCAGCGCCTCGGCGGCCGCCGAGACATTGCCCTGGTGGCGCGCCAGGGCGTTGCGGATCAGCTCGAGCTCGGTGTCCTTCAAACTCCCGGAAGGCGCGTTACCGCTGGCCAGCTCATCGAGCAGGCAGTCGGTGAGGTGGTCGAGGGTCAGCACTGGCTCGTCGTCTTCGCGCATGGCCAGGGCGGTACGCACCACCATTTCCAGCTGGCGGATGTTGCCCGGCCAGTCGAACCCTTCGAGCAGCGCGGTCAGGGCCGGGTCGAGGCTGACACCCTTGGCCCCCGCCTTGTCCAGCAGACCTTCGATGATCGATGCCAGGTCATCGCGCTCGCGCAGCGCCGGCAGGCGCAGCGACACACCGTTGACCCGGTAGTACAGGTCTTCACGGAAATGCTGGTCCTGCACCAGGCGCTTGAGGTCGCGGTGGGTGGCGCAGATCAGCGCCACGTCGATGTCCTGCTCGTCGCCCGCGCCCAGCGGCGCTACCCGGCGCTCCTGCAGCACCCGCAGCAGGCGCGCCTGCAGGGCCAGCGGCATGTCCCCGATCTCGTCGAGGAACAGCGTGCCACCGTGGGCCTGCATCAACCGCCCGACCATGCCGCCACGGCGAGAGCCTGTGAAGGCGCCGTCGCGGTAGCCGAACAGTTCCGATTCGATCAATCCCTCCGGGATGGCCGCGCAGTTGACCGCCACAAAGGCTTTGTCGGCCCGCGGGCCCGCCTGGTGCAGGGCACGTGCCACCACCTCCTTGCCGGTGCCGGTCTCGCCCAGCAGCAGGACAGGCAGGCCACTGCTCAGGCCCTGGCGCGCCATGCGCAGGTTGCGCGTCAGGCGGGCATCGCCACCGGCCAATGCCTCCAGCGCCGGCGACTTGTTGGCCAGGGTCGGCTTGCCGGGCGCGCCGGCGCCATTGATCTGGCTGTGGCGCGGCAGCTGCAAGGCACGGAAGAAGAACTCGCCCTTGGCGGTCTGCACGCTGCTCACCCCGCCCTGCCACAAGCGCGCGATGAAGGCCGGCGAACGCTCGCCCAGCAGGTCGCTGCTGCGCCGGCCTAGCAGGCCCTGGCGTGATACCTGCAGCAACTGGCAGGCGTTGTCGTTGGCGGCCAGCACTTCGCCATCCAGGCTCAGCGCCAGCAGGCCGTGCCAGGCGCTGTTGAGGTATTGCGGGCGGCTGTGGAAGGCCAGCACCAGGTGTTGCGGGTGGCGCAGGCTGAACATCCGGCTTTCGATATTGCCGGCGGCCAGCATCAGCATCGACAGGCTGTCCTGGGGCTGCGCCATCACCCCTTCACGGGTGATGTCGAGCACGCCGATCACCTCGCCGTGCGGGTCGCGCAGCGGCACCGAGGTGCAGGAGAACGGGCTGAGCCGGTCCAGGTAATGTTCGCCGCAGTTGATCAGGGTCGGGCGCCCCTCGACCACGGCAGTGCCGATGGCGTTGGTGCCGCGCAGCGATTCGCTCCAGCAGCTGCCGGGGTGCAGGTCGCGCAGGCCTTCGCGTTCGAGCACGTGTTTTTGCCCTTCGATGGCCAGCACGTTGGCCTGGGCGTCGCCGAGGATGATGATGCCGGCCTTGCCCTGGCGCGCGACCAGGTAGTCGAGCTCTGGGGTGACGGCGTCCATCAGCAGGCGGTTGCGCTCAAGCAGGGTGCGCAGGTCGTGGCCTTGCTGCAGGCCCAGGCCGACCTGTTCGCCCTGCAGGCAATCCAGGCCATGGCCAAGGCTGCGGCGCCAGGAGGCGTCGATTTCGTCGCGCAGCATGCCCAGCGGCAGCTCGCCTTCGCTGGCCAGGCGCAGGCGGGCCTGGCGGGATTCGTTCAGCGGGTCTTGGGCGTTTGTTATGGGTAATTGTCGCGCCATTTTCTACTCCAGCTGTGCCGCCTCACGGTAAGGGGCAACGGGCTTGGGATTTTTTTCCGCAGTGTGCGGGAGTTTTCTCTGGGCGTCACCCGTGAAGATCGCCTTGCCCACAGGCTTTGAAAGCTGGGCCTTACCTGTGGGAGCCGGCTTGCCGGCGATAGGGCCCGAGCAGACAGTTCATCCGCTTGTGCCTGCGCCGGCCTCATCGCCGGCAAGCCGGCTCCCACAAGGCAAGGATCGCGCGAGTCAAGGCATGCCCCACCGCCAACCCAAACCCCCAATCCTGGGGGACTGCCCCCATGCGCCGAAGGCCCACAGCCACCCTGCAGCCAACCTCAAACCCATGCCGCACTAGGCCTGCAGGTTCATTTTAAAAACTTGGCACGGCTGTTGCCGATCTTCTGCCAAACGCCCCAAGTCCATGGGCCCGTTTGCAGGAGGAATTGACTCATGCACCGACCGCTACCCAAACCGCTTGCTGTAGCGATCTTCGCCAGCATGCTCCAGCTCCCGGCCCAGGCTGCGTTGTACGCCGTCGACCCCGGACCCTACATCCAAGCCAATGGCAAGTTCGCCGCCTGGTACCAGGACTCCCATGGCCGCACCCTCGACCTGTGCCTGACCAAGGCCGTCAGCTCACGTGTCGCCGGTGCCCCTGGCGCACCCGCGTACATGTGCACATTGCTGCCCACCCCCGGTGTGTTCGACGACACCCAGCCCATCGTCTTCCCCACCAACTTCCCGGATGAAGCCTTCTGGTTCACCGCCGACGCCGCCATCGTCGACGCTGCCCGCGGCATCGACCTGAGCTTCGGCACCGCGATCGAAGCAGCCTTCGCCGCCGAAGAGCCGGCCGAGGGCGATCAGGTCAGTTTCGCCCGGGTCCGCATCCGCGTCGACGTGCCGGTCGCCGGTACCTACGTGATCACCCACCCCTATGGTGTCGACGTGTTCGATGTGCCGGCCGGCGGGCGCCGGGCGATCAACATGACCCGGGACATCGGCATCGCCGGAGCAGGCGATTTCAGTGGCGCACTCAAAGGCGATGTCGGCCCGTTCCTGCGCAGCGTCAACGGCCCCTACATTGAAAACGGCGAGCGTTTCATCGGCGACCCCAACCTGGACGAGCGCGTCACCGGCAGCCCGTTCAACACCAACTTCGTGCGCATCGAAGGCCCCAACGGCATCGACCTGCGCACCGAGCTGTTCTCCATCTCCGGCAAGCTCTCGGATATCGCCCGCCCCACCCCGCTGATGCCTCAGCGCAGCACCTACTCGCGGCACATGGAGAACGGCGACCTGCGCGCCCAGCAAGACATGTTCGTGCTGGCGCCGCCACCACCTGCCACCGTCACCCTCACCAGCCAGACCCCCAACCTGTCCCTGACCGAAGCCAACGGCACCGGCACCTGGTATGCCCAATCGGCAATCAACCCGGACCCCGGCACCGTACTGCAGATCAATGCCGACAACAGCGTGGCGATCCCCAGCAGCAGTGCAACCAACGCCGCCCTGCCGCTGACCGACCTGGTCACCATCACCCGCGCCGAATACAGCCTGGCCAGGGGCGAACTGACCCTGGTCGCCAGCAGCAGTGACGAAACGTCACCCCCCGCACTCACCGCGCGCACCGGCAACGGGACAGTCCTCGGCAACCTCAGTGGTGACGGTGCGGTGAAGTCGTTGACCGCCAACCCCAGGCCCCTCCCTCCGGCCAAGGTGCAGGTCGACAGCGCCTACGGCGGAAGCGACAGCGAAGACGTGGTGCTGGTGCCATGAACAGACAAAGGCTCAGCCTTCAAGGAGGCAGCATGAACACTTGGCCACGCCGTGCGTTGTTAGCCGCCGGTTTCTCCCTCACTGTCACCA
>Ga0160431_100676_pt1 | contig 12225 bp, 6 predicted proteins | sample HID1971K_E0MG_FD_108212 | JGI IMG/M metagenome (GOLD analysis project Ga0160431, IMG submission 108212) | Enriched millipede-associated microbial communities from UW Madison campus, WI, USA - HID1971K_E0 MG | ecosystem: Host-associated > Arthropoda: Insects > Digestive system > Unclassified ...
GTGATCCATGTGGGAGCGGGCTTGCCCCGCGAAACAGGCAGCGCGGAGCATGGCACCGGCTTCGCCGGTGTTCGCGGGACAAGCCCGCTCCCACAGGAATCGCCCCAGCTTTTAGAAATTGAGTAAGACAGTTGCTCCCACAGATACAGCGCGAGTCTTGAGGGCACAGGTGCATCTGTGGGTCAATGGTCAAGCAGTCTGGCTAACCGCCAGGCTATTGCTGACATTACGCCCCAGCACCAGCACCGTAACGAAACCGCAACCCACCAGGGCCGTGGCCAGGCTCAACAGCACCGAGCTGCCCAGTTGGTCGACGATCTGCCCGCCGAAGAACGAACCCAACGCAATGATCACCTGGAACATGGCAACGAACAGTGGCATGCCGCGTTCGACGTCCTTGGGCGCCACGACGAACATCCAGATACTGGCGCAGGCCGGGAAGGCACCGAAGGCGAAGCCCCAGAGGGCGATCAGCATCGCAGCGCCCGTCATGCCGGTGGCGAAGTAGGGGAACAGGGCGGTGCTGATGGCGATCATCAGGGCGACCAGCATCAGGGTGTGACGCACGCTCCGATTGGCGGCGAAACCGGCGAAGATGTTGCCCATTACCCCAGCCACGCCATACAGCAACAGCAGCGAACCGATGGTCGGCCCATCGAAACCCGCGTTTTGCTTGAAGAACGGGGCGACATAGGTGTACGCGGCAAAGTGCGCCAGACCAATCAACAGCACCGCGATCAAACCCACCCGAGCTTGCGGGTTGATGAACAGCGCTGGCAGGTCACTGATGCGAATGGCCTTGTCCGGGTTGAGCCGCGGCAGCAGAAGGACCTGTGCCAGCAGCACCGGCACGCCCACCAGCGCGGTGGCCAGGAAGGTCATGCGCCAGCCCATGAGGCCACTCAACCAGGTGCCTACGGGCACACCCAGCACGGTGGCCAGGGTCACACCGACCATGATGATCGAGGTGGCCTGGGCAACGCCTACGCCCTTGGGGGCCAGGCGGCCGCTGAGGGCAATGGCGGTAGCCCAGAAGCCGCCGATGCTGACGCCCAGCAGCACGCGCCCGAACAGCAGCAGGTTGAAGTCGCTGGCGTAGGCCACGACCGCGTTGGCGATGATCATGATCAGCGTCAGGCCGATCAGCAGGTAGCGACGGTCCAGGGCGCCAATGCCGACCGACAGCAAAGGGGCGGCGAGGGCGGCCATGATGCCGGGCAGGGTCACCATCAGGCCGGCCTGGCCTGCACTGATACCGAGATCGCTGGCGACATCGTTGAGCACGCCCACCGGGAGAAACTCACTGGTCACCAGGGCGAAGGCACCCACGGCGACCGAAAGAATCGCCAGCCATTGCTGTTTGACGCTTTGTTGACGATGTTCGAGGGGGCCGTGAGAGGCCTGGGGGGAGCTTGGCATGGTGCGGGGTTCCAGAGGGGAATGTCGCCTGGAGCAGGCGGGGGAGCGGGGGGAAAGTGGAAGCCATTATAGGGGGCGGTCCTGGCCACCCGACAGGCTGGGCTTTCGATAGTAATCATCACTGTAATCGATGAAAGGTGCCGGGCAGAGCGGCCGCGACTGGCCGAAAGCGGACTTTGCTGCAGCCTCGGGTTGGCCAGCCTCCGACGGCCCGGCGATCGCACACTTTGTTAGCTACGCTTCCAGCAGCAAAACGGCACCGTTTCGGACTCTCTCTTTGATAGACAGATGAGCTGAGATCAATGGACAGCGTGCAGCCCCCTCCTGTATCGGCGACCCTTCTGGTGGTCGACGACACCCCCGACAACCTGATGCTGATGGTCGATCTGTTGAAGGACCGTTATCGCGTCAAGATCGCCAACAGCGGCGAGAAGGCACTGCGCATCCTCGAGGGCGACCCTCTGCCCGACCTGATCCTCCTGGATATCATGATGCCGGGCATGTCTGGCTACGCGGTGGCCGAGGCGCTCAAGCAAGACCCTCGTACCCAGGACATTCCAATCATCTTCCTCACTGCCATGGCCTCCACCGAAGACGAAATCCGCGGCCTGGAGCTGGGCGCTGCCGACTACATCACCAAGCCGATCAGCCCGCCGCTCGTCCTGACGCGGGTCCAGGCCCAGCTCAAGGTGAAAGCGGCGGCGGACTTTCTGCGGGACCAGAATGACTATCTGGAGCAGGAAGTTCAGCGGCGCACGCGCGAAGTCTCGGCGATTCAGGATGTCACCATACAAGCCATGGCATCGCTGGCCGAAACGCGGGACAACGAAACCGGCAACCACATACGGCGTACCCAGAACTACGTGAAGCTGCTGGCCGAACTGTTGTGCCAGCATCCGCGCTTTCGCCACTTTCTCAACGAAGAAACCATCAGGCTGCTGTTCAAGTCGGCACCCTTGCACGACATCGGCAAGATCGGCATTCCCGATCACATCCTGCTCAAGCCCGGACGCTTCACGCCCGAAGAGTTCGAAATCATGAAGACCCATACCACCCTCGGCCGTGATGCCATCCAACATGCCGAGGAGCAACTGGGAATGAGCGTCGGGTTCCTCCACCTGGCCAAGGAGATCGCCTACAGCCATCAGGAGAAATGGGATGGCAGCGGTTATCCGCAAGGGCTCGCGGCTGACGCCATACCGATCAGTGCGCGCCTGATGGCGGTGGCGGACGTGTATGACGCGCTCATCAGTCGCCGTATCTACAAACCGCAAATGCCCCATGAGAAAGCGGTGCAGATCATCCGCGACGGTCGCGGCATCCATTTCGACCCCGACATTTGTGATGCCTTCCTGAACAACGCCGAGCGCTTCCGGGAAATTGCCGAACATTTCGCCGACTCTGAACATGAGGTCGAGCAATTGACCGTATCGGGCCAACGTCCTCAGAAACCCTGAATGACAACTGCTGATGCGCGAACGCCAAGGAGTGCTGGTCGATGAATCCACTCGCTCTGCTGGAGCGCCTGCCGCTACGTCGCAAGTTGATTCTCGGCTTTACCGTGCTGCTACTGCTTTCTCTGGTGCTCGGTGTACTGAGCCTGCGCATCCAGTCGGAGCTCAAGCGTGAACTGCAGCAGCTCTACCGCCAGGATCTGACCGGCGCCAATCACCTGCATGACGTACGGGTCGAGTTGCCACACATCAGTCAGGCCATGCAGCGGGCAGTAGCCACCCGCAGCGCGGGCACGCGCATGGCTGCGTTGCGACAGCTGGAAATCGACAAGCAAAATCTACAGGCGTCGCTGGCCCTCGCCAGACCTACCGTGTTTCGCAGCGAGAACCTGGACCGGCTTGCCGAGTTCGAGTCGCTGCTCGAACGTATTCTCGAAACCGGCAATCGGGCGATCGAACTGGCTGAAAAGGGGCAGCAGGACCAGGCTGTGCTGCTCATCTATGGCGATGAGTTCCAGCAACTGGACAACCGCGCCGATGCCTTGCTCGGTCGCATCGCCCAGGGCAAGCAGGCGGCGCTGCATGATCTGGTGACCGAGATCACCCAGTACGCCGAGCGGGGCACCTTGCTGACCTATGTCCTGCTGTTCGGTGGCCTGGTACTGGCCCTGATGCTGGCATGGCTGGTCAGCCTGTCGATCCGCAAGCCGCTGGAACGGGTACGCAGCGCCGTCGATCAGCTCACCGCAGGCCAACTGGACCATCCTATTCCCCATACCGATCTGGGCAACGAGACCGGCGATCTGGCCCGAGCGATTGCCAAGCTCCAGGTCGAATCCCGCCAGCTGGAGAGCCAGCGCTGGCTGAAGGCACAGGTATCGCTGGTGCAGATCGATATTCAGGCGGCAGAAACGCCGGAGCAGCTCGGTCGTTTTTTTCTGCATCGCCTCGCGCCGATGCTGGGGGCGTGTCAGGGGGTACTCTACGTGCTGCCCGAGGGGGGCAGTCACCTGCAGCTGTCAGGTGGCTATGCACTGGATGGAGAATGTCCCCCGGCAGAACGGCTCGCACTGGGCGAAGGCCTGCTGGGGCAGTGTGCGCTCGATCACGAACCCCGTCAGTTGACGGATATGCCCCACGCATTCTGGCGCATACGGTCGCAGCTCGGTGAACTGCCGGCCAGCCATTTGCTGGTCCAGCCCGTGATGCGCGGCGAGCGCCTGCTCGGCGTGCTGGAGTTGGCCGGTTTTCGTCCACCCGCGGAGCGGGAGTCTGCGTTGCTGCAAGAGGTGCTGCCCAGGCTGGCCGGCGCCATGGCCATCCTGGAGCGCAGCGAAGCGGCCGAGGCCCTGCTGGCGGAAACCCGGCGGCAGGCCGATGCGATGGCGGTGCAGACGCGCCTGCTGGAGCGCCAGGCGACCGAACTGGAAGCCCAGCAAACGGCGTTGCGGGCTACCGAAGCCTGGTACCGCGGAATCATCGAGGCCTCCCCGGATGGCATGCTGGTGCTGGGGGCTGACGGTCGCATCCTGATGACCAATCCACAACTGGATGCATTGTTCGGCTACGACCAGGGCGAGCTTGTCGGGTCTGGCGTCGAACGCCTGGTGCCGCAGCATGCGCGCGAACGGCATGCGATTTGGCGCAATGGCTTCATCACCAGCGGGACCACGCGGCAAATGGGCGTCGATCTGGAGGATCTGCGCGGTGTGCGCAAGGACGGTAGCCTGTTCTCGGTGGAGATAGGCCTGTCTCACCTGCCCAGCCTAGAAGGGCGCGGCGTCTGCGTCTGCGCTTCTGTGCGCGACGTCAGTGAGCGCCGTGCGATGGAGAACAGGCTGCGTACGGCCAGTGACCGTTTGAGCCTGGCCCAGGAGGCGGGTGACATCGGGCTGTTCGACGTCGACCTGGTGACCGGTCATGACTACTGGACGCCCCAGCTGGAAAAGATGTTCGGGCTGGAAACCGGTGAGTTCGGGGGGACAATGGCGCATTGGAAGGCATTGGTGCATCCCGATGATGCAGAAACGGTCGACCAGGCCTATGCAGAAGCGGTCGCCAGCGGTGTCGATCGGTATGAATTCGATTTTCGCGTCATTCGCAAGACCGATGGCACGGTGCGTACATTCAGAGCCTTGAGCCGCTTCACGCGCGCCCCGGACGGCACCCCGCTGCGAGCGACAGGGGTCAACATCGACGTCACGGAGCTGATCAAGGCGCGTGCGGTGGCGGAAGAAGCGACCCGCGCCAAGAGCGAGTTCCTGGCCAACATGAGCCACGAGATTCGCACGCCGATGAACGCCATCATCGGCATGAGCCATCTGGCGTTGCGCACGGGCCTGGACAGCAAGCAGCGCCACTACATCGAGAAAGTGCATCGCTCCGCCGAGAACCTGCTGGGCATCATCAACGACATTCTCGACTACTCGAAGATCGAGGCCGGCAGGATGGGCCTCGAATACATTCCGTTCCGCCTGGAGGACGTGCTCGACAGCTTTGCCAACCTGATCGGCCTGAAGGCCGAGGAAAAAAAGCTCGAATTGCTGTTTCAAACCCCACCGGATCTGCCTACTGCACTGATCGGGGATCCACTGCGCCTGGGACAGATACTGATCAACCTGGGCAACAACGCCGTCAAGTTCACCGAGACCGGCGAGGTCGTGGCCGGGGTGGAGGAGGTGAGCGCGACCGACGAGCAGGTGTCATTGCACTTCTGGATGCGCGACACCGGCATCGGCATGTCGGTCGAGCAATGCGAGCGCATGTTCCAGTCGTTCAGCCAGGCCGACAGCTCAATCACGCGCAAGTACGGGGGGACTGGGCTTGGCCTGTCCATTTCCAAGAAGCTGGTGGAGATGATGGGCGGGCGGATCTGGGTAGAAAGCACGCTCGGCCAGGGCTCCACCTTCCACTTTCAGGTGCGCCTTGGCTTGCAGCAAGGTGCTCAAGCCCAACGCATGTTCAATGCCGGCGAACTGCTGGGCATGCGGGTACTGGTGGTGGACGACAACGCCAGCGCCCGTGAGATTCTTTGTGCCATGGCGCGCAGTTTCGGCCTGGAGGCAGACGTCGCGCAAAGCGGCACGGAAGCGCTGGGCCTGCTGGCCAGCGCAGAGGCCAGGGCACAACCCTACGACCTTGTACTGATGGACTGGCGGATGCCCGGCATGGACGGCATGGAGACCGTGAGCCGGATGAACGCGGACAGCCTGCGGCATACACCGCCTGTGATCATGGTGACGGCGTTCGGTCGTGACGAGGCTCAGGAGGAGGCCGAGCGTCAAGGCATTCAGATACCGGTGGTGCTCACCAAACCCGTGACCCCCTCATCGCTGCTCGAGGCCATTGGCACGGTTCTGGGGCGCGTTCAGCAGGGCGAAACCCGGGCCGCCGAACGTTCAGGGCACAGCGCCAGCAACCAGGCCGGCCTGCGGGGTGCGAGACTTCTGCTGGTGGAAGACAACGAAATGAACCAGGAGCTTGCGCGTGAGCTGCTGGAGAGCGTGGGTGTAACGTTGCGCCTGGCCGGGCATGGCCAGGAAGCGCTGGACATCCTGGCGGTCGACAGCCGCTTCGACGGTGTGTTGATGGACTGCCAGATGCCGGTCATGGACGGCTATACCGCCACGCGCAAGATCCGCGAACAGCCACGCTTTGCACAGTTGCCAGTAATCGCCATGACCGCCAATGCCATGGAGGGCGACCGCGAACTTGCCCTTGCCAGTGGCATGAATGACCACATACCCAAGCCCCTGAATGTCGATGCCATGTTCGCCACGCTGGCCAGATGGATCAGGCCGAAAGCCTCTTCCCAGCCTGTAGCGCCCCAGGCATCGCAGCCTGGAACGAGTGATCTGCCTGCCAGTATCGAAGGCATCGACATGGCGTCGGGCCTGGCGACCTGCATGGGGCGGCGCGGCCTCTATCTGCGGCTGCTGGTGAAATTTCGCGAGGGTCAGGCCAGTTTCGTCGAACAGTTCCGCCGTGCGTTGGCTGGCCCGGACGGCACGGCTGCAAGCCGTATCGCCCACAGCCTGCGAGGTACGGCTGGCAATATCGGCGCCAAGGCTATCGCCCAGGCTGCAGCAGAGCTGGAACAGGCTTGTCTGGCTGCAGAAGAAGACGTGGTCATCCAGCGTCTGTTGGCGCAGACACAGGCTTGCCTGGCCCCGACGCTGGCCGCGTTGGCAGGGCTTGGCGAGGTGGCTTCCCTCGATCCGCAAGAATCGCCGCGAAACCAAGCTGAATTGGAACAACGACTGACCCGGCTCAAATCGCTACTGAGCGAAAGCGATGCGAGTGCGGTGAGCGCGCTCGAGGAACTGCGCCGGCTGTCGCTCAAACCAGGCCTGGCCGCGCGCCTGGCTCAAGTTGCCGAGCAGATCGCACTGTTTGATTTCGACCGCGCCCTGGAACTGCTGCAGGACGAATAGGCATGAGGTGTTGTGGCCTGCCAAACCGGGGGCTGAGCGTCCACTTTCGACCCAAGACAGACACTTGTTCAAAGCGCTGTGCCAGTGCCTGCCTCATCGCCGGCAAGCCGGCTCCCACATGAGTATCACCAGCCCTTAGGCTTGCGTTGTACCTGTGGGAGCCGCGCTTGCCGGCGATGGGCCGCGAAGCGGCCCCAACGTCCAGATGCCTGCTTTCGGCCAAAAGCGCACGCTCGATCCCTCTCGAAAACCTCACCTACACTGCTTCAAGCTCAGCTTAGAGCTGACGCAGACTTCGGTCGCCTTGCTTGCCCTCCAGGAGTTTCCCATGAGCGCCGTAGATGGATTGAAGACTCGGATGACTTCCACTCTGTTTCCGTGCCTGCTGGCCACTGCGATCGTCAGCGGCATCATCGCCACCGCGCAGGCGGCTACGGAGCCACTGGGTGGTCAGCCGCCACAGGGCTCGGTACCTTCGATCAAAGACTTCGACTACCAAATCAAGTACCAGCGTGCGTTCGAAGCCATCCTCTGGAACATGCCGGCAATCGCCATCTACTCGTTCCGTCGCGCTGCCGAGAAGGATCTTGGCTACAAGGACAACGACATCATCGCTTACTCGGCAACGGCCACGCCTCAGCTCGAAGCGATTACGGCCAACAGCACCACGCCTTACATCGCTGCTTACACTGACCTGCGCAAAGGCCCTGTAGTCCTGGAAATCCCCAAGGCGAATGCCGATGGCAGTCTTTACGGCCAGGTGGTGGATGCCTGGCAGCTCACGATCGCCGATGTCGGTCCGGCCGGGCTCGACAAAGGCAAAGGTGGCAAGTACCTGTTCACGGCGCCTGACTACAAGGGTGAAGTTCCCAAGGGCTACATCCACGTCACTTCGCCGAACTACCGAATCGCTCTGGCCTTCCGCTCGGTGCCGCCACCGGGCAAGACCGCGAAGGATGCCTACGCCTACGCCAAGCGCCTGCGCATGTACTACCTGTCCGAGGCCAAGTCCCCTCCCCAGCAGAAGTTCATCGACCCCGCCCATGAACGCTACCCGACACTGCCGTTCTACGACGAACGTCACTTCGAGGACATGCACGCGATCATGAGCGTCGAGCCTGTACGCGAGCACGACAAGGTGATGATGGGGATGTTGTCGTCGCTTGGCATCGTGAAAGGTAAACCCTTCGCACCGGACGAAACCGCCAAGCGGGCGATGCACCAGGCGGCGATCGATGCCTGGTTCTACCTCCAGCAATGGTTCGATACCGAAATGTCAAAGCGTGTGTACTGGCCAGATCGGCACTACGTATCGCTGCTGCAGGCCGATGCCAACCGCGAGTTCAAGTTCATCTACGACGATCGCATCGACCTGATCGAACGGGCAGCAGAGTACTTCTGGTGCACCTACATGCCCAAGGTGCTCAGCGCCTCACCGGCCACGTCCTACCAGATGGCGATGGCCGACATGGACGGCAAACCGCTCGAAGCCGGTCAACTCTATAAGCTCGATGTGCCCAAGGACATGCCCGTCAAGCAGTTCTGGGCGCTGACGGTCTATGACCGTGCCACCTTCTCGTTCATCTACAGCGACAGCAATCGCACCACGCTGTCGTCATTCGACGTCGACCAGATGAAGAAAAATGCCGACGGCGGTGTGACCCTCTATGTCGGACCCAAGGCGCCGCCGGGCGCGGAAGCCAACTGGATTCCCACTTCGGGCAAGCGCCCCTTGCCGGCAATGCGCTTCTACGGCCCCACAGAAGCGCTCAATGACAAGACCTTCAAGTTGCCCGACTTCGAGCGGGTCAACCCCTGAGTGCCGCCTGCCATTTTGTTACACAAACGACAGGGCTGGCTCGCCGGCCCAAAGGAGTAGTGATGAAAACCACGCTGCTTGGAGCCGCCCTGCTGTCGCTTGCCGTGCCGGCCTTCGCGCAGATCCCCGACAAGCTGGCCGAGGATGCGTACATCTATGGCTATTCCATGGATGAGGCCTACAAGTTCTTCTACGAAACGGCGGTCAAAACCCATACCCCGCTCAACCGCTTCCAGAACATCCGCCACCTCGCCGATGATACCTACGTCGACCACCCCACCATCAACAACGACACATTGCACTTGCAGGGGTGGCTGGATATCGCCGCCGAGCCGGTAATCGTCAGCGTGCCGGAAATGGAAAAAGGCCGTTACTGGATCCTGCACACCATGGACATGGGCCACTACACCACGTCCATGATCGGCTCTCGGACGCGTGACACCAAAGGTGGCCACTTCATGTTCGCCTCGCCGCAGTGGAAGGGTGAAGTGCCGGGCAGTGTCACCGAAGTGATCCGTGTCGAATCCAACCTGGTGAAAGTGATGGGCAGGATCATGTCTACCGGTCCGCAAGACCTGAAAACGGCCCTCGGCTACATGGATGACTGGAACGTTCGTACGCTCTCGGCCTATCTGGGCGAGCCTGGTCCAAAGGCCAAGCAGCGCACCTACCCCGACCCGGCCAGGACCAACTGGCTGCAACGGGTCAACTTCGTGCTCTGCGACGGCAACATGGGCCAGGCCGACAAGAAATGGCTCGACCAGTACAAAGCAGTCGGTGTCGAACCCTGCAAGGAAAACTTCACCAAAGAACAACTGACGGCTGCCAGGAAAGGCGAAGAACTGGGCATGAAGCACATCAAGGAACTCGCACCGTCGATGACCGATGCCGGTAAGCTGCTGGGCACCCGTGAACAGTTGGGCGATGGGCCCCGTGACTTGTTTGCCGAGGGCACCTACATCGGCCAGTGGGGGCTGCCACCTGATGAAAGCATCTACTTGCGCACCGAGAAAGCCGCCGACGGCAAACCGATCAACGGCGCCAATGGCAAGTCCTACACCATGCACTTCAAGGCGCCTGATGTGAGCCAGTTCTGGTCCTTTACAGTGTACGGCTCGGACAATCGCCTGATGGCGCATAACGCGCTCAATCGCCATAGCCGTGGCGACCGTACGCTGAAACCGGACGCCAATGGCGAATACACCATCGAGCTGAGCGCCAAGGGTGACGAGAGCAACCCCAACTTCCTGCCCATTCCGGAAAAGGATGCGTACATCGTCATGAGGCTGTATGGACCGAGCAAGGCGGTGCAAGGGGGCGGCTACAAGTTCCCGCCTGTCGAAGTGACCTCAAACTGACGCTTGAGGATGTTGGGGCCGCTTCGCGGCCCATCGCCGGCAAGCGCGGCTCCCACAGGCACAACGCAAGCCTGGGGGTGGTGATCCTCCTGTGGGAGCCGGCTTGCCGGCGATGAGGCAGGCACTGACAAACGAACGGAGCGAGACCCGTACAGTCATCGATCAAGCACCCGCGCGTAGCGGGTGAGGGCAAGCGGCTCCGCGTTTTCCTCGACGACGCGTTGGCTGGCGGCTTGTGCCGTGAAGCCTTGCTTGAGGTAGAAGCGCCTGGCGCGTTCGTTGCCGTCGAGCACCCAGGCGCTCACTTGCTGATAACCCTCGTCCCGCATCGTCTGCCGTATATCCGCCCACATGGCCGGACCAATGCCTTGTCCCCAGACCTGTGGGTCGAGGTAGATCGCCATGAGTTCCGCCGTGCTTGCGGCAGCGTCCTCGTCACGGCTTGGGCCGAAGGAGGCCCAGCCCACCGTTGCACCGTTGAGCTCGGCCACTCGGATGGAGGGCTCATTGGTTTCGATGGCCTGAGTCAGAAAGGCCACGCGGCGCGCGACACTGGCATCCAGGGCGTTCAGGTAGGTGGCCGACAGCAGCCCACGATAGGCGCTCTGCCAGCTGCGGATATGAAGGGTGGCGATGGTGGAGGCATCCTTGCTCACGGGTTTGCGAATCAGGAGCCCAGGTAATCGGGTCATGAGGTTCATCAGGCGTCTGGACTCGAAGCGGTTATCAATCCGGTCAGTGCAGGGGCCGTGCCATTGATGAACCAATACTGGACGGGTGGCTTTGAAGGCGATTGCAGCGCCAAGCCGTGTGTCACTGTGGCGCAAACTGTCGTTTCTCTGTCTGCAGGCCAACAGCAGAAGGTGCGCAACGAGGTGGATCTGCCGAAGGCAAGGTGCGCATCTTCCACGGGTACAACGTAAGCCTGGGGCTGGTGATACTTCTGTGGGAGCCGGCTTGCCGGCGATGGGGCCGGCACTGGCAACAGAACTTCGGACAGGTGACCGCTATGGGTCGAAAGCGGTCGGTCGCGAGTGACTACTTTCGACCCGAAGCAGCCTGTCGCGGATAACGGCTATCGGTCAACTGCTGCCGGTGGCAACAGGAACACCCGGAAGCAGCCCACCGTAAAGTGCCCTTTTTGGTCGACCTGTGCCGGCGCGACGGGCAGAGCGCGGTCAAGAGTCGACCTTACATTGGGTGGCACGAACCGCCAGGGCGATGACCTTGGCATTGGCATTTGGAGCGGCTTTGGTCAGCGCAACTTCAAGCGAATCGGCGTAGGCTGGGGTATGAAGGCCGACGTCAACAGTAGCGCTGTAAGTGGAAAGCCAAAGCTTTGTAGCGCCATAGGTAATTCTCATCAAGAATATGGCGAGTCTAGCAGCGGTTTGGACGCTAGCTTTCTAATTTGCGAGAGATTCAAGGATTATCCAAGGTGCAATCATCAAGGGTATTCGTCATAAGCCGTGCTTTCTTTATGGTCTTTCTGATCAGCGGCACTGCGCTGGGTGAAACGTCGCAGATCGTGTTGTCGGTATCTGCACAGGTCAGTCCAGCGACTGCAGCGCCTGACGACATCGTTGGACAAGGGATCCAGGCCGCGCTTGAACCCCTGGTATCGTCATTTCCTCCCTTGATTACCTCTCGCAAGCATCAACGCGCGGACATCAATCGCGTTGTTCTCGATTTCTATTCCCATCGCAACTATCGCGCTGCCTGGACAGACGGGCGCGATATCA